>OLSO01000268.1_pt1 | contig 53664 bp, 47 predicted proteins | sample 1672441 | NCBI WGS metagenome assembly OLSO01 (sample SAMEA3136686, study PRJEB25190) | human gut metagenome | biome: human gut; feature: human-associated habitat; material: faeces | place: Austria | collected 2013 | reverse complement strand
CACTTAATGTGCTTTCCGTCTTGCGCAGGACTGTAGAGCAGCAAACTTAACCCGCCCCGGCCCCCGATGGCCCCAGACCGGCGGGATAGACCGGTTTGGATGGGGCTTTGATGCATGGGTGGTCTGTTGGTGGGCAAATGGGTATCATAATGCGGTTACTGCATCGACTCCGTGATGCATGTTTGTACGTTCCCGGCGGTCGGTTTGCCAGAAGCGCTCCGTCGGTTGTTCCAGACCCGTTTCGAAGAAAGGAAACCGCACGAACCTATGGCAGCTAAAAAATCATCTCCCTTGAAGATCATTCCGCTCGGAGGCCTTGACGGCATCGGCAAGAATATGACGGTCTTCGAGTGCGGCGACGACATGGTGCTCGTCGACGCCGGCCTTATGTTCCCCGACGACTCCCAGCCCGGTATCGATTTGGTGCTTCCCGACTACACCTATGTTCTGGAGAACGAGGAGAAGCTCCGCGGCATCATCGTCACCCACGGCCACGAGGACCATACCGGTTCGCTTCCGTACCTGCTGCAGGACCTCAACAACAAGGTTCCCATCTTCTCGAGCAAGCTGACGCTTGGTTTCATCGAGGGCAAGCTTTCCGAGTTCCGCATCCGCGCGCCCAAGTTCCGCGAGGTCAAGGGCGGTAGCCATGTCAATCTTGGTGGCATTTCGCTCGACTTCTTCTCTATGACGCACTCAATTCCGGGCGCTTTGGGCGTATTCATTCGCACCAACCAGGGCACCGTTATGCACACGGGCGACTTTAAGCTCGACCAGACGCCCATCGATGGCGTCACGCCCGATTATGCCGCCATCAGTCGCTTTGCCAAGCAGGGCATCGACCTGTTGCTTTCCGACTCCACCAACGCCACGGTTCCGGGCTTTACCAAGTCCGAGGCCGAGGTCGGTCCCAACCTGCTGCACGCCATCAAGAATGCCCCGGGCCGTGTTTTCGTCGCGTCGTTCTCGAGCCATATCCATCGCCTGCAGCAGATCTGCGACGCCGCCCGCAAGTGCGGCCGCAAGGTCGTCGTGACCGGACGTTCCATGCTCACCAACACCCGCGTGGCGCGCGAGCTGGGCTACCTCAACATCGACGATGCCGATATCATCGATGCCTTCGATATCGATAACCTGCCTGACGACAAGATCGTCGTCATGTGCACCGGCTCTCAGGGCGAGCCGCTGTCGGCGCTGTCCCGCATGGCCAACGGCGAGCACAAGACGCTCTCCATCCACGAGGGCGATACCGTCATCCTCTCGGCAACGCCGGTCCCCGGCAACGAGAAGGCCGTCCAGCAGGTCGTCAACAGCCTGGCCAAGCTTGGCTGCGACGTGTGGGACAAGAACCGTGCCCTCGTCCATGTCTCGGGTCACGGCAGCCAGGAAGAGCTCAAGCTTCTGATGGCCATGGCCAAGCCCACCTACTTTATGCCGGTTCACGGCGAGGCCGTGCACCTGCGTGCCCATGCCCAGCTTGCCCGTAAGATGGGTATTAAGGATGATCACATCTTTATCCTCGATAACGGCGACACGCTCGAGATGCGCGGTGGTATTGTCAAGCGCGGCACGCCCGTCGAGTCCGGCGTCGTCTACGTCGACGGCCTGCGCATCGGTGATACCGACCCCATCGTCCTGCGCGATCGTCAGAAGCTCGCCAATGACGGTATGGTCACGGCTGTCGCTATCGTTTCGCTCAAGCACAAGAAGATCGAGGCTATTGAGTTCTCGGGCCGTGGCGTTTCATTTGCTATCGACGATCAGTTCTCCGAGGATGCCTCCGCATCCATCATGAAGACAATCGAGAAGGGCAAGTTTAGCTTTACGAGCAGCGGCTCCGATGCCATTCGCAAGGCCGTGCGCGATTCGCTCTCCAACTTCATTTGGAGCCGTACGCGCACCCGTCCGATGATCATCCCGGTCGTCATGGAGGTTTAGTTTGGCGCGCGGATCTGCACAAAACGCCAAAGGCAATAAAGCCAACAACCAACCGGCATCTACTAAGGGTGCCGGTTCCCATCTTCGTGCCAATAAGGGCCACGAGGCCGAGTTCGACGATGTTGAGCCCCTGGTCGAGCCTTCGGCCAACCGCGATATCGCCGGCGTGGTTATTGCCGTTTTGGCGATTGCGTCTTTCATTGCCGTGATTTCTCCGGCAACGGCACCCGTGACGGCAGTGGTTGCCGGTTTCTACCATCTTGGCTTTGGCCTGGGCGCCTACGTGCTGCCGATCGTCATTTTGCTGTTTGCCGCCACGCTCTTTTTGGGTGAGGACTCGCCACTCAACATTCGCTCGGTCGCGGGTGGCGCCGTTGTCTTTATCGCCGTCGTCTCCATTCTTTCGTTGATGGTGCCGGGCACGAGCGATTCGTGCGACCTCATGTTTGTGCCGCAAAACCTGTCTGCTTCGGGCGGCTACATCGGTGCGTTTATTGCGAGTGCGCTGCAGAATGCCCTGGGTAAACCTATCGCGATGGTGGTCCTGTTGGGTTTGGCCGTCGTTGGCTTTGTCATCATCGGATTTTCGGTGGGTGGCGTTTTGCGCTCTGCGCGCGATCGCGCTGCCGATTTCGCCGAGCGCCGTCGTGCCGATGTCAATGCGAGCCCGTGGGGCGACGAAGAGGCCCTGTCGGTTCCCGGTATCGCCCGTCCGCACCTGAGCATTCTTCGTCAGAAGGGCTCCGATATGGCCGTGACCACGGTCATGGGCAATGATGTGGACCCTGTTCTGGACGATGATGACGAGGACGATGATCCGTTTGTCGACGTGTCCGAGGCCGTGGAGGCCGAGCGCGCCAAGACCACGCTGCTGCCGCGTCGCCATGCCAAGCATGGCAAGTCCGCGCCCAAGCTCAACACGAGTGAGCCCGACCCGTCTTGGTCCGATAGCGAAATCGAACTCACCGCGGGCGATGACGAGGATGACGAGTGTCCGCTCGAGACCGCCAAGACAACTTTGCTGCCGCGTCGCCAAGACAGGCGAGGACAGGTCACCGGACAGCTTTCGATGGAAGACGACCCGGACAAGGTCGACGAGTCCGAGCCGCCGTTTGCCGTGAACCCCGTGTCTGCTGCCCCGCAGATCCCCGATTTCCTGAAGCACCCCAAGGTTGCCGATGCCCCCACCCTTACGGCTTCCGCTGCTCCTGTTGCAGCCGGCGATGGGGGAGCTGACGGCACTGCTGCCGATGTCGAGGGCGAGCAAGAGGATGGCCTCAAACTCCCGCCGCTCGAAATCCTGCACGCCAACCCGCAGTCGGCGTCCGCCGCGTCTTCTGACAAGGAGTTGGAGCAGACTGCCGAGTCGCTGCAGTCCACGTTGCTGGAGTTTGGCCGTAGCGCTCGCGTCGTCGGCTGGATTGCCGGTCCCACGGTGACGACCTTTAAGCTGCAGCCCGGCGAGGGCGAGCGCGTGAGCAAGATTTCGAGCCTCGAGGACGATATCGCGCTTTCGCTTGCCGCCCAGTCGGTGCGTATCTTTGCGCCGATTCCCGGTACCTCGCTTGTGGGTATCGAGATTCCCAATCGCAAGCGTCAGAACGTTAACCTGGGCGACGTGCTTCCCTATGTGAAGGGCGGTCCGCTCGAGCTGGCCATCGGCCGCGATGCCGAGGGCACGCCCGTCGTCGCCGACCTCGCCAAGATGCCCCACCTGCTTATTGCCGGTACCACCGGTTCCGGTAAGTCGGTCATGATCAACTCCATCATCACGACCCTGCTCATGCGCGCGCTTCCCGAGGACGTTCGCTTGATCATGGTCGATCCCAAGCGCGTTGAGCTTGCCGGCTATAACGGCCTGCCCCATCTCTATGTGCCCGTGGTGACCGAACCCAAGCAGGCTGCGAGTGCCTTGCAATGGGCTGTTTCCGAGATGGAGCGTCGCCTGAAGGTGTTCGAGCGCCTCAACGTTCGCAAGATCTCGACGTATAATGAAAAGCAGGCCGCCGGCGAGTTCGAACACTACGATAACCCGCCGCAAAAGATGCCCTATCTGGTCATTATCATCGACGAGCTATCGGACCTTATGATGGTTGCCGGCAAGGATGTCGAGGCCTCGATCGTTCGTATCGCCCAGCTGGGCCGTGCCGCCGGCATTCACCTTATCGTGGCTACGCAGCGCCCCAGCTCCAACGTGGTGACGGGCCTCATTAAGGCCAACATTACCAATCGTATCGCCTTTAACGTGGCCACGGGCATCGATTCCCGCGTCATTATCGACCAGATGGGCGCCGAAAAGCTCACCGGTTTGGGCGACATGCTGTTCTCCAAGGTCGACTGGGGCAAGCCCCGCCGTATCCAGGGCTGTTTTGTCTCGGATGACGAGATCAACGAGATCGTCGAGTTCGTTAAGTCGCAAAGCGAGCCCGACTACCACGAGGAGATTCTGTCTGCCGTGGCGCCTGCTTCCATGTCCATGGCTGGTGGCGGCATTGTTCGCACGGGCGTTGCCGAGCCGCAGGATGACGACCCGCTTATCTGGGAGGCCGCCCATATTGTGGTGGAATCGCAGCTGGGCTCCACATCTGGCCTGCAACGCCGCCTCAAGGTTGGCTATGCGCGCGCCGGGCGTATTATGGACATGCTGGAAGAAAAGGGCGTCGTCGGCCCGCCCGACGGTTCCAAGCCGCGCGAGGTCCTGCTGGATGACGAAGGGCTTGCCGCGCTGGAGTCTGTCGACGCCGAGATGGTACGTGAAGATCGTGAGTTTGGAGGATTCTGATGGCTGCACGCTTTGGTGACATGCTGCTCGAGCAGCGTCGCCGGATGGGCCTTTCCATCCAGCAGGTCGCCAACACCATCAAAATCAGGCCGCAGATCATCGAGTTTTTCGAGACTGGTAACTTTGCATCGATGCCCCCGCGTGGCTATGCGCAGGGCATGATTTCGAGCTACGCTCGCTTTTTGGGGCTTAACCCGCGCGAGGTCGTCAACGCTTATTTTGACGACCTCATGGCATATGAACGCGATACCTCGCAGCAGGGCGGTCGTTTTCAGGATGCTGCCGGCTACGTTAACTCGCGTTCTTCGGTCGATAACGGTCGTTTTTTGATGGTTCAGGGTGGTCGTACGACACGGTACGGCCAGCGCCCTCCGCAGGCGGGCTATATCACCGAGACGGGCTCCAGCGAGGAAATTCGTTCTCAGCGAGATCGTTTTCGCAGTACGCCCCTGCCTGATGACCGTGCGCTTCCCGCCGCTCGTGGGTTGAGTCGCGATCCTCGCGCCGGTTACGGCGACGGTGGATACTCCGGTCGTTGCTATCGCGGAGTATCCGCCGGGCGTTCCCGCGATGGCTATTCCGACGCCGATACCACGCAGGTGACGCCGCGCCTCCGTTCGCAATCCCAGCCCTATGGGCAGCGCTCTTCGGCGCCTCGCTCTGGCCAGCGCGGCTATCAGGGCCGTGGCGAGCTTGCGCCGCGTCCGGGCCAGCGGGGTTCGCAGCGCCAGAGTAGCTATCGTGGTCGTCCCGATAGCGGTCGCGGCCGCATACCGCAGGGTAATGGCCGTGGTAGCTCCAATCGCGGACGCGGCGTTGGGCGCGCCTCTCAATACAACACGATCGATCCGCGCATTATTTACGTCGGCATCGGTGCCGTGGTGCTGCTGTTGATTTTGCTCATCGTGGTACTCCTGCGTGGTTGCGGCTCTGCTGCACCCGAGTCAACGCCCGAGACACCCGTGGCTACCAAGACGACGACTAAGAAATCTTCCAAGAAGACCGAATCCACTGACGAGGATGAAGACGCCGACGAGGCGACGGATGCGGCCGGTTCCGATGCTGCCAAGGCGACGGTGGAAAAGGAAGAGGACGAGGTCACCAAGGTCAAGGTCTCTGTAGCCAAGGGCAAGACCGCCTGGATCGAGGTCAAGGTCGACGGTAAATCGGTCTATGGCGCTCAAGCGACCGGTCCTTTTGAGCAGGAGTACACGCCCGAGTCCTCGATTGAGATCACCACGTCCAAGCCCTCCGATGTCACGGTCACCAAGAATGGTGAAAAGGTTCGCTATGACACCAAGACATCGGGTGTGGCGCGCGTGACCATTACCGTTCCCAAGAAGGAGACCGCTGACTCCGCGAACGGCGATAATGCCGGCGGTACCGATAATGCCGACGGCACCGATGCCCAGTCTACCGTCGGCACCGACACGGCATCCGACGGCCAGACAGTGAACGATACAGATGACTATTCGTACGACAGCTACTAAGGCTCCCCGTACCGAAAGGAAGAACCATGGCTAAAGATTCCAGCTTCGACGTTGTGTCCGAGGTTAACATGCAGGAGGTCGATAACGCCTTCCAGCAGACCGCCCGCGAGATTTCCCAGCGCTATGACCTTAAAGACTCCGGCGCCACCATCGAGCTTTCGAAGGGCGACAAGCTCTTTACGATTAACGCTCCGGCCGATTTTGTCTCCAAGCAGATCATCGATGTTTTGAGCTCCAAGCTCATCAAGCGCGGTATCGACCTCAAGGCTGTCTCTTGGGACGCCCCGCAGGCGGCTTCGGGCGGTACCGTGCGCGTGCTCGGTCATATCGTCGAGGGCATCGACCAGGCGACCGCAAAGAAGATCAATAAAGACATCAAGGATCAAAAGCTTAAGGTCAAGGTGACCATCGAGGCCGATAAGCTGCGCGTTTCCTCGGCTTCTAAGGACGCTTTACAGACGGTGATTCAGTTCCTGCGCGACCAGGACTACGGCCAGCCGCTGCAGTTTACCAACTACCGCTAATTTACTCGAAAGGACCGCTCTCCAACATGGATACTCCGTTGGGTTCCGTACTCTATATCACGCTTGGCTGCGCCAAGAACGAGGTCGATACCGACCGCATGCGTTCGCTGCTGACCGCTGCGGGCTACGAGGAGGCATTCGATCCTCAGGATGCCGATATCGCCATTGTCAATACGTGCTCGTTTCTTACCTCGGCGACGTCTGAGAGCATCGAGACCACGCTCGAGCTCGCTAACGAGGTGCAGGATGGCGTTCGCTCTTGCCCCATTGTCATGTGCGGTTGCGTGCCGTCTCGTTACGGCGACGACCTGCCCGACGAGCTGCCCGAGGTCGCGGCATTTGTGAAGGCCGATGAGGAAGACGGTATCGTCTCTGTCATCGATGGCGTTCTTGGTGTGGAGCGTGAAATCGCTGCCTATATCCCGCAGGTCAAGCGTACCGTCGAGGGCGCTGTCGCCTACGTCAAGATCTCCGATGGCTGCAATCGTTTTTGCAGCTTCTGCATGATTCCCTACATTCGCGGTCGCTATCATTCGCGCAATGCCGAAAGCATTATCTCCGAGGTGCGCGACCTGGTTGCCGGCGGTGTGCGCGAGATCGTGCTGATCGGCCAGGACACGGGCATTTGGGGCACCGACTTTGCCGATGAGGACACCGCTGAGGCCTCACCGCGCAATCTGGCGCAGCTGCTGCGCGCCGTCGCCGAGGCTGTGCGCCCGCACAACGTCTGGGTTCGTGTGCTCTATCTGCAGCCCGAGGGCATGACCGACGAGCTTATCGAGACGATTCGCGATACGCCCGAGGTGTTGCCCTATATCGATATCCCCGTGCAGCACTGTGACGCGCGCATCCTCAAGGCCATGCGTCGCTCCGGTTCGCGTCAGGAGCTCGAGGAACTGTTCCGCGATCTTCGTGATCGTATCCCCGGCATCGTGATTCGCTCCACGGCCATGGTCGGCTTTCCGACCGAGACCGACGACGAGTTCCGTGATCTTATCGACTTTATGGACACCGTCGGCTTTGACTATACGAGCGTCTTTGCCTACTCGCGGGAGGAGGGCAGCCTGGCCGCCAATATGGAGGGCCAGATCGATGAGGAGGTCAAGCTCGAGCGCGCCCAGGAGGCCATGGATCTGGCCGAGTCGCTGGGCTTTGCCGCCACAGCAGCCCATGTGGGCGAGCGCGCCCAGGTAATCGTCGACGGTATCGAGGAGACCGAGGACGGCGCCGAGCTGATCGGTCATGCCTGGTTCCAGGCGCCCGATTCCGATGGCGCGGTGCATCTGGACGCCAGCGAGGCGTCCGTGGGCGATATTTTGACCGTCGAGTTTACCGATAGCTTCTGCTATGAGCTTATCGGCCATGTTGTGGAGTAGGAGAGCGTCGTGGCAAACGAGAGCAATAAGGAACTGACGAGCGTTTGGACGCCCGCCAACATCGTGACGTGCGTTCGCATCGTCTTTATTCCTGTGTTCATGATCGTCTCGGCTCTGTCTCACGCGAGCGTTGCCGGTACGGACTGGAGCACCTTCGACGGCCCGCTCGCCGCCGCTGCCTTCATTCTGTATGTGATCCTGTCGTGCACCGATAAGGTCGACGGCTATCTGGCGCGCTCACGCAACGAGATCACCGATTTCGGCAAGTTCTTGGACCCCATCGCCGACAAGTTGCTGGTGTTCTCGGCCTTGCTGCTGTTCTTGGATTTTGGCGCGGTGACCGTGTGGTCCGTGTTCATTATCCTGTTCCGCGAGCTGTTGGTGAGCGCACTTCGCATGGTCGCGAGTGCTGCCGGTGTGGTCGTTGCCGCCGATAAGCTCGGCAAGTATAAGACGGCGACCACGATGGTCTCCATCTGTGGCTATCTGTGCGTCTTTGCGATGGCCGGTCTTCAGCTGGGGCCGGCGTCGCTGCTGCTCGGTGTCTATTCGGTGTCGCGCTTCCTGTACGTCATCGCTGTCATTTTGACCATTATCTCGGGTGCCCAGTACTTCTGGAACTGCCGTAAGATCGTCTTTTCGGTCTAGGTCCTGGTGGGTATGACGGAGTCTTATTTGCAGATCGCCGCAAACAACGAGGAGCTGGCGCGCGATATTGTCGAGCGCGCGAGTGCCCGTGGCGTGACGGTGTCGACGGCGGAGTCGCTGACGGCGGGCATGATCGCCTCGACGATTGCCGATATCCCGGGTGCCTCGGCGGTGCTTCGTGGCGGTGCGGTGACCTACTGCGATGAGATCAAACATCGCGTGCTCGGCGTCGAGCAGCAAACACTCGATCGGTTTAGCGCCGTGTCGCATCAGACGGCGCGTGAGATGGCCGCGGGCTCGCTGAACCTCTATCAGAGCGATGTCGCCGTGAGTGCAACGGGCTACGCTGGGCCCGGCGGCGGTACCGAGCAAGACCCCGCCGGCACGTTCTATATCGGCTGGGCGTATCGTGCGGCCGATGGGGGAGCGACGGTCGTTGAGTCTGCGCGCTGTCACTACGAGGGTGATCGGTCGTGCGTCCGTGCCTATGCGGTCGCTGAGGCTTTGGAACGCATTGTCCGCGTGCTCAATTCCATGGAATAGACGTGTTTTAAGGGGCCTTAGGGCCCCTTAATTGTGGAGATAGGGACCTTTGGCAAGGAATGCGCTTGTGCAGGCACATGTCTTTAATTTGTACGAGCACTCGTATTTGCGATTGGCATGGTCAAGCGTTTGGTCGGTGATTGGTCGGCGTTTGGTCGGGTTTTGGAATGGACGGGTGCATATGATGAACCTGAACGGTTGACCACGAACAGCCGTTCGTTTATTATCGATTCAGGTTGTTAAGAGGAGGGCTATTCATGGCCAAGAATTCAGGTCCCGTACGTACTGTTCATACGCGCACGACGGGTAAAGAGCGCGACGAGATGATCGCCACTACCAAGGCCGAGATCGAGAAGAAGTTCGGCCAGGGCTCTATTATGAGGTATGGCGACGGCGGTCCCGAGCTCGAGGTCGAGGCTATTCCGACGGGCTCTCTGGCGCTCGATGCCGCCTTGGGTATCGGCGGCGTGCCGCGCGGCCGTATCGTTGAGATTTATGGCCCAGAGTCCTCCGGTAAGACAACGCTTTCGCTCGAGATTCTTGCAGAGGCGCAGGCCATGGGCGGTGTCGTGGCTTTTATCGACGCTGAGCATGCGCTTGATCCCACCTACGCCGCGCGCATCGGCGTCGATATCGACGAGGTGCTGATTTCCCAGCCCGATACGGGTGAACAGGCGCTCGAGATCGTTGACATGCTTGTGCGTTCCGGTGCCATCGACGCCATCGTCGTCGACTCTGTTGCCGCTTTGACTCCACGTGCCGAAATCGAGGGCGAGATCGGTGACACGACGGTGGGTCTGCAGGCTCGCTTGATGAGTCAGGCGCTCCGCAAGCTCGCCGGCTCGCTTGCCAAGTCCAACACAACCTGCATCTTCATTAACCAATTGCGCGAGAAGATCGGCGTCATGTTCGGCAACCCCGAGACCACCACAGGCGGCCGCGCACTCAAGTTTTTCTCTTCCGTGCGTATCGATATTCGCAAAATCGATACCATCAAGCTCAAGGACGAGGTTATCGGCAATCGCGTACGTGCCAAGGTCGTTAAGAACAAGGTGGCTGCTCCGTTCCGCTCGGCCGAATTTGACATCATGTATGGCACCGGCATTTCCAAAGAGGGCTCGATTCTGGATATGGCTGTCGAGTGTGGCATATGCAAAAAGATGGGGTCTTGGTTTGCCTATGGTGAGGACAAACTCGGCAACGGTCGCGAGGCCGCTAAGACGTTCCTGCGCGAGCATCCCGATTGCGCCGACGAGATCGAGCACAAGGTTCGCCTTGCCTGCGGTCTTGAGTATGACGATGATGCCCCCTCCGAGGTTGAGTTGACCGATCAGCCCGCCCCCGAGGAGTTTGACGAGCTGTATGCCATCGATGGCTCCGCGATGCTCGACGATGACGACGAGTAACGGATGCCGACATGTCGTATACGGTGACCGAGGCTAGGGTCGTTTTTCCGGATAAGAAGACGGCCTCCTCGTTCTCGAACGGTTATGCGTCTAAAAAGCCCTGTGCACATATCGATTGCGATCTGGAGGGCGGTTTTGAACGGTCCATTTGGATTCCTGTGCGTGTGGCACGTGTGTACGTTCAGAACCGCCTCGATCTTCCCTGCGACTGGGATGACTTTCGCGAGGCGGTGCAGCTTATTGAATGCAAATGTGCGCTCACCATGGTGACCGAGATGCTTTCGCGTCGTGATCATGCTACGGGCGAGGTGCGCGATAAGTTGGCGCGCTATGGCTTTCGTCAGCCCGCGATCGACTTTGCCGTCAATCGTGCCATCGAGTATCGTTTTTTAGATGAGAACCGCTTTTGCTCGTACTTTATCGAGGAGCGTAAGCGTCGTGGTTGGGGACAACGCAAAATCGAGACTGAACTCAAGCGTCGCCATGTTGCACTTGATGAGATTCCAGGGTATCCCGAGGCTTATTTTGCCGAGGATGACGACTTGGCTCGCGCATCGGCTTTGCTCGCTAAGCGTCGCGTTCCCGAGGCACGTGCATTCGAAAAGCTCGTCAGATTTTTGATGGGCAAGGGCTTTTCCTATCACATTGCCGCTGATGCCGTTAAGGCGCGCCTCGATGCCTTAAGCGAGAAATGCGACGTTTAAGCATGCGCACGTTACGCTCCTGCCGTTCACCGCTCGATAGGCGCCGTGCTGGGTGCGTTAATTTGACAGTTGTTGCGGTTCAACGTAGGATAATTACTGTCATTTGCATTGTGATATGTGCTCATCTGCGATGAGTTTGTTTATATGTTTATCTGTATCCGACCCGCATAAGCTGCGCCCATATTACTCAAATGTCGCGAGCCGTTCGTATGGACGGTTCGCTTTGTTGTGTAACGATTCCATAAAAAGGAGTGAGCATGCCGCTTATCATTGCAGCGCTCGTTGGCATTGTTTTGGGTGCCATCGTCGCCATTACCTACATGCGCACCGCCAAGCAGGGTAGTCTTCACGAGGCCGAAGAAAAGATTCAGTCGGCACACGCGCAGGCAGAGTCCCTGATCGGTGATGCTAAGCGTCAGGCCGAGACCCTCAAAAAAGAGGCTCTACTCGAGGCTAAGGAAGAGATCATCAAGAACAAACAGGCCGCCGAGGCCGAGGACAAGCAGCGTAAGAGCGAGATTCGCGCGCTCGAAAATCGCGTGATGCAGCGCGAGGAATCGCTCGACCGACGCAACGATGCGCTCGATAAGCGCGAGCATCAGCTGTCCAGCCAGGCCGGTCAGGTCGAGAAGCGCTCTCGCGAACTTGAGGAGCTTTGCGCCAAGCAGACCTCCGAGCTCGAGCGTATTGCCGACCTTACGCGCGAGGATGCTCACAAGGAGCTGCTCGACAAGGTCCGCGGCGAGGTTACCCATGAGGCGGCCACCATTATCCGTGAGTCCGAGCAACAGGTCCGCGCCGAGTGCCACAAGACCGCTCAGGAGATTCTCTCCCTGGCGATCCAGCGCTGTGCCGCCGACCATACCGCCGAGGTCACCGTCACGTCCGTTCATATTCCCTCCGATGACCTTAAGGGCCGCATCATCGGTCGCGAGGGTCGTAACATCCGTACTTTCGAGCAGGTTTCCGGCGTCAACCTTGTGATCGACGACACCCCCGAGACTGTCGTGCTTTCGAGCTTTGATCCGGTCCGTCGTGAGACCGCCCGCGTGGCGCTCGAGAACCTCATTGCCGACGGTCGTATTCATCCCGCCCGCATCGAGGAGATGTACCAGAAAGCCGCTGACTTGGTTCAGCAGCGTGTGCTCGAAGCCGGCGAGCAGGCCGCCTTCGATACCGGAATCCACGACCTGCATCCCGAGATCGTCAAAACCCTGGGCGCTCTGCGCTACCGCACCTCGTTTGGTCAGAACGTGTTACAGCACTCGCTTGAGGTCTCCGACCTGTGCGGCATCATGGCCTCCGAGCTTGGTCTGGATGTTGTGACCGCCAAGCGCGCGGGTCTTCTGCATGACCTGGGCAAGGCCATCGATCACGACGTTGAGGGTCCGCATGCTGTTATTGGCGCCGAGCTTGCCCGCCGTTATGGCGAGAAGCCCGTTATCGTCCACGCAATCGAGGCCCATCATGCCGATGTCGACCCCAACACGGTGCTCGACGTTCTGGTCCAGGCTGCCGATGCTGTTTCCGCTTCTCGTCCCGGCGCCCGTCGCGAGTCGGCCGAGAGCTACATCAAGCGCCTTGAGAAGCTCGAGGAGATTGCCAACTCTCATGACGGCGTCGAGCGTACCTATGCTATGCAGGCCGGTCGCGAGGTCCATGTCATGGTTCAGCCGGACAAGATTTCCGATGCCCAGTCCACGGTGCTTGCGCACGATATCGCCCATCAGATCGAGGAAGAGATGGAGTATCCCGGTCAGGTGCGCGTTGTCGTGATTCGCGAGAGCCGTGCCGTCGATATCGCTAAATAACATGAACGACGCGAACGAGCTCATCTCATTTATCGCGTCGATGTCGGGGGAGGGCAACCTTCGCGTCGAGGAAAACCTTGGCGAGGGGTATGTCCGCCTCCGCGTTTCGGAGGCCGAGCGCCGTCAGGCCAAGCATGACATTCAGCATGTAGAGGACATTGTCATCGAGATGCTGCGTAATGCTCGCGATGCCGGAGCCGATAAGGTCTATCTAGCCACGACCAAGGAGGAGGGTGTTCGTACCCTCCTCTTCCTGGATAACGGTTCGGGTGTGCCGCAGGATATGCAGGAGCGTATCTTCGATGCCCGTGTCACCTCCAAGCTCGAGAGCATGAAAATGGACCGTTGGGGCGTTCACGGTCGTGGTATGGCGCTGTTCTCTATCAAGCAGAACACCGATGAGGCACGCGTTGTTACATCGGGCGTCGATTTGGGCTCAGCGTTTAAGGTGTGCGTTGATACCGATCGCTTAGGCGAGCGCGCCGACCAGTCGAGCTGGCCTCAGGCGGTTAAAGACGAAGACGGCCGCTATGTATGCGCTCGCGGTCCTCACAACATCATTCGCGCAGCCTGCGAGTTTGCCCTTGAGGAGCTGCGCGACTGCGACGTGTATCTGGGCTCTCCGTCCGAGATCGCTGCGACCCTGTACGCCCAGGCTTCCAGTCGTCTCGATACGTCTCGCTTGCTCTTTATCGATGACGAGTGTGAGCTTCCGGTTATCGATCGTTTAGGTCTCGCTTCGGATGCCGAGGACTTTATCCGGATTTGCTCCGGGCTGGGTCTCGAGATGTCCGAGCGTACTGCCCACCGTATTCTGTCGGGGCAGATTAAGCCCGTTCGCGGCGTGTGTGCGCGTCTGCTGCGCGAGCGCGATTCCACCACGCAATTGCCGGCTCCAGTCGATCTTGCCAAGGACCGTCGAGGCCTCCGCATTGCCAAGGATGACATGGCGCAGTTTTCGCGTGCTGTCGAGCGCGACTTCAATGACCTTGCCGCCCGGTATTACCTCAATCTGTGCGGCGACCCTAAGATTCGCGTTTCACGTGATCGCATCACCGTGACGTTCGATCTTGCCAAAGAGGAGTAGCATCTTTACCGAGTCCGCTCGGTACGATACAGTTATTGCAGTTAAAACGTACTTTCAAACGCAGGAGTTTCTTCATGGATTGCCTGAAGGTATCAAGCAAATCATCGCCCGCGTCCGTTGCCGGCGCCATTGCCGGTATGGTCAAAGATGGCGTTCCCGTCAACATTCAGTGCGTCGGTGCCGGCGCCGTCAACCAGGCCATAAAGGCCGTTGCCATTGCGCGAGGTTTTTTGATTCCTACTGGCTTTGATGTCTCTTGTGCGCCGGTGTTCTCTGACATCCTCATTAACGGGGAGTCTCGCACGGCAATCCGTCTCTCCATCTACGTTCACCAGATTAATCGGGCTGCTATGGACAATGTCGTCATGGACGATGTTAAGCCTGTTGCGTAAGCGAGTTTTCGCACGTTTGTAGCACCTTTGTGCCCCGTCGATATCATCGTTAGGATGTAAGCTCATGGACCAGCGCTTCGTACGCGATATTCTTGCCGGTAAAACCTATTTTATCCGCACATTCGGCTGCCAGATGAATCAGCACGACTCCGAGCGCGTGAGCGGTTTGCTCGATTCCTATGGCTGTCTTATGGCGCTCGATCCGGAGCATGCCGATATTGTCGTATTCATGACGTGCTGTGTGCGCGAGGCTGCCGATACGCGCCTGTACGGTCAATGCAATTCCTGCAAGAGTCTTCCTCCTTCTCCTTCGGGCAAGCGTGTGGTCGCCGTGGGTGGCTGCATCGCTCAGCGCGATGGCGAGGGCTTGCTCACCAACGTCGATAACGTCAACGTTATTTTTGGTACGCACTCGATTGCGCACGTGGCGGAGCTTATCGCCGAGGCGTTTATGGATGGCAAGCGCCATATCCGCACGAATGAGCATGAAGATACGGACGCCATGAGTATGCCGTGGCATCGCGAGACGCAGTATCATGCATGGGTGCCCATCATGACGGGCTGCAACAACTTCTGCACGTACTGTATCGTGCCGTACGTCCGTGGTCGCGAGAAGAGCCGCCCTTTCGAGGAGATTGTCGACGAGGTGACGGGTCTGGTGCGTCAGGGTGTGCGCGAGATTACGCTGCTGGGACAAAACGTAAACTCCTACGGTCGCGATCTCTTTGGCAAGCCGCGCTTTGCCGACCTGCTGCGCGCCGTGGGTGATACGGGCGTCGAGCGTATCTTCTTTACTTCTTCGCACCCCAAGGATTTGCTTCCCGAGACCATCGATGCTATGGCCGAGACACCTGCCGTTATGCCGCAGCTTCACCTAGCCGTCCAGTCGGGTTCCACGCGTATCCTTAAAGAGATGAATCGTCGGTACACGCGCGAGGATTATCTGGGCCTGGTCGATCGCATTCGTAACCGTATGCCCGAAATTGCGCTTTCGACCGACATCATCGTGGGCTTCCCGGGCGAGACCGAGGAAGACTTTGAGCAGACGCTCTCGCTTGCCGAGACGGTTCGCTATGCCCAGGCCTACACGTTTATTTACTCCAAGCGTGCCGGTACCCCGGCAGCTGAGATTTATGATCCCACCCCGCATGAGGTTATCCTTGAGCGCTTTAACCGTCTGGTCAAGGTTATCGAGACGACGGCATACGAGTATAACCAGGGCGAGCTTCACACCGTGGTGCCTGCGCTTATTGAGGGCACGAGCAAGAAAAACGACGCTGTCCTTCTTGGTAAAAGTCCTAAGAACCAGACAGTTCATGCGCCGATTCCCGCTGCCTATAGCATCGATCAGCTTATCGGCAAAATCGTCGACGTCGATGTTGATGTCGCCAAGACGTGGTATCTGTCTGGCTCCGTTGTGGGTGAGCCTCGCTAATGGTTTCCCCCGGCACAAACCTTTCTGCCGTAGCGATCGTCGGTCCGACGGCGGTCGGCAAGAGTGATGTTGCCGACCGCCTGGCCTCTCGTCTGTCGTCTGAAGTGTTATCGTGTGACGCGATGCAAATCTATCGCGGTATGGATATCGGTACGGCCAAGATGATGCCCGAGGAGTGCTCGGTGCCCCTGCGCCTTGTCGATATCGTGGACCCGGGCGTCGCGTATTCTGCTGCGCTCTATCAGTCTGATGCCCGGGCGCATATCGAGCGTTTGCTTGGTGAGCAACGGCTTCCGGTCTTTTGCGGCGGCACGGGCTTGTATCTTAAGGCTGCACTCGATGAAATGGACTTTCCTTCGGGAGAGCTCGAGGACGAACGTCGCGCGGGTTATCAGGAGCTTGCCGAGCGTATTGGCGAGAAAGCTATGCATGCCCTGCTTGCCGAGCGTGATCCGGAATCGGCTGCCGTGATTCATCCCCATAACGTGCGCCGCGTGATCCGTGCGCTCGAGATGCACGATGACGGTGTGTCGTATGCCCAGCAGAAGTCGAAATTCAGCGTTCCGCATGAGCGCTATCATGCCATGTGGTTTGGCCTGACGCGTAGCCGTGAAGTGCTGTATGAGCGCATTAACCTGCGTGTCGACCTTATGTTTGAGCAGGGGCTGGTCGATGAGGTCCGTGGCCTTATGGACCAGGGCCTGGGTGATGCACTCACGTCGATGCAGGCAATCGGTTACAAAGAGATTATTGATGCTTTGCGAGGCGCTATTACCATGGATGAGGCCCGCGAGCTTATTAAGATGCGCTCACGTCGCTATGCCAAGCGCCAACTTTCCTGGTTTAAGCGTGACGATCGCATCGTGTGGTTTGATATGGATGAGTTTACGATCGATGAGGTCGTCGATGATATCTACCGTCGTATCGAGGCTGCCTAATGGCACGTTTTCCCTTGGTTCCCACGGCGCCTGAACCTGAGCGTGCCGTCTTGGTTGGTGTTGAGTGGCGCGATAACGCCTGGCCGCTCGACCGTTCGCTCGACGAGCTCGAGCGCTTGGCTCACACTGCTGGAGCCCAATGCGTGGCACGCTTGTCTCAGCGTCTGGTCAAACCTTATCCCAAATCGTTTATCGGCTCCGGTAAGGTCGAGGAGCTATGCGGTTTGGTGCATCGTATGGATGCGGATGTCGTAATCTTCGACGACGACTTGACTCCTTCACAGCAGTCCTATCTTGAGAAAGCCGTGGGCGAACCGGTCAAGATTATTGACCGTACGGCGTTGATTTTGGATATCTTTGGCCTGCATGCTCAGACGCGTGAGGGTCGCTTACAGGTGCAGTTGGCTCAGTTGCAGTATCTGCTGCCTCGTCTACGAGGTATGTGGAGCCACCTTGCTAAGGAACAGACGCGTGGCGGCATTGGATCGCGTTTTGGCCAGGGCGAAAGCCAGCTCGAGGTCGACCGTCGCCTGATTCGCGATAAGATCGCAGCTCTTCGACGCGAATTGAAACAGGTTGAACAACGTCGTGATGTGCAATCGAAAAGCCGTATTGAATCGCCGGCGTTTCGCGTAGCGTTGGCTGGCTACACCAATGCCGGTAAGTCGACGTTGCTTAATCGATTGACGGGATCCACGGTACTTTCGCAGGATAAGCTGTTTGCCACGCTCGATCCTACGACGCGTTCGTATCGTTTACCCGGTGGCCGTGGCATGACGATCACTGATACCGTTGGCTTTATTCAAAAGCTGCCCCATGGCCTGGTCGACGCGTTTAAATCTACGCTTTCCGAGGTGCTCGGCGCCGATTTGGTTCTTAAAGTTGTGGATGCTTCCGATGAGGATTACGAGCGTCAGCTTGAGGCGGTTGATCGTGTCCTTGACGAGATTGGTGCCGGTGAGCGCCTGACGCTTACCGTGTTCAATAAAATTGATCTGCTCGATAGCGTCGACCGCTTGAGCTTTCGCCGGCGCTATCCCGAGGCGGTATTGTTCTCGGCTCAGACGGGTGAGGGCCTTGATGACTTAGTCGATCGTATCGCTCGTGAGGCGGCCGCTACGGACGTGTTGCTCTCGGCCGATATCCCGTATCGAGAGGGCGCGTTAATCACGCTTGTGCACGAACAGGGAACCCTTCTGCACGAGGAATACCTCGAGGACGGCGTTCGTATTGTGGCAAAGCTTCCAGCCCGTATCGCACCGCGTCTCGAGCGTTATCGAACAGAGTAAATCAGCTCCAGTACACCCAAGATAACCGGTTGATGAAGCAGGTAGAACGGCAGCGCATGGCGCCCGAGACTTGCGAGCGCCGGGATGGGATTCGCATAGGCCCATCCCGGCGCCTCATAGTTTGCTTCCTGAGTCGTGTGGGCGGCAAAGAAGCCTGCAAGGTACATAAATAAGAATGGTATGACTGGATAGTAATCACCAGAGACAAAGTCTGGACCTGGGAAACCCAGCCAAGCTAAATAGGGGATAGGATAAACCGTTTTAGGAATGCTCCAGGTAAGGGCAAAAATTGTGAGGCAAATTGCTATACCCCATACCGACGGCACTTTAACGATCACCGGACGCGCGAGCGCGACAATGGCGGTGCAGGCCGCCATGCAGAACATGATGCCGAAGTTCACCGAGTCATCGACTGAGACGAGCGTCGTCGCGACCCATACAACAAAAGCGGCAGCGGCATATTTAGCGGCACGCTTGATGTTGTTGCGCGAGAGGGTGCACATCCAGCCGGCAATAAACAAAAATACCCAACTGATGCTGGCACGCCAGATGTCTTGGAAGATGGTCTGAGTAAACCAGGGCATATCCCAACCATAAAGATAGGCAAGATCGTAGCAAGCATGAAATCCTGCCATCGACAGCATGGTAAATCCGCGAATGGTATCAAAGACCGTGATGCGGTTTTGCATTACGAGAACCGGCGCATCAATCCAACAACCTTGCCCAGGATCGTCGGATTTGTCGCATAGATGGGCTCCATGGTGTCGTTTTCGGGCTGCAAGCGAACTCGTCCCTGCTCCTTGTAGAACGTTTTGACCGTTGCGGAGCCATCGATCATGGCCACAACGATCTCGCCATTCATGGCACTCTTCTGTTCGCGAACGATGATATAGTCGCCGTTAAGGATACCGACGTTAATCATCGAATTGCCGTGGACCTCGAGGATAAAAGACCCCTGGTCCGTTGCGATCTCGGTCGGGATGGTAAAGGTGTCCTCGATATTCTGCTCGGCAAGGATGGGGATCCCCGCGGCGACACGGCCCACGAGGGGTAGCGATACGGTTCCGCGGGGTGCCGTGGGCTCATCGGACTTTGAGATGGAGACGGAGGCTCCGTCCTCGTCAAAGAGCTCTAGGGCACGAGGCTTGGTGGCGTCACGTTTGAGCAGGCCGCGTGCTTCCAGTGCGGAGAGATGTGCATGTACGGTGCTAGGGGAGGAAAGACCCACAGCCGAAGCCATCTCACGCACGCTGGGCGGATAGCCCTTTTCCTGCTGATACTCCTTGATGAAGTCGTAAATCTGCTGCTGTCGCTTGGTAATTTTGCGAGCCATCAGGGATTCCTCTCTACCTAAACCAAACAAATGTTCTATGTTTGCTTGACAGGAACAACTGTTCGAAGATAATAATAACCGAACACTCGTTCCCGCGCTAGACTTTTTTGTCCTCGCGGCTTGATAAAACAGTTCTCGTCAAATAACGCGAGAGGAGAACATGATGAATGCAACGGATATGGTCCAGGGAAACCTCGCCCTTAAGTATGAGACGCCTGCGGCGCCGGCTTTCACGGTTGTCAAAGGCGGCCGATCTGGTTTTCAAACACTGCCTGGCAAGCCTGTCCGATGCCAGTGCGTCGCCACGACTTCGGGCCCCGTTGCTCTGAAAGCCTCGACGATTGTCGCCCTGGCCGTTGCGCTCACGCTTTTCTTTGTACTTGCTACCTCGATCTTCAGCGCTCGTCACGCCGCATATGCCGAATCGGCATCTAACGTTACCTATGAGACCGTCCGTGTTCAGTCTGGCGATTCCTTGTGGTCGCTTGCTCAGGAGCATTCCGTTGACGGTCTTTCTACGCAGGAGACTTCTGACATAATTCGCAGTGTCAATCATCTGGAGCATGGGTCACTCGATGCGGGTGACGTTCTTAAAGTTCCTGCGCGTTCGTAAGATTTAAACTCCGGCACATGGTACCCTTGTTATCGTTTTGGAGGAGGTACCATGCGCTGTCCCAGATGCGGCAATGCACATACCCGTGTTGTCGATTCCCGTATGCAGGAATCTAATAACACCATTAAACGCCGTCGTGAATGTTGTTCGTGCAACTATCGCTTCACAACATTCGAGCGATGCGAAGACCCCATCGAGGTCATCAAATCTGACGGGTCAAGGCAGCGGTTCGATCGCAATAAGCTGCTGGTCGGCTTAATGCGCGCTACGATTAAGCGCGACATCGACACGAAAAAGCTCAATGAGCTCATCGATGACATCGAGGTGGAGCTGCGTTCACGTACGCTGACAGCTGTTACGTCCCACGACCTGGGCGACATGGTGCTTAAGCGCCTGGCCAAGATCGACAAGGTGGCCTACATTCGCTTTGCCTCGGTCTATCGCGATTTCAAAGACATCGATGAGTTTTTGCAAGAGCTCGACAAGCTAAGGTGATTTTATGTCCAACATTACAGTCAACATTAAGCGTCTCGACCCTACGATCGAGCTTCCCAAATACGCCCATCCCTCAGATGCCGGTTTGGACCTCCGTGCCAATGAGGACTGTACCCTTAAGCCCTTCGAGCGACGCTTGGTCTCTACTGGCCTTGCGATCGCGCTGCCCGATGGATACGCTGGCTTCGTTCAGCCTCGCAGTGGCCTGGCTATTAAGCAGGGTCTTTCTATAGTCAACACGCCCGGTCTTATAGACGCCCACTATCGAGGTGAGCTTAAAGTCATCCTTATCAACCTGGATCCAACCAATGAAATCCAGATCAACAAGGGTGACCGAATCGCTCAACTCGTCATCCAAGAAGTTCCCACGGTCAATCTCGTGGAGGTAGACGAACTAGACGAAACCGACCGAGGAGCCGGCGGTTTCGGTTCTAGCGGCGTCGCCTAGGGCGCTCGTATCCCTCCCGCCCGCCTCTCACACATATCATTCCATGCTCAAACATTCTCGCTTCGCAGGGGCGCATGGATCCCTCTTTCGCCTGAGCCCCATACATATCATCCCGTGCTCAAACATTCTCGCTTCGCTGCGAAACTGCGCGCGGGACGATATGTATGGGGCTCAGGCGAAAGGGCTACATGCTTGAGATATAACAATCTTTCTAGTAAGCCGACGCGACAAAGGGACGCCCCCTTTGTCGTGTCGGCTTACTGTATTTATATTTTCCGGTTTCGCCTTTGCAGATTCTAATGGTGGGGAATCTGGCATAGCTGCTAGCACATAAACGTAGCTGCTCGGCGGGAGCCACCCATATATCGTTCCACGCGCAGTTTCGCAGCGCAGCGAGAATGTTTGAGCATGGAATGATATATGGGCGGCTCCCGCCGAGCAGCGGACTTTCGCCTAGCGGATATGCGCAGGTTTTCCGCCCCAGTAGAAGCGGCAGAAGGCTCGTTTGCGCTTTTGGGGCTTGCCTGCAAGTTCCATGGTTGCGATGGCGATGTCCTCGGCCGCGTGTGGACGGCGTAGCACTTCGCCATTGATGAGCAGTGCCTTGAGCGACTCGGGATGATCGTGGAGATGGCGCAGCGTCACGATGAGCTCGCGAGCGGTGGTGACATGCATGCTGGCGCCCAAGTCGGTGAGCATGGTGGTGTTGGCCTTTTCCTGGCCATAGGACTTGCCCAACAGAATCATCGGCAGGTGTGCACACAGGCATTCGGTAACAGTGAGTCCGCCCGATTTGAGAATTGCCAGATCGCAGCCGTGCATGAGCGCTGCCATGTCATCGACATAGTCAAGAACCGTGACGTTTTCGAGTTTCATGGCTTCGAAGAGCGTTTTCAGGCGCGTTGCGTATTCCGTGTCCTTGCCCGGCAAAAAGACAAAGTGCATATCCTCGAAGCTACGGAGGAAGGGGAGGGTGTGGTCCATCGCAGCGCGAAAGCGAACGTACGGTTGAGGCAAACTGGCGCCGGCCATTACCAGCACAATGGTCTTGTCGATAGGGAGATTGAACTTCTCGAGTTCTTCCTCACGATTGTAATCCGTGTCAAATCCAGCGCGAATAGGGATGCCCGTAATGCGAATCTTTGCCTCGGGAACCTTGCGTGGGCGGAGCGTCTCGGCCATAAACTCGTTAGCCACGCAGAATAAGTCAGTGTCCTTATGGGGCCACCAGCCCTCGACTTCGTAATCGGTCGGCACGCAAATGACGGGATAGTCGATGCCCGTAATGACGCGCGCACCAACCGCAACGTTGGCTGCCGTGATATGTGTGGCGACCACGGCAATAGGCCTACGAGTGCGAACGTATTCGTTAAATGCGGGGAACATAATGCGCGACCATGCCGTGCCGCCGCCCCAAAGCAGGTGTCCGGTAAGGGTATATCGCCAGGTCAAGTCATAAATTGGGCGTGTGGCGCCGGTAAACGATGCGGCCGTTTTGTTGCCGTCGAATTTTATGCGTCCAAAATCGAGGATATCCAAGACCTCAATCTCGACATCCTGCGGTATGCCCTTGGTGCCGCGTATAAGCTCGAATGCTTGTGCGATAGCGTTTGCTGCCGCTTTGTGTCCCGAACCAACCGAAGCGTGGACAATGGTCACTAAGGGCTTTTGTCCAGGTGACGGCATCAATTGCACCGATTGGGGGGCGCTTTGCGTGGGCAGGGGAGCGTCATTGCCCATCTGCGTTTGATCCATCGATAACTCCCCTTCATCGTTGTTTCGCAAAGAATCATTGTAGTGCATGACTGTCATGTTCTCCTAAATTTGGGTATGAGCGCAAAGAACGCCAATGTTTCGATGAGAGGACACTCCATGACTACCAATCAGCCGATCGATGTTGCGATTATCGGCGGCGGCCCAGCGGGCTATGCTGCAGCCATTTATGCTGCGCGATCCAATCTAACGACGACCGTGATTGAGCAAGGCATGTCGGGAGGACAGATCGCCACAACCAATGAGGTCGAAAACTATCCGGGCATTCCGCTCTTGAGCGGTGCCGAGCTCGGCGAGCGTTTTCAGCAGCATGCAGAGGGTCTGGGTGCGCAGGTTGCATGGAGCATGGTTACGGGTATCGATTACGATGCGGATGCGGCGCTGTTTACGGTGCATCACGATACGGGCGACACGGTGGCCTCAAGCGTTATTGCCTGTATGGGCGCGACGCCGCGCTCTGCTGGTTTTGTTGGCGAGGATACGTATCGCGGTCGCGGCGTTTCGTATTGTGCGACGTGCGACGGCATGTTCTTTCGTGGCAAACAGGTCTTTGTCATTGGCGGCGGTAATGCTGCCTGCGAGGAAGCCCTGTTCTTATCAGAAATTGCCAGCAGCGTGACCATCGTCTTGCGCCGTGATCAGTTCCGTGCTCCCGATGGCGTGGTTCAAAAGGTGCTCGCTAAAGATAATATTTCGGTTAGGTACCAAACTAGTATTGTGGAGCTATCGGGCGAGGCCATGCCTACAACTATCACGTTTAAGGACAATGCCACTGGTGATACCTATTCCGAGTCCTTCGATCCAGGTTCGTTTGGCATCTTTGTCTTTGCCGGAACACAGCCCCATACCGAGCTTGTACAGCATCTGGTGGATCTGGCGCCTGACGGCGGTATTGTTACCGACGACTCGATGGCCACGCGCACGCCGGGCTTGTTTGCTGCCGGCGATATCCGTTCCAAGCGTTTACGCCAGGTTGTGACCGCCGTTTCGGACGGAGCCATAGCGGCTACCAGCGCATACGCCTTCTTACGAGGATAAGTACGATAATATATCTTATGTAAGGTTGCTATCTTTATACAAAGTGGTTGGACGGTGCGCCAATGTGCTGTCCAACCACTTTTACTTAGCGGCTATGTGGTATGCAAAACTAGATAATCTAGAATACAATATAGAAAACGAACGGAGGTCTCTTATGAACCACGTCAAACATGTTATCCCGATGTCCGATACATCGGTCAGCATTAAGCCGGAGGATATTCAGCCGACGGTGCTGCCGGATGCATTTATTCAGTCCGATATGGTGGGTAAACTCAATGCGTTGAGCCTGCCACGCTATGACCAGCTGCCCAACGTAACACTCTATCGTGATCAGGTTATTGAATATGTTGCGCTGTGGATGGAGCCGCTTTCGATTTGCGTAGAGCAGCCCGTTATCACGCCTTCGATGATCAATAACTACGTAAAGGTCGGCCTCGTTCCTGCTCCGGTTAAAAAGCAGTATGGCCGTGAGCAGATTGCGCGTCTCATCGCCATTTGTATCTTTAAGCAGGTGCTGCCCATCGCTGCGGTTCAGGCGCTCTTTAATATTCAGCGCTTGAGCTACGACGCTCCGACGGCTTTCGATTATGTAGTCGATCAACTTGAGGCATCGATTCGTGCGGCTTTTTCCCTTGAGCAGACTCCCGTGCCCGATACCGCACATCAGGTTACGCGCGAATCGCTGCTCGTACGCAGTGCGGTTTCGTCTTTTGTATCGAAGGCGTACCTGATGAGCTACCTCAAGTTCAATGGGTTTAATAGCTAGGCGACGTATAACGCGGGCGGGATAAAGAGCTATCAGTCACTTTGTCCCGTCCGCGTTTTTGCTTGGTTGAGCTTTATCGGCCCGAAGCCATGCCCATGCCGTAGCCGATGATGAGACCATGCATCTCGGCGTAATAGGAATCTAGGCCGTTGCAGGGCATGATGATAGTCTTGGAGCCTGGCCAGTGCTCCACAATGCGGTCGGCAAGCGCCTGGGCTCCAGCTTCGTTCTCAACGTGATCGATGATGACCTCGCCGCCCGTGAAACCCTCGGCCTCCATGGTATCGACAATCTTGGTGAGCATCTTCTTTTCGCCACGCGTATGCCCAACGAGTTCAATTTCGCCCGCTTCGCTCGCCGTGCCCAAAATGCGGATGTTGAGCTTGCTGGCAATAACACCGGCCGCCTTGGGGATACGTCCGGCCTTCGCAAGGTTTTCGTAATTACATAAACTAAAGAGGATCTTGCTGTTCTGCTCCAAGCTATCGAAGTAGGCGCAGGCTTCCTCAAAGGAGGCATCCGGTTTACTTGCTAGATAGCGATCAAACAGTAAGAAGATCAGGTCCATCTTGCCGCCTGCTGCGCGCGAATTAACCAGGTGAATCTTACGATTGGGCTCTTCGGCAAGCACCATGTCACGCGCGGTGGCCGCGGCATTGTAGCTTCCCGAGACGCCCTCGGAGATGGGCATGCAGATCGTCTTGTCGGCAAGCTTAAAGAGCTCAGCCCACTCCCCTACGCTTGGGCAGGAGCTCGATGATGCGCTGGATTCCGATTGAATAGCAACATTAAGCTCGTGAACATCGAGCGAGAGATCGTCGACAAATTCACGCTCCCCCACTCGGATCTTAAGGGGTGCAAATGCAAAGGTGGTATGAGGTGCGGTTGGTTGCCAATCGCGAAGATTGCAGCTCGAATCTGAGATGAGTGCCCAGCTCATTGAGGGTCCTTTCTAGTTGTTCCTCAACAATTATAGCTATCTTTAGGATAGATGCTGTGCATATCTAGTATTCAAAACTAGATTGTAGTTTACACACAAAATGGGCGGTCGAGATAAAACAATGGACCTCGCTCCCAAAGGATACGAGGTCCACTTTCGTTAGCTGAGTAAAAACACTTAATAGCGAACGAAAATATAATTGTTGTTCATGCCAGCGGCAACGGAGCTGATGATAACGCCCGTGCTGTAGTCGGAAGCATGGATCATTTGACCGTTACCAATGTAGATGCCGGTGTGGTAAGAGTTAACAACGACGTCGCCCGGCTGAGGATCAGAAACACAGGGCCAACCCATGAAGGTGCCGGTAGTGCCCAGGCGGCAGTAGCGGCCGGTGAGGCAGTAGCTTACAAAGCCGGAGCAGTCAAAGCTGTTCGGGCCAATACCGCCCCAGGAATAAGCGCAACCAAGCTTGCTATAAGCGCGAGAGACAACGCTGCCGCCGTCAACGGACTGGCTCGGCGCGGAAGGGGCCGGTGCCGGGGCGGGCGTCGAGGGCTGCGGCGTGGGGGCAGGAGCGGGCGCGGGCGCAGGCGTGTTGCCGCCGCCGTTGTTGGTCGTACCGCCACCATTGTTGGTGTTCTCGGTCGTACCGGCGGTGTCGTTGCTCACCGTGGCCTTTTCGGCGGTGCTGGCATTTATGCCAGCCTGCAGCGCGGCGTTCGCCTCGGCCTCGGCAGCAAGCTCGGCCTGCAGCTGTGAATCCAGGGAGTTCACGACACTCTGGGCCTCAGCCTGCTGGGCGTTGAGTTCGTCGACCTTCTTCTGCGTCGCGGCGACGTTCTTCTCCTGCTCGGCCTGCTTATCGGTGAGCTGCTGCTTAAGGTCCTTGACCTCCTGAATGGTCTGGGCCTGCTTGTCGGAAACCTTGCCGTAGTAGAACAAACGGTTGAGCATATCGCCCAGATCGTCGACGCCCGTCAGAACCTGAAGGAGACTCAGACCGCCGGTCTTGTACTCACCGGCAACGTAGCTCGAAAGCTTTGCCTGACCCTCGGCAATCTCTTGCTGCTTTTGCGTGATCTCGCCTGCAGTCTGATCAAGCTCCTGCGTCTGAGCGGAGAGTTCTTCATGAATTTGCTGGGTTTGCGTACCGATCTGCTCGAGTTTTGTACGAGCGGCGGCAAGATCGGACGCGGTATCGGCATAGGCAGGAGCCGCGAGGCCCAAGCCCAAAACACAAGCGAGGGTTGCCGTAGCAGCGCAGCGTGCCATGTTTTTGTGCGTGTTTGCTGTGCGCATGTAGCTTCCTTTCCAGTATCTAAGGGTAGCGGCTAGTCCACCGTTACCAGGCTAAAGAGCTCAACGTCCTCGTTAGAAGGCGTGAGCTTCTTGCGCGGATTAAGAAACGCAAGCTCAAGGATACAACCGTAGCCCACAAGCTTTGCGCCCATATCTCGCACCAGTTTACCTGTTGCCTCGACGGTTCCGCCCGTCGCGACCAAGTCGTCCAGAATCAACACGGTATCTTTAGAGCTGATGGCATCGACGTGAATCTCAATCGAATCGGTTCCATATTCGAGCTCGTATTCCTGGCTAACGGTCTTACGTGGCAGTTTTCCCGGTTTACGTGCAGGAACAAAGCCGGCGCCGAGTGCCACGGCAACAGGCACGCCTACCATAAAACCGCGAGCCTCGGGTCCAACAACTTTAGTGATACCCATGCCGGAGAAATGCTCCGTTAGCGCGTCGACCATGGCTTTAAGTGCTTCGGGATTGCTAAAGAGCGGCGTGATGTCCTTAAAGACGACTCCGGGCTCGGGATAGTCGGGGATGTCGACGATGTGAGATTCGAAGTCGTACATGGCGTGACCTTTCATGGGAGGCTGGTTTGTAGAAGCGTTTATTTGTCCGCGCTGGCGGTGCCGGTGTGCGAGGGGGCGACAACCTTAAGCGGCTGCACGAGGGATTCCTCGCGCACGGGGACCGCGGAGGCAGATGCCTCTTCGCTTTTGGCTTTGGTTGATTCGGAGCGTGCGATCTCCTCATCGAGGGCATCGATATCGGCGTCCTCGACTACGGCGTTGAGTGACTCAAATACGCGGTTCTTGAGCAGCGCGGTATGCACGCCCTCGGTGAGGTCATGTAACTTCTTAAACGCGCGTTCGAGCTTGGCATCGCGTTCGTCATCGGAGGTGTCCATGCCAAGCATACTCACGAGCACTTGCTCGAACATCGAAGACTCGCGGTTGGCGGATGATACGTACTGACGAAGGTTTCGCGGCTCGATATGAAAGCGTGACAGCTCAGAACAGTAGCGGATAATCGGAAAATCGCGCCCGTCGACGAGCTCGCGGTTCTGCGGACTCTTGATAATGCGAATAAGGTCGTTTTCGGCCAAGGAGCGAATAAACGAGATCTCGACGCCCAACATATCCGGAATGGTCTCGATGGGGTGCAGTTTCTGCTTGGTTTCCTTTGGTTCCGTCTTGAGCGGAACATCGGACAGCAGACCCACCTCGTAGGCAAGCGTGGAGAGATCTGTAGCGTTTTCCAGACGTTGCTTGATCACGTTGAGCGGCATGTAGCGCGTCTTCTGCAGGTGCAGAATGACCTCTAGACGGTCAACGTCCTCCTTGGAGTATTGGCGATACCCCTTAGGCGTACGATGAGGGGTGATGAGCCCCTCATCTTCTAGAAATCTAATTTTTGAGTTCGAAAGATCGGGGTATGCGCCTCGAAGTAAATTGACGACCTGGCCGATACTCAGATAGTTGCGTTCGGCCATGCCCTACTCACCGGTTTCGATGCGCTCCGGCGTGCTCTCGTGGTAGATGAGCGTGAACGTACCGATCTGGACGGAAGATCCGTCGTGCAGCGGGGCGGCATTGACGATGGCGCCGTCAACCCACGTGCCGTTGAGCGAGCCTAAGTCCTCGATGCGAGCAGCCAGACCCTCGCGAATAATGCGTGCGTGGCTACGCGATACGGTCATGTCATTGAGGAAAATGCCGTTTGCCGGATCGCGGCCAATAGTGGTCACATCGTCCTCGAGTTCAAAGGCAGCACCGGTCTGCGGCCCCTTGACAATAGACAGAACGGGGGCAGTGATGCGAACGTTCGCCATAAGATCGGGAACGGTAACGTCGCTCGAAGGCACACGGAAGACGCAGGTTGCGTCGGCAGTCTTATCGTTTTGAGGCATATTGTTAACCATGTTGTCCATGACAACCCCTAACTTAACGCGGACATGCCGCAAAGAATGAACTGTACGTAATAATACCCCAATGGCTTAGTCTTCGATTTCGGGGTTAAGAAAGTCGACGTCTTCGTCCTCTGGATGCGCAACAGCCTGTTTAATGGCCGCTCCACCCTTAATGGAATAGATGACAGCGGTGAGCATAGAGAAGATGACGCCGCCATACACAAAGAAGATGCCGAGCGGTACCGAGCTGCCGTTGAGGCCCGGGAAGGCCGTGAACGTGGCGGGCAGCAGATGCCAGCCGTCCACGACGGGAAAGCCCAGCAGCATGAGCGAGAAGCCGGTCATGAGCAGCGCCGTGGCAATCTTGCCGGGAAACACTACGTCGATGGGGCGGCGGTGGTAGTGGCGCACGATGAGCGTGCCGATGCCCAGGTAGATATCGCGCCCAATGATGAGCACGCAGACCCAGATGGGAAGCTCGCCGCGAACCACGAGGCCTAAAACGCCTGTAAATAGCAGCGCACGGTCGCAGATGGGATCCATAACCTTGCCGAGCCACGAGACCGTTTTGGTCATGCGGGCAATCTGACCGTCCATCCAGTCGGTGGAGGCCGCGATGGCATAGATGACAATGGCGACGACACGGTTGTTGTCCGTCACAAACAGGTACAGGAAGACCAGCGTGAGGACCAGGCGCGTGAAGGTAATGAAATTGGAGATCGTGAAAATCTTATTCGACGGGTAATCGGAGGTGCCGATAAGCTCCTTTTTGATCTTCTTTTTGATGCCCACAGGACTCCCCCGCTGGTAAACGACAAAACTCTCGATACTATACCCGTTCTGGCGATGTCTATCCAGCGTGAGCATAGAGAGTCCAGACATGTGGAGGACGCTGCTGGGTGCCACGAGGACTCTCGCGCCGTTGCTTTAACAAAAAACTCTCACAGGAAGTAGCCGCGAGGGCTATGTTGGTAGTTGCAGCTACAGTTATTGTTGAGGGTGAGCAGCGCATCGCGCACGCCGTAGAGGTAGCCGCTGATGAGCGCCCAGCGCACGCGCTCGTCGAGCGCAGCGAGGCAGAGCGTCTGCATGGCACCGCCGGAAAAGCCGACGCAGCCGAGTTCGCGCAGACTCCACGCCCCGCGTGGAGTAACGTAGTCGATGAGGCGCATGAGGTCCCAGGTCTTCGGTATCGATGTGCACATCGAGCATCACGCCGACCATGAACATTGCGAGAAACGTATTTGCCGAGCCTACCGAAGCGGTGACGTCGAGCACCGGCGCAGAATAGCGATGCACCCCTTTGTACATGGGCACACAAGGGGATACAGCAAAGGCGACCGGAGGTCGCAATGCCCTCCTGGTGAATAGCTACCAAGGTGGGTAAAACCACATCGAACGCCGCTCACGCCAGGGCGGCGTTCACCTTTTGGTTCCACCCGCCAGCACCTCCCCTCTTGATACTGCAAGGGTTTCATTGTGGTGATAGACCGACACCGTTCATCGTTGTTTCGGGTTCGTTCGCAAAGTCGTGAACGCACTCCCCTCTTGTTCAGCGCATAATGGCGCACCGTATGCGGCTGAGCGGCCGCACGCTAAAGGAGAGGTGCCCGCATGGGCATCGAGAGAGAGGATGCAGTATGAACCTGAGGGAAAAGTACGGTGAGTGGGGCCTGATCCTGGGCGCGACCGAGGGCGTCGGCAAGGCGTTCTGCGAGAAGATCGCCGCCGGCGGCATGAATGTCGTCATGGTCGGCCGTCGCGAGGAGAAGCTGAACGTGCTCGCCGGCGAGATCCGTGAGACCTACGGCGTGGAGACCAAGGTCGTGCGCGCCGACTTTAGCCAGCCCGACGCTGCCGAGACCGTCTTCGCCGCGACCGAGGGCCTGGACATGGGCTTCATGAGCTACGTGGCCTGCCTGCACAGCTTCGGCAAGATCCAGGACACTCCCTGGGAGAAGCACGAGGCCATGATCAACGTCAACGTCGTGACCTTCCTCAAGTGCTTCCACCACTACATGCGGATCTTTGCCGCCCAGGACCGCGGCGCCGTGATCAACGTCTCGTCGATGACCGGCATCAGCTCCAGCCCCTGGAACGGCCAGTACGGCGCGGGCAAGGCCTTCATCCTCAAGATGACCGAGGCCGTGGCCTGCGAGTGCGAGGGCACCGGTGTCGACGTCGAGGTCATCACCCTCGGCACCACCCTAACCCCCAGCCTGCTGTCCAACCTCCCCGGCGGCCCGCAGGGCGAGGCCGTCATGAAGATCGCCCTCACCCCCGAGGAGTGCGTCGACGAGGCCTTTGAGAAGCTGGGTAAGGAGCTCTCCGTCATCGCCGGCCAGCGCAACAAGGACTCCGTCCACGACTGGAAGGCCAACCACACCGAGGACGAGTACATCCGCTACATGGGCTCGTTCTACCGCGACTAGCAGCTGCCGCGGCGCGTGCGCGAGGGCGCGTGCGGGTTCGCAGGTAGAGATGCGAGTGCGAGGGTTTCTTTGCGGGGGCGTGCGGATGCGGCGCCCGCAAAGAAACCCTCTTTTCATGGGTGGGCGCGACGGCACCTCGGCGCTCACCGTCTAGGGCGACCTGCCCGGCTCCCTCGCGATCTCCCCGCACGGGACCCCGCGCCCCGGCATCCTCTGGACCGTGTCCCGCTTGTGCCCAGTGGCTCGGCCGATCCGGCCCTCAGGGTATCGGATTCCCGCATTCATCCGTACTTGTTCGGATGAATGCGGGAGGTGTTCGGATGAGGTTGATATTCAAGGTGTAGACCTTTTTCTTGGTACTCCTCAAATGCGGCAGGGTTTTCGAGTTTATAGATGCTAATATAACCCTGCTCTCGAAAGAGGGCTCAGTCCCGGCTGGTAAACCTGACGTTTGGCGTGGTGTGCGTGACACGCATAGCGGGCATGGCCGCGATAGAATTTTCCATGCGGAGGGGCTCGACCCCATAGCGCCCCGAGGGTTTCGGGGAGGGCGAACTGGCAGGCAGGGAACCGGGATACAGGCTGTCCGGAAGGAGGGGTGTAATGCCTCTTCTTCTTTTTTGCCACATCAATCTTCTGGCTTGATAGGTTTTTCGTGCGTGTGATTGGGTTGCGGAAGGGATTGGCATGAGAGTTGCGGAAATTGCGGAAAGGGTCGGTTGCGATCCTGAGTCTGCGTATGCGAAATTCGCCGACACACGTGAAGGCACACGCTTTCACAACATGCAGTGGCCCACTTTCGTCACTGACGAAAACTATCGCTTGTTTTGCAAGGCGCTGGCAGATTATGCCAACTCAGAGGAAGGCCCCCAAAGCAACGGCCGCCATGAATTGTTCCTGAGCGTGCACGAGCTGTTCGAAAAGGGCAACGAGATCGGCGGCGCCCCAAAAAAGCGCCACTACAACCTGGACAAGTCGTTCATAGGCACGGACGAGGCAAATCTCATGCTGCTCAAAGCGGCGCATAAGGGAATGACCCAGCAAGCGATCGCCGCGTACCTGGGCTGCTCGCGCACGGCGGTGCAAAAGCGCCTGAGCGCCCTGGCAGACGGCGTGCGTTTTGGCGACTCCTACATCAAGGCCGAGCCGACAAGCCGCGGCGGCCTGAAGTCGACGGCTCACCCGATCTTTCTGCCGCTGCGATTGCATGAGGTGTACCTGATGCTGTCGGCATTAGGCGAGTTTCGAGCGGAACGGTCAGGCGGGGACCCAGAGCGCGTCGTGGCAGATGATCTCGCGCGCAGAATCTATTACCAGCTGAGCGACTACGCCAAGGGCGGAATCGACAAAGCGTTGGATGAGCGAGGGGTTCGCCTCACTGGGCTAAGGCCCGACTTCGACTCAAGCAAGGGCGTGGACGATTCGGATCGTATCGTTATGTATGAGAAGATGGGTCTCAATCTTGAAGTCGGGCTTGTAAATGGAGATGTGCTCGTCGGCCGCTACGCGCGCCACGCCGATCTTCAGAAATGCGTAAACGCCGCCGAAATAGGCAAAGATGACCGCTGTTTCGTGTTGCGACTCTTGGATGGACCATACTGGGCGGTCTACGATTCTCAAGTAGTGAGCGTAGCAGCCGCACCCGGGGATTAGGTTGCGGCCAAGTCCCTCGTCCGCCCTCCCAGGCGGTACCGCTGCGGCCGATTTCATGTTTGCTTACAGGCGAAACAGCCGCCCTTGCGTTTTTCTAAACGCAACCTCTTCGTGCGCTCGTAAAAAATCGAATCGATAAAAACTGGCAACAACCCTTCTGAACGTGTATCCTTTCGCAGGATGCGCCTCGAACAGCGCTTTCTGCCTGCGCGATTTCGTGCATGGCCGTCCTTTTCGTTCTATTTCTTAAAATGACAATCTCAGGTTTTCACGCCTTTTCGGCTTCAGACTGTATGCTGCAATCAGCTCGAGCGACCGAAGCCCATCACAACACCGAAAGGCGTGAACCATGAAGTACAACGAGAAGCGCAACAACGCCTCAGCCCGTCACCCCGAGACTGCACCCTCGATCATCAACTTCGCGTACGGTAGCAACCTTGATATCCATCAAGTTGAAACCCGCTGCCCCGGCGCGGTGCTGCTGGGCAAAGCGACCCTGAACGGCTATGAACTGGCGTTCGACACCGCCGGATACCTCACCATCACCAAGCGCGAGGGGTCGCATGTGCAAGGCGCGCTGTGGGCGCTCGATAGCTCTCACGTGGCGTCTCTCGACCGCTACGAAGGCATTGCATCTGGTTGTTACCGCAAGGAAACGGTGACCGTTGGGCGCGAAGGCGATGTGGTTCCCGCAACCCTTGAGGCGATGGTCTACATCTCTGAGCGCACCCCGCTGCGCAGGTACACCGAAAAGTACGATTACATCGACCGCGTGGTCGAAGCCGGCCGCGTGATGCAGCTTGATGAGGCAACCTTGGCGCAGATGTCCGATATGCGCGCCGACAGCCTGGACCGCTTGCGCGCGCAAGAAGAGTCGGCGGCGTATGGCGCAGCCAAGATCGACCTCCCCGCTGCACGCGAATACGCCGACTTCGTGTGCGGTGAAGGTCACCAGATCGCCGATTGCACATGCCGTTACACCGGTTACTACGCACGCCGTTTCCCCCGTGGCCTTCAGCAGCATGGACGCATCCTGCGCTCTAAGCGCTACCAGGTGATGGAAGCGAGTGAGGCCACCTTCTGCGGGTCTCACCGCATCTACTTGTCAATCAAGACCCCAGGCGAGTTCGGTTACAAGATTGACGTCCCCGAAGGGTTCCGCGCAGTGCGCAGCAGCGACCCTGCGCTGCAGGCAGACCTTAGTTACTCCCTTACGCTGGATGAGTTCGAGAAGCAGCGCAAGGCCCTGCTGCGCACCCTGCTCGGCTGGTGCAACAGCCTGCCTGAGTTTGACGTGCACAACTTTAATCGTCCCTCTGTCCCGGTGTTCAGCGCGCGCGAACACTCCGCCGACACCCACGAGTATGCGGAAACCCCGTACTTCGCATATGGCTTTGACATCAGCCATGACCGCATTGCCAAAAAGCTCGAGGGCGGTCACCATGTTTATGCAACCAAGGCGAAGCTCTATGGCTACACGCTGGCGTGCGACGCGAAGGGCCGTCCCACCATCATGCGCATGGAAGGATCGTTTGTGGAAGGCGTGCTGTGGCATGGTCTCACGCGGGGCGAGGTCCAGACGCTGGACAAAGCGAATGGCGTGCAGTACGAGTACGGCACCTATGCAAAAGCCGGCGTTACGGTGAAGATTGAGGGCGAACCCGCTGCGAGGGAAAAGAACGCATTCGTGTACATCTCTCGGCGAACCCCGCTTTCTGCAGTTACGAAAGACATCGAAGCGTTTGGCGCGATGCGCGACGAAGCCATCGCCCTGAAAATGGAGCGCACCACCGTGGCTCGCATCGACGCAATTCTGCGCGCAAGCGGCTGCCCCTGCGTGCAGCCCGAAGCCCCTGCGGCAGAAATCGCAGCCCTGGGAATCAGGGAGCTCACGCCCGAGCAAACCATGAAGTGCATGCTGTTCGTGTGCCCGAAGTGCTTTAAGCCCTTGGGCGAATGCGAATGCGGCAAGCGCCCTGATCACCTGGTAGCGATCGACCACGAGCTGCAGCCCCATGTGCGCATACTGAACGATAAGGGTTATAAAACGCAGTTCTGCTGTGCCGGGCATGCAGACAGCGGTTGCCACGGTTACCTGAGCTTCGGACGCCGCTTCCGCGCACTAGAAGAGATATGCGGCGGTCAGCTGCCCAACGAGTCTCTTACGGAGGCGCCGCAACGCATTCGCAGCACGCGCCATGTAGCGCTGAACCTGCCCGGCGCCCCCGAAAGCTATGACGTGTACCTGGACAACAGGGGTTACGTCATTCGCTTTGAGCCGCGCCGCGGTGTGAGGCGTGAACAGTTCGTGCAAGACAAGCCCGCTATGTTGAGCGCATTGCTGCAGTGGTGCGAGTCCCTCCCGCAGCGCGAATAGCCTGCAAGCCGTCTGAACTGGTAAGAATCGCCAAGCGCGTGGGTCGATGTTCGAATCCTGACCCGCGACTTCCGAGCCCCCTTCTAGTCCCAAGCCCCGATCCTCAAGCCCTCAGCCCTGCCCCTCAATGCGCCCTTGAGCGTGCGCATGCGGCGTCTATGAAGTTCCTCCAGCGCTTCGGGGCGTTCTCGACGATGAAGTCGATGACGGTGGCGAGCTCGCCCTAGTCGAGCCCGCGCCGACGCACTCTCTTGAGGTCGCACGAGAATGACGGCGCGAACGCCGCCCTGAGCCGCACGCTCACGCCGTCGCCTAGGACTTCGCCGGCATGGCCCAGATGGCAGACTCTGGGGCGATTACGCCGCAGGTGCCCGCAGCGATGGCCGGTGGCACCGTAGCGGTGTCGGCTTAATACCCGCGGCGTTAGCTTTTTGGAGCGCAGTGCCTTGTTTCGGCAGGCACGGAAGCCTTCCTCTCGCTGCCGAAAGAAATCGAAAAAGTATCGCGGCCCTTGGGCGGTGTCGGGGTTCCGTGCGAACGTGCGGGGAATTAGTGAAGCAGGGCGGGACAGTTGGCTTGGATGTCGTAGCCGCAGTAGCTAGGCACAGGTAGGTGATTTTCGCGTATGTAGAAAAATTTAGGCTAGATAGACTACAAATGTGGAATCAAAACGAATCAGTGAATTCAACAAATATGGAAAGAAAGTGAAGGGGGGATCCATTAAAACCGAGATTCTACAAAAGTGCAGGTAGAAGGGCGTGTCTTTATTGGCTAAAAAACAGCCGGTGATTCTCCGGTGATTCCCTGATGATTCCTGATAAAAAAAGGCCAGGCACTAGGTGCCTGACCTGCAAACTTCTGGTCGGGACGACTGGATTCGAACCAGCGACCCCTTGACCCCCAGTCAAGTGCGCTACCAAGCTGCGCCACGTCCCGAAGCATTTATTTTGTTGCTCTGCTCTCGCTCGCAACAGGGAGTATAATAACCCGAAACTTTGTCCTTGTGCAAGAACTTTTTTACAAATTTTGAAGCAAGTCTAAAATTGTATCTGCGAGCTGGGGTTTTGTTAGAACGGGAAGTTCTTGCGTGCCCGCTGTGCTCACTATCCAGGCCTTGTTGGTATCGGTCCCAAAGCCCGAATCGGCGCGCGAGACATCGTTGGCGATAATGGCATCGCAACCCTTGCGCACGAGTTTGCGCTGCGCGTACTCCACGACGTTATCGGTCTCGGCCGCAAAGCCGATCACACGGCGATCGCCCTTTTGGCGTGAGAGCTCGGCCAGGATGTCAACGGTCTCGACGAGCTCAATTCGATCCAGGCGCTCGTTGGCCTTTTTGAGTTTATGGTCCGCCGGGGCCGAAGGCGTGTAGTCGGCGACGGCGGCGGCACAAATGGCCGCGTCGGCCGTCTGAAAGGCGCTCAGCGCAGCCTGGTGCATTTCCGCGGCGGTTTGTACGCGCACGCACGCTACACCGCGGGGAACGTCGAGCGATGTCGGTCCCAGCACGAGCGTGACGGCGGCACCGCGGCGCGCGGCCTCCCCCGCCAGGGCGATACCCATCTTGCCCGATGAACGGTTGCCAATGAAGCGCACGGGGTCGATCGGCTCGTGCGTGGGGCCGGCGGTGATCACGATGCGCTTGCCCACAAGGTCCTGAGGGGCGGGGTCGAGCAGCTTGCAGACGGCCTCGACGATGTCCTCGGGCTCGCTCATGCGTCCCGTGTCCACATCGCCGCAGGCAAGGTAGCCGCTACCCGGACCCACAACGTGGACACCGCGCTCGCGCAGCGTGGTAATGTTGGCCTGCGTGGCCGGCGCCTTCCACATGCCATTGTTCATGGCCGGCGCGACCACGATAGGACGCGGCGTGGCAAGCAACGTAGTGGAGATGAGGTCATCGGCGATGCCGTTGGCCATCTTGGCGATGATATTGGCCGTCGCGGGCGCCACGACCACCAAATCGGGCTCCTGCGCCAGCGAGATATGGTGGATGGGGTCGGAGGGGTCGTCGAACAGACCTACAGCGACCGGCTCGCCCGTGAGCGCGCGAAAGGTGAGCGGGCCCACAAACTCGGTGGCATGCTCGCTCATAACGACCTTGACGCGGGCGCCGCGCTTTTGCAGCAGACGCACGATATTGCACGACTTATAGGCGGCGATCCCGCCGGTAATGCCCAACAGGATCGTTTTTCCCTCAAGTTGCATTGAATTGTCGGGTGCCGTCGTCATTGTTAGGCTTCCTTGTTGGGGAGCACGAGCAGGCGGTGGCAGTACGGGCAGTGCGTAATCTCACTACCGTCGTGGTTGAGGTCGCTCATGGACGACGCCTGCAGCGCGGTGTGGCAGACCGTGGGGATGTTGCCCTTGATGGTCTCGACGGCCAGGCCACGGAACTGCTTGAGTAGACGCTCGTAGTCGGTGAGCACGTCGGTCGGCAGCGTGGCGGCAAGCGCGGTGCGCTCCTTGGTGGCGGCATCAATCTGGGCCTGCAGGTCGGCGGCCTTGGCACGGGCGGCCTTGGTGTCGGCCTTCACGCCCTCCTCGAATTTGGCGATGATGGCCTGCGCGCGAGCCTCACGGTCGAGCGCCTCCTTGTGGGCGACAACGACATCCTTGCGGGTGTGCTCAATCTTGTCCAGTCGCTTGGCCAGGGTGGCGAGCTCGTTTTCCAGATCCTGGACCTCGCGGTAGTCAGAGCCGTCGAAGTGGCGTTTCTTGGCGGCCTCGATGGCGTTGTTGGTCTGGATCTCGGTGGTGTTGAGATCGTCCAGCTCAATGTCGAGGTCCTTGCGCTGAGCATAGAGCTTGGTCATTTCGGACTTAAGCTTTACATAGGTTTTGCGCTTTGAGGCGAGCTCCTTGAGCTCCGGCATATTGGCAAGTTCGCTCTTGTTGCGGGCGAGCTCCAAATCGATCTGTTGCAGCTTGAGTAGCGTAGCGCCGGCGCTCATAAGTTCTCTCCTTTTGTCACAGTCCACCATTGGCAAGGGTTCAGTATTTTAATCGCATGACGGGGGTCGACCCCGGCGTCAACCGCAGAGTTCATCAAGATATCCACGAACGGCTCCTCGGAGCGATCGTGGCCGAGCAAGATCACGCTCAGCCCGCGCAAGGCAAGGTCTTGCGCCACGTGATAGCCCGCCTCGCCCGTCACGATGACATCCGCACCGGCGGCGATGGCAAGCTCGCCAAAGTCGCCGAGGGAGCCGCCCAGAATGGCAACGGTGCGGCACGGGCGCTCGGCATCGCCCCATACGCGTGGGTCGCTGCCAAAGGCCGTGGCAGCACGGGCGGCAAGATCGCGCAGCGTGCACGGGTCGTTGAGTGTCGCAAGCGCGCCCAGGCCGGTCGACTCGGGGTCGTCCACGTGCTCCAGCGAGCTATCGGGCACGGCGTTCAGCAGCTTGCATAGACAGGCACGCGCCTCGTGCGAGCGGTCCAGGTTGGTGTGGAGCGAGATAATGCTCACCCCGCAGCGGGCCGCCTCGTAGAGCGCCGCGCTGCATTGGGGGCGCGTTGCGCTGGGCGGGCAAAACGACTCGGGCGCCTTGATGTAGACGGGATGATGCGTGAGCAACACGTTGGCTCCGGCTTCCAAGGCGCGCTGCACGTTGTCCCTGGTAGCGTCAAGCGCGCAGGCAACGCCGCGGATCTCGTCGTCGGGGTCGCCAACGGATAAGCCTACGTGGTCCCAGGGCTCGGCGTCCGTCTTGGGATAGCGTGCCAGCAGGGCGCGCTCGAGTTCGGCGACGATCATGCGGCACCTACGATCGAGAGCAGCGTCTGGGCAAAGTCGTCCAGATCGGCCGGATTCACGCGGTCATCGAAGGAGATGCGCAGTGCGCCCAGCGCCTGCTCGCGACCAATGCCCATGGCGCTGAGCACGTGGCTCGGGTCCATGCTGCCGCTCGAGCAAGCCGATCCGGCCGAAACCTCAAAGCCGGCGGCGTCGAGCTTGATGATGAGCTCCTCGGAGTCCATGCCGTCAATATAGATCGATACCATGCCGGGCAGACGGTCGGCCTGCGTGTAGTCGCCCATGGTAGCGTGAATGCGTGGATTGGCCGTAAGCGTGGTGTAGAGCTTGTCGGAAAGGGCTTGCAGCTTCTCGCGCTCCTGAGCCACATGGGGCGCCAGAGACGAGGCGGCAGCGGCAAAGGCCAGCTGCGTGCGCAGGTCCTGCGTGCCGGCACGACGTCCGGCTTCCTGTCCTCCGCCAAAGATGCGGGGGCGCAGCGGCGTGCGGCTTTTTAGGTATAACGCGCCGGAGGCTACGGGGCCGCCAATCTTGTGTGCTGCAACGGTCATGGCATCGACGCCCAGCTCGGTCACATCGAGCGGAATATGCAGATAGCTCTGGATGGCATCGGTGTGGAACAGGGCACCCACGGTATGCGCAGCCGCGGCAAGCTCGCGGATAGGCTGTACCACACCGGTCTCGTTGTTGGCGGCCATGATGCTCACGAGCGCGACGTCGTCGCCCAACAAGTCGCTCAGCTCGGCAGGCTCGATGTAGCCCGCACGGCAGGGCTGCACCAGGTCGACGGTAAAGCCCGCGGCTCGCAGCAGCGATAGGTTGTCCAGGATCGAATCATGCTCGATCGCAGACACGATCACGCGCTCGCGCTTTCGATCGCGCTGACGAGCACCCTCGGCAAGTCCGAGGAGCGCCAGCTGGTTGGCCTCGGTGCCGCCGTTGGTAAGGATGATCTCGGACGGGCGAACGCGCGCGCCAAAGCTGCGGGCGATCTCGCGGCGTGCAACCTCCAGACGTGCGGCAGCCTTGCGGCCGAGCGAGTGCAGCGAGTTGGGGTTGACGCCGGCAAGTTCGCTTTCGTCGTACTCGCGCTGCGCAAGGAGCGCCTCGGCGCGCATGGGCGTCGAGGCGGCATAGTCAAGATTCACGGGTATGCGGTTTTGACCTGCGGTCATAAGGGTTTATGCCTCCTGTGCGGCCTCGTTGCCCAGCTTCTGCAGCAGCGCAACCTCGGCGGCGGGATCTTCGGACTTAAATACGGCGGAGCCAGCTACGAGTACGTTGGCGCCGGCCTTGACGACCTCGGCGATGTTTTTGGAAGAGATGCCGCCGTCGACCTCGATCATGGGCGACACACCGTGGCGCTCACACATGGCCTTGAGCTCGTGGAGCTTATGCAGCGTGCCCGGGATAAAGCTCTGGCCGCCAAAGCCGGGGTTCACGCTCATGAGCAGCACCATGTCGACGACCTCGATGATGCTCTCGAGCACGCAGACGGGCGTGGCGGGGTTGAGCACCACGCCGGCCTTGACGCCGCGCTGCTGCAGATGCGTGAGCGTGCGGTGCAGGTGCGTGGAGGCCTCATAGTGCACGGTGATCATATCGGCGCCGGCGTCGGCATACCAATCGACGGTCTCGTCGGGGTTCGACACCATCAGGTGCGCGTCGACCGGCACCTTGGTGGAGCGCTTGACGGCCTTGAGGATTTCGACGCCAAAGGTGAGGTTGCCGGTAAAGTGACCGTCCATGACGTCGAAGTGCACATAGTCGGCGCCGGCGATCTTGTCGAGCTCGCCCTTGAGGTTGGCCATGTCAGCCGAAAGGACGGACGGAGCGATTTTGATGGAACCCATGGTAGTAGCCTTTCTGCGCTAGTCGGTGAGTCCGTAGAACTCTTGAGAGGGGACGCGGTCGGTAAGGATCTCGAGCGCCCTATCCAAAGTAACACCGTTGTAGAGCGTTTGCTCCACGGCAAAGGTGAGCGGAATGTCTACGCCCAGCGAACGGGCGAGCTCGCTCACGCTGCGGGCGGCGACGGCGCCCTCGACCACCATATGCGTGCGCGCCTGGTACTCGTCGAGCGATACGCCGTGGGCAAACTCGTAGCCGAAGGTGCGGTTGCGCGAATGCTCGGAGGTGCAGGTGGCAATAAGGTCACCCATGCCGGCAAGACCCATGCACGTCATGGCCTGGCCCCCGCGGGCGTGCACCAGTCGGCTGATCTCGGCCAGACCGCGCGTCATGATAAGGGCGAGCGTGTTGTCGCCCGCGCCGGTACCGGCGGAAATACCGCACACGATGGCGATGACGTTTTTCATGGCGCCGCAAACCTCAACGCCGGTCATGTCCTGCGACAGGTAGATGCGGAAGGCCGTGGATAGGAGCAGGTCCTTAAAGGTCTCCCCTACCTGCGAGTCTTTGCTGGCGATGACGGCGGCGGAAAGTCCGCCGCGGCATATCTCCTCGGCATGGTTGGGGCCCGAGAGCGCCGCCACACGCGCCTCGTTGCCGATCTCGCTGGCGATGACCTCGCTCATGAGCATGCCGGACTCGGGCTCAATGCCCTTGGTAAGGCACAGGACCGGAGTTTCGGTATCGATAAACAGCGCTGCCCGATGGCACACGTCGCGCAGGTGCATGGAGGGCACGGCAAAGATGATGGCGTCGGCGCCGTCGAGTACCTGGGCCAGGTCCGTGGTGGCGACAACGTTTTCCGGCAGCACGTAGTCCACCAGATAGCGCGGGTTGCGGTGCTCGCCGTTAATGCCGGCGGCCGTCTGCTCGCTGTGGGCCCACATGGTCACGCGCTCGGCTCGCGCGGCGGCAAGGCCGGCGACGGCGGTTCCCCAGGAGCCGGAGCCAATCAGCGCAACATTCATGACTCTCTCCTACTTATCGTCGGGCTCGGTGACGCGCTTGGTAAACGAGAGCTTGGATTCCTTACCCGTCATGAGCTTTTTGATGTTCGCGCGATGGGCCCACACCACGGTGATGCCGATCATCGCCATGCAAAACTTGAGGCCCAGGCTGCTGTACGGAAAGACCGCGCAGGCGGCGATGGGAAGACCGATAGCCGCGGCAAGCGAGCCCACCGACACATACTTGGTGATGGCGACGGCCACGATAAACATGCCCAGCAGCGAAAGGCCGATGGGCCAGTACCAGGCGAGTATGACGCCCAGCCCCACGGCAATGCCCTTGCCGCCACGGAAGTTGAGGTAAGGCGAGAAGATGTGTCCCCACACGGCAGCCAGGCAAATGACGCCGAGCATCCAGTCGCCGGCGGCACCGGGAGCCATGATGCTCACCGGGAAGCCATAGCCCACGCTCGCGATGAGCGGACGCGCGATAAGGACGCAGATGGCGCCCTTCAAGCAGTCGAGCAGCAGCGTGAGCGCGGCGACCTTGGGGCCGGCTACGCGCAGGGCGTTGGTGGTGCCGATGTTGCCGGAGCCCGCCTTGCGAATATCCGTGTGGTTGAACACGCGGCCCAGGATAAGGCCAAACGGAATCGCTCCGATAAAGAACGAGACCACGGCGCAGATGGCGGTCAGCAGAATCGGATTATGCATCCTTTTGCTCCTTCTTCCTAAAGAAGAGTCGAATGGGCGTGCCGGAAAAATCGAAGGTCGAGCGCATACGGTTCTCCACGTAGCGCTGGTAGGTGTCGTTGACCAGGTCGCTGTGGTTGACGAAGAACGTAAACGTCGGCGGGTTTACGCCCGTCTGGGTCACGTAGTGCATGCGCAGGCGACGCTTGCCGTCCACCACGGTGTGGCCAAACTCGCGCAGGTCGGTGAGGAAGGTGTTGAGGCGCGAGGTGGTGATCTTTTGCGAGCGCGTCTTCTCGGCGGCGTCGACCATCGCCCAGATCTTCTCGACGCTACGGCTGGTCAGGGCCGAGATGCGCAGGTACTGGGCCCAGGGAGCCATGACGCCCAGACGGCGGTCGACGGTCTCCATGCAGGCCTCGCGCTTGCGGTCGTCGTCGAGCAGATCCCACTTGTTGAGCAGAACGACGATGGCGCAGCCGCGTTCGATGGCCAAGCCCATGACCTTCTGGTCCTGCTCGGTAACGCCCACGGAGGCGTCGACGACGAGCAGTGCCACGTCAGCACGGTCGATGGCGCGCAGGCCGCGGACCATGGAGTAGTACTCGATGTTCTCGTATACGGTGCTCTTCTTGCGAATGCCCGCGGTGTCGACCATGCGGTAGTGCTTGCCGTTGCGCTCCACGACGGTGTCGATGGCGTCGCGCGTGGTGCCGGCAATGTTTGACACGATAGAGCGGTCGGCGCCCAGGATACGGTTGAACAGCGACGACTTACCGGCATTGGGGCGGCCGATGATGGCGACGTTCAGCGCGTCGGGGAACTCGTCGGCGACCTCGTCCTCCTCCTCGGGCAACAGGGCAACGATGTCGTCGAGCAGGTCGCCCGTGCCGTGGCCGTGCAGGGCCGAGAGCGGCGTTGGCTCGCCGATGCCGAGCGAATAAAACTCCCAGATGCTGTCGTTTTCGCGATCGGGGTTGTCGAGCTTGTTCACCAGCAGAAAGACCGGCTTGTCGCAGCGCTTGAGCATGCGGGCGACCGACTCATCCTCCTCGGTGACGCCGGTGCGGCCGTCGACCACAAACAGGATGACGGCGGCTTCCTCGGCGGCGGCGAGGGCCTGGTCGCGGATGGACGTGGCAAAGACGTCATCGCTCTTGAGCGGCTCGATGCCACCCGTGTCGACGATGGTGAACTCGCGGCCGTTCCAATCGGCCGTGTGGTAGGAGCGGTCGCGCGTTACGCCGCGGGACTCATGGACGATGGCGTCCGAGGTCTGGGCCAGGCGGTTAACGAGCGTGGACTTGCCCACGTTGGGGCGTCCGACGACGGCGACGATAGGTTTCATCTGCACTCCTTTAATGGGTAGGGTCAGTGGAAATGTTAGAGCCTGCGGGCACAATGCCAAGGATATGCTCCAGGGTATCGAGCAGCTCATGCGGCATGGTCGATACCACATGAACCTCGGCGCCGCGAGCTTCAAGGCTTGCGAGTAAATCGTCACGATGATACTCGTCAAGCGTCATGCCGTCAGCGTTGAACATGAGCTTAGGCACAAAGAGCATAACCCCCGAGAGGTCCTGCGGCAGCTGCTCCAGAATGTCGCAGGCGACGATGAGGCCGGTCACGTCCACGTTGCCGCCAAAGTAACGGTTTTCGATAGCGGTGACGGTGCCGGCAAGGCCCCGTGGCGACTCCACAAAGCGCGCCACGGTGTCGCGCGCGCTGGTGCCGGAGAGGCACAGGAGGCGCTGGCCACGGGCGGCGATTGCCTCGCGAACGCGGCGCAGACGCTCGGCGTCGGCGGCAAGCACGTCGTCGGTCTCGTCCAGATACGAGCGAATCATGCCGATGCCGTCGTAGTACTGCGGGTAGCCGTCGTAAAAATCGGCCTGGGGTGGCTCGATGCCGGCGTCTAGATAGAACTCGTCGCTCATCTGGAAGGTGTGGCGGCCAAAGCGCTTGTAGGCACGATCCTGGAAGGGACGGATCATGGCAATGGTTTCGCGCGCGAGCTCAGGTTTGTCGCTGTATGACCAGGTAAAGCGCCTCTGGTGCTTGGTAAAACCGAGCGGCACGATGCCCAGGCTGGTGATCTGCTCGTGTTCCTCGCAAAAGCGTAGGGTCTTTTGCAGCTCCTCGCCGTCGTTCATGCCGGGGCACAAAACGATCTGCGCGTGAATCTCGATGCCGGCGGCCATGATGGTCTCGAGCACGTCCATGCCGCGCTGGGCGTTGCGGCCCATCATGCGGCGGCGGACGTCGGGGCTTACGGCATGGACCGACACGTTCATCGGACTCATGTTGCGGTCGATAACGTTTTGCACGTCCTCGTCGGAAAGGTTCGTGAGCGTAACAAAGTTGCCCTGTAAAAAGCTCAAGCGGTAATCATCGTCACGAATGTAGAGTGTGGAGCGGCCGCCCTTGGGCAACATGGTCATAAAGCAGAACACGCAGGCGTTCACACAGGTACGCATGCCGTCAAAGATGGGGCCATCGAACTCAAGGCCCCAGTCCTCGCCGGGAAAGCGATCGAGCTCGACGGGGGTGACGGTGCCGTCGCGCGGGTCGAGAACCTCAAGTTCGACGGTGTCCTCGTCGGCCTCCCAAAGCCATACGATCATGTCGGTGAGTGCCTCGCCGTTGACCGTGAGCACGCGCATGCCCGGCTCGATACCCACATCCCATGCGGGCGATTCGGGACGCACGTTTTTTACGAGCGCGCCCTCACCCGGCTCGGGGTCGCGGCTGCGCCCGTAATCGGCCACCTCGGCGGCGTATGCGGGTACGGTCTGGTCCATGATTAGCGACAAAGCTCCTTGATGCGCGCAACGGCGCGCTCGATGTGTTCTTGCGGAGTTGAGGCTCCGGCGGTGATGCCGATGCGGCGCGCGTTGGCAAACCATGCGGCCTCAAGCTCGGTTGCTTCCTCGATGTGATGGGTTTGCTCGCAGACATCGGCACAAATCTGCGCCAAGCGGCGCGTATTGCCCGAATTTTTGCCGCCCACGACGACCATGCAGTCGCAGCGGTTGGCAAGTGAGGCGGCCGCCTGCTGTCGCTCGCTCGTGGCAGCGCAGATCGTGTTGATCACGCGTAGTTCCTGCACACGCGGAGTGATGGAGGCCACTACCTCGGCAAGGTTCTGCGCGGTTTGGGTGGTCTGCACAACCAGGCCCACCTTGCCCTTGAGGGGCAGTGCGTCCGCATCGGCGGCGCAACTCACGACCTGCGCGTCATCGCCGGCGTGGCCCAGGATGCCCTCTACCTCGGGGTGGCCCGGCTCGCCCACGACGATCACGCGGTAGCCCTCGCGCACCAGGCGCTCGGCCGCCACATGGACCTTCTTGACGTAGGGGCAGGTGGCATCGACCACGGTAAGGCCACGCTCGCGAGCAGCCTCGATGACCTGCGGCACCACGCCGTGAGCGCGAATAACCACGGTGCCCGATGCGGCGTCGTCCAGGGTGTCGGCCAGACCGACGCCTGCCTCGGCGAGCTCGCGCACCACGATGGGGTTATGGATGAGCGGACCCAGCGTGTGGACTTGAGCGCTCTCCCCTGCCTGCGGGGCGGCCGCCAGAGCCATGTCGAGCGCACGCTGCACGCCGTAGCAGGTGCCGGCATGCGCTGCGATTTCGATGGTGGGGGCGGCGGCCTGGTCGGACGCGGTCGCGGCGGTATTCATGACGTTCTCGCCCATGGCTAGAACCTGCCAGGGTGCTCGGCACACAGGTCGTCGCGCATGGCGTAGACGCGGCTCATGGCCTCGGACTCAAACCATGCCAGGCGCTCCTTGCGCTTGAGCTCAGCCGGTGCATCAGATAGCGAGATATACTTGCCTGCACGGATCCAGCACTTTTTGGGGCGCATGAGCTTTTTGCCCGCAGGCGTGATATCGGACCAGCCGCAGATGGCAAGCGGGTTGACGGGTGCCTTGCCCATCTGGGCAATGAGCGCAAAGCCGCCGTGGACCTCGGGCTTAATCTCGCGCGAGCGGATGCGCGTGCCCTCGGGGAAGATCAGGACGTCTTCACCGCGCTGCAGTGCATGCTGGGCGGCACGCAGGCACTTCATGTCGGCGGTGCCGCGCTCGACGGGAATGCCGCCCACGCGGCTAAAGGCCCAGCGCACGATCTTGCTCTTGGCAAACTCGGACTTAAAGATTGGGCGAACGCGGCGGCCGCCAAAGAACAGCGCCGTCTCTACGGCCAAGAGTTCGGCCATCGAGGTGTGGTTGCAGATGACCACGCTGCCGCGGCCTTCCTGGCGCTCAAACAGCAGGTCGCTGTCCTCTACCTTCCAGCGCCACATAAGCTTGGAGAAAGCCCAAAGGATTGCCATGACCACGGCGACGGTGCCGCGGATGAGCGCCGGGAACTCGGCGTAGGGGGCGTTGTAGTAATCCTCGGGCGTCTGCTTAAACAGGCGCATGAGCTACCTCCTTTGGTTGATGAGGTCCTCGATTATCGAGACGACCTCGTCGATGGTATGTGCGGTGGAGTCGACATGCACGGCGTCCTCGGCGGGCACGAGCGGCGCGACCTCGCGGCTGCTGTCGAGCTTGTCGCGCTGCTTGAGGGCGTCGAGGGTCTCGTCGACCTCGGCCTCGAGCTGCTCTTCGGTGGGCGGCTGGGCGTCGTTTTGGTGGCGCTGCAGCACGCGGCGACGGGCGCGCTCGCGCGGGTCGGCGGTCAGAAAGACCTTGACCTGCGCGTTGGGGAACACGACGGTGCCGATGTCGCGACCCTCGGCCACGATGTCGCGGTCCTCGGCGGCGCGGCGCTGATGGATGAGCATGGCCGCGCGTACGCCCGGGTAGGCCGAGACCTTGGAGACGTTAGCGTCCACCTGCGGAGTGCGAATGGCAGCCGAGGCGTCCGCGCCGTCGATGGTCAGGCGCGTGTCCTCGCCGGTGCCGTTGGTAAAGCGAATCTCGATCTGCTCGGCGAGGGCGTCGATGGCAGCCTCGTCGTTCAGATCGATGCCGCGGTCGAGCGCGGCGAAGGTGACGGCGCGATACATGGCGCCCGTGTCGAGCTTGTTAAAGCCCAGCTGGCGGGCGATCTCCTTGGCGATGGTGGACTTGCCGGATCCGGCGGGGCCGTCGATGGCGACGATCATGCAATGCTTCCTTTCGGTGGTTGACGTACTGGAATGGGACGCGGGCGCTGCGGCTTGGCGGACTGGCTAGCCCGTGTAGCGCTCGCGGTAGGTGTTGCGCTTGGGAGCGGAGCCGTGGCTGCCGTGGTGACGCGTGCGACTCGCGGTGTTGGTCGCCGGCGCGGCGGCGCGCTTGGCGCCGGCCTGCTTGGGCGGGATGCCGCCAGCCTTGAGGATCTGTACCTCGCGGTCGGTGAGTTCGCGCCACGAGCCCTTGGCCACGTCTTTGAGCTCCAGGCCGGCAAAGTTACAGCGGTGCAGGCGGATCACCGGGTGGTGGATCTTGCTCAGCATGCGCTTGACCTGGTTCTTGCGCCCCTCGCGGATGATGACCTCCACGGCGGTTGTGCCGGGCTTCACACCCTGCGGAGCCACCGCCTCGGCCTCGCGCGCGGTAATGACGCGGCAGATTGCCGGCTGGCACAGGCCGTCGTCGAGCTCGATGCCGCGGCGCAGCGGTTCCAAGTCGCGATCGGTCAGGTGGCCGTCCACGAGCGCCTGGTAGGTCTTGTAGACGTGCTTGCTGGGGTGCAGCAGGTCCTGCGACAGGTCGCCGTCGGTGGTAAAGAGCAAAAGGCCCGTGGTGTCGCGGTCTAGGCGACCCACCGGAAAGAGCCCCGGAAAACGGTCGCGCGGGACCAGGTCGGCCACGCAGGGGCGCTCCTGCGGATCGCTCATGGTGGTGAGATAGCCGGTCGGCTTGTAGAGCATCAGGTACACGGCGCCCTGGTTGAGCTTGACGGGCATGCCGTCAACCTCGATATGGTCGCGGTCCACATCGACCTTGGTGCCCAGTTCGGTCGCGACTTGGCCGTTGACAGTCACGCGGCCGGCGGTCATCAGGTCCTCCGAGCCGCGGCGGCTCGCCACACCCGCGCGCGCCAAAAAGCGCTGCAGGCGCATGGTGTGCGGGTAGATGGGCTGGGAGACGGACTTGTGCGTATCCGCATTGGGCGCCGCAGCGCCGGCGCGCGTCTCCCCTGCTTCCTTAGTCCTCGTCATGCGTATCCTCCGCAGCGTCGTCGGTGGCAAGTGTTTCCTCGCCGCCGGCTGCCTCGACATCCTCAACATCGGTATCCAGGAGCTCGCGCTCTTCGTCCAGGTCCTCGACCTGCTCCTCGAGCGTAGACTGAATGCTGCGGCCGCTCAGGCGCTCGCGGATAAATTGACGCGACTGCTCGTCGGGGGCAAACTGCTCCAGATCGGGCAGGTCGCGGGTGGAGCGCAGACCGAACTTCTCCAAAAAGGCGTTGGTCGTGCCGTAAATGATGGCCTGACCGCGCTGGGGGTCGCGACCGAGCTCGCGCACCAGACCCTTGTCAACGAGCGACGCGATGACGCCGTCGGAGTTGACGCCGCGGATGCCCTTGACCACCTCGCGCGTGACGGGCTGGTGGTAGGCGATCACAGCAAGAGTCTCGAGCGCCGCCTGCGACAGTTTTTGCGTATCCCAGCTCAGCACATAGGACTCGACCACATCGTGGTAGGCGGGGTGCGTAAACAGGCGCCAGCCGCCGGCGACCTCGCGCAGCTGAAAGCCGCGGTTGGCCTCCTCGTACTCAACTTTGAGCTCGGCCAAAAGCGATGCGCACTCGCCGGGGGCGATATCCAGCGCATCTGCCAGCGCGGGCGCGCTCACCGGATCGCACGAAACCAGCAACAGCGCCTCGAGGGCGCCTTTGAGGCTGTTTGCCTCTAGCGTAGAAAGGGTTGACATAGTTGCCGCTCCTATTCGGTGAGCTCGGGGCCCTCGCCGGGCACATAGGCCTCGGCGCCCTCGACGCGGTTGATGCGGATGGTTCCAAAGATCTCGTCCTGGCTCAGGGTGAGCGAGCCTCGCTTGGCGAGCTCCAGCATGGCCAGGAAGGTGACGACGAGCTGCTCGGTGGTGGCGTCGCCGTCCAGCAGCTCGCGGAAGGTGCAAGTTTGGTGCGCCATGGTAAAGCGGTCGACCGAGGCCACCGTCAGGTCGAGCGGCACGCGATGCGGAGCCACGTGCTCGGCCTCCAGCAGGAAGGTCTGGCGCTTGCCGTCCAGGTCGGCGCAGATGACGGCGAGGCCGCGCAGGGTAATGCCGGCCAGGTAGTCGGGCATAAGGCCCAAAAACTCGGGGTCGGGGCCGGCCACACGCGGATGCATGCGGCTTTCGGCCTGCATGCGCGCGCCAAGAGCCGCCGCCGCACCCTTAAACTGCTTGTAGGCGATCAGGCGCTGGATCAGGACCTCGCGCAGGGCGTCGCCGTCGAGTGCGCTGAGCTCTTCGAGGTCTTCGTCAATCTCGTCATCGTCGTCGGCTTTGCGCGGGGCCTCCTGGGGCACCAGCGAGGCGGCCTTGATGTCCAAAAGGGTTGCCGCGACCAGTAAAAAGTCGCTCGCCACGTCCAGGTCCAGCGCCTCAATACGCTCGACCTCGGCCAGGTACTGCTCGGCCACCTCGCTGATAGAGATGGCGCCGATATCAACTTTTTGGCGGGTTACCAACTGCAGCAGCAGGTCGAACGGTCCGCTGTAGACCTGCGTCGACACGCGATACGACATCTTCGACCTCCTTTGACGGCGCCTTCGCGGCGCGGTTTGGGTGCATGTTGCGACCGTTTTGCACGGTCGACCTGTAAGTTTACCCTAGATGCCGGCGATTGCGAAGTTAAGCAGCTGCCCAGCGAGCGGATACACGGTAACGTCGAAATATCGTCCGATCACGTCGATGCCGGTCCACATGGGCAGCAGATACAGCACGATGATAAGAATCGGCATGGCGTATTGCTGCAGTTGGTAGTAGTTGGTGAGCGCCTTACCTTTGAGGAACGGCACGATGATCGACGAGCCGTCAAGCGGCGGAATCGGGATGAGGTTAAAAAACGCGAGCGACAGGTTGACCACGATAAAGGTGGCGCCGAAGTTCATGATTTGGGACGCTACGGCAAAGGACATGCTGGTGTAGAGGTTGCCGTATGCTGCGTGCATGAGCGCTGCGGCAAGGCATGCCAGTGCGATGTTCGATACGGGGCCGGCCGCGCTCACCAGGACCTCGTCGCGCTTGGGGTGCTTGAGGTTGTTGAGGTAGACCGGCACGGGCTTGGCGAAGGCGAACACCGGGCCGCCGGCGGCGAGCATGAGCAGCGGTAGGATGATGGTGCCAAACGGGTCGATATGGTTGAGCGGGTTGAGCGAGACGCGGCCGCGCGAACGGGCCGTTTTGTCGCCGAGCGCCCAGGCCGCGGCGGCGTGTGCGCTCTCGTGGATCACGATGCCCACGATGACGGCGATGGCGCTCGCGAGCAGGTTCATGAAGTAGCTGCTGGACATGGCGCTCCCCTAGCGGACGCGGCGCGAGGCGCGCGTGAGCAGGTAGTCGGCCACAAACAGGATGACGGCCACGATGGCGTAATCCAGGCGGAACACACCGCCAAAGGGTGATGTGATGACGCCGTAGCCGGCGATGGCGCTCGGCAGCGCGCGCGAAAGCTCAACGACAAAGCCCACAATCTGCAGCTTGGCGGAGAGGCCGCTAAAGCACAGCAGCACGGTCATCGCGCTCATAAAGATGCCGCAGATGCGACAAGCGATGGCGATGATGCTCATCGCCACGGCAGCGGCCTTACGAGAGTTCACGCGCGGTCTCCTCTTCGATTTGGGTGGAAAGCTCCAGCCATTCGTCCTCGAGCTTGGGCAGCTCTTGCTTAAGCCCGTTATATTCCCCCAGGGCGGCGTTGAACTTATCCTGATCGGCATAAAGCTCTTCGCTCGCCATCAATTCCATAAGCTCGTCATAGCGGGCGCGCTTTTTGTCGAGCTCGGCCTCGATCTTCTTGAGCTGGTTGCGCACGCCCTTGAGCTTTTTGTTGAGCGCAGCGCGGGCCTGGGCCTCGGCGCGCTTTTGCTCCTTGGTCTTTTTGCCCTCGGCTGGCTTGGGGGCCGCAGCGGGGTTATCGGCCTGGGCGGCGCTGGCTTTGGTGGGCTTGGTCGTGGCCGGTGTGCTTTCCCCTGCCGCCTCGGCGGCGCGGGCCGCGAGGTCCTCGCGCTTGTAGAGGTAGTAGTCGTAGTCGCCGTCATAGACCGTGACCTTGCCATCGCGGATGTCGATCACGCGGTTGGCCACGGCTCGCACCAGGTGCTCGTCGTGACTGATCAGTACAATGGTGCCGGGGAAGTTTTGTAGGGCGTTCTCGAGCATGTCCACCGAGTCGATGTCCAGGTGGTTAGTGGGCTCGTCCAGGCACAGAAGTGCCTCGGGGGCCACGAGCATCTTAGCCAGGGCCAGACGCGCCTTTTCGCCGCCGGAAAGAACGCGGACCTGCTTTTCGATAGAATCGTTGTCACTAAACAGGAAGGCGCCCAGCAGGCTGCGCTGCTGCGGCACGGTCCACTTGGGCGTGACGGTGTCGATTTCTTGCAGGACGGTGTTGGACTCGGTCATGCCCTCGAGCGCGTGCTGGGCGTAATAGGCCACGCCCACGTTGGTACCCAGTTCGCGCGTGCCGGTAGTGGGCGGCTCCAGGCCGGCGATGATCTTCATGAGGGTGGACTTGCCGGCGCCGTTGGGGCCGACGAGCGCCACATGCTCACCGCGGTAGAGTTTGAGGTCGATATCGCTATAGATGTGCTTGTTGCCGTAGGACTTGGACACGCCCTCCAGGCCTACGACCATGTCGCCCGAGCGCGGCGGGTCGGGGAACTTAAAGTCGATGTGCTTGTGGCCTTCGGGCAGGATGACGAGCTCCTTTTTGATCTGCTCGATCTTGCGGATGCGCTCCTGCGCCTGGGCGGCTTTGGTGGGCTTGTAGCGGAACTTGTCGACGAAAACCTGCATGTGGGCGATGTCGCGCTCCTGGGCGGCACGCTTGGCGCGCATCTGCTCCAGGTTGTCCTCGCGCTGCTTGAGGTAGCTGCTGTAATTGCCGGTGTAGGTGGTCACGCGGCGGTTCTCGAGCGCGGCGACGTGGTCGACGCAGGCGTCCATAAAGGCGCGGTCGTGGCTGACGATGAGCACGGCGCCGTCGTAGTTGGCGATAAAGCCGCGCAACCACTGGACGCTTTCGAGGTCCAGGTGGTTGGTGGGCTCGTCCAGAAGCAGCAGGTCGGGATGGCGCAGGAAGAGCTTGGCCAGCGCGATGCGCATCTGCCAGCCGCCCGAGAACTCGGAACACGGGCGCTCAAAGTCGGTGACCTTAAAGCCCAGACCGGACAGGATCTTGCGGGCATTGCTTTCGAGCTCGTAGCCGCCCAAGTGCTCAAAGCGGTCCTGGACCTGGCCGTACTCGTTAAGGAGCGCGTCGACGTCCTTGCCCTGCTCAGAGAGCTCGGTGATCTGGGCTTGCAGCTCGTTGGCGCGCTCACCCATGCGGCGGATTTCCTTGGCGGCGGCCATGACCTCGGCGAGGATGGTCGTATCCTTGTGCTCCAGGTTGGTTTCCTGCTCGAGGTAGCCCACCTGACAGTCCTTGGAGTACTGGACCTGGCCGGCGTCGGGGCTGTCGATACCCATGATGATTTTGAGCATGGTGGTTTTGCCGGCGCCGTTGGCTCCCACGAGCGCAAAGCGTTCGCCGGGGTTGATCTGGAAGGACGCGCCGCTAAAGATGACGCGCGCGCCGAAGCTTTTTTCGATCTTGTCGACCAGGAGGATCATGGTGCCGCCTTTGACCTTGTGTGCCTATATGAAAAAAGGCCCCAACTTGCGTTGGAGCCTCATTCAATGCTCGGGTGGAGACGAGGGGGATCGAACCCCTGACCTCTTGACTGCCAGTCAAGCGCTCT
>OLSO01000262.1_pt1 | contig 54456 bp, 50 predicted proteins | sample 1672441 | NCBI WGS metagenome assembly OLSO01 (sample SAMEA3136686, study PRJEB25190) | human gut metagenome | biome: human gut; feature: human-associated habitat; material: faeces | place: Austria | collected 2013 | reverse complement strand
AGAAGAACGGTACTTTCGCTTCCCCGGCGACCGCTTTTGCAAGTAATGTCTTACCGGTTCCCGGAGGTCCGACTAACAGTGCACCTTTCGGAAGTTTCGCACCAACGCTTGTATATTTCCCCGGATTATGCAGAAAATCTACGACTTCCTGCAGAGATTCTTTTGCTTCATCCTGTCCTGCTACATCCTTAAATGTAACTCCGGTCTGCTTCTCCACATACATCTTGGCATTGCTCTTGCCGATTCCCATCATGCCGCCACCCTTAGACATACGCTTTGTCGTCCAAATGATCAGTGCCACCAGACATGCCACCGGAAGGAATGTGCCGAGAAGCTGGAGCATGACTGCGGATGTTGTATCCGGTATCTTTGCGTTATATTCTACATGCGCTTTATACAGTTTGTCAGACAGCTGATCGTCCTTGACAACTCCTGTATAATACTTCTTCGCAATCCGGTCTCCGGATTCTTTCTTCATTGTGATGATCAGTTTATCACTGTCGATCTCAACTTTGTCTACTTTTCCTGCATCGACATATTTTAAAAACTTGTCGTAGCTGATCTCTGTCTCGGATCCTTGTCCCTGAAACTGGTAAAGTGCCAACACAAGTATCGTCGTGATCAGAGTCACTAAAATGACAAATGAAAAGCCCTGTCGGTTGTTCTTTTTAGGATCTTGATTTTTCTTATTCTGGTTGTCCATATTCTTCCTCCTATTACATTACATAATTATAAGGACAGCCCACCCGGAAATCAATAAAAGATTAATTATCTTTTGAATTTTAAGCATTATATAAGCCTTTTTTAATCTATTTTATAGATATTTTATAAGAATATGCATAGCTTTTTATAGTTTCTACAAAATATTAGTATCAAAACAGTATCACCAACCAAGCACGGCTCTTTCGACTTCACTGTATCCCGTGCGCTGAAAACTCTCTATACTAACGTGCCGGATTGTGTTGGCGCTTATATATTGTTCGAAGTATACTTTATAGCCTTTATTTATTCCGGGGCGTGCAAGTCGTCTGATGGCCTTTAACTTCATGTTGTTTATATACTGGTAGGAACAACCAAGCTCCCGCCCGATCATTTCACTGCTGCAGTTATCCCGGAATGTCTTCCGAATAATTATGATCTGTTTTTCTGGAAGTCGTTCCACCTGCGCCCAGAGCTCCGCGCTCATTAGTTCATGGTCCCGTCTCCGGATTGCGTCCGCTTCCAGATCTTCCCCGGACCTCAAAGTATCGCCCAGTGTACAGTTGTCCTCTTCTTCTCCTATCGGCTCGCTCAGGCTTCGGATTTTGCCCCGCTTTGCGTTCTCTTCAATGCGTTCGAGCTCTTTACCACTTACGCCAAGTAACGCCCTCATTTCCCGTTCTGTGGGCCCTGCTCCATATTCTGTCAAATACTCCTGACGGATACGCTTATACTTTATTACATCATCGTACAGACCGGAAGGCAGCCGCACGGTGCTATTACTCTCTATGTACCTCTGCATTCTCATTTTCAACCAAAAGGGTAAATAGCTGATGAACTTGGTCCCCTGATCCGGCTTGTAATGTTCAACTGCAGCATTAAGCCCCAGGTATCCCTCTTGCATCAAATCATCCATTTCGGCATAACCGGAATACTTCCGCGCCATCTTTGCAATAAAGCCCTTGTTCTGTTCCCACAGCTTGAGCATATTCCCCGCCGGATCTTCCCCGGCTCTGATCAGAGTTACAAGCTGTTCATTTGTCCGCTGTTCCATTGTATGCCCTCCTGTCTAGATACAGAAATACCACCCCGCGCAATGCGTCAGAGTGGTATTACCGTCACTTTGATTTCTAAAGCTCGGCTTGCCTTATATATGATAAGCTGACCGCTGTCAGCGAATCACCTTTATACTGCCGGTTTATTCTCTACGTAGTAGATCGCCTTTTTCTTATTATCAAGAACGAACGCGTCGTAAACAATACGCCCCTCTACCAGTTCGCCAGAGATTCCCGGCGGATCCTGATGCACTCTATAATCTTCTAACTTGGTAGGCGCTACCGTTGCGACCGGGTGGGAAATCATAAACCCGGCCTTGGCCGGCATACGCTTCTTGGAGATCTTTACAACGTCCATGCCGTCCACCATTGCAATAACTCCGCTTAAACGCTGCTTCTCTGTCACGTCACAATCAAGCGACAGATCCGGGCACTTCTTCATCATGCGGTATACTTCCGGAACGACCGTCAGTACTCTTCCTGTGTCCGGCACATCCTCATCATCCAAATGCTCTGTACCCTTGATGATCTCGTCGTAAATGTTTGATTCTGTCAGAGTTACGTCTACGACCTTTGTCCCGGCGTTCGCTGCCATTTCAGCATATACGTACTGGTCAACTTCCGGGATAATGATCTCTCGCTGCTGTCTTGCCAGTGCTGAAGCTCCGGAGAGCACGCCACCGGTCTCGTCCTTGTCCATCTTATCAATAACAAAGGTAAAGGATCTATCCTTTCTCAGTGTGAACTCTTCCAGTTCGTTCTCTACTTTTCCCAGCACGCCGAATCTGGAAGTGTTCTTACCTGTTCCGGCTCTGTCGTAATCGTTCATGCTGACAGTGTTTACTTTATGAACTTTGATTGTGTGCGCCCCTGTCCAGTCGTAGTCATTGTTTGTTAACAAAGATTTTTTACTCTCCGCTGTAAAAAGCTCGTCCACGTGATCTGTGAACTTTGTCACTAAATTAATTGCCATGTTTATTTACCTTTAACGTGCGTTCCTGGCAAATGCTGACCGGATCAAGTCCGACTCTGTTGCTCTGCTGCCAGTGCTCACCCTTGGAGCATTGCCCTTTAGCGCGTCCTTTACGCCCTGCGCGACTGCCGCTCTGAAAGTGGCTGCAACTTCGTCTAAACTCTTCTCGCTTTCTTCCTTATCACTGTAGTTGATCAGATCAGCCAGCGCAACCGGTAAGCCCTCACTTGCAAGACGTTCCTTTGCGTCTGCTCTGAGCTCCCGTCTCAGCACGTCCCTTTCTCTTTTATCTAAATCACTTTCCTGTTGATCATCATTAAACAACTTCGTCATTCGTTTTCGTTCAGCGGCGATCTTCTTCGCTATGATCCTGTCAAGATCTTTATCCGTGTACTTCTTTTCCGGTTCCTGTCCCGGCTCACCTTCTCCGGTTCCGCTCTGGTCGCCCTGTGCTCCTTCCTGATCTTCTGCAGCGGAAGCCCCTGCATCATCTGCGCCACCTTCTGCGCCCTCGTCTGCGAATATCTGCAGCTTTCTAAGTAATTCCATCATGTTTATAGTTCCTTTCGATTTTATGCCTCCCGGCTCATTCATGCTTTTACCGTAGCACCTCACGCGATATTCTATCCCTCTTTTATCCGATGGACGTACATCCTACCAGGCACGCCCACCGCTTCAGGAGGAATAGTAGAATATGTGCAATACCAGCCACGCCAATAAAAAAAGCGCAGGAACAGTATTTAAACTATTCCCACGCCGTGTTATCAGCTTACACCTTTAAAGTGCGGTACTTGCATATTGCAGTATTATTATACCAGCTTTAGTCTCCGTAGTCAATCGTGATATGTAAGTCTGTATCGATATTAGCATTTACATTGTCATCCGGCCGGAAGCCTGCACGGTCAAGCACATCCTTTGCCGCCAGCAGCCGCACCATCTCACTCCTTGCATTAAGTAACTGTAGCTCCGTGTTAAAAGCTTTTGCTACCGCGCCTTTTAAATTCTGCCGCATAAATTCTATGTATTCCGTCTGAAAGTCTTCGTTCTTCTTCCAGTTACAAATTGTCGCTTCCGTGACTTTTAGTCGCTCTGCTATTTCTTTTTGTGTCCGGTCGCCTAATGCCATCATTTCAATGCATTTCTTCTGTTTTGAATTTAGCACGCATGCACCCCCTATTCTTCAAATTCATTCAAATTCCCAATAGTTCTCGCCCAAATATAAGCCCTCTTGTATTTCCCTTTTGCCGGCTGAATCTTGACCCTTTCCACCACCGGAGCAAGAAGCTCCTTGACCGCTTCAAGCTCCTGATCCTGTTCATAAGATATTCTGATCTTAATCATCGGCGCACTCCTCAATAAAAGCGCACATGGTGCGACTGTCCACCGGGAATATTCGATATACTTTGCTATTCCAGATCGCGTCCGGGACTCTGTTTGCCCTGCGTACCTCTCCCAGGAACAGCCCTTTCCCGCTGTTGTCCTCTTTGTACAGCTCAATTGTTACTCCGTTATCTACTTTTAAAAATAATTGACTAAACCACATGATTATTATCTTCCTTTCTTTTTTGTTCCCGCCGTCCGGTTCTGGTGTTGGTAGCACCGTTCCCGGAAGGGCGGTTATATACCCCTGTAACGCCGGGGCTCGCGGCTCAGGTATGTTATGTATAGTATTCTTAAGACCGTTCTACTGCTGCTGTTGAAAGTCCAGCTTTCCGGCCTTTGCGGCTTTGTATGCCTTTTCAAAACCCAACCTCCAGGCATCAAAGATGCAATCATAAACCAAACCGTTGCTTTTTTCGTAGATCTGCACAAACTCATACACCGTCGAATCGTATCCATTCGGAATATGTTTATAAGTGTCTTTCGTGTATTTATATACGTCAATCATTACAGATCACCTCCCACTCACAAAATCTAAGGCCATTCTTGCACCGGCCAGAAACGCCTCTCTTTGCATTTCCGTTGATAAATCCAAATAATTATCCACCTGATCGGCTGGTGCATTCTCATCACAAAACTGATACCATTCGCTATAGGCCCGATCCATATCCTCACACACGCCTTTTTCTTCCACTGCTATGTCAAATAGTTCCTCAAGTACTCTTTCTCTTATATTCATCTTCTCCTTGCCTTTCCACCCTTAACCATGCTATTATAAGGCCGTCCTTATAGCATGGCTAACAGCTATGTCATTGCCCTGTAGATGGTAGTGCATCTATGGGGCGTTTCTATGTCACTCTCCGTATACGGTCCCACCAATGCGGAAGTAATGCGCTCCCTTGGCTTCTGCCGGTGCGTATACTGGCGGTGCTATGTATCCGGTACATTCTGCCAGGGTATTAAGATCTTGTTCGATCTCCGCGCCTGTCTCTGCCAGCATGTCCAGTTTGTCAGCGATCCGCTCCAGGGCGTCCGCTATTCTGGTCAATTCTTCCATGTTTTCACTCCTTTTCATGCTTTATCTGCTCCCGTTCAATATACGCGCACAACGCTTTAATTCTTCAGGATTCACATATATAATTCTTCTCGGAATGTATAAGGATTCCGGCTTTGAAGCAATGGCGTTTAACTCTTTTGCGCTCATATCGGATAATATTTCCGCTATGCCGTCTAATTCGTTACCAAAACCGATATAGCCGCGACATGCCGCGATAATAGAACTATCTTCTATATCCTTATTGCATTCAGTTTCTAAACACTGGTGCTTTGATATTCCGTTTTCTCTGTAATCAACTAGAAATAATTTTCTCATTTTTCTACTCCTTTACGTGTGTAAATACATCATGTCACCATGTCATAACGTCACTTAATGTCACTTAATGTCACCTATGCTTAATTGAGTGACGTTTGTGTCATTAGTGACATCTGTGACATTTGTGACATGAATGACATTAAAAATATACTTTCTTACGCTTCCGCTTCTTTTGCTTTCAAACTTTATCCCGTCAAAATACAGTAACGGTTCGAATTTCCTTATCTGGTTTCCAATCTTCCGAACATCGTCATATATTTCAAAACTCAGATACTTACTAGCCTCTTTTATCTCCTGTGCTGATCCTTCCCAATGTCCACCGCCCTGTTTTACAAGTTTTTTAATTGTCTCAATTACAGGGCTCTGGTCATATTCTGCCTGGAATTTCTGACTTTCGACTTCTTCTGCCGTTCCGATATATTGCCATTGGAATGTATCTTTGTTAAATTTCACCTGCAGATTTTGGCTTTTTAGATCTCTTCCGGTAATATGTAAGATCGCTTCTTCATTAAAACGCTCTTTCTTTGATATCAACCAAGCGCAATCCTGAGCGCCCAGCATTCCAGTTGAGCCGGAAAACTCGTTAAATACGTCAGAGGGATCTTTCATTTTTCTAGTATGATGTATCAGTAAAATACCTACATCATGTTTATCGACAATCTGCTTCAAAGCTCGAAAGTCTTCATAATCACGATCATAACCAGACTGCCCCCGCTTTGCTGGCTGACGGATTAACTGAAATACATCAACCACGATCAATTTTATATTCGGATGTTCTGACAGTTGGTATTCAACCTGCGCCTCGAATCCCTCGCCAATTCTTCCAGGGTTGTCCTCTCCGGTGATAATATGCAGATTGTCCGGCTTCTTCTGGTCAGCACCTAGAATTTGATCTAGTCGGATCTTAGGGCGTCTTTTTGTACTCTCCAAATCAAAATATAAACAGTCGTGCTTTTCACAGTCAAACCCTAAGAATTTCGCACCGTTACAGATTGCAATACATAACCCTAACGCCATGTAAGATTTATAATACTTACTCGGCGCACCCAGTATAGAAAGCCCGACCGGAAGTATTTCCCTTACCAGCCATTCAATCGGTTGTATATTCAGCTCGTCCAACTCTGCCGCCGTGATCGCTTTGATTGGTTTAAATCCTTTTATCACTCGACTCTTTCCGTTGTCTGTTGCTGTTGGGTATTTAATAGCTCTCTCTTCTTCCTCAAGAGCTCTAATTTGCTCGTCAATATCTGCGATCTCGTCCGCTGGTGTTCCGCTTCTTGCTGTTTCTTCCACTTATTCGCTCCCTCACTTTTCCGCTCCTTAAGCCATACGGCCACGCTTTTATACATTTCATTTTGCTTCTGCTCCTGCTCTGCTACAGTGGTGTTGTAATACTCCTCTGCCCTGCTGCATCCTGCTTCTTTCAGTAAAGCGATCGCTTCTGCTGCCGTTCCCGGATAACTCAGCTCGTAGCCGTACATTTTAATAAATGTTCGCCTTGTTAGAGTCAAGTGTTCCGGATCTTTGAACTGAGCAAGGAACGAATCTCGATTATTCTCCGACATTGGCTGAACCTCCGTAGCACTTATCATTAAAGTATGCGATTGGTACTCTTCCACGCTGTACTAAATAGCCTTTTTCTTTCAATTCGCTATTCATTTGCGCAATGATCTGATACGCCTTAGAGACGCTCACGCCGATTAGATCGGCTACGTCCTGAGCAGAATAAAATATTTTCGTCATGCTTTCCTCCTTCTTTCCACTTCTCACGCCTTGCCCGGTGTGATTATTCAATAATTTCTGTTGCGTCTACATCTAAAGCTTTTGCAATCTTGCCGACTGTTCGCGGAGTAACTTTTTTACTGTTCAAGATTGCATGGACTCGCTGCCTTGACATTCCGGCACGGTCTGCAAGCTCTCCAATAGTCAGACCGCTATTTGCAAATGCAATAGAAAATTTGCGGTCGTCAACTGTCAACTTCATGTTATCACCTCTTCCTTTTAGTGCAACGCACTAATTTATATTTTTTATTTTAGTGTGTTGCACTATTTTTGTCAATGTTTTTTTATAATTCACTAATTGTTTTTTTATTGACTAAAAGAATAAAAATCATTAATATATGTACAGAAGGAGGCGAAAATATGGGTATAGGAAGCAAATTAAAAACATTACTAAAAGAGCGTAATATGACCATTAAAGAGTTGTCAGAACTTTCTGACGTATCTTTAAATACATTGTATTCGATAACAAAGCGTGATAACGATTCAGCGAGATACGATATAGTCGAAAAATTAGCAAGTGCACTAGATGTTTTACCGGGTGATTTGTTGGAAGACACTAGATTTATAAGTACTCGTGATATAAACATGTTTACCGACCTAATAAAAAATTTACCACCGGAAAGACAAGCGGAAGAATTTCGAAAATATATACGCGGTATAATGACAGTTTCAAATATTGGTATTGCTGAACAACTAAAAACGTTAGATGGTGCTCTTCCGTCTGAAGCCTTTCACACACTAGCAGTTGAATTTAATAAGCTGAATGATAACGGACAGGAAAAAGTTATCACGTATACCAGTGATTTAACGCACATAGCAGATTATAGAAAATAACTACTTCGCTACCCAAATCTGGGAAGCGAATTGTTTAACGTCGCGAAACACGACGCTAAAACTTTATATTCTTTTTACTTCTCACGCCTTGCCCGGTTTAGGAGAAAAAAGGAGAATATAGAAAAATGCCAAGCTATAAGGACGCAAAGACAAACACGTACTATTGCAAATTCTATTACACGGATTGGACAGGAAAGAAGCGCCAGAAATTAAAACGAGGGTTTAAGCTGCAGCGAGAGGCCAAAGAGTGGGAACGGAATTTCCTAGAGCAATACGCAACAAGCCCGGATATTACTTTTAAAGCAATGTATGAAAAGTATATAAGATTTAAAGAAAACAGGGTAAGAGCTTCAACGCTTGCTAGTCAAAGGAACGCTATAGAGCTGCATATACTGCCGTTCTTCTCTGATCGTATCGTGTCAGAAATCACTCCGGCAGATGTTTCGGAGTGGCAAAATCAATTATTAGATAAAGGTTTCTCCGCATCTCACACACGCCAAATTTACGCATATTTACGCATGATATTCAAATATGCTGTAGATTACCTAGGACTAAGTAAAAGCCCGGCTATAGCGCAAATATGCAAGCCTGAGCGCAAACGGGTAGACTTTTGGACACCGGAAGAATACAAAGCCTTTTCTGATCAGATCAAAGACGTTCCGGAGCTGTTCACGGCTTTTGAGATCCTGTTTTATACCGGAATGCGAAAAGGCGAACTATTAGCACTTACATTGCACGATATAGATTTTAAAGCTAAAACCATCTCAATAAATAAAACGCTTGTATATGTTGATGGCGTGTATTCCATGCAGCCACCAAAGACGGAACGAAGCAAACGAACCGTAGATGCGCCGGAGTTCCTACTGGAAGAAATTAGAGCGTATACAAGAAAGTTCTATGCTATAGATCCGGAGCAACGCTTGTTTCCTTATTCCCGTGTTTGGCTCGGTCAAGCAATGACGAGAGTATGTCAGGCGCACGATCTAAAGCCCATTAGGATACACGATCTACGACACTCGCACGCTTCTTTATTGATTAACCTAGGTGCGAACCCTTTAATGATTGCGGAACGCTTAGGGCATGAAAACGTGACAGAAACCATGAATACATATTCGCATCTATTCAAGTCGCACCAAAAGGAAATTATAGAAAAACTGGAAAAAATAAAATTTTAGTATCAAACAAGTATCACAAAAAAGAGCGTTTCCCATAACTGCATGGGTTGCGCTCTTTTTCATTCAATAAAAGATTTATGAAAAGATTGTAAACTTCCCATATCCTGTAGTATACTTGGGTAGAAAATAGTTCATACAGAAATTTACACTTTTATGAAATATTTTTAATATAACGTTATTAAGAGGATTGAATAATGAACATAGGATTTGACAACGAAAAATACTTACAGATGCAGTCCGCTCATATCCGGGAACGTATCGCCCAGTTCGACAACAAACTTTACCTGGAATTTGGCGGCAAATTATTTGATGACTTTCACGCATCCCGTGTACTTCCGGGATTCCGGCCGGACTCCAAGATGCGTATGCTGATGCAGCTAAGCGATCAGGCAGAGATCGTCATTGTCATCAGTGCCGAAGACATTGAGAAAAACAAAGTCCGCGGAGACCTTGGCATTACTTATGATGTAGATGTTATGCGCCTCATGTCTATTTTCAAAGGCCACGGACTGTATGTCGGCAGTGTCGTAATTACCAAATACAGTGGACAGCAGAGTGCTGCTTTATTTAAGAACAAACTGGAAAAACTCGGCATCAAAGTTTACAACCACTATCCGATCGACGGCTATCCTTCCAACATTCCACACATTGTAAGTGACGAAGGCTATGGCAAAAATGATTATATCGAAACTTCCCGCCCGCTGATCGTCGTAACAGCGCCGGGACCTGGAAGTGGCAAGATGGCTGTCTGCCTGTCACAGCTCTACCACGAACATAAACGCGGAATCTGTGCCGGTTATGCCAAATTTGAAACATTTCCAATCTGGAATATCCCGCTCAAGCATCCGGTCAACCTCGCTTACGAGGCGGCAACAGCCGATCTCAACGACATCAATATGATTGATCCGTTCCATCTGGAAGCATATGGAAAGACAACCGTCAACTACAACCGTGACGTGGAGATCTTCCCTGTCCTGAATGCGATGTTTGAACGAATCTATGGAAAGAGTCCATACAAATCACCGACAGATATGGGCGTCAACATGGCAGGTAACTGTATCTGTGATGATGAGGCATGCAAAGAAGCTTCCAATCAGGAGATCATCCGCCGTTACTATGATTCCAGAAGACGTGCCTTTGCCGGTGCATGTTCGGATGAAGAAGTATACAAGATCGAGATGCTGATGAACCAGGCAGGCATCACCGTTCATGACCGTCCGGTTGTTGACGCTGCAATGAAACGTGCCGAAGAAACAGGTGCTCCGGCTGCTGCAATGGAACTGCATGATGGTCGTATGGTCACAGGCAAGACTTCCGATCTGCTCGGCGCATGCGCTGCTCTTCTTTTAAATGCTTTAAAAGAGCTTGCCGGCATTCCACATGATCGTCCGGTTATTTCTCCGGCAGCAATTGAACCGATCCAGACTTTAAAGACTCAGTATCTTGGAAGCAAGAACCCACGTCTTCACACAGACGAAGTGCTTATTGCGCTGTCTGTCAGTGCAGCTTCCGATCCGGATGCACAGAAAGCACTGGAACAGCTTCCGAATCTGAAGGGCTGCCAGGCTCATACTTCCGTAATGGTAGGTGATGTTGACCGCAAGCAGTTTATGAAACTTTCGGTTCAAGCAACTTTTGAAGCAAAATATGAAAATAATTCTGTATTTTTTCCGAAAAAGGGTGTATAATTTTTAAGTATTTTTTTGGAGCATACTTATTTATTTGAACGTGAAGGAGGAAATTATGGCAGTAAAATATGTATTTGTAACAGGTGGAGTAGTATCAGGACTCGGAAAAGGAATTACAGCCGCATCACTCGGAAGACTTCTGAAAGCACGCGGCTACACAGTGACCATGCAGAAATTCGATCCTTATATCAATATTGATCCGGGTACTATGAATCCGGTACAGCACGGAGAAGTTTTCGTCACAGACGATGGTGCTGAGACAGACCTTGACCTTGGTCACTACGAGCGTTTTATCGACGAAAGTCTGACAAAGAATTCCAACGTCACGACCGGTAAGATCTATTGGTCCGTATTGCAGAAAGAACGTCGTGGAGATTTCGGCGGAGGAACTGTACAGGTTATCCCGCACATCACAAACGAGATCAAGTCCCGTTTCTATCGCAATCCATCTGCTGAAAATACAGAAATTGCCATTATTGAAGTAGGCGGAACCGTCGGAGATATCGAAAGCCAGCCTTTCCTTGAGGCGATTCGTCAGTTCCAGCACGAGAAAGGACGCGAGAACGTTGTTCTGATCCATGTAACTTTAATTCCTTACCTTCGCGCTTCACAAGAGATGAAAACAAAGCCAACACAGGCAAGTGTCAAAGATTTACAGGGAATGGGAATCCAGCCGGATATCCTCGTATGTCGTTCTGAGCATCCTCTGGATGACGGCATCAAAGACAAGATCGCACTTTTCTGTAATGTACCATCTAACCATGTACTCCAGAATCTGGATGTGGAATATCTTTATGAAGCACCGCTTGCAATGGAGAAAGAACATCTTGCAGAAGTAGTATGTGAGTCACTTCATCTGGACTGCCCGACACCGGATCTCAAAGACTGGACAGAGATGGTTGACTATCTGAAGACACCAAATACAGAAGTAACTGTTGCTATTGTCGGTAAATATATCCAGCTTCATGATGCTTACATCAGTGTCGTAGAAGCATTAAAACATGGTGGTATCTTCAGCCGTGCTACTGTAAATATCAAATGGATCGATTCCGAGACGGTTACTGCTGAAAATGTAGATGAGCAGTTGAAAGACGTCAGCGGTATCTTGGTTCCGGGCGGATTCGGACAGCGTGGTATTGACGGAAAACTGCAAGCTATCAAATACGCACGTACCAATAAGATTCCGTTCCTCGGTCTGTGCCTGGGCATGCAGCTTGCAATCGTTGAATTTGCAAGAAATGTCATCGGTTACCGTGATGCACACAGTGCAGAACTTGATCCGGATACAACACATCCGGTTATCCATATCATGCCGGAACAGCTTGGCATTGAGGACATCGGTGGTACTTTAAGACTTGGATCTTATCCATGTGTTCTTGATAAGACTTCTACAGCATACAAATTATATGGCACAGAAGAGATTCATGAACGTCATCGTCATCGTTATGAAGTCAACAATGACTATCGTGATGCTCTGACAGCCAACGGCATGAAATTATCCGGTCTCTCACCGGACGGACGTATTGTCGAGATGATCGAGATTCCGGAACATCCTTGGTTTGTCGCAACACAGGCGCATCCGGAATTAAAGTCCAGACCGAACAGACCGCATCCGTTATTCCGTGGCTTCGTAGAAGCAGCTTTAAAATATCAGGATGATAAGGCTGCAAAATAATCCTGTTTCTTCAAGCGTTTCATAAATAAGTAAATATATAAAGAATATAATTTCATATTCTGATATAGTAAAAATGTGTAAGTTTCTATGCTCAGAAACTTACACATTTTTTTATTTACTCATTTCTTAATTATTTCTTTTCTATTATCTTATCTCTATTATCTTATCTCTATGCCCAGTCGATCCTGCTTCCTTTCGCCGTTTTCTTTACGACAAGCTTCGTATCAATCTGTTCTTTTAATTCATTGACATGAGAAATAATTCCCACAAGCCGGTTTTCCCCAGCCAGTTCTACCAGCACACGAACCGCCTGCTCTCTTGTACTGTCATCGAGAGAGCCAAATCCTTCATCAATAAACATCGTATCCAAACGGATTCCTCCGACACTACTTTGTATTGTATCTGCAAGCCCCAACGCCATCGATAACGCTGCCATAAAGGATTCTCCACCGGATAGCGTACGCACATCCCTCACTGCGTCATTTACCATACTGTACACGTCCAGATCCAATCCTGACTGTCCCTGGCTTCCCATATGCGACAAATCTTTGCACTGCAGGATAAAAGAGCCATCCGTCATCTTAATCAAACGTCGATTCGCCGCCTGAATAATCTGTTTAAAATACTGCCGCTGTACATATGTTTCAAAATCCATCTTCACATTGCCGGTCAATGTACCATTCGCAGTCTTGCTCAGATTTGAAATCCACTCGTATTTCTTCTGCTGCTCACCGATTTTTTCAAAAAAATGTTCCAGACGCTTTTTCGTTTCCTCGTGACTCTGCACAAGATTCGTTATCAATATCTGTTCTTTTGTAAGCTTTTCTTCTTCACTGCGTCTGCTTTCCAGTTTTTTCAAAAGTTCAGAAATATCCGGGCGCTCTTCCCCCTCCAGACGTTCCCGCAGACTCTTTAATACCCCTGTATTTTCACTGACTTGTTTTTCGTATTCCCGCAGCTTGTTCTCCAAGCCCGGAAGCCTTTCTATTTGCGTACAAAACTCTGAAAACTGCTCTTCTGTCAAACTGTATTTTTCCAATATCTCTCTATATGATTTTTCATTTTCCAGACATTGCGCTTCCTGCTCTTTCTCATTTTGAAGTTCGCTTTCCAGCTTTCCTTCCCGCTGTTTCTGGTTCGCGATCTCTTCCAGAAGCATTTTCTCTGTTCTGTCGGCTTCTTCCTGCAATCTGTTTTTCCGGTCTGTCTTTTTCTTAAGTTCCTCTTTTGCAGTTTCTCCGGACTCCCACGGCAAAACATCTTTTCTCGTCTCATACTCCGCTTTCAAGCTTTGTCTCCCAAGCTCCAGTGCTGCTTTTTCCTTCTCTGTTTCTTCCAGTTCCCTGCTTTTTTTTCTCAGCTCCTCCTGCTTTGCCGGGAGCCTTTCCACCAGTGCTTTTGCATGTGTAAGCTGTTCTTTATTCTGCTCTGCATTCTGTTCCAGTTTCTTTCGTTCTTCCCGGACTCCGGCCAGTTTCTCTTTTAACATTTTTTCCGTTTCCACCAGATCAACTACATCGGTTTCCGGGAACTCATCTTCTCCAAGAAGTTTTCTGCAGTTATCCCAGAATACCGACCAGCTGCTTTCAAATGCATTCCATTTCTCCCGATACAGATCTGCCGCCTGATCTCTGGCTTTTTCTGCTTTGTCACGCATCTTCTTTGCACTCTCAACTTCCTGTTCCGATACTGCATGCAATGATAACTGCCTTGGATGCGGATGCTCTGTAGATCCACAGACCGGACATGGTCTTCCTGTCTCAAGTCCTGCTGCCAGGATTCCTGCCTGCTCTTCAAAAAACAGGCTGTATTTCTGTTCATAATCCTCAAAAGCAGATCGGTAATTTTTCACTGCACTCTCCATCTTTTTCTGCAGTTCTTCACAGGCTTTCTTTTGAGTATCCAGCTTAGGGATCTGTGCCGTAAGGGTTATCACCCAGGATTCTTCTTCCGTTTTCTGCTCTTTTAACTGCCCGAGAAGCCTTCCGTTTTCTTCCCATCCTGCAATAGATTTCTCTGCTTTCTCCGTATTCTCTATCCATTTCTTCAATTCCGTATGAACAGCTTCTGCCTTTTCTTTCCGCACTTCGTTCTTACGGATTTCCGCTTCTGTCTCTTCCATCTTTTTCTTAAGGGCTTCCAACATTTCATACTGTTTCAGTCCTTCTGTAAGCTTCACAATCTCTCCCGATAATACAGGTTCTTCTCTCTTCAGACATTCCAGGGCAGATCTGGCGGTCTCTGTCTTCTCAGACACCCTACCCATGCCGGTTTCCAGCTCCTTTTTCAGCATTTCTATCGTCTGTCTGATCTTTAAAAGTCTCTTCGTTCCATTTTCCATATTTTCAAAAATCGGTCTGACATTTGCCGCCGCACGAATGTGCTCCGTCTGTTCTTTTTCTTCCTGATACAGTACTTTTCCCGCTTCTAATTCTTCTGACTTTTTTTTCGCTTTCTCACAGTCATCAAAAAGCGCAAGCAGAAATTTAGCATTCTTCACTTCACTGTTTAACCGCTCCACTGCTTTTCTTTCCTCAGCCGCCAATTTTGTATAACTTTGCTTCTTTTCCTGCTCTGCGGAAATAATCTCCTTTAACACCTGTAACGTCTCATCCTGCGCCGGGAACACCTGTCCTTTTAACAGTTTCCAGTGACTGAAAAGTTCTTTCCCTGCCAGATCTGCAAGAGACTCTTCTTTCACACGTTCCATTTCCATTTGCAGATTTCTCCGGCTCTCCTGCATATCCTGCTGCATTTTCAACGCTCTCTGTCTTAAGATTTCCTGTACCTGTGCATATATTTTCGTATGGAAAATACGGGAAAAGATTTTCTTACGGTCTTTGGAATCGGCAAGCAGTAACTTCAGGAAATCGCCCTGCGCGATCATCGCCATCTGCGTAAACTGTCCGGCATCCATCCCCATGATCTCTGTGATCTTCTGCTCTGTCTCACGCTTTCTTCCCGGGAATACACTGCCATCCGGCATTGTAAGTTCTACTTTTGCGCTCTCTTTTACAAGACGTACAGAACCGTCCGATGCCTTTCTCTTTCCTGCACGCATATACTCCGGATTCCGGCGCACCTCATACTGCTCTCCATGATAGTCAAACACCAGTCTGACATAAGTTTCCACATCTTCGGATGCATACTGGCTGCGCATCATATTTCCTTCCCTGTTGCCACCGCTGGTCTGGCCGTAAAGCGCATACACAATAGCATCAAACACCGTCGTCTTTCCTGCTCCTGTATCTCCTGTGATCAAAAATAAACCTTGTCTTACGCCTGTAAAATCAACCACTGTCTTTCCTGCATAGGAGCCAAACGCTGACATTTCTATTGTAATCGGACGCATCTTACTCAGCCTCCTTTGCTTCTTCTAATATCTGCAGGATCAGTGTTTCCTCTTCCGGATCCATCGTTCTTCCCTGCATTTTTTCAAAGAAATCTGCAAAATTTTCTTCCGGTGTTTTCAGGACCAGCTCTTCAGCTTCCATCCATTTCGTTCGGGTTCTTGTATTATCAATCCTCACTTCCAGTATTTTGGAAAATACGGTTTCTAACTGTTCTTTCGGATGATAGGGATCTGTCTCATCAGTCAATGTAATACTGACATAATCTTCCGGGCTGCGTTCTTCTTTTAAAATCTCCTTAAGTTTCCCTGTGATCTTACGGACATCCCTGAGAGGATGCAGCGGATACTCTTCTATTTTCACAGATTCCCCTTTTTCTCCGAGCGTTACAACTGTCAAAGCTTTCGTATGAGAGGCTTCACTGACCGAATATTTTAAAGGTGTTCCACAATAACGGATATGCTCATCTTTTACTTTCTGATTTCCATGCAAATGTCCCAGTGCAACATAATCAAACGGCTCCACGCCTGTTATGTCTATCTGATCAAGCCCGCCAATCGAAATCGTTTCCGAATCACAGGTTTCCGGCAGGTAGCTTCCCATATAAAACTGGTGGGATACCAATACATTTCTCTCATCCTTAAAATTAATATTTTCCCTCTTGATCAGACGGTTCAACGCATCACTGTATGTCTCCGGTGGATTCTCTTCAAATAATCTGCGCACATATGCCGGTTTTAAAAAAGGGAGCAGGAAGAAGTTCACTTCTCCCCACTCATCCTTCAATGCAACCTTTTCTATATGCTCTTCTTCCTTCTGCGGCACACTGCCGGCCAGGTAAATCTTCTCTTTTTTCAAAATACCTGCTGCATACCTCAGACGATCCGCAGAATCATGATTTCCACTGATGATCATAACCGGAATCTGCGGACGTATCTTTGCTAATCTTGTAAGGAAATCATCAAATAATGTTACTGCCTCTGCAGACGGCACCGGCTTATCGTAGATATCTCCAGCGATCACAACCGCATCCGGATGTAATTTTCCGGCATATTCAATAATCTCTCCAAGAATGTGTTCCTGATCTTCCTTTAAGCTGTAATGATGTAACTGTTTGCCGATATGAAGATCGGACAAATGAAAAAATCGCATATCGTCTTACACCCCTTTACATGGAAATCCATCCAAATGCATTTGCAACCGAACTTGCCAGAATAATCATAGTGAAAATCGGGCATAAGTATTTGATCATCACAACAAAAATCTTCTTCCTGCGGAAACTGTTTTCCCCATGTCTGATCTCTTCCTCGATCCGGTCAATTCCAACGACTCTTGAAACTAATAAACTTGTCATCAGCGCTGCAATCGGCATCATGACTGAATTTGTCAGAAAATCAAAGAAATCCAGGAACTGCATACCGATGATCTTTACGAACGCAAGCGGTCCATATCCCAGACAGGATAAAGTACCCAGTAAGAGCATAATTACACCTACAACCACTGTTGCTTTCTTTCTGCTCCATCCAATCTCATCCTCGAATGTCGACACTGCACTTTCCGTCAGCGCAATCGAACTTGTAACAGCAGCAAAAAGCACCAGTAAAAAGAACAGGATACCGATAGCTGTTCCAAATCCCATATTCTGGAAAACCTTTGGAATGGTAATAAACATCAGCGACGGTCCTGCCTGAAGCGTATTCGGATCCCCGCCGGAAAATGCAAAGACTGCCGGAATGATCATAAGTCCCGCCATCATTGCGATTGCTGTATCAAAAATCTCAACATTTCTTGTAGAGTCTTCGATTGATGTTTCTTTCTTCATATAAGAACCAAATGTAACCAAAATACCCATCGCAATTGACAGGGAATAGAACATCTGTCCCATAGCTGCAACAACTGACATCCATGAGAAATTCTTAAAATTCGGTATCAGGAAATACTTCACTCCTGCCATTGCTCCCGGTCTTGTCACGGAATAAATGGCGATAATTACCGATAATACAATCAGTACCGGCATCATCAACTTGGATACACGTTCAATTCCGTTCCGCACTCCTGCATAAATAATCACCAGCGTAAACATACAGAAAACTACAAAACAGATCTCTGTAGATACTCCATTTGAAATAAAGCCGGAAAAGTACCCATCGGCTGCCAAATCTTTTCCATTTCCCATAATATATTCTTTCAGATACTTGAGTACCCATCCACCAATTACAGAATAATATGGCACGATCAGTATCGGAATGATCGCATTGATCCAGCCACCAAAAGACAGCCAACCTGCTTTTTCAAATGACTTGAATGCCCCAACCGGACTTTTTCTTGTCATGCGTCCGAGTGCCGATTCTGCAACGATCATCGTATACCCGAATGTTAACGCAAGTATAACATAAATGAGAAGGAACATTCCTCCTCCGTACTTTGCTGCCAGATATGGAAATCTCCATATATTTCCCAGACCGACAGAGGCACCTGCCGCTGCCAGTACATACCCCAGTTTCCCTGAAAATGAACTTCTGTGATTCTTCATGACTTTTCCTCTCTTTTCCATTCGTTTTGCACATCGTAACATTCATTCTATCATTTTTCTCATCAAAAGTCACTACAGAGTTCCAAATATGAAAGAATCACAAATCAAAATTTCATCTTTTCATTTTATCGGTCAATCCCAGATTAGATCGCCAGCAGATTTTTCAAAGCTTCCATATACATCAGCACTGCCTCTTCCATGTCTGAAATGCGGATAAACTCATCTGCACCATGAATACGATAATCGATCTCCGTCTTTTCCGGTCCAAATGCAATTACATTCTTCAGATATTTTGCATATGTTCCACCTCCGATTACGATCGGCTGATTCTTTGTATCACCTGTCACATCTACATACGATCTATAGATCGCTTCTACAAGCGGAGACTCTCTTGGATAGAACAACGGATCACCGAGCTTCTTAATCTCCATCCTGCCGTTTTCATCTTCTAATTTACCTTCACACATTTTGCGAACATCCTCCGGATGTAACGTCACAGGCACACGCACATCAATAGTACAAATAATTGTGCCATTTTCTGTCCGGACGGTTCCGTTGCACAAAGTCAGCACTCCGAATTCATCCTCAAATTTCAGACCAATCCCGGAGCCATCGCATGCTGTACCGATATGGGAATTATAATATGTAACAAAATCATCTTCGAATCCCGCTTCTGCAAGGCACGCACATGTAACACCTGCCGCATTTACTCCCTGTGTCGGCATACTTGCATGTGCCGGTACTCCTTTCGCGTAAATATGAAGTTCTCCATTTTCTTCCGTTACTTTGTACTCCGGAAGTCCAGATTCTGAAAACGCTTTTTCCAGACGTTCTTTCAGGCCTTCCTCTGCCGGAACTACCGTTGTACAAGTGTCACATACTGCATTGAATACAAATCCACCATTCATAGAAATGATCTTTGTATGTTTGGAGTAAGCATTTAACGCCATCTGTCCCATCTCTCCGTGAATACATGGGAAATCTGCGTCCGGGGTAAATCCATAGGACAGCTCTTCTGCGACTTTGTTGTAGTGTTTCATACACTCAGAGCCATTTTCCTCATTGCATCCCATAATCAGGCGCACTCTTTTATTCAGTTTTACACCGGAATCACGGAGCATCTTCATAGCATACAATCCTTCTACAACCGGTCCTTTATCATCTGTTGTTCCACGCCCGTATACATAATCGCCATCCCTTGTAAGCGCAAATGGCTCATATGTCCATCCGTCTCCTTCCGGTACAACATCCAGGTGTGCCGCAATACCTATGATTTCTTCGCCTTCACCCATCTCGGCATAACCGCAATAATTATCCAGATTCACGGTCTTAAAGCCAAGCTCGTCTGCGATCCGAAGTCCCTCTTCCAATGCTTTCGCCGGTGCTTCACCAAATGGTTTTCCTTCTATTGGTTCGCCTTCTATGGACGGAATAACTACCAGTCTTTCTAATTTTTCCAGCATTTCATCTGATAATGCGTGAATTTCTTCTTTTATATTCATTTCTCTGCCTCCTCTTCCTGCCTGGTTTCTATTATACTGCGACCCATTTTCCTAATCAATGCGCAGAATATCTCCTATCATATTCATCTTATCTTTTTTTCAGACACATATTCATATAATTGTAAAACAGAATCAACAAAATTACAAATCCCAGATATCCGATAACCGGATACAACACGCTGACAATTACAGAAAAACCAAAGTGGCTTCCGGCAAGCCCGACAAGCGACATCACCAGTACGCGGAACCAGTTCGTATTCACAATTGATTTTTTCTGCACTTTCCACTCTTCTGCTCTGGAAAGAACAGCATACATACAACCACATGCCGCTGCCCAGATGCAGATTACCATCATAATTGCATAAACCGTACCAGCAGCCGGATGCAGCTTACGCGCCATCACAAGCGTCGGAAGTTCAGCCTGATAAACATTTCCATAATTACGGATAATCGCGATCACACAGACACATATCATTGCCGCAAGTGCTCCCGCACCGAGGATTCCTCCTCGGATAATCTTCCGATTGTCTTTCGCTTTCTGCCCTAACGGAACTACAACTGCAATTCCCACCGTTGTATTATAAGAGAAATATAAAAGTGCCGCCAGAAACCAGTTTTTCATCAATCCGTTTGTCACCTGCAGACTCTGGAAATCAATTGCTTTTGCCTGCGGCTGCATACATACGCAGAGGCAGATCACAACTCCTGCAATTACAACAAATGGGATAAAAGCTGACATGGATTTTGTAAATCCTTCGGTTCCAAATAATACCGGAACTGCCACAAAACAGGTATAAACAATCGCTGCAACCTGAAAATTCATTCCAAACTGCTGTTTCAGAACCGTTGCTCCAACCGCTGTCATTGCCGGTATACATGCAATCATAAATCCAAGTGTGACAACCATGGAGAAAAGCCGGAGAAGTTTACTAAAGAAACCATCTCCCATTGGAGAAACCACTTTATCAAAATAAGGTGTATCCATTTTCTGCGCCAGACGCATCGCCATAATCACTGTAACCGCAACCAGTGTTTCACAGACAAGAACGCCTGCAACTCCAATATATCCGAAATTTCCAAAAAACTGCATTAATTCATTGCCGGATGAAAATCCCGGTCCAACCATACTCCCGATTAAAGCTGTCGCAATTCCGAGGGTTGTGATCCGTACAGATTCATTTTTTTCTTTTGTTTTCATGTTATTCTCCTAAAATTGCTTTAATATCCGCAAGATTTTCCGCGAAATAAATCTGTTTCTGCCGTTCTTCTGTCGATAATCCCATCTCAATCATATGGAAAAGCAATGCTTTCAATCCATTATAATAACCGTTCAGATTATATAAAATACATGATGCATCCAACTGCTCCAGTGCTGTCTGCGATATCACTTCTGCGATTTCTTCCAGTGTACCGGTCCCACCGGGAAATGCAATAAATGCATCGCCAAGCTCGATCATCTTACGCTTCCGCTCCGGGAAATCTTTTGTAACGATCAGCTCGGTCACGCCATCATACTGTACTTCACTTTGTATGAACATCTCCGGCTCTACACCGGTCACTTTTCCACCGGATTCCACTGCGCTTTCCGCCAGAATCCCCATAAGTCCGGTTTTTGATCCTCCATAGACGAGTGCATGTCCACTGTCGCCAATCCACTGCCCCAGTTCTTTTGCGGCTCTCTCCAAAGAATCGTCATTTCCTTTGTTCGCTCCTAAGTATACTGTAATATTCATCCTTATGTTCCTGCCTTTTCTATTTATCTGTCAGTTTTCATACATTCAGCTAATAATTTTCTTCTCCTGTTGCTTTGTATTTTAATCTTATTATATACAACCAGCCGGCACATGAACAGCTTTTATAGCAATAAAATATGCAGATAGCCTGTTTCCAGACTGTCTGCATGTGTCATATCAAAATTTCTTCTGTTCTTATTTTGTTTTAACAGACTTCTTTGCTGACCAGGAAGAATATACTTTATGATCTAAATAGTTATTGTATGCACGAACTCTTACATAGTATCTCTTCTTTGCTTTTAATCCTTTGACTGTATAAGAAGTTGAACCAAATGTCTTTGTCTTGCTTCCTTTGAAGTTGCTCTTCTCTGAATACTGTACCTGATAACCTTTTGCGGTTACTTTCTTTGCACTTACTTTAAAGCTCTTTTTGCCGCTGCTCAGTTTTGTAACAGAAGTAGCTTTCGGTCTTGCAGCTTTTTCATCACTAATACGGAAATTGTATCCGCCCTCTCCCTTTCCGGAGATTTTTATGTAGTAAGTACCTTTCCCAAGGGAATCCAGCCACCAATTATCGATATGGTCTCCATTGCTGTTATAAACATCCTTAGACGCCTCGCCGGAATATACCAATGCTCCTTTGGATACTACCGTAAATTTAAACCAGTCTACATCGGAACCGATTCCATTAAATCCATAATATGTCTTATTCAGACCAGCTGTTCTGGCATCATATTTTTCCTCTACCTGATTTACGAAGTTTTCCGGAAAAGTCTCTTTATATCCTTTAAACTGGAAAGTAATGTTATACGGATTACTGCTTGTATCTGAGACACTGTTCTTTACCTCGATCAGATAGGTTGCTCCTTTACTCAGAGAATAGGTTTGCGTGTATTCCTGGCTTGTACTCCACCGGTCTGCCCAATTACTCAGTACATCATCAGAGAACTCTTCTACCAGACGTAAGTTTACAGCTGCTGTTTTCGCTTTTACAATTGTTTTTAAGTCGCCTGCTGTTTTCGGTGTGAAACGATAACAATGTACTGCATCCTTACTGAGATTTTTCTTTGAATATTTTGCTCTTCCATTCGAATCCAGTTTGATGGTTCCCTGTGTACTTTCTGTTGCATAGGTTGCGATAGAATTATCTGCCGCCTGTACGGTTGCCGGTGACAAAGCAGCAAATCCCATTGCCGCTGTTAATAAAAATGTGATCATTTTCTTTTTCATAGTATGTCTCCTTTTCTTTTGCCTTCGCGTAATTAAAAAATTACGCTTACATTTTTGTATTATACTATATAGACAGGTCGAGTTTGAAAAAAGTTTTAAAAATTTGAAAAAAATTTTTATTTTTTTCTTTACTTCAAAACCTGCAATCCGCTTTGATCTGTAATGCTTTTCCAGGATACTTCCTGATTGCTGTTTTCAAACTCAGAAGTCGCCGTGTCATCGATACGGAATGTCTGTTCTGCTGAACCATATACCAGTATTTTGTTCCTTACTGTAATCCGGTGAACCTCACACATTCCAGTTCCCTGTGTGATCAGATTCATGAGCAGTCCATTGCCATCTGCCGCTATATGCAGATCTTCCACATTCTCTTCACCCTGAATTGTCACCAGCTCATACCCGTTCGCTGTCTGTTCACAGGAAAACAAGCGCAGATCATAGATTTCCATCGGTGCCGCGTCCTGTTTCGGACCGACTCCCAGTTCCGGGATCTGGTCTCCATCGATATCAGTGACAAAATAATAATAGTCTGTATTATTCTCCATCTGCGTAAATTCGTATTTTCCATTCTGCACATCAGTCAGCACCTGCTCGTATAAATTCCGTATCTCTGTCTGATCTGATTGTTTTTTATCTTGTTTCTTATCCTGTTGCTGTTTGTTTTCTTTCTTTTGATGATTTTTTGTATCTGTTGTTGTATCCGTATCTTCTGTCATCTGTGCGGTTGTCGCTGCCTTGGAAAGCCGGTCTGCCATGTGATTTTCGTTATTCAACTGATACACTCCGTAACTGCCTGCTCCGACTATACACGTTGCAACAACTGCCGCTGCGATTTTCCCGGCTGCGATCTTTCCTGCAGTGGATGCAGTGCCTTTCGCTGCTGTTTTTCCTGCCGCGGATGCAGTGCCTTTCGCTGCTGCTTTTCCTGCCGCCGAGGTACTGCTCTTCGCTGCTGTATTTCCTGCGATCGTAGAAGCTTTAGCCGTAGCTTTTTTCAAAACAACTGCTTCTACTTTTTCTCCTGCCATACGAAATGCCGGCTCTGCTGCCATGACCTTCTGATCGGTACTCAGTAAATATAACAAAAGCGGAATCGGCGCCACACTGTACAGCCGGTATCCTTTTTTTTGCATTTCCTCTGCTTTACTCTTCAGATTTTTTCTTCCATAATTTAATCTGGATTTGACTGTATTCTCTGAACAGTCCATTGTCCGGGCAATCTCGGAAATGGATATATTTTCAATATGAAACATCAGAATACACATCTGCTGTTCATCCGAAAGCGTATCCATCATCTCATGCACCAGTTCTTTTGTCTCTTCCTGTGTATAGGCAAGTTCCGGCTGATTTTCTGGATTGTCATCCTCTACATCATACACATATTCTTCGCCTTCTCCATCTACAGCAAGCTCTGAAAACAACATCGGATTCTTCTTTGCCAGCATATTTTTCGCCGTATTTGCCACGATCATTCCAAGCCAGCCTTCAAATGCTTCTGGGTTCTGAAGCGTTGGCAGTTTCTGAAATGCTTTCAAATACGCTTCCTGCAGCACATCTTCTGCTGCCTCTTTGTTCTTCATATACTGTAAGGCCAGATAATATTTTTTCTGATAGGTCTGTTCATATAGATAGGCGAATCCTCTCTCATCGCCTTTTGCTGCCTGTGCAATTGCTGTCTTAAGATTCATATTTACCCTCTTCTTAGTCGTAATTTCCTTTTATTTCGCAGATTTTAAATATTCTTCCGTCAGCTCTACTGCATCTGCGATACACTGCGGGCAGCTGCACAGGACTTTCCCTGTATCCACACCTTTTAATTCACGACAGATGCAGGAACCATTTTTCTCTTTAAACTTCTGGACATAAGTTTTAATTTTCTTATAGGTATCTCCTTTTGACGGGGAACCTTCTTCTACATTCCCTTTACTGTTATCTAGACCAATGATCATTGCCATTCCGGAAAGCGCACCGCACATCTCCATCACGCCCATGCCAAGTCCAAAACCTTCCGCGATCCGGAACATTTCCTGCTCGACAATCCCAAATTCTTTGCAAAATGTGCAGGCTACTGCCTGTGCACAGTTGCATCCATTTTTATGTAATTTTACTGCATATTCTGTTTTTGCGCTCATTTTGTCTTCCTCCTGGTCTTTGTTGTAAGTGATTTTGCCCATTTTTCAATTTCCTGTTTATTTGCACGGTTCAGAAGCAACTCTCTTTGTTGTTCCACTTGCACTGAAATATGCAACCAGTTTCTTTGCCATTGTAATTACCTTCTTAAATTTTACATTAAAAAATGTGTAAGACTTTCTTTTTATCGTACACATTTATTATAGTTCTCTTTTTGTATTATGACTAATACTTATATTAGTATGTATGACAATCTGGACTCTTGGATAATTCTTTCCTTTGTGTCACTACTTTATTTTCATTTATCTGTATTGGCCATTTTAGTTATATACGATTAAATCATCTGTATTTTTCTCACATATATACACCATAACGAATTACTTTTCACAAGTCAATTCGTTTTTTCCTTTTCTTCCAATCAAAAACGCTGCTATAAACGCAGTAACCGGCACTGTCAGAACAACTCCAAGGCTTCCGGACATGCCCTGCATGATCTCGATTCCTCCTTTATAGTTGAGCATTTTCGGTGTCGAGATTCACTATAAAGGAGGATTGTAAAAATTTGATATTGAAAATCGGGAAATTTAATTTAAAAGATTATAAGTTTACGATATTAAAACAGATCCAGCATATTGTCCAGATAAATTTCTTCCCTGACCTTAAGCTGGTATTCCGGCTTTGTCATGTAATATAGCAGAAATTCCAGAATCAGGGCACTGCCAAGGCTTCGTCCTTCGATTTTAAAATTAGAAAATCCCATTGGCAGATATCTCTTCTGAATATCCTGGATACCAATAAATCCCTGATTCTTCATGGCTTTTGAAAATCGATACCCGCCTTCTGAATCCGGTGCATTGCAATGGAAATCGCTACAGTCTTCTCCCAAATTTCTGCGGCTGACCGTTTCATAACACTCTTTTCTGTCTTTGCAGCCAAAATAGCAACATTCATTACAGAGAAATTCTATTTTATCCTTCTGTCCGGCAGACAGCGTATCTAACTTATCAAATGCTTTATTCAGCCGGAAATCCGGCACAACAAACTGAAATTCATCTCTTATTACTTCCTCATGCAGCTGTATGAAATCTTTCAGAACCTTTGTTGTCGAAGATACCAGATAAAGGTCCGGATAATTTCTGCGCAGATGATCCACCAGCAAGTCTGCGTAAACGATCACTCCATTTTTCACCGCGCTGTCATGTGCAAATAATGCACAGAGTGCATTACATTTTTTATCTGTAAGATGCTCTTCTTTAAGCATGGAATTGCTAAATGTCAAACGGGCGGATATTCCGTATTCCTTCATCAACGCCAGTACATCCTGTGGACTCCCATCTCCGAATCCGGCACGTCCACCACCCCAGAGACAGTCAGCAGGTGCCCCGTAGATGGAACCGATCTCGCACCAGTTGTAAAAATATTCTCTGTGTTCACGAAATAACGGCAGAAATACACGATAAAATTCATAAAACTCGAACAATCCCGGAAGATGATAATATGCTGTATCTTTTTTCATTTTATATGTTCCTCAAATCACTTATTTATCTGCTATTCCAACATTGTTTTTTCTGTTCATGCAGATATAGTAGACCGCACTCATAACAACCCCCACCGTTGTATATACTGGTACAGCCAGTCCAATCATTGTCAGGCTTGCATTTGGTGGATAATCATCACATATGCAAACGGCAGACGTATTTCACGGCAACTTCTTTTATTTGTTCTTCATCTGACTTTCTTCTGCAAGTTTTTTTCTCTGTGCCAGCATTTATATCTATATGTTCTAACTCAAGCAGTGCAATTTTCTTATCAATTCCTCCGGCATATCCTGTCAGACTGCCATTCGTTCCCACTACACGGTGACAGGGAATGATAACAGAAATTTCATTATGTCCGACTGCACCGCCTACTGCCTGTGCAGACATATAGGAAGTATTTTTCATCTCAGCCACTTTACGGGCAATTTCTCCGTATGTGATTGTCTGTCCATATGGAATCTGCAATAAGATCTGCCATACATTATGTCTGAATTCTGTTCCTTCTGGATTAAGAGGCGGTGTAAATTCTGGTTCTTTCCCGGAAAAATAGATATCCAGCCATTTTTTTGCCTCTGTAAGAATCTTCGTTTCCTGTGAAATATGCTCATCCGAAAGTGTATTTGCAAAATGTTTCTGCCCTTCAAACCACAAACCGGTAAGACCGATTTCATCAGCTGCTAAAAGGATGTTGCCAATTGGTGATTTATATTTGCAAGTATATATCATATCAATGTTTCTCCTTTTTCGTTATTTTGAAAGCCGACATTTCAATGTTCAGGTCTGTCCTCCGGAGTTCCGTTTTTAGGACGTCCACTAAATTTTTTCTTGACTTCATGTTGCACGAACTTGTTAGGATAAATATAGCACAGAGAGTTACTCCGAGTAAATACAATAGTGGAGGATTGAACATGGAATATTTAGCTTTAAATAACGGCATTCAAATGCCACTTGCAGGTTTCGGTACATTTATGCTTAACAAAGAAACCTGTACAAATGCAGTCACAGCAACCATCGAAACTGGCTATCGGATGACCGACACTGCTGAACAGACGGTCATGCAATCGCTTTCAAATCTTCAGACAGACTATATTGACCTGCTGCTCCTGCACTGGCCACATCACCTTTTCAACTCTGCGGAATATACTATACATCATAGAACTTATTTCATAGGGAGGAATATATGAAAAAGCATATTTCCGCATTTCTTCTGCTTCTTGCAGTATCTGTCACTACCATTTTCGGATGTGCTTCCACAAAAGAAACAACTTCAGATTCAACCAAAAGCGAAAAAACATCAACAGAAATGACTCCGGTTACTTTAAACGAAGTTGCTCATTCCATCTTTTACGCACCGATGTATGTTGCCATCGAGAAAGGTTATTTCAAAGATGAAGGAATTGCCCTTACGCTCCAGACCGGTTTTGGTGCTGACAAGACAATGACTGCTGTCATCTCCGGTGAAGCTGATATTGGATTCATGGGATCAGAAGCATCCATCTACACATATAACGAAGGTGCTAACGATTCTGTCGTCAACTTTGCCCAACTGACTCAGCGCGCCGGTAATTTTCTTGTTGCCAGAGAAGAGATGAAAGATTTTAAGTGGACTGATTTAAAGGGGAAAGATGTTCTTGGTGGTAGAAAAGGTGGTATGCCTGAAATGGTATTTGAATATATTTTAAAGAAAAATGGAATTGATCCACAAACAGACCTCAACATCAACCAGGGAATTGATTTTGGTTCCACTGCTGCCGCCTTTTCAGAGGGAAGTGGAGACTTTACTGTTGAATTCGAGCCAAGTGCAACCGCTTTGGAAATGGAAGGAAAAGGATATGTTGTAGCCTCACTTGGTACTGACAGCGGCTATGTTCCTTACACTGCCTACAGCGCAAAGAAGAGCTATCTCGACAAACATCCTGAGATTATCCAATCCTTTACAAATGCGCTTCAAAAAGGTATGGATTTTGTTCAGATTCACACGCCAGAGGAGATTGCTTCCGTGATTGCCCCTCAATTTCCTGAAACAGATCTTAAAACCATCACAGCGATTGTAAACCGTTATTATGCACAGGACACCTGGAAAGCAGATCTTATATTTGAAAAAGAGAGTTTCGAGCTGCTTCAGGATATTTTGGAAAGTGCCGGTGAACTGGATTCACGCGCTCCTTATGAAAAACTTGTCACAACTGAATTTGCCAAAAAAGCTATGGAATAAATCATTTCTTGCAGAAGAAAACGCATTCCACTATAATAAAAAGGAAGCCAGACTTCTGGCTTCCTTTTTTCAAAAACGCAATAACAAAACAAATTACTTTTTTCGAAAGGACATTGTATTACTATGATTGATAAAAAACTGATTCCTTACGGGGGACTTAAGAAAGAACCATTTTCAGGTACACATCACGGAATGCGCTATTTCTTTCGCGGAGATGACGGAAAAAGCAGCACAACCTTCACCGTATTCATTTATCCAGAACCATGGTGCTTTGAAGATACACCGGAAGAAGAGAAAGAACAGAAGACATTTCCGCTCTCCGATGAGGGAATGGATGAAGCCATTGCCTGGCTTTTCGAACGCTTTGAAACTGAGAAATCCAAATGGTTGAATGCGAACCGCGATGCAATGCACATTGTGAATAATCAGACCTTCTGATTATAATCCCCAAACATCTTCTTCATATGAACATTCATAATATAATAATACATCGCGATCAGGAGGCCTCCTGCCAGCACCCATGCAGCCGGGCTGGCCAGGCAAACACCAAGATAACTTCTCTCTCTTGCTGCGATCCGTGCTACCACACCTCTTCCGATCAGTTCAGCAACACCGGCCATCATCGGCAGCAGTCCGTAACCGAGTCCCTGAATTCCATTTCTGTAGATATTCACAATTGCAAGCGGAATGAAGAAAAGTCCGATACATTTCAGATAGATATCCACAGAACTCATGATAATATCCACATCCTCTGAGACAAACAGATAGGTCATGTATTTTCCTACTGTCATGATAAATGTTGCTGCTACAAGAGAGTAACCGATACCAAGAATCGTACACGCCTTGAAACCTTGACGGATTCTTGGTACATTTCCGGCTCCGATATTCTGGGCTCCGTAAGTTGCCATTGTTGTTCCCATCGCTACATATGCCTGTGTCACAACCTGCTCAATCTTACTTGCCGCAGTAAATGCCGCCACAAGCGTAGATCCCAAAATATTCAGGGCAGACTGAACCATCATAGTTCCAATTGCCGTGATAGAATATTGCAATGCCATTGGAAGTCCGATCTTTAACTGAATCGCGCAAATCTGCCCGCCAACATGCCAGTCTTCCTTTTTCAGATGAAGAAGCGGAATCTTCCACATAATATAAATAAGACAGAGTACACCTGATATGCCCTGTGCTACTACCGTCGCGATTGCCGCACCCGGTGCGCCCATCTGAAATACAATGATTAAAACCAGATCCAACACGATATTCAGCAACGCACTGATGATCAGGAAATACAATGGAATCTTACTGTTTCCCAGTGCTCTTAAAATACTGGATAACAAGTTATAAAGCATCTGCGCCAGGATTCCTCCGCTGACGATCATAATATACTTATATGCATCTGCAAAGATATCAGACGGCGTGTGCATCAGATGTAACAGCGGTTTCATAAATAACATAAAGGTAACCGTAAGAAACAGTCCGATCAAGAATGAGAGGATTCCTGCCCCCGCAACGGTGCGCCGCATCCCCTGCATGTCTCCTGCGCCAAACTTCTGCGCTGTGAGAACAGTAAATCCGGCTGTCATTCCAACTACAAATCCATAGATCAGAAACATGATTGTTCCTGTGCTTCCAACTGCTGCAAGCGCTTTCGTTCCAACGAACTTACCTACGATCACAGCATCCGCCATATTATAAAACTGCTGGAAAACATTTCCCAGAAAGATTGGAAATGTAAAACTTAAGATCATCTTCATTGGGCTTCCAACAGTCATATCATTCTGTACTGATTTCATTTTGCTCCTCCTTTTCCGTATTTATCAGTGACTACATACATAACACATCCCGTCCGTTGATTACTGTTCACAAGAATTGTTTCGTAACCAACGGACGGGATGTGTTTTCGAAAAACGTGCTTATTATATACTAGTTTTTCCCTGATGTAAATATCCTGAAAAGGAGTTTTTACATTTCTTTCAAAACGTAACGATTCACTCAAAAATCATCTATATGGGAAGATGCTATTCCAGGAACAGCACTTCTTCCTCCACCAGCTCCAGCGCATCCGGCATTCCTTTTTTCCGGATCTTCTCCTGATTCTCTCTCTGTACAAACCAGGAGATCACAGGCGGATCTGCCTCTTCATTTGCAGGCTTCAGATAATAATTATCTTCGAAAGGGAGTGCTGCCTTACTCTCTAATAGAAATGGAATCTGATTCTTTCCACCTTCTCCCCAGATCGGGACAAAATCATGCGCACGATAACCGATATAGTTGATATTTTCTGGGATATTTCTTTGCTCTGTACACAACGTAATCCCCCAGTCTGTTAGTTCTGCGGTATGCTCATCCACATAAACTGCTCTTGTGAAATTCTTGCATCCAGTCAGCCGTGCCGCTTCTTTTCTCTGCGGATTCTGGAACAATTCTTTCGTCTTCCCTGCTGCCACAATCTGCCCCTGATCGATGATCAGCAGTTCTTCACTGAACCGGTACACTTCATCTCTGCTGTGAGACACCATGATCACAGTACCCTCATAATCTTCGAGAAGTTCCTGTAATTCCTGCTGCAGACGGTCCTTCAGATACATATCAAGTGCTGAAAATGGTTCATCTAAGAGAATCACATCTGGTTTATAAGCCATGATTCTCGCAAGGGCTACCCTCTGCTGCTGACCTCCGGAAAGCTCTGCCGGGAATCGTTTTTCCAGTCCTGTTAGCTGAAATTTCTCAATCATCTCACGCACACGCTTTGCATTCTCCTGCTTTTTCCCTTTTAATCCGGCGGCGATATTCTTTTCCACCGTCATTGTAGGGAAAAGTGCATAATTCTGAAACAGATAGCCAATGTTACGCTTCTGCGGTTTTAAATTCACTTTATTTTCGCTGTCGTAAACTGTCTTTCCTTCAATTTTGATCAATCCGCTCTCCGGCGGCTCGATTCCTGCAATACTCTTTAGTGTCATGCTCTTTCCACATCCGGATGCGCCGAGGATTCCGATTCGTTTAGAATCACTTTTAAAATCTATGTTCAGCTCAAATGTATTCCGTTTTCTCTGAATCTTTACTTCTATCGCCATCTCTTACCACCTCTTGACATTCTTCATTTTCTTGCCCGAGATCAGATTCATCAGGAAGATCACTAGGAATGCAATCACCATGACAATCGCAACCCACACGCCCGCTGTCATATAGTCTCCGTCCTGAATGACCATTGCAATCTTCTGCGAGATTGTTCCTGTCTTTCCCGGAATATTTCCGGCAAGCATAGATGTCGCTCCATATTCTCCGAGTGCTCTGGCAAATGTAAGAATCGTTCCGGATGCGATTCCAGGTCCTGCGGTCGGGATCACTACTTTCCAGAAGATTTCTGTATCTGACATGCCGAGTGTCCTTCCTGCATAGATCAGATTCACATCGATCTGTTCCATCGCTGCACGGGCATTTCTGTACATCAGTGGAAATGAAATTACTGTGGCAGCAATGATACATCCAAGCCATGTCTGTACTACTTTGATTCCAAAATTTTCAAATAAAAAGATTCCAAACGGTCTTCTCCTGCTGAAGATCAGTAACAGAAAGAAGCCGGCCACTGTCGGCGGAAGTACCATTGGCAAGGTCAGTATTCCATCTATAATAGCCTTTTTCCCCGGAGTTGTCTTCACAACCTTGCGTGCCGCATAGATTCCCAGAAAAAAGGAAAATATCGTAGCTACGATTCCTGTTTTTATTGAAATAAATAATGGGCTCCAATCCAGATTCTTCAGGATTTCCATCATTTCATCCATTCTATCATTCACTCTCCTTTACAACTATAAGAAAAAGGCTGTTCGAAACTTTTCATTTCTGGCAGCCTCTGCTGTTACTGTTCACACGATGTGCGACCAGCAACGCATCTCGCCATTTTAAATCGCCTTTGGCGATGGGGCGAGATGCATTCAAGTCAAAACACGCATCCTCCGTGTCAATCAGCAAAGTGATTGACACGGGAGTGAACAGTAACCCTCTGCTTCTATAGTAACACATCCGTTACCATCACACTATCTTTATTCTACATTTGTATCGAAGTAATAAGACTCAAATACTTTCTTTGCATTGTCTGACAGAACAAACTTGATGAAATCATCTGCTGCTGCGTTCTGTGCATCATCAGCCTCATCATTTACTACACGTGCGATCGGATAGATTACATTTCCTGTCAGATCATACCCTACTGTCTGAAGAATATCGAGTTCGTCCTCGAATCCATATGTATCAGAGTAGTAAGTTGTTCCAACTTCACAAGATCCTTCCACTACTGCGGAAAGAACCTTGCTTACGTTGTCCTGCTCGCTGATCTCAAGTCCGCCAAGTGCTTCTGATACTTCTTCTGTTGTGATTGCTGAAGGATCATCCACCTTCGGAAGAACACCCATATTCATAAGTGCAGTTCTTGTATACTTACCTACCGGTACGCTTCCGCCGGCAAGTGCAAAGCTTTCTGCTTCGCTTAAGTTATCAAGTCCTGTTACCTTTGTTCCGCTGTCTTTTCTTGTCACAACTACTACCTGGTTGTTTACAACATTCGCTCTTGTTCCGTCTACCACAAGACCATCGGACTCAAGCTGGTCCATCTGCTTCTGTGCTGCTGAGAAGAAGATATCACACTCATACCCTTCTTCAATCTGTGTCAGAAGTGTACCTGAACTGTCTGCATTGTATGTGATCTTTACATTCGGATGTTCTTCGTTGTACTGTGCTGCGAGTTCGTCCATTACATTCTTCAAGCTGGCTGCAATAAATACCTGGATCTCTGTTTCTTCTTCATCACTGACTTTGTTGTCAGTTGCTTCTGTTTTTGCTGTGTCATCTGTCTTTTCGTCGGCTTTGGATCCACATCCAGCCATAGAAAACACCATTACGGCTGCCATCATTGCTGCTAAAATTCTCTTTTTCATCCTATCTCCTCCTGACAGGCGCCTTGTTCATAAAAATGTTGTAATTATTCCTGTCTTTTCTTTATAAATGATGGTCTTATTATAACCGATTTGTTTTATTTTAACAATCGCTTTTCTTGAAAAAGTTGCGATTTACGCAACTTTTTTCATTAACTGTATTTTAATAATGTCATGTGACCGCTTTTTTCGCTAATATTAGCTTTCTTCTTTTCACATATTGCGTGTAAAAGACAGATCAAGATTCAAATATATCCTTATATCTCTTCTCTGCATATTTCGCCACATCTTTTTCCAACAGTTCATATTTTCTGAGTATGTCTTTCCCTGCTTCGCTTACACTGGCTACACCGCCATGCTTGCCTCCCGGACTTCGCTCTACGACGGTATATCCGAGTTCTTTCTCTGCACTTCTGATCAGGCTCCAGCCCTTGCTGTAAGACATTCCTGTCTTTGCACAGGCGTCTCTTACCGAACCAAGTGTATCGATCTGACGCAGAAGGAATACAATTCCCGGACCGAAGAAGTTCTCATTCTTCTCCAACTGAAGCTTCACTCTCGGACGGATTCTTCTCTCCTTTTCCTTCTCTTTGAAAATCTCACGGAAAGATTCTCCCTGTCCGGAGTAAATCGCTACACCGTTGTCTTCCACCGGAACGAAAATGCGTTCTACATTCAGCGCATCCATGGCGCCTTTAAGTCCACCTTCACCTTCATAAGAAGCAAACTGATCGATCATACTGCGATCCATCAGGATCGGATGTCCTTTTCGTTCTTCCCAGACAGGTACATAGACTTTCTCCTGATCGTTTTCATTTTCTTTCGCTTTTTGCATCAACACACGTACGGTATCTTCTGTGAAAAGAGAAACTCCTGCCGGACAGAAGAAGAATTTCTCACAGCGCGGTTTCAGGTAGTTCATCCCTCGAACTGCTGACGTGATCATCTCTTCCTTCTCATAATCTTCACTGCGAAGGAATACTGCACCAAGCTTCGCCAGTTTCTTCTCCACCTGCTCCGCCTGGTATCCTGTGATCAGCACGATCTCATCCACGCCTGCTCTCTTGAAATTTAAAATCATCTGACGCAGAACCTGGATTCCATCCACCGACTTCATCTTATCATAACTCTTATATCCACCAGATTTTCCTGCTGCCGCAATCACTGCTCCTACCCGCATTTGCATTCTCCTTTCAGCTCACCGCTGCTATTTTTATTACTGTTCACACTATATGCAACCAGCAATTCTATCATTATGCCGTTCCGAGATCTTCTTTGCGATCAATATCCTGAAGTTCTCCCGCCTGTACCGGCACAATTTTCAGCGAATCTAAGTTTTCTTTCAATATCTTCTTTCCACCGATATCTCCATCTAACTCCAAAAGTTTATCAAAGAATCTCTTATCCCACAAGACCGGATTGCCATTTCTTGTTCCTTCTCCTGCGCAAACAATCTTTCCCGGATTATGAAATGCTGTATTTATGATTCTCTGAATCGTGGATTTTTTTAATCTTGGCTGATCGCAGACACTGAACAGGACTCCTCGAAGCGGTGTTCCATTTTCATCCGCATCCTCGATTGCCTTTGTCAGACCGAGCTTTACAGAAAGAGAGATTCCCTTCTCCGGTTCTTTGTTGCATACCACCGTGTAGCCTGCTGACTCTGCTGAAAGTGTAATCTCTTCTTTTCCTGTCACTACATAAGACTTGAATCCCTGAAATGCTTCAAACCGGCTGATCGCACTTTCATACATTGCTTCACCCTCTACAACTGCTTTCAGTTTATCTGAACCGAACCGAACGCTCTGACCTGCCGCCAGCAAGATCAATGCATATTTTCCTCTGCTCTTTTCATAACTGCAGACTGCATCGAGCACACCTCCGCCGATCGCCCTTGCTTTGTCTGAGATTGTCCGGCAATGCTCCTGCTTTGCACGAGCATCAATATCTCCGATCTTTAGCCCCTTCGTCACCTGAACACCTGGCTGAAGCATTCCGCGAACGATACCGTCCATCAGTGCATAAACCGGCTCTCCGCCTGTAATTGCAACGATCTGTCCTTTTCGTACCAGATCGCCGATCACAGCCTTTGGTTCGATCACTCCATCTGCGGATGCTTTGATCAGACGCTCAATAGAATATCCCCCAACATTTCCCGGAACTCCGGTATTCGGGATCGCACTTCCTTCCCAGATTACATTACCCAGTGTATGTCCTCTCTTTGTCTCTACAACACAGTTGCAGTCTTCCCCGGCAGTAAATCCAGGACCTACTCCGATTACAAACGGTGCATCTGTGATCTTTGTTCCAAGATTTCTCTTTGCAAGGATGGCATCCACGATCACATCCGGCTGAAACCACTGTATACATTCTGCCTTTGGATCAACGATCACAGGGATATCTCCCTGTTCCATAATCTCCTCTGCTTCTTCCTGATTCTTTGCCAGGCGCGCCGTCATATCTTCTACAACTGCCTCACCTTCATAAACCGCTCTGGAAAATGCAACCAGTCTGCGGACCGTCAATGGCACAGCAATATCTGTCATCATGATCTGATGCCCTGCGCCATATAATCTGGATGCGATTCCTGTTGCCAGGTCTCCCGCACCTTTAATCAATATCTTCATCTCAATACTTCCCATCTATTTTCCTGAGAATCTTCTATGATTCTCCGTTATTTTCTATTCAAGAATGCCTCGGCATTCTTGCTGCGAGGTGCGCGTCATGCAATTGCATGACATACTTCTACTGCGCACCTCTGCAATCCTGCCGGAGGCTATATCAGCTGGGGATTGATTCCCAGCTGATATATTTACGTTCAAGAATAATCTCTGCACTTTTTCTACAATATTTATTACAGCATATAAGATGTCACAAATATATTCTTGATTCCATTCTCATACAAGCACTTTGCAATCTTACACGCTCTGTCTCGCCGCTCCTTTGTATCTGCCTTATTCAGTACAACAATATACTCTGCCTGCTTTGGACAGCCTTTTCGCCCGCCCTGTTCATGACAGGCAAGCTTTATTATGTCCTCTTCTGTCACCTGATCTTCCGGCTGTTTTCCAAGAAGCTCTGCCGCCTTTTCACTTCGAAAGCAGATTTCTTCCAGCTTTTGATCCAAAGCGTCCATTCCATAAACGGAAAATACATGTGTTGTCTGTGGCAGGAGCACAGGTTCTTGTTCTCCCGGTACTTTTAACGGCAGCATCCTTGCTCCGTCCGCTTCAACAAGTAATGGCACATTCCAGCTTTCTATCTCTGCCAGAATCAACTCCGGAACGCAGCTCATTTTCCCTTTTTTCGCTCTTGCCCCAATCCAGGCCTGTCCATATTGTTCAAGGCATTCCTTCACTCGTTCAAGCAGCTCGTTCCCTTTACTAATCCACTCTTCCTCTTCAGCCACACAACTCCATGGAGTCGTCTCTTCTCTCATATGAGTTGTTGTAAGAACAATTGCCTTTTTCCCCATCAGCGCATACTCTTCTGCAAGCCTTCTCAATGTAGAGGTCTTTCCTCCCGCACCGACAGCAGCTATCATCGGACATTCTGTATAGTCAGGCTTTACTACCGATAAGAAAGAGTCTGCTTCACAAAGTCTGTCATCTCTGAAATAGCTTATCATTTTACAGATCCCTTCTTTCTATATTTCTGCGTCTTTTGAAAAGAAGATAGCCCACAGGCAAATGCCTGTGAGCTATCTATCTCACATATTATCACTCTGGTCTCACTCAATTTCCACCGGAGCAATCTCACATAAACCTTCTGCTATTATCTTAACAGATATGTGTAGTCCTTGCAAACAGTCTCCATTACTTTCTGAAGTGCTTCCGGAATCTTTGTCTCTTCTCCAAGTGTCCAGTCGAGAATCTCTCCACAGAAACGAACCTTGCAGTGTACTGCATCTTTGTCCAGTACTGTGAATCCCTGATTCTTGCTGTCTGCCATATCGTTCTCGTCCATGAATAATGTGAATTTATCCAGGTACGGAGCACTGTCGTATGGACAGAAGCTCTTACAGTTACCACATTCATTACACATGTAATCCACATGGATGATCTGATGTTTCTCCAGTCCCGGAACCTTGATTGCTACATTTGCTCTATTCGGGCAAACTTCCTTACAATTCTCACAGATTCCTGCACAGTTAAGACATCTCTTAGCCTCTGTGCTGTCTTCGCGTACGTCTTCGAGGTTACCCTTTCTCTCGTATACAACAGCTTCATCTGTCTCTGCATCGAAATCTCTTACAAGAGTCTCTCCGATCACTGCCTGAGCAGCTTTGAGACCATCACGGATACCTTCTACTACTGTAGCCGGTCCGCCAAGTCCGTCACCAACAACGTAAACGTTCTCTACGTTTGTCTCTAATGTCTCTTCATTTACAAGAGCACGTCCTCTGTCATTTACGTTGATTCCATTTGCCTCGTAAAGAGCAGTCGGAACTTTTTCACCAACAGCTGCGATCACTGTATCAGCCGGGATCTCTTTGAGTTCTCCTGTCTTAACAACGCCTCTTCTTCCAGAAGCATCCATATCGCCAAGAACCATAACTTCGCAGATCAGTTTTCCATTCTCAAGTTTAACAGGAGAAAGGAGTTCCATGAATTCTACGCCGTCCTCTACTGCCATTACCAGCTCTTCTTCGTCTGCCGGCATATAGCGTTTTGTTCTTCTGTATACAAGATATACATGTTCAACGCCTGTTGTACGTTTTGCTGCTCTTGCTGTATCCATTGCTGTGTTACCACCACCGATAACTACAACGTTCTTACCGATATCAAGTTTTCCGTCATTTGCCTTGAAGTCAGCCAGGAACTCGAGTGCATTCTTAGCTTCACCCTGCTCAAGTCTTAATACTCCAGGCTCAGAAGCTCCTACTGCAAGGATCACTGTTGTAAATCCTTCTGCTTTCAGTGCTGCTGTATCTTTTACTTCTGTGTTCAGACGAACTTCAACGCCCATCTTCTCAAGAAGTGCTGCATCTTTATCAATAGATGTTCCCGGAATTCTGAATTCTGGGATCACGTGGCGAACAACACCGCCGAGAGCGTCGTTCTTCTCAAATACTGTAACTGCCATTCCGGCTCTGCGCAGGAAGTAAGCAGCTGCCATACCAGCCGGTCCTCCACCGATCACTGCTGCCTTACCTTCTTTTGTGATTGCAGGTGCTGTCAGCTTGTTCATCAGTGCTTCGTATCCGTTCTGAGCTGCCTCAAGCTTCATCTCACGGATATGTACCGGTGACTCATAGAAGTTACGTGTACATTTGCCCATACAAGCATGTGCACAGATTGTTCCTGTAATGAATGGAAGTGGATTCTTCTCTGTGATAACATCCATAGCTTCTTCATATTTACCAGCTTCTACAAGCTGCAGATATGTTGTGATATCTTGGTGGATCGGGCATCCTTCTTTACAAGGAGCGATAAAGCAGTCGATCAGCGGAACCTGTTTGTTGATCTTTCTGGACGGAAGCGGTTTTACAGCCTTTACATGATATGGGCTTGTCTTTGCTTCCTCAACCAGTTTCTCTGTCTTGGCAGCGTCGATACCTGTGAATACAACGCCTTCTTTCTCAAGAAGTCCTGCAATCTGGCAAAGTCTGTCATATCCGCCTGGTTTCAGGATTGTTGTAGCCATTGTTACCGGCCAGATTCCTGCATCGATGATTCCTTCGATGTTATGGAAATCAGCACCACCCGAATAGGAGATTCTCAGTTTTCCACCGAAATCTCTTGCCAGCATATTTGCTACGGAGATGGAAAGTGGGTACAGAGATTTTCCTGACATATACATCTCTTCACTTGGAAGTTCGTTCTGTTTTACATCAACCGGGAATGTGTTTGTGATCTTCACACCAAACTCCAGGTTTCTTTCCTGACAGACAGCAATCAGTCTGTTCAACATCGGAACAGCATCCTCGTACTGCAGGTCGTCTTTGAAGTGGAAGTCACCGAATGCGATATAATCGTATCCCATGTCATCCATTGTCTTTCTTGCATACTCGTATCCAAGAAGTGTCGGGTTACATTTGATAAATGTATGGAATCCCTTTTCTGTGATCAGATACATTGCGATCTTCTCAATTTCTTCCGGAGGGCATCCGTGAAGTGTAGAGATTGTAACAGAATTACAGATATCACCGGAAATGCTTTCGATATCTTCTGCTGTCACTTTCTCGAACAGGTCAACATGCTCAAGAAGATAAGCCTTGCAGTGCTTGAAAATCTCTGAATCCTGTGCATGCTGCATTGTGTTCAGGAATGTGTCAACCTTCTCTGATTTGATTCCGGCAAGATCATATCCAACACTGATGTTGAACTGGAATCCGTCCATGCTTCCAAGTCCGAATTCTTTTGAGATCACTTTCAGAAGGAACCATGCTTTGATGTACTCCTCCATTGCCTGTGGAACAAACAGCTCTGTAGACCACTCACAGTTGTAGCACTCGTCATCAGCCTTGATACATGGTCTGTTGATGCATGCTGCAAGCTCGTCTCCGTCCATTACCTGAACTGTCTTCAGCTCGAAGAAACGGCTTCCTGTGTAGTAAGCTGCGATAATATTCTGTGTCAGCTGAGTGTTTGGACCTGCTGCCGGTCCGATTGGTGTCTCAAGATCGCGTCCGAAGATTGTGCGGTTGAACTTGCTGTCCGCATGATATGGATGACGCTCTCCAAATACTGTTCCATTCTCTTTGTACTCTGTCAATGTCCAGTTTAAAAGCTGTTCAAATGACATAGGTCTCATAATTTCACTCATACTTTTTACCTCTCTTTTTTTCTTTTATCACGGAAAACCTGCCATCGGCAGGTTCTTCCGTAATGATTAAATCTTTGAAATCACTGACAGATTATTCCCCAAGAACCTGTCTTTTCTCAAAGATCTGTTTCCTTTTATTTTTCCTCCGGCTTTGGATCTTTCGGAAGAACCAGATTCAAAATAACTGCAAAAATTGTCGCCAGTACAACCGGTGATGATGCAAATGTGTTATTGATGATGGACTGGAAGTTCTCAAGTCCCATTGTCATTCCTAATCCATCGTAAATTGTTGATGTCATCTGATTTAAGCATCCGTTACTTAAGGATACACCCATACCGATTGCAATAGATAATCCTGCAACTGTTGTATTTCTTGTAGACATACCTTCACTTACAAGAAGCTTGATACCTGTCATTGCGATACCTGCGAATACAGATGCTACTGCTCCACCAAGTACACACTGAGGAATTGTTCTCAGAAGTGCTGAGAATTTCGGAATCAGTCCTGCAATCAGAAGGATAAATGCTGAAAGTGAAAATACCTTTCTTGCTACAACTTTTGTAGAACCAACAATACCTACGTTCTGGCTGTAAGTTGCTGTCGGAGGACATCCGAAACATGCACTTACGATATTACTGATACCATAACCGATGATACCACCGTTGAGCTCCTGGTCAGTAGGAAGACGATCCATACCACCACTTGTTGTAGCGGAGAAATCTCCCATTGCCTGAATGGAATTGACAAGGAATAAAATCGCCAGCGGGATAATCGCTGAGATATCGAATTTTACACCGAAAGCGAACGGTTGTGGAAGCTGGAACCAACCTGCGTTTGAAAGTGCTGAAAAATCAACCATTCCAAAGCACAGTGCAAGTACATATCCACAGACCAGACCGATCAGGATAGATGCAAGTTTGAAAAGTCCTTTTCCGTAATGGTTCAGACCGATTACGATTGCCAGTGTTACAAGGGATACAAGCCAGTTCTGCCAGGAACCATAAACAAGTGCTGCTGTCTGACCTCTCTGCTCTACGATCACTTCATATGTGTTCGCGGAGTTTCCTGCCATGTAGTTAATGGCTGTCTTATAAAGAGACAGACCGATCGCAAAGATAACAGTTCCGATTACCAGTGGTGGGAACACCTTTCTGATCTGCTTAATAGTAAGTCCAACGATAATTGCTACAATACCACCTACGATCATCGCACCAAAAATCGTGTTAACATCCTGAGCCTGTGCTGCAATTGCTGTCATTGTCGGAACATAAGCAAAACTTACACCGATGATGACCGGAAGTCCGGATCCAAGATGGATCTTATTTCCATACAGCTGAAGGAATGTTGATAATGCTGCAAATACAAGTGACATCTGGATCAAGAGACCCATGTTTACATTTCCGCCTGCATTATTCGCTGCATTTGCAACCAGAATTGCCGGTGTAACACATCCTACAACTGCTGCAAGTACATGCTGGGCAGCAAGCGGAAGTATCTGACCAAATGTCGGATTACCATTCCACTTAAACAGTTCTTCGTTTCCTCTGCGAGGTGCTTCTGATTTCTTTTCTTTCATTATTTTATTGTCCTTTCCGGTTAGTTTTGACGAAATGTGCGATCAAAGATACTGTCCACATCTGTTATATATGTTAACATTAATGAACAGTATCCGTCAATCTAAGCCTAACGACTGTTGATACGTTTTCCAAGTTCGGCTGCTGCCTGTCTGCAGTCTGCCATAACTTTCGCTTCGTCAATCTCTGTCAGTCTTCTGTCTTTCATCAATACTTTACCGTTTGCAACAGTTGTCACAACATCGTGTCCAGTTACTCCGAATACAAGGTGACCATTGATGTTATTCTCATTCATTGGTGTCAGCGGATTGTAATTAACAATGATCACATCTGCTGCTGCGCCTTCTTCAAGAACTCCGAGCTTCTGGTCGAAATAACGTCCTGCAATCTTTGCATTGTTCTCAAACAGCATTTTCGGAACTTCTCCCCATGCTGCATTTGGATCGCAAAGGTGATGTTTATGAAGAATATTTGCTACTTTGAAAGATTCCATCATATCATGTGTATATCCATCTGTTCCAAGTCCTGTAAGGATTCCTCTGTGTACAAGTTCCATTGTCGGAGGGCATCCGCAGGCATTTCCCATATTGGATTCCGGATTATGAACAACCATTGTGTTTGTATCTTTGATCAGATCCATCTCATGTGGGTTGATGTAGATACAATGTCCAAGCAGTGTCTTCTCTCCAAGAATATTGAAGTCCATCAGACGGTCAACAATTCTCTTTCCATAATGTTTCAGGCAGTGATGCAGATCTTCAATTCCTTCTGCAACATGAATATGATAACCAACTTCATCCGGTTTGTTTGCTGCTGCAAGTTCCATTGTCTCATCTGAGATTGTGAACTGTGCATGCATACCCATCATTCCGGCGATCATTCCGCTGTCATCCTTCAGTGCATGACGAATAAATTCTGCATTCTCCATTACAGACTCTCTGGCCTTGTCTTTTCCATCTCTGTCGGAAACTTCATAACAGAGACAGGAACGAATTCCTGTTTCCTTCGCTGCTCTCTCAATTTCAAATAAGGAACCTTTGATAGCTCCAAAGCTTGCATGATGGTCAAATACTGTTGTTACACCGTTCTTGATAGAATCAATATAAGTAGCCATAGCACTTAAATAAGTATCATTCAGTGTCAGGTTTCTATCCAGTGTCCACCACATTCCTTCAAGAATGCTGAGCAATCCTGTTGGATTGTATCCATTAATAGCAAGTCCTCTTGCAAAAGAACTATAGATATGTTCATGAGTATTAATGAATGCCGGCATAATCACTCCGCCTTTTGCATCAATAAACTCTGCATCTGGATAAGCCTTCTTCAACTCATCTGTTGGTCCAACCTTACAGATTACTTTACCATCAATTGCTACTGCGCCCTCTTCCATATAAGGACATTCAGGGTTTCTTGTCACAACTCTACCATTACCTAAGATCAACATAATTGTAACCTCTCCTTTTTATGAATTTCTACACTTTGATGTTAAAATGCCATCTGCCTGTTATGTGCATTTCGTACATCAACGTCTCTGATACACATAGAATAACATCTAAATTGTCTAAATGCAACAAGAAATCTAAAAAAGTTTTTTGTTACCTAAAAAATTTTTAGGAAAGGTATTGACTATCGTGATTTTTATGATATTATGGGATTATGAAGACAGAAAGCATGTAGAAAGGCAGGTGGACATATGCGTCATACCTTAGATTTTCTTAAGCAGCTTGCACACGGACTTGCAATTCAATTTGGAAGTTCCTGTGAGATTGCAATTCATGATTTGAAGACAAAAGATCTGGAGAAATCGATCGTGTACATTGAGAACGGACATGTATCGAACCGACAGACCGGAGATGGTCCTTCTGGAATTGTTCTTGAGACACTTCAGTCGGATCCGTCAACGATTCATGATAAGCTTTCCTATCTTACTAAAACAGAAGATGGACGGATCCTGAAATCGAGTACCTTCTATATAAGAGACGATGACGGATCAATCTCATACATCTTCTCATTAAACTATGACATCACAGCTTTTACAGCTGCGAGTACAGCAATTCAGTCTTTGATCGCTACGAAAGACAATCTTCCGGATCTTACAGGTGATTCGCCACGGCAGATCACACATAATGTAAATGAACTTCTGGATTTGTTGATCGAGCAGGCCGTTGCAAAGGTCGGAAAGCCAGTTGCAATGATGAACAAAGACGACAAAGTTGCTGTTGTCCAGTATCTGGATCATGCCGGTGCTTTCCTTATTACAAAGTCCGGCGATAAAGTTTCTTCGTATTTGGGGATATCGAAATTCACACTTTACAGTTACATGGGCAAATGACACGTATTAATTTAAGGAGGTCACTATAATGGAAACTATCAAATGGGCAGTAAACGAAATGCCAAAAACAGATGACTCTCAGCTTCAGGTAATGTCACTTGAGAATGTAGCGAAAGCTCGCGCATTCCATGAGAGCTTCCCGCAGTACAGTGTTACACCACTTGTAAAACTGGATCACATGGCTGCATACCTTGGACTGAAAGAGGTCTATGTAAAAGATGAGTCTTATCGTTTCGGACTGAACGCATTTAAAGTACTCGGCGGATCTTTCGCAATGGCTCGCTACATTGCAAAGCAGACAGGAAAGGATGTTTCAGAACTTCCTTACAACGTTCTTACATCTGACGAACTGCGTAAAGAATTCGGACAGGCTACTTTCTTCACTGCAACAGATGGTAACCACGGACGTGGTGTTGCATGGGCAGCGAACAAGCTTGGACAGAAATCTGTAGTACTTATGCCGAAGGGATCCACTCAGACAAGACTGAACAACATCCTGAAAGAAGGAGCGAAAGCTACAATCGAAGAGGAAAACTACGACGAATGTGTTCGTATGGCTAACGCTATGGCAGAGAAGACAGAGAACGGCGTAATGGTTCAGGATACAGCCTGGGACGGATATGAAGAGATTCCGGCATGGATCATGCAGGGATACGGAACAATGGCTAACGAGGCTGATGATCAGCTTCATGAAGCTGGATGTGAGCGTCCGACACATGTATTCATTCAGGCTGGTGTTGGTTCACTTGCCGGAGCAGTTCAGGGATTCTTCGCTAACCGCTATCCGGAAAATCCACCGAAAGTTGTTGTTGTTGAAGCTGCGCCTGCTGCATGTCTTTACAAAGGAGCATGTGCTAAGGACGGAGCTATCCGCATCGTAGACGGAGACATGGTTACAATCATGGCTGGTCTTGCTTGTGGAGAGCCGAACACAATTTCATGGGATATCCTGAAAAACCACGTTGATACATTTATCGCAACACCTGACTGGGTTGCTGCCAAAGGTATGCGTATGCTTGCTGCACCTTTCAAAGGTGATCAGCCTGTTACTTCCGGAGAATCCGGAGCCGCACCGTTTGGAACACTTGCGTGCATCATGACAATGGATGAGTACAAACCGCTCAGAGAGCACCTCGGATTGGATGAGAACTCAAAAGTACTTCTCTTCTCTACTGAGGGAGACACTGATCCGGATAGATACAAATCAATTGTCTGGGACGGAAATGAGAGATAATCATTTCTCGCAATATAATAAGAAGAAACTGTAACACCAAAACAAGATTTTATTTCAAAAGGAGAAGAACAATGGATCTTAACAAAATCAAAGAGTATGCAAAAGGCTATGAGAAAGACATGACTGCTTTCCTTCGTGCTATCGTAAAAAATCCGGGAGAAAGCTGTGATGAGAAAGCTCACGTAGAGACAATCGCTGCTGAGATGAAGAAAGTTGGATTTGACGAAGTTGTCATCGACCCACAGGGAAATGTTATGGGATTCATGGGAACTGGCGACAAGATCATCGCATTTGACGCACATATCGATACAGTAGGTATCGGTAACATCGATAACTGGAAATTCGATCCATACGATGGATACGAGACAGAGACAGAGATCGGTGGACGTGGAGTATCTGACCAGTGTGGCGGTATCGTATCTGGTGTATACGGAGCAAAGATCATGAAAGATCTCGGACTCATTCCAGAAGGATACAAAGTAATGGTTGTTGGTACAGTTCAGGAAGAAGACTGTGATGGACTTTGCTGGCAGTACATCATCAACGAAGACAAGATTCGTCCGGAGTTCGTAGTTTCTACAGAGCCTACAGACGGTGGTATCTACCGTGGACAGAGAGGACGTATGGAAATCCGTATCGATGTTAAGGGAGTTTCCTGTCACGGTTCTGCTCCGGAGCGTGGAGACAACGCAATCTACAAGATGGCTGACATTCTTCAGGATGTTCGTGCTCTTAACGAGAACGATGACGCTGACGAGACAGAGATCAAAGGTCTTGTTAAAATGCTTAACCCGAAATTCAACCCTGACTACGAAGAGGCTCGTTTCCTTGGACGTGGAACAGTTACAACATCTCAGATCTTCTACACATCACCAAGCCGTTGTGCAGTAGCAGATTCTTGTGCTGTATCTCTTGACCGTCGTATGACATTCGGAGAGACATGGGAGAGCTGCTTAGATGAGATCCGTAACCTGCCAAGCGTTAAGAAATACGGTGATGACGTTGTTGTTTCTATGTACAACTACGATCGTCCGTCCTACACAGGATGTGTATACGAGATCGAGTGCTACTTCCCAACATGGGCTATTCCGAAGGATCACAAAGTAACTAAGGCTCTTGAGAAAGCTTACACAGGTCTTTACGGAGATCAGAGAATCGGTGCTGCTGACACACTTGAGATGCGTCAGGCTCGTCCGCTGACAGATAAGTGGACATTCTCTACAAACGGTGTATCTATCATGGGTAGAAACGGAATCCCATGTATCGGATTCGGACCTGGAGCAGAGGCTCAGGCTCACGCACCAAACGAGATGACATGGAAACAGGATCTCGTAACATGTGCTGCAGTATACGCTGCACTTCCACTGTCTTACGCTGAGTAATTCAGTATTTGCTAACGCATTTGCGTGTGATCGCGCAACCAATTCATTGAACCTATGGCGTTCTGACCGGATAGTTTCCGGCCGGAACTGCCTTAGCTAATAAACCTAAAAACAAATAATTCATTTTAATCAGGAGGATTTTAAAGATGGACGCAAAATTACAGGGATATATTGACAAACTGAACGCACTCAACTTCAAAGAGATGTACAATGGTGACTTCTTCCTTACATGGGAGAAAACAGACGACGAGATCGAGGCTGTATTTACAGTAGCTGATGCTCTTCGTTACATGAGAGAGAACAATATTTCCACAAAGGTATTCGAGAGCGGACTTGGAATTTCTCTGTTCCGTGACAATTCCACACGTACACGTTTCTCTTTCGCTTCTGCTTGTAACCTTCTTGGTCTTGAGGTTCAGGATCTTGACGAAGGAAAATCTCAGGTTGCTCATGGTGAGACAGTTCGTGAGACAGCTAACATGATCTCCTTCATGGCTGATGTTATCGGTATCCGTGATGATATGTACATCGGAAAAGGTAACAAATACATGCACGAAGTTGTTGACGCTGTAACAGAAGGAAACAAGGACGGAATTCTTGAGCAGAAACCTACACTCGTAAACCTTCAGTGTGACATTGACCACCCAACACAGGCTATGGCTGATATGCTTCACATCATCCATGAGTTCGGCGGAGTTGAGAACCTGAAAGGCAAAAAACTTGCTATGACATGGGCTTACTCACCATCTTACGGAAAACCACTTTCTGTTCCACAGGGAATCATCGGTCTGATGACACGTTTCGGAATGGACGTTGTTCTTGCTCATCCAGAAGGATACGAAGTATTCGAGGATGTTGAGAAAGTTGCTGAAGAGAACGCTAAGAAATCAGGCGGATCCTTCAAGAAAACAAACAACATGGCTGAGGCATTCAAAGATGCTGATATCGTATATCCAAAGAGCTGGGCTCCATTTGCAGCTATGGAAAAACGTACAGAGCTTTACGGAAACGGAGATACAGAAGGTATCAAAGCTCTTGAGAAAGAACTTCTTGCTCAGAACGCAGAGCACAAAGACTGGGCTTGTACAGAAGAGCTCATGGCTACAACAAAAGACGGAAAAGCTCTTTACATGCACTGTCTGCCAGCTGACATCTCAGGCGTAAGCTGTGAAGAAGGTGAAGTTGACGCTTCCGTATTCGATCGTTACAGAGATCCACTTTACAAAGAAGCTAGCTTCAAACCATACATCATCGCAGCTATGATCTTCCTTGCTAAATTCGAGAACCCACAGGAAATCCTGAAGAAGCTCGAAGAAAGAGGAATGTCCAGAATTTTTGAGTAAATTTAAATTTCTCAGACAAAAATAGTTTCACAGTTACCTTAATTAGTAACTTATTGTACAGGCCTGAATCTTTCAGACCTGTACAATACCTTTACAGTAAATACGGAGGATCCTAAAATGGAAAAGAAAAAACGTATTGTCATTGCCCTCGGCGGAAATGCCCTTGGCAATACTCTTCCTGAGCAGATGGCTGCTGTTAAGATTACAGCACGCGCGATCGTAGACCTGATTCAGGAAGGCTGCGAAGTAGTCGTAGCACACGGCAATGGTCCTCAGGTTGGTATGATCAACAACGCTATGATCGCATTAACACATGAGGATGAGAAACAGCCAAACACACCACTTTCTGTATGTGTTGCAATGAGCCAGGCTTACATCGGATATGACCTGCAGAATGCTCTGAGAGAAGAATTGTTCAACAGAGGAATCCATGATATCCCGGTTGCTACAATGATCACTCAGGTTCGCGTGGATGCTGATGATCCGGCTTTCGAGACACCATCCAAGCCAATCGGTAAATTCCTTTCTAAGGAAGAAGCTGATGTCATGGCTGAAAAATATGATTATATCATGAAAGAAGATGCAGGACGCGGATACCGTCGTGTTGTAGCTTCTCCAAAGCCGCAGGAGATCGTTGAGATCGGTACAATCCGTACAATGGTTGACTCCGGTGACCTTGTAATTGCCTGTGGCGGCGGTGGAATCCCGGTTATGCGCCAGGGCAACCACCTGAAAGGTGCAAGTGCAGTTATTGATAAGGACTTTGCAAGTGCTCTCCTTGCCAAAGAGCTCGACGCAGACTTCCTCATCATCCTGACTGCTGTTGAGAAAGTTGCACTGAACTACGGAAAGCCGGATGAGAAATGGCTTGACGATGTGACAGTTGATGAAGCGAAACAGTATGTAGAAGAAGGACATTTCGCTCCTGGTTCTATGCTTCCTAAGGTACAGGCAGCTCTTGACTTTGCTGAATCCAAACCTGGAAGACAGTCACTGATCACACTGCTTGAGAAAGCAAAAGACGGAATTCTTGGTGAGACTGGAACAAGAATCCACCTTTAATATTGAAAAATCGATTGAATAAGTCAATTACTTAAAACTCCTAAAATAGAAAATGAAAAAACCTCAGAGAACGGTGCTGCAACACCCGGACCTGAGGTTTTTTCATGTGTTTTATATGATTTTATTTCCTCTGACGTATTTTGCCTTTACTTCTCTCTCATCAGCAAGATAAATCATTCTTTCCAAACGATCTTTCACACTCATCTGACGGGAGGATTCAAGTCTGCTGTCATCTAATACAACAGCATCGAATTCATATCCTTCTTCAAAACTTCCGACTTTTCCGAAGAAGGATCCGCCACCCTTAGTTGCCATATAGAATACTTCTTCTGACTTCAATGCCGGATATTTCTGATCGACAAGTCTCCAGCGCATCTTTGACATCTGAATTGCATGTGCCATTGCCCGGAAAAGATTCTCTGTCGATCCCCCTGCGACATCACTTCCAAGTCCTACAGAAAGTCCCTCTTCCAGATAACGTTTTACCGGTGCAATTCCGGAAGAAAGATTCTCATTTGATTCCGGACAATGTGCTACATACACACCGTTCTCTTTCATTCTCTGGATCTCTTCTTCCGTACTGTATACGCAATGCGCCATAACCGTCGGTGCATCTGCTCCAAACAGACCAAAATGATCATATGCATCTCCATAAAACTCTGCATACGGACAAAGTTCTTTTACCCATTCGATCTCTGATAAATTCTCTGATAAATGTGACTGCACCGGAATCTGGTAACGCATCTGAACCATCTTCAGCATATCTAGAAGCTCATCCGTACAGCTCGGAATAAAACGAGGTGTCAGGATCGGCAGCGTATTTTTATACTTTTTATGCTGCACATCCTTCATCCATTCCACTGTCTCTTCCGCAGACTCTTGTGTACCTTCACGAAGTTCATCCGGTGAATTTCTGTCCATATTCACTTTTCCGACCATCGTGACCAGACCGCTTCTTTCCAGATGATCCATCAGAACAAGTGTCGGTCTTCTATGAATTGTCCCAAAGACGCATGCTCTTGTTGTTGAACTATGTTTCAAGTTCTTGGCAAACTTCGCATACGCCTCATTCGCATATAATACATCCTTGTATTTTGCTTCCTCCGGAAATGTATTCGTCTCCAGCCACTCCAGAAGTTCCAGATCCATCCCTGTACCGCGGAATGTATACTGCGGTGCATGTATATGCAGATCTGTCATTCCCGGAATAATCAGACAATCTCCATGATCCTCAATTGGTTCCCCTCCAAGTCGGAACGGAAGTGTCTGATAGATTCCTTCTACTTTTCCATCTTTACACACAAGATAACCGTGTTCGCATATCTCAAATTCATCTTTCGTCTTTGCATAGATAATATTTCCTTTTAAAATTTTGATATCATCCATCTTTCTTATTCTCCAATCTCAATTACTACTATCATTCTTACTTTTTCCAGAGCGCTTATTTTACCCTTTCGAGCATAACCTCAACAACGCCGCCACAGACCATACCTTCATCCTCGGCTGCCTCTGCTGTCATTTCTACCTTGCATACCTGGAATCCTTCCTGCTCCGTACGGATCATGAGGAGTGCTTTCTGAATAATCTCACTTTCCACACACCCTCCACCGATTGTATCGATGATCCTTCCATCTCCGCATACAAGCATCTTTGTTCCTACGCCACGTGGTGCAGAACCTTTTCTGGAAATAATTGTCGCAAGCACTTTTCCACACTCGTCTTCTTTCAGAATTTCTTCAAGAAGTTCACTGGAATATCCGCCGCTCTTTGCACGGCTGTTTTTAATCTGAATGATTTCTGCCATAATAGATACCGCGATCTCTTCCGGTGTCTCGGCAGCAATCTTCAGACCGATTGGTGTGTGAACTGCTTCAAGCACATCTCTCTCAAACCCTTCTGCCTCCAGCTGGTCTTTTACGATTGCAGTTCTTCTCTTACTTCCCATCATTCCAACATAAGCTCTTGGCTTTCCAAGGATTGTTCTGAGACAATCTGTGTCATATCTGTGACCTCTTGTAACAATAACAAACCATGTATCTGTATCTCCTTTGATCTTTGCAAGACCATCTTCAAATGGTTCGCAATAGACCTGGTCAGCCTCTGCTCTTCTCGCATCATCGGCAAATTTCGGACGGTCTTCTACCACCGTAACATGGAATCCAAGCATCTTTCCCATGCGAATGATTGGCATAGATACATGCCCTGCCCCACAGATCACCAGCTTCGCCGGACGGCTGATACGCTCCTGGAAAATATGTTCACCTTTTTCATCTACAAAAACACTGTCTGTATCCTTCGGTTCACCTTTTAACAGAATTTTCCTTCCTGATTCAGCACCATCAATCCGAGTCTGTGCCCAAAGCTCTTCTTTTGCATCTGCAAGTTCTGCCTGCAACTGAATGTAAAATGAATTCATGTTCTGTTCTCCTGTTCTCATATTACTTATATAATTGCTCATAAATATCGTCAATTGTACACTGACCTTCACATGTCTGAATCGCAATACAGATTTTCTTGATTATTTCCGTATCTTCCTCAAATATATCAGCGATTTTTTCTGCTGAAAGTCCTTTTTTTACTTTTTTCATAACCTGCTCAATTAATTTCTTTTTTGTCCCAGCTTCCATTCCCTCTTTTATAGCATCATTATACATTTCTTCAAGTGCTTCACACATGTTGACATTCACCTTCCTTTCATCCGTCTCACCCGGTATTGACTTCATATTTAAAAATACTTTGATTACCTGACTGGTCTCATAATCTACATTCTGAAAGTATCTTTTCTGTTTATTGATGTATTCTTTTAGTTCATTCTTTTCATGTCTATATTTTAGCATGGTTAATATCACTTGTAAATCTTCCGAAAAATATTTGATTTCCTGCTCATTCATGCGTTCTGCATCAACCAGATTGATTTTATAATTTGGTAAATATTTCTCTAAAACGACCTTTTCCTCTTCGTTTCCTTCCAGTCGAAACATATCATAAAGATCCTGTGGACCATCCCATGGATCTGATCCATAATAAAAAACAAGTGAAATAATTGGTATCAGCCTGTCGTTCTTTCTAAATCTGGATAGATATTCTGCTGCCGTAAGATGTTCCAGAGGTTTTCCAATTCTTCTTGCCTGTTTCTGACACTCCATTCGTTGTTTCCACAGATTTCGAATCTGTTCTTCATAATCCATTCCGTCATAGAGCATTACTTTCTGTGGCATGGCATAATGAATTTTATCCTGCGATTCATTTGCAAGAAGAACGAATGTGGCATTATTTTTCCATCGCATCACAATATCCCGATACTTTTTCATATTTCGTGTTTTCCCTACCCGATTTTTTATACTAACCGATGCCACTGGACTTATCTCTTGCAACTCTTCCGGCCGTATCACTTGCTTTCCTTTATAAAGAACCCCGTTAAATAAATCAGCAAACCGCTTCTTTTCATTGAGCCAGATGTTAACATTTACATCTGCTTTACCCATAGACAGTACCTCCTTGTATTTCTTTATTTTTTATAGTTTCGTAATTCATCAAAATGGAATCTCTTGCTGATATAGCCTTGAATATGAGATAAGTTATCCGTTCAGATAACGCTTTCAGACAAACGAATTTAAAAGAAAAATATTGTCTGAGATTTTGATGTGGACTAACTATAACAAAACGATTCCGTTCTGTCAAGAACATACAACATTTTGCTGAAAAGAGAAATTTGCGAATTCAATAAAATAGCACATAAACACCTGACCCGTTACAGGTGTTTATGTGACGTTATAAATACAGTTGACAAAATACTATTGAACTCAAAAAATTAAAAGCACTTTTTTATTATTATTTTCCAAATCCACAATTCGGATAAGTACATACTTCGCAGTTCAGGCAAAGTCCGCCTTCTCCAAGCACTGTGAAATCTTCTACACTTAATCTCTCGCCTGCTGCAATTCTCGGAAGCACCAGATCAAAGATTGTTCTTCTTGCATACATTACGCATCCCGGAAGACCTGCAACCGGAATCTCTCCTTTATAAGCCAGCATGAACATTGCACCCGGAAGTACCGGCGCACCGTAAGTGATCACCTCATCAGTTGCATTTCTGATAGATAACGGTGTTCTGTCATCCGGATCAACGCTCATCCCGCCTGTACAGACTACAAATTCCGCGCCCTTAGCGATCCATTCATTGATCGCATCTGTTACCATCTGAGAGTCATCGTCACAGAGTACATTTCCAAGTACTTCCATGCCTGCCTCTTCTAATTTTGCTTTTACGACCGGAGTAAATTTATCTGTGATCCTTCCATGATAAACTTCGCTTCCTGTTGTCACGATTCCGACTTTCATCTGATGGAACGGGAGAATTGTGAAAATTGGCTCTTCCCCACAGAGTTCTTTCACATGATTCATCTTCTCTTCCTCGATCACTAGCGGAACGACACGCATTCCTACAATCTTATCTCCCTTTTTCACCGGGAAATTGCCATGTCTGGATGCAAGCACGATCTGACCGAGCGCATTTACTTCATTCAATTTCTCGCGATTGATCTTCAGAAGGCCGTCGCACTGTGCAGTCAGTTCGATCTTTCCTTCTTTCGCCTCAGATGCATTCATATGCTCTCCCTGGCAGACCTGGCGCAGCACCTCTGCCGCATCATTTTCATGAAGCATGCCTTCCTGCTTCTCCCATACATAGAGGTGTTCTTTTCCTACAGAAAGCAGTACCGGAACGTCCTCTTCTGTCACTACATGTCCTTTACGGAAGACCGCATCCTTCACAACTCCCGGAATAATCTGGGTAATGTCGTGGCAAAGCACACTGCCGACCGCATCCTCTGTTCTGATTAGTTTCATCTTATCCTCTCCCTTTCTTTCCCCAAGTTTGTGCGGAATGCATGTTTCCTGCATCCCGCAATTTTTATTTACGCGAGCAACGAGCCAAAGTCCGTGCTTGCACGAGACCTTGGCGAC
>OLSO01000250.1_pt1 | contig 55687 bp, 45 predicted proteins | sample 1672441 | NCBI WGS metagenome assembly OLSO01 (sample SAMEA3136686, study PRJEB25190) | human gut metagenome | biome: human gut; feature: human-associated habitat; material: faeces | place: Austria | collected 2013 | reverse complement strand
GATGTTTTCTCCCATCGTGCATGGGAACTTGAATATCAGAGGAAACAGGAGATGCAGCGAAATCAGCTTGCTCGGACTAAGAAAATGTCATATGATATGGAATTATAACCATTTTTGAACAGATAATATGTTCTTACAAATCTCTCGTTCAAAAATGAGTTCTTTTTAAAAAGACGTATGGATTTAAAACTGGGAACAAGATTGTAGATTCCCTCCCCCAAAATAGTGAAAAATATCTCAAAAGCCATGAACATTTAATCAAATTTTGCGTATACCTAACAGGAATATTCATAAATATTTCACTGATCAGGTATACGCATTTTTATGTACTGTATATTATTTATTTTTCTCTTTATATTTGTACTTTTTATAAGTATGAACTATACCTTTCTTTGTATGTTTATTATATTTGTTCTTTCCCATTTTCTCCGGTTCTGGTTCAGATAACGAAAACGATATTTCATATTCATCTATTATTTTATCTATCTTGTTTTTAATAACATCTGAATCAAATTCTATTCGCCCTTCAAAAATTGTAATCGGTCTATCAAAAACTTTTTCCGTCTTCTCTACATACTCAACCAGAATATTAGGATAGAAGCATATAAATTGCTCGCTTATTCTCTCGTTTTCTGATACAGACACTTCTTTTTTCTTTATTTTATCTCCAAAATTTTGTTCAAGAATTTTATTTACATTATATTCTTTTGGATCATATAACAACCAGATTCTTTTCTTAGATATTGCATTTAATGCAGAAACAATCTCTGGATTTAGTAATTTTTTCAATCTTTCACAAGAAATAACTATTCCTTGATAATCAAATTCTTGATTACATGAAAATATAGCTTCTAATTCTTTCTCATCAATTAATGCTCGGGTATGTATATATTGGTCTACTAATTCATCTGAAATAATTTCACTTCCATTTAATTTTTCAATTAAACTCTTTGTATATTGCCTATCTTCCTTAGTGACAAGCCCTTTATCATAGTGATTTTTCGAAAAATCCCAATCTCTTTCAAAAAAGTTTTCCATCCCTGAATATACCACGTCTCGTACTTGATGATAAAAGCTATTCTGGTATCTTTCTCCAATGTCACCTTTAATAATAAACTCATAATCTTCTGAATCATCATTTTTATAAATAAAAAGTTCATCTTTCACATAATACAGTTTCTCATAAGCAATATCTAATATCTTATACAACTCTCTCTGTAAAATTTTCGTGTTAAAAATATTTGATTCGATCTGATTTCGCTGATATATCTCATTTATAATTGCATAATTGCTTTCTAAATAATCTTTTGTAATTGTTTGTTCTTCACTTAAACAAATATCCCTCTTAGAAGGCTTTGCAAATGCATTTTTTCCACTTTCTTCAATATTACCCGTAATCATATTTACAGAAAGTTCATTTATATTTCTTTTACGAATAGTAACCTGTTTTCTATCCGCTAAAGCTTTTCGCCCCCTAGGTGTCATAATCAATTTATTCTGTGAAGTGATAATATACTTCTGTTCAATCATATCTACTATGGCTTCTTTTAATAATTTAAACTCCACCCCCATAATTGCAGATATCTCATATACATCAGCCACTTCAATATCAATTAATTTTAATATTGTTTCAAAAAACAAATTTATTTCTGTTACTTCCTTTGTTAAACAGGTAATACCTATTTCACAATACGGAATAAATATACTCTGTCTTTTAATTAAATGAAAATTTTTTAACTCGCGGGGAAGTTTTCTCGATACTGCTGCTACTAATTGTTTCATTTCTTTTCTCCTACTTTTCTATAATGCGACACCCTTCAGATTCTGTAATATATTTGATGATTTCAGGAAATTTATTTCCTCTGATTTTATAATTATCAAGAAATTTCATATCTCCAACAATAATCAACAAGCATCTTGCTCTAGAAAATGCAACATTAATTCTAGCTTCTGATTTCAAAAAGCCAATACCGTATTTGTTTCCACTACTTCTAACAGTAGAATACAGAATAATATCTTTTTGGCTACCTTGAAATGCATCTACAGTATCTACGTCAACCTCAATATGCTTAAAGGAATGTTGTTTTACCATTGTTTGCAAAATGTACTTTTGCGATCCATATCCTGTAATTACTGCAACCTTAGTCCTTTTGACAAGTTTAGAATCTAATTCCAATAGTTTTCGTTCAATAATATTTCGCTCAAGATAATTTTGATATGATTTTTTTCCATTATTATCAAATTCCTTTTCATACCGCTCTTTTGTCGAATACTTGGATGTACTAATCCACTCAATTGCAATTCCCTCATATCCTTCTATACACAATTCTCTATCCTGAGCCTCTACTCCATTTTGGATCTCATCATTATAAAATACATGACTAATCAACGTACCAATAGTTGGGTGCATTCTATATTGTATAGTAAGACGATGTTTATTATCCTCTGGAAACATATTATACATTCTTTCAAAAACACCTTGCGCCAACCCCTCCTCATCAAGTTTTTCCTTATTATTTCTAATTATTTCAGTATCTAAAACAGGTGGTAGTTGTTGATGATCACCTACCAATATAATTTTATGTGCCTTATTTAACGAAACTGCTAATTCAGGAAACGTTGCCTTAGCTGCTTCATCTACAATAACATAGTCAAATTCAACATCACGTATAATCCTGTTTGACACAAATCCTGTACATGTACCAGCAATAATTACCGTACTTTTAATGATATAAAGTTCTACTTCATCACACTTTTTTAATTGTTCTGTCCATTCTCTCTGAATCTCCAGTATTTTTCTTGTCCTTTCTGACTTTACCCCTTTTGTTTTTTTTATAAAATTTTCAACAAACAATTTATCTTCTACTGAAAAATCCATGTTTTCCACTTTTGAATTTTCCAATTTCAAAAAATATTTGTCAAACTCCTCTTCTGGAATTCCAATTTCCTCAAGTGCATTTTTAGTATAATCATTACATATTTTTCTAACATTTTGATACCATTTTTCCTTCACATCATTAATAGAATACTCTTCTCTTATTTCCTCATTTAATTTTTCATCTCTTCCAATACGAAGCAAATCAGGTCTTTCGTCACTTTCCCTAATTAAATCTTCTAACATTTTATCTACTGCTGGATGCGATTGAGAAACTAGTAACACCTTCTTAGGTTCAACATCTGGATTCTTTTTGTTTGCTTTCAGTATTTGTAAAATAATTTCGATAATAACATTCGTTTTTCCTGTTCCTGGAGGTCCTTGAATAATTGCTATAGAATCTGCATCTAATGCTTTTTTTATCGCAGTCCTTTGTGGAAAATCTAATTTCTCATTAAACATATGTATCGGTTTCGAAATAACATTTACAGACGGGGGCTCCACACCTGAAATTATTCTCTTCAAATTAAAAGAGCACTGATAATCTTCTTTTTCCAGAACATTTAAAGCATCTAACTGTCTTTCAACATTAATTTTATCTTTCCTATAATCTAAACAAATAAAACCGCTTGCTGGCAATCCTATTGTTCCTTGCTTATTTATTTCTAAAACTACATGATTTTTCTCATAAATATCATTTTCATAAGTACCTACTGTCACAGGCTTTATTTTATCTTTCTTTTTTCCGACTTTTTTTTCATAAACAAATACTTGTTCTTTATTCAACCGTTCTTCATCTATAAAAGTGCCCTTTTTAAGCTTAAATCTTAAAAGATTATTCTTTACTTCATAAGAATCATATGGTAATCTTACAACATTTTTCTCGATATCTTCTCTTATTAATTCTAATAAATCTCTCCATACTCCATACTTTTCCTTATATTCACAATCAACATTATTGTTTGACATATAATTTTCGTAATAATCATAGATAATGTTTTTTATTTCGAAACTATCGTTTTTCAATTCTCTATGTGCAATTCTTTTATCTGCAAATCTTATTTCACCCTCAATTTTAGCAAATCTTTTCTTAAGTCTATCACGATCAATTGGAGGAATCTTTCTAAATTTTACAACGTCAAACACGCTTTGCTCATCATCAAACACACATTCTGCCTGAAAATTAAATCCTAAGAAGATGTAAATCATCGTTTCTTCATTCTCATTTGATTCTTCTTTTCTACAAAATGCATACAAATCTAAAAAGTTCTCTGGCATATACGTTTCGGTTGCCATTTTAATGTTTATTGACTGTGGTAATAATTTAAGGTTTCTCAATTCCTTTATTCGTTCGTATGCCGCTGTCAAAATAATTGTTTTATCCAAATTCAAAAAGCGTGTAAATAGTTTTGAAAAATCAGCTCTCAATTCATAAACATTTTCATATCTGTCATCAGGATTTTCCGCAACTAATTTTTTTAATATCGGCTTTAATGAAACATCCATTCCACTAGTTCTATTCAATACATCCTGAAACTGTACTGCTAATGGAGGTTGCTGACCGGTAAAAAGGAAATAAATTACCGCACCAAGCGAATATAAATCACTTTTTTCAGTTGCATTTTCACTATGTTGATGAACTTCAGGAGCTGAATAGGCATTAGTCCCTAGTTTATATACTGTTGCTGAATTGATCATATCATTGATTTTACATATGCCAAAATCAATTAACTTGACCTGTTTATCGTCGGTAAGCATGATATTATTAGGATTAATATCTCGATGGATAATCCCATTGGAATGTGATATTTCAATGGCATCTAATAATTGTTTTATTATTGAAAATCGCTCTTTTGCAGAAAAATTTTCAATAGATGATTTTCCTAATTCTATTCCGTTTATATATTCTAAATAAATTACTCCAACCTTTTCCTTGGTTGTTGATATAACTAAATAATCATCTCCCAATATATTAACAATATTCGAACATTTATTCAGTTTATACAAAGCACGCATTTCCCTTGTGAATACAGCTTGATACAAAGGCTGTTCGATTCCATATATTATTTTCCTAACAATTAAATCCCCTGTGCTTTTATTTTTCAATACATCCACTACAGAATTTGTATCCGCTCGATTCTTTAATCTCTTATATGCTTCCCAATCTCTAAATGTACTCATCGTTACGCTCCTTAAAAGAAAAATTATGAACATATTATATCACTTTCACTTATAATATCATATATTATAAAAGCTGAACAAGTCAGATTAGTCTCTGCACCTGTTCAGCTCTTTGTTTACCTGTAAATCAATTCTTTTAACACAATCTCTTCTGCAGCATTCCAGATATTATTTACCGCTCTGACCCACACCATCTGATCACGAGCTTTCAATTCTTCCGTAACGCCCTGCTTCTCCATCATCTGACGCATCAGAATACCCATCCTCTCCTGTGCTTCATCGTCCACAGCATTCAGATGTTCTGTCAATCTGTCTTCCAACATATACAGTGAATACATTGCCGGACGATGCTCTTTCAGATATGTTTTCCGCATCATTCCATATTTCCCATAATGCGGTTCTTCATCTGTACTGACAAGATTCGGATAGTAAATTCCGTCTGCTCCCAATGTGTAGGTTCCACCCATCTTTTCAAATGTGCTTTTCATGTGTTATTCCTCCTTGAAATCAGCAATGTCCTTAGATCATCGCAAAATATTTCAGGGCAGCCTTGATAGCATCTTCTTTCTCTTTCGGGCATTGTGGAACTCTTGCATTTTCTGATTTTGGAAGATTATAGTTTTCTCCCACTTCAATTCCACATTTGCGTTTTACCTGAGAAATATATAAACTTGAAACCTTCAAGCCAAATTCTTTCAGCACATAATCTTTGATTTCCTGATAGGTTGCTTTCAACTCGGCACTGGTGGCATCCAGCTCGTCCAGGTCTAAGTCGATCTCTATCGTGTCATCTGGTTTTTGTTGGGACAAAAGAACAACAGTCTCCACATGCACCGTCTGAGGGAATTGATCTACCCCACATACTTTCTTCAACTCATATCCATTATCGCACAAAAATCTCAGATCCCGCGCGAGTGTCGCGCTGTCGCAGCTTACGTAGACGACACGTTTTGGCTGCATCTTGAGGATGGTCTTGAGCAGCATTTCATCGCAGCCTTTGCGTGGCGGGTCGACTACGATCACGTCTGCGTAGACACCGTTTTTCTCGTATTCTCTCGGCAGGACTTCTTCTGCTTTTCCGACGAAGAATTCCACGTTTTCAATATTGTTGATCTGTGCATTTCGTTTTGCATCATCGATCGCTGCCGGGACGATTTCTACGCCTCGGACGAATTTGGCTTGCTGAGCGAGGAAAAGGGAGATCGTTCCGATTCCGCAGTACAGATCCCAGACGGTCTCTTCTCCATGAAGGTCTGCATATTCCAGTGCCTTAGAATACAGTTTCCAGGTCTGTTTCGGGTTTACCTGGAAGAAAGAAAGCGGTGAGATCTCGTAAGAAATATCCCCGATCTTATCTGTGATATATTCCTGTCCCCAGATTGTTTTGACCTTGTCTCCAAGGATCACGTTGCTTCGTTTCTTGTTGATGTTCAGGGAAATGCTGGCCATTCCCGGGATCTCACGCAATTTCTCGATCAGTTCTTTCTGATGCGGAAGATCCTGTCCATTGATGATCAGACAGACCATTAGCTCCCCTGTAAAAAATCCATAACGCACAAAAATATGACGCACTAGTCCCTTGCCTGTCATCTCATCGTAAGGAGCGATACCATACTTCTCCATATGCGCGATCACAATATCCAGGATTTCCTTGTTCTGCGGGATTCCCAGCGCACAGTCACGGTTCTCGATGATCGCATGGGTGCGTCCTGCATAAAATCCGGTGATGATCCTGCCTTCTTTGTTCCGTCCAACCGGGAACTGTGCCTTGTTTCGATAATGATAAGGCTCGTCCATACCGATCATTGGCTCCATCGGAAGGTCGCGGAATCCACCGATCCGCTCCAGATGACCGCGGAGTTTCTTTTCTTTAAAAACTTTCTGTTCTTCATAAGATACCGCCTGAAGCTGGCATCCGCCACACTGACGGGCTGACGGACACACCGACTCTACGCGGTATGGAGATGGTTTCAGGATCTCCATCAGACGTCCGTATCCGTAGTTCTTTTTTGCCTTCATGATCTTGGCTGTAACAATATCTCCAATCACTGCGTCCTTTACAAAAACAGTGAAGCCATCAGCTTTGCCAATGCCTTCACCGTCTGTTCCGCAGTCCACGATTTCTAACGTAACAATGTCATTTTTACGATATTCCATGGAATCATACGTCTCCTGTTCTTCTCAGATTTGATTCAAAAAGCCTGTTGTATCCAAGCCATTCTTTCTTGCCTTTGTCCGCTGCAAAGATCTCTGTCAGAGTCTCCATGCGGGCATCTGTGTTGTCTGCGAGATTCAGTGCTACTGCCTCTGCAAGTGCCGGTTTCTTCGGAGAACCGTATTCCAGTTCGCCGTGATGTGCCAGGATGCAGTGTACCAGCTGATTTTCGAGTGTTTCCGGGAAATCCGGAATCTCTTTTGCCAGATCATGCACCATCTGGGCACCGATGATGATATGTCCCAGAAGCTGTCCTTCATCTGTATAATCATTCATCGGGAAGGAAGAAAGTTCCTTTGTCTTGCCGACATCATGAAGCAGCGATGCTGTGATCAGAAGGTCTCTCTTGAGAAGCGGATAAGCATTTGCCATATAGTCACAGAGCTTTGTAACGCTTAAGGTGTGCTCCATCAGTCCTCCGATAAAACCATGATGCACGGTCTTTGCCGCGGAATGCTCCTGGAAAGATTTCAGGAATTCCTTGTCTTCTACAAAAAGTTTATTCAGAAGTGCGGACAGGTATTCGTTCTTCACGCTCTTGATCATGCCAATGATCTGTCCGTACATATCGTCTGTGCTGTTCTCGCTGACTGGAAGATAATCTGCCGGGTTGTATTCTCCTTCATGTGCCTTGCGGACTCTCTTGATATTTAACTGCATGGCACCTGCAAAAGTTGTCACATCTCCGACAACTTCAATATAATCCAGTGCGTCAAAATCATCGATCCCAAGTGAATTCGGGTCCCAGATTTTGCCGTCCAGCATGCCTGTCTTGTCCTGAAGAATCACGTTTTCGTATGGTTTGCCGTTCTTTGTTGTTGCTGCCTGTTTCTGTTTACAGAGATAGATCCCGTTGAGTCTGTCTCCTTCGTGTAATTCGTTTATAAAACGCATGATACTCTTGCCTTTCTATTTTTCCTTTATTGTAACTTTCAGTTGTACATCTTCGTATTCGCCGAATGGATTCTTGCGGTATACATTGACTGTCGTGCGTGTTCCCTTATTCAGCCCCTGGAGTACAGACGCATATTCTTCCATCGACTGTACTTCCTGCCCGTCCAAGGCATGCAGGATGTCTCCGTTCTGGATCCCTGCTGTCATTGCCGGAGAATCCTCATCCACTGCATCCACATAAACGCCCCGCGGAACATCCAGATTCTCAGACTGGTAGGATGAGATCGTCGCTCCCATGATCCCTATGTAACAGATATCTTCTCCATTTGCCATGCTCTCAAGAAGCGGCCGAAGCTGTGCTGTCTCCACCGCACGGATCACATTGGTACGGTCTTCTTCCTGATTCCAGATGATTCCTGCAACTTCACCGGAAGAGTTTAATAAAATCCCTCCGCCTTCCTCACTGCCGACCATATCTGTCGTGAGCATTCCATACTCCTCATCAGCAACCTTAAGTGTACCTGTCACAGACGTTATCGTTCCTCCCATAAGAGAATCATAATCACCTGACGGACTGCCGATCGCAATAACGGACTCTGTCTGCTTCATATCATCTGCTGTCACCAGCGGCGCTGCCGGGATTTTCTCCTGCGTCTCCTCATCCACAGACGTAAAAGGGACCTTTATCACAAAAAATCCTGTCCTGAGATCCTTCTTGCACAGAATCCCATCGGTCACGGTTCCATCCGAAAATGTGACCGTAAATTTATCTGCTTCCTGCATCTGGTCTGAAACTGTCAATATATAAAAAGCTTCGGAATTTTTGAGAAAAACAAATCCCTCCTCATCTCCGTATTCCAGAAAGGAATCATCCAGAAGGTCAGAATCCTCTCCTGCTGCCGATATCCGCACAAGTGCCCTGCGCGGTTCCTCCGCGATCTGGCTCATCCCATCTGACAGGTCGTTCTGCCAGGCGGTGGAAGCCGATGTTTTCTCCTGCTCTGTTGCTTCCGGTGTCGGCGTTACCTGCTCTGCCTTTACAGATGGTGTCAGAGTGACAACTGCTTTCTGATCCGGGGCAGTTCCAAATCTCTCCAGTGCCTTCGGAACGATCAGTGCCATCGTACCCGCTGCACAGGCGCCAAAGATCACACCGCAGACTGCTGCCGTCAGAAATTTCCCCGCCAGTCGTTTCCTGTCCGTCGGCTGCTCTTTGATCGTCTCTTTTATAAAAGAATAATTCTCCGAAGATGCTTTCTTATCATTCCGCATATAGCTTTTTCTCCTATAATTCAAACCTGACAATTCGTGTTTATTTTAGCAGGAAGTTATGAATTTTTTATGAATAAAATCCGTCTAATTTTTATCATGTTTTTCCGTCATAATGCCTTATTTTTACTGCCCCATTCATAACAAATCGAACATTTGTCTTTTCATTCCAGTGGAAATCATGTAGAATAGAAAGGAATAAAAGAATTATTATAAATAACGAGGAACTATTATGAATCAAAAAGCATTAAATGCACTGGAATATCCCAAAATCATAGAGAAACTTACCGAAAAGGCATCTTCCGGTATGGGCAAGCATCTCTGCCGAACTCTGGAGCCATCCACTGACCTTGAAGTAATCCGTACCATGCAGGTACAGACACGCGATGCACTGACACGCCTTTTTCAGAAGGGCGGCATCTCCTTTGGAAATGTCAAGGACATCCGTGGCTCTCTGAAACGTCTTGAGATCGGAAGTTCTCTTGGTATCCTGGAGATCCTGGCCGTCTGTAACCTTCTTGAGAATACTTCCCGTGTCAAAGCCTACTCCCGCCGGGACCGTGCTGATACACCGGAGGATTCTCTTGACCATATGTTTGAGGGACTTTCCCCTCTCACACCGCTCTCTACGGAGATCCGCCGCTGTATCCTTTCCGAAGATGAGATCAGTGACGATGCAAGCCCGAACCTGCGCCAGATCAGACGCAGCATGAAAGTGACCAATGACCGGATCCACTCTCAGCTTTCCGGACTGGTAAACGGCGGTGCAAGGACTTACCTTCAGGATGCTGTCATCACCATGAGAAACGGCAGATACTGTGTCCCTGTCAAAGCTGAATATAAGGGACAGGTGCCTGGTATGATCCACGACCAGTCTTCCACCGGTTCCACACTTTTTATCGAACCAATGTCTGTTGTAAAACTGAACAACGACATGCGTGAACTTGAGCTTCAGGAACAGAAGGAGATTGAAGTCATCCTCGCTGACCTCAGCGTACAAATCGCAGCAGAACGTGAGGCTATCTCCCTCAATCTTGAGATCATGGTACAGCTTGACTTTATTTTTGCAAGAGCTGCTCTTGCCATGGAGATGAATGCAAGTGAACCGATCTTTAACGACGAAGGACGCATCAACCTCAAGAAAGCCCGCCACCCGCTGATCAACAAGAAAAAAGTTGTCCCGATCGATATCCGTCTCGGCGATACCTTTGATCTTCTTGTCATCACCGGTCCAAACACCGGCGGTAAGACCGTATCCCTCAAGACAGTCGGGCTTCTTACCCTGATGGGACAGTCCGGGCTTCATATCCCGACTCTGGACCGCAGTGAACTGGCTCTTTTTCATGAGGTATACGCAGATATCGGAGATGAACAGAGTATTGAGCAGTCCTTAAGTACTTTCTCCTCCCATATGACAAATATCGTTTCCTTCCTCGAAAAAGCAGATCAGCATTCCCTCGTTCTGTTTGATGAGCTCTGTTCCGGAACGGACCCGACAGAGGGTGCCGCACTTGCGATCTCCATCCTCTCCTACCTTCATGACAGAGGGATCCGCACCATGGCTACCACTCATTACAGTGAGCTCAAAGTATTTGCGCTCTCTTCCTCCGGTGTCGAGAATGCAAGCTGTGAATTCGATGTAGAAACCCTGAGCCCGACTTATCGTCTTCTGATCGGTATCCCGGGTAAGAGTAATGCATTTGCGATTTCTTCCAAGCTCGGTGTTCCGGCATCCATCATCGAGAAAGCCAGAGAACAGATCAACGAGCAGGATGAATCTTTTGAGGATGTGCTGACTTCTCTCGAAGAAAGCCGTATCACGATCGAGAACGAGCGCACTGAGATCGCACAGTACAAACTCGAGATCGAAGACCTTAAGAAACAGCTTGAATCCAAACAGGAAAAACTGGATGTACAGAAAGACCGCATCATCCGCCAGGCCAACGAAGAAGCTCACAAGGTTCTCCAGGAAGCCAAGGATTATGCCGATCAGACGATGAAGCTTTTCCATAAATTCCATAATGATTACGTGGATACTGCCGCAGTTGAGCGTGAACGCCAGCAGCTTCGCAAGCGTCTCAACAAGACCGAACAGAAAATGGCACAGCCTGTCACCAAAAAGAAACCAAAGAAAGAACTCACCGCCAAGGATGTACGTCCTGGCGATACCGTACGGGTACTCAGCATGAACCTTAAAGGCACAATCAGCACCCGCCCGGATTCCAAGGGTTATCTGTTCGTCCAGATGGGCATCATCCGTTCCAAAGTCCATATTTCCGACCTGGAACTGATCGACGAACCGGTGATCACCACCTCTTCCTTCTCCCGTACAGGAGCAGGCAAGATTCGTATGTCCAAATCTGCCAGCGTTTCCACTGAGATCAATCTTCTCGGCAAAACTGTAGATGAGGCTGTCGCAGAACTCGACAAATATCTGGACGATGCTTATCTTGCTCATCTCAAGACGGTCCGCATCGTCCACGGCAAGGGAACCGGTGCCTTGCGAAAAGGTGTCCACAACTATCTCAAACGCCAGAAACATGTTGAATCCTACCGTCTCGGTGAATTCGGCGAAGGTGATGCCGGCGTAACGATCGTAGAATTCAAGAAATAGGGAAAGGCGAATACTATGGTAACAAAACAGAAAATCTTAATCGTAGATGATGACAACAATATTGCAGAACTGATTTCTTTATATCTTACAAAAGAATGTTTTGAAACCAGAATTGTAAATGACGGAGAACAGGCTCTTAAGGAGTTCTCTGTCTTCCAGCCGGATCTGATTCTTCTTGACCTGATGCTGCCAGGTATCGACGGCTATCAGGTCTGCCGGGAAATCCGCCATACTTCTGATGTGCCGATCATCATGCTCTCTGCCAAAGGAGAAACCTTCGATAAGGTACTCGGTCTGGAGCTCGGTGCAGATGACTACATCATCAAACCATTTGACACAAAGGAGCTCGTTGCCCGCGTTCGCGCAGTCCTGCGCCGTTTCAAGGTCAAACAGCCAGCGGCAAACCCGTCAGAAAAATGTGTCAGCTACCCGGATCTCATGATCAATCTAACCAACTATTCTGTCACTTATATGGGAAATCATGTCGATATGCCGCCGAAGGAACTGGAACTTCTCTATTTCCTCGCAGCATCCCCGAACCAGGTGTTTACCAGAGAGCAGCTTCTCGACCATATCTGGGGCTATGAATACATCGGCGATACCCGTACCGTTGACGTTCATATCAAGCGTCTTCGTGAGAAGATCAAAGACCACCCGCAGTGGAGCCTCGCAACTGTCTGGGGCATAGGATACAAGTTTGAGGTCAAAAACAAATGAAAAAACGACTGACCTCCATGTTTCTTGTTGCCTATATCCTGCTTGGCATTCTGGGATTTTTCCTGGTAACCTTTGCAGGCTCCCATATGCTCGAGGCAAGACTCGAAAAGTCCATTACTTCGGACATATACCAGACAGCCCATCGTATCGCAGAAAGTGATCTTGTCAGTCATAACATCACTTCTGCCAACATGGAATCTATCCGCAGCAATCTGTCTCTGGCAACCAACTATCCGGATACGATCATCTGGATCATCAACAGTAACGGACAGATCATCTTAAGCACACGCAAGGATATTTCACCGGACAATCCCATTGATCTGGAGGGATTTAATCCGGCCTCCTGGGGCAGCAACTATTATCAGATCGGGGACTTTTATGGATATTTTTCAGAAACGCGGCTGAGCACGATCGCACCGATCACAGAAAACCTCAACACCCGCGGTTATGTGGCGATCCACTATCTGATGAGTGACCTGTACCAGAGCCGCAGCAGCCTGCTCTGGATCATCCAGCTTCTGTTTGTGGTCACTTATCTGCTGGTCGCTGTATTGTTTATCTTTTATAGTTTCCATGTACGGAAACCGCTCCATGAGATCACAAAGGGAGCCTCCGAATTTGCAAACGGAAATCTGTCCTATCAGATCCCGGTCGACTCCGAAAATGAACTCGGCTACCTTGCCAAAAACTTAAACTACATGGCAGACAAGCTCAACCGGAACGGCGAATATCAGCGTCAGTTTATTTCAAACATCTCGCATGATTTCCGCTCTCCTCTGACTTCGATCAAAGGTTATGTGGAGGCTATGATCGACGGCACCATCCCGGTTGAGATGCAGGAAAAATACCTCAAGATCATCTCCTACGAGGCAGAGCGTCTGGAAAAACTTACCCGCGGACTTCTGACACTCAACGAACTGGACATCCAGAAGCGTATGCTCAACATCCAGTCGTTCGATATCAACCAGGTCATCAAAAGCACTGCTGCTTCTTTTGAGGGTACCTGCACGACGCGGCAGATCCTTCTGGAACTGGTCTTATCAGGCAAGGAACTCTATGCCCGTGCAGACATCGAACAGATCCAGCAGGTACTGTATAATCTTCTCAGCAACGCGATCAAGTTCAGCCCGGATCATTCCACGATCACGATCGAAACGACGGAGAAAAACGACAAGATCTTTGTTTCCGTCAAGGACCATGGCATCGGGATCCCGAAATCCAGCATCAACAAGATCTGGGAACGTTTCTATAAGATCGACCGCTCCCGCGGCAAAGACCAGAAAGGCACCGGTCTCGGACTGGCGATCGTCAAAGAGATCATTTCCGCTCACGGGCAGCACATCAATGTGATCAGCACCGAGGGCGTCGGAACAGAATTTATCTTTACGCTCGAAAAGGCAAAGTAGATTTCTCTACCTTGCCTTTTTGTTATCTTGTAAATCTTTGGTTCAACGGTCAAATGGGCTCTGGATCATACGGTCTTCCTGGGTCAGATATACACCTCTTGGCGTGATCCTGATCTCCGGAATGACCGGAAGTGCCATAAATGACAGAGTAATAAACGGGTCAAAGCCCTCCGGGATTCCCATCTCATGTGCCTTTGGTATCATGCGTGCTAGCTTCTCATTTACCTTCTCATATCCGGCATCACTCATAAGTCCCATGATCGGGAGCGGCAGAGTGTCGAATACCTGTCCGTTTTCAACCAGGGTATAGCCGCCCTGCGTGCGGAGAAGTTCCTGAACTGCCAGATACATGTCATGATCATTGTCGCCGATCACGATCAGATTGTGTGAATCGTGGGACACGCTCGATGCGATCGCACCACCGCGAAGCCCGAATCCTTTGACAATTCCCACGCCGATCTTGCCGGTGTTTTTGTGACGTTCGACTGCTGCGATCTTCTGATAGGTTCCATCCGGTTTAAATACTTTCCGGCCCTTTTCTTCTGTATAGCCAACTTCCTCCTGGACATCTTCTGTTACGATCTGTCCTTCCAGCATCTTAAGGATATGTACCTTTCCTTCTCTCCACGGAAGGCAGAGATCAGATTCCCTGAATCCCAGAAGATGTACTGTATTTTTGAGCTGAGGATCACATGGGCGGATCTCAACTTTTTCATCCTTGATGATCTTTTTGCCCCTATGGTACACTTCCAAGACATTCATATCACTTAAGTTATCCAGCACAACAAAATCTGCCTGATATCCCGGTGCGATCGCACCAAGATGATGCAGTCCATAGCATTTCGCTGCCTGTATTGTTGCCATCTTGAGTGCCTGTTCCGGTCTCAGCCCAAGCTGAACTGCCTTTCTGACATTGAAATTGATGTGTCCTTCTTTTCGGATCTCTTCGATGTGCTTGTCATCGGTGCAAAAGCAAAATCCTGAGGTATCGGTGTGATGCTCTACGATTCCCTTAACGATCGCTTCCAGGTTCTTGGCGGCACTTCCCTCACGGATCAGCACCTGCATTCCATTTCTGCACTCTTCCATGGCATACTCATAAGTCACACATTCATGGTCTGTGGAAATGCCTGCCAGTGCATATGCAGCCAGATCTCCCGGCGGCAGAAATGGTGCATGTCCGTCACGGACTCTGTCCTTAAAAACGGACAGTTTCTCATGCATGGATACACTTCCGTTTACAACAGACGGTGCATCCATAACCTCGCCCAGTCCCAGGATCCTCGGATTGTTCAGATAGGCTTTCATCTTTCCTGCTGTAAGGGTGCATCCATTGTCATCGACATGTGTCGCCGGAACGCAGGAAGGCATCATCACATAGACATTTGCCGGAACCTCTTCCGTCTGTTCCAGGATATAGTCGATTCCGTCAGTTCCTGAGACATTTGCGGATTCATGAGGATCCACAATGAAAGTAGTCGTGCCGCACTGTGCAGCCTGACGGATCAGTTCTCCCGGAGTTACCAGTGTCGATTCCAGATGAAGGTGGCTGTCAATAAATCCCGGACAGAGATATTTCCCATCCAGGTCGATTTCTGTCTCTCCTTCATACTCTCCGACACCGATAACAATGCCGTCCTCGACTGCCACATCTCCCTTACAGAACTCACCGGAGTGAGCCATAAACACATTTGCATTTTTGAAAACGAGAAACGGTTTGCGGATTCCACGCGCAATTTCTGAGTAGATACGATATCTTTCCAGTTCCATGCAGATCCCTCCTTTTCGATCAGCAGTGCAGCTTTATTTAGTTTTAGCGGGAATTTATTTCCATTTATGATCATGCAGTTCTCCCTGGAGCTGCATGTGGTCAAAGTTATTCTGACGCAGTGCCTCATACAGAACGATCGCTACTGAATTGCTCAGATTCAGTGAACGGATGTCATTGATCATTGGAATACGGATGCAGTTTTCCTTATGTTTCATAAGGATCTCCTCCGGGATACCGGCACTTTCTTTGCCGAACATGATGTAACAGTCGTCCTCAAACCTGACATCTGTATAAGTCTGAAGTCCTTTGGTTGTCGCATAGTAGATTTTTGCTCCGGGATTTTTCTCAAGGAATTCTTCGTAATCCAGATAGGTGGTCACATCCAGATCCTTCCAGTAGTCCATCCCGGCACGTTTGATCGCTTTTTCACTCAGGCTGAACCCCAGCGGCTCGATCAGGTGAAGCCTTGTCCCTGTCGCCACGCAGGTTCTTCCGATGTTTCCTGTGTTTGCCGGTATTTCCGGCTCATGCAGTACGATATTCAGTCTTGCCATTTCTTATCCTTTCTCCATTTCTCGCCCCAGGAAAATCTTGTCAGCTCATCCTGAGAAGGGCGTTCCAGATAGCGGGTCAGCTCACTGCTGTACAGAAGCCGGTCATTTCCCTCAACTGCCTTTCCGATCACTGCCGCCGGGATCTGTCTGTGAAGAAATTCCTGTACGATCTTCTCTCCATCTGCACATCCCAGAAGGACAGCTCCTTCTGACAGCAGCTTGTATGGATTTACATCCAGTCTCTCACAGATCTCTATCGTTTCCTGGCGGACCGGGATCCTGCGAAGATCTGCCCGAAGTCCCGTTCCGGAAGCCTCCGTCATCTTCCACAGGCCGCTCAGAACACCGCCTGTGCCGAGATCATATCTGGCATGGATATCCTCCCTAAAACTCTCAGAAGCCATCTCCGGTACCCTGCACTTCTCCAGTGTACGGGCGGCATTCCAGAGAAATCCATCTGAAAAATATCCAAGAAGCTTTTCTTTTTCTTTCTCGATCAGGATCTGTGTTCCTTCAATCGCGATCACGCCCGCAACGACCAGATCATCTCCCAGCTCAAGCGCACCGTCGATCTGGCTCTTAAGCGCTTCCATTGCCTGCTGCCCCAGTTTCATATGTTCATCCTCCGTTTCCTGTACTCATTATAAAAGAATAGAGAGAACACTTGGAACTACCATGGCAAGAACAAGAATGACTGCGATCACTGCAGCAAATATTTTTCTTTTTTTCGGGTCAAACATTCCCATTTCCATCACCTCATTCTATATTGTCCAAACCCAGCTCTATCGTTTCTGTGTGCGCATTATTGGACAGTGGATTCCTGTTTTCATAATCGAACAGAATTGTTGTCCCATCCGGGAAAACTTCTATATGAGCTGTCTTTGAAATCTTATGTTTCTTACGGTAAGTCCATACAGCACTTTCGTATGGTTTCTGATCTGCTGCAAACGAAGGACGCTTCTTAAGTTTTTCTCTTAAGTACAGATCATAGAGCATATGCTGTGCTGCCACATCCGCATCGAGATCTGTTTCCTCGCTAAGAAATTCCAGCAGGATCTCATAGCGGCGCATCCTTGAATGCGAGATCTCGCTGTAGCCTTTTTTCTCATAAAAAGCTCCCAGCTTCTCATAAAAGGTAAACGCATCTGCAAACTGTGGCACCAGATATTCCAGTGTGTTCTGAAACTGTCCGCTGTTGTAATAAACTTCCACCATACTCTCTACCATCTTAAGTCTCAGGACTTCCTTATAGGACAGCCAGTTAGTAGAAAGCACTTCGTATGGTTCTTTTTCTTTATGCATGATCCCGTATTTCTCTGCTTCTTTTTCCATCAGGGAACCCTTGAGCACCTTGAGGAAACCAAGCTGGAGCTGATCCGGTTTCATCCTGTACACATCATTAAAAGAATGGTGGAAAGTATCATAATCCTCATACGGAAGTCCTGCGATCAGATCCAGGTGCTGGTGGATGTTTCCAAAGCTGTGCACCTTCGCAACACATCTCTCCAATTTGTCAAGATCCATATGTCTGTGGATCGCATGAATGGTGTCCGGATTTGTGGACTGTACACCGATCTCAAGCTGGATAAGTCCGGGACGCATCCTGCTCATAAGCTGTATTTCTTCGTCCCGGAGAAGGTCTGCCGAAACTTCAAAATGAAAATTCGTGATCCCATTGTCATGCTCCAGGATATATTTCCAGATCGTCATTGCGTGCTCGTGCTTACAGTTAAACGTACGGTCCACAAACTTGACCTGCGGCACCCTGTGATCCAGGAAAAACTGTAATTCTTTCTTGACCAGGTCAAGATCACGGAACCTGAGCTTCTTATCAATAGAAGAAAGACAGTAACTGCAGGAAAAAGGACATCCCCTGCTGCTCTCATAATAAATAATCTTGTTCTCAAAGTCCTCCAGATGTTCATATACAAAAGGAATCTCACTTAGATCCGTAAGTTCTCTCCATCCATTGTGATGGATCTCCTCGCCTTCACGATAAGCAATCCCTGGAATCTCAGATAAAGTTCCCACACCGTCCACATAATAACGCACAAGCTCGAGGAACGTCTTTTCGCCCTCACCGACCATGACACCGGTCACCTGCAGAGTCCTCCGAAGAAAAGCTTCCGCATCGAAAGAAACCTCCGGACCTCCCGTCCAGAATTTTACATCTGGAAGGATCTTGTGAAGATCCTCAAGCAGATCTCTGACAAAAGAAATGTTCCATATATAGCAGGAAAAGCAGACTACATCTGCTCCACTTAAATAAATATCCTTCAAAATCTCGTCTTTTGTCTGATTGATCGTATATTCTCCCAGGAGAATATGCTCCTGATAAGCGGACGCATATGCCCTGAGATCGTATACTGCAAGATTTGAATGAATATATTTCGCATTACATGCTGCCAGTAATATTTTCATAAATCTTATAAACCTTCCCGGACCTTATTTGTCCAGAAGTTCCTTGATCGCAGCTTTTGGAGTCAGGCCAACCAGACGCTCTGCTTCCTTGCCATCCTTAAAGATCAGAAGTGTCGGGATGCTCATGATACGGAACTGCTGTGCGAGACCAGGCTGCTGGTCAATATCGATCTTGCCTACGCAGTATCCTTCCTCTGCCAGTTCCTCAACGATCGGTCCCTGACGCATGCACGGTCCACACCATGTTGCCCAGAAATCCAGTAATACCGGTTTCTCTGACTTAAGAACTTCCTGCTCAAAATTCTCTGCTGTAATTGTTTTTGCCATAATGCTTCCTCCTTGATATTTCGATCCACGATTAGTGTTTCTTGATTTTTATTTATGATACCTTTTTGTGCCGGACATATTTGCCGGCGCTGATGGCTGCCATACTGCCTTCGTAAACGGCCTTGGAAACCTGGAGAAGTCCGCCTGTGCAGTCTCCTGCGGCAAAAAGTCCCGGAATCGTTGTCGCCATCTCTTCGTCGGTTTTGATATTTCCCTTATCGGTGATCTCTGCTCCCATCTGTCTGGCAATCTCTGTGCTTCCTGCCGTACCGAGTGCCACAAAGACACCGTCCGCAGGATAAAAAGAGTTCTCTGGTGCTTCCGCATCCTGTGCAGCTATATCACTCTGCATCAGAAGTCCGGAAACCTTGTCATCGCCTTCGATCGCCTGGATCTTCATCGTATTGACTGCGATCGGATGTTCTCTGGAAAATTCCGGTTCCTTCCCATCCGTATAGATGGTCACATCCTGCGTGACATTCCGAAGTTCCTCTGCTTCATGAAGGGCGAACTCACCGTTTCCGACAACGGCAACTTCCTTTCCTCTGTAAAAAAATGCATCACAGACCGCGCAGTAGCTGACACCTCTTCCTTCAAATTCCTTAAGTCCCGGAATCTTCGGGGCACTGCGCTTCCCTCCTGTCGCCAGGATCACGCTGACTGTGTCAAAATCACCTGCTGTCGTCTTGACAGTAAATGTATCAAAACCACTGATCCCAAGGACCTCTGCATCCAGGATACGCACTCCCAGGGCTTCCGCCTGAGATATCCCTCTCTCGTAGAGTTCCTTACCGGAAAGCGGCTGTTCCAGTCCATAATAATTCTCGATCTTCTCCGCCTTTTCCAGTGCTCCGATGCCGTTGTTGATGACAAGCGGATTCATGTTTCCCCTTGCAGCATACAGAGCGGCTGAGATACCGGCGGGACCTGCACCGATGATCACTATATTTTCCATTTTATCACCTGCCTTTTTGTTATTTTATAATATTACACCAGAGAAGAAATGTCCAGAATGTTTTCGCTTCATTCCTGACAGGGCATTGAAAAATCCAAAATTTTTTTGTGTATTTCTCTTTACAATTATGTTATATTTATGTTGTTTCTAAATTTGTCATTTATTTAAAATGTATATAAGGAGTAACTATTATGCGCAGTTTTGAATATTTTGCCCCTACAAAGGTTATTTTTGGTAAAGATTCTCATTTGCAGATCGGTGATATTCTGAAGAAAGAGAACTGTCACAAAGTTCTGATCCATTACGGAGGCAAGAGTGCCGTCGCTTCCGGGCTGATCGACGAAGTTTCCGGATGTCTTACTGATGCCGGCATTGATTTCGTTACCCTGGGCGGCGTTGTCCCGAACCCGCGTCTTTCCAAAGTACGTGAAGGTATCGAGCTCTGTAAGAAAGAAAACGTAGATTTCATTCTCGCTGTCGGCGGTGGAAGTGTTATTGACTCTGCCAAGGCGATCGGGTACGGCGTTGCAAATCCATGGACAGATGTCTGGAATTTTTATCTCAAGACAGAAGTTCCGACTGCCTGTCTTCCGATCGGCGTCATCCCTACCATTGCAGCTTCCGGAAGTGAGATGAGCAATTCCTCTGTCATCACCAATGAGGATGGCTGGCTGAAACGAGGTGCTGCCAAATGCGATCTCTGCCGTCCGAAATTTGCCCTGATGAACCCGAAGCTTACCTACAGCCTTCCGCAGTATCAGACGGAGAGCGGCTGTGTGGATATCCTCATGCACACCATGGAGCGTTATTTCGTCAATATCGAGACTATGGAGATCACAGACAGCATCAGTGAATCTCTGATGCAGACTGTCATCTACAACGCACGTATTCTTATGAGGGAACCTGACAACTACACGGCCCGCGCAGAGATCATGTGGGCAGGAAGCCTCTCTCACAATGGTCTGACCGGATGTGGAACCGGCGGTGGCGACTGGGCATGTCACCAGCTTGAGCACGAGCTTGGCGGACTCTATGATGTCACTCACGGTGCCGGTCTTGCAGCGATCTGGGGAAGCTGGGCAAGATATGTATACGATGTAAATCCGGAGCGTTTCGCACAGTTTGCGACCAACGTATTCGATATCCCGTGCGGCCTTGATTTCGAAAAGACCGCCCTGGCAGGAATCGAGGCAATGGAGGACTTTTTCCGTTCGATCAAGATGCCTGTCAGCCTGCATGAACTTGGACTTGACCTTGATGATCAGCAGATCCATGAACTCGCTTTTAAGTGCAGTTATGAAGATACCCGCACGATCGGCGTGTTCAAGCAGCTCAATATGAAAGACATGGAAAAGATCTATACCATGGCAAGATAACTTTTTATAAAAAATCTCCGGCAGGATTCCGTAAATCGGTTCTGCCGGAGATCTTTTTGTTCCAGAATATTTATTTACTGAATGAGATAAACGTCGGTGTAGTAAACGCCCTTTGCCTCTCCCTCTGCATGTGTTGCCACATAAATGTCAATGCAGTTTGTCTTGATCGCGCCGCCGCAGTCCTCTGCCACATAAACCTGTCCATTGATCACGACCTTGCTTCCGTAAGGAATCTGAGACGGATCTACAGCGATCGTATGGTTTGTCGTCGCTGTCACACCTGTTGAAGTGATTCCGTTAGCATATGGCCCGCAGCAGATGCTGCACGGACAGTAATGTGTGATCTTGAACACACCAAGGTCTTTGAGCTTGGCATCTGATGAGGCTGCTACTGCCTTTCCGATCTGAACGCCATTCTGTTCAGTAACACTCTCATCTGTTTCCAGCGCATCCGAAAAGACTCCTTTTCCACTGCTTTTGTGAAGAGTGCCTGCATCTTTCTTCGTATCTATGGAAGCTTCTGTACTCTCCTGACCATCTGAGACATTCAGACAGCTTGTCGGGATATAGCCTTCCTGCTCTGTGCCGTCCGCATTCTGGTATTCGATCCTGCTCCAGACATTGTTGACAGTTCCTGTCCGCTTCACCTCGTCCAGTTCCAGGACTTCTCCGACAACCTCTCCGTCCTTCTTTCCCGGATAATCCAGAATACTGCTGTCGGACGTTACTTCAACCTCCTCTGCATCCATCGATACGATCTGATTCTCGCTGTTAAGTGCCTGTGTCTGTATGTAACCTATGACTTTCTCTCCGTCAGCCTCAGCTTCCACCTTGCTCCAACCATTGTCGCAGATCGCAGTCTGTTCCACCTGATCTCCGAGCGATACCGCTGCAAGCTCTGCACTGCTGTCAGAAGGCATCGTATAGATTCCTGTCTTTCTGGCTGTCACATAGAGTGTCTCCTGATGTGCTGCCACCTGAACCGTATTTCCCTTGCCGTCATCTGTTTCAAACATCTGCACAGCCTTATTTTCTTTCTGTGTATTCTCTACTACAGTATTATAATCCGGAACTTCGCCATAAACCAGAGATGCATGACACAACAATACACTCCCCAGTAAAAAAGCCGTCGTTCTCTTATTCACAGATCTTGTCACCTCTTTCTGATTTACCTTCGCCAATCTCCCGGCGATTCTGTGTGTATTGTAGCACATGAACTTCGTGATTTCAAAATTTACACAAAATTTTCACCGTTTTTTATGCCGGAAAATATTTTTGAAATTTTTTTAATTTTTTTCAAAAAAACATTTGACAAATACAAATTCATCTGGTATAGTATGTCTTGTCGCTGAGGAAAACAAATAAAACTTCCAAACAGAACACATGCGATAGTGGCGTAGTTGGTAACGCGCGACCTTGCCAAGGTCGAGACCGCGGGTTCGAGCCCCGTCTATCGCTCTTAAGAATCAGGATTTAGTCCTGGTTCTTTTTTTGTCTGTAATTCTTTATCTGTCAGATATTATCTATACAAAAAGCAGAGGAAACTTTGATGGGATTTCCCGAACCAAAGTTTCCTCTGCTGTATCTGAAATTTATATTTCAGACCTGTTCTTTATTCTTAGTGGTGGAACAGACGGATTCCTGTGAACGCCATTGTCATTCCATATTTGTTACATGTTTCGATCACTGCGTCATCTCTCACAGAGCCACCTGGCTGTGCGATAAATTTCACGCCGCTCTTATGTGCGCGTTCGATGTTATCACTGAACGGGAAGAATGCATCAGATCCGAGTGTTACATCGGTAAGCTGATCGAGCCATGCACGTTTCTCTTCTTTTGTGAAGACTGCCGGCTTCTCTGTGAATACGTTCTCCCATGCTCCGTCTGCCAGAACATCCATGTATTCGTCGCCGATATAAACATCGATCGCATTGTCGCGCTCTGCTCTGCTGATGGTATCTTTGAATGGAAGTGAAAGAACCTGCGGGCTCTGACGGAGGAACCAGTTATCTGCCTTCTGTCCTGCAAGTCTGGTGCAGTGTACACGGGACTGCTGTCCTGCGCCGACACCGATCGCCTGTCCGTCCTTGACAAAGCATACGGAGTTGGACTGTGTATATTTCAGGATGATCAGAGAAACTTTAAGGTCGCGCTTTGCTTCTTCTGTAAGTTCTTTGCTCTCGGTTACGATGTTGGAGATCAGCTCGTCATCGATTGCAAGCTCCTGACGTCCCTGTTCGAAAGTCACACCATATACCTGCTTGTGTTCCAGTGGAGCCGGTACATAATCCGGATCGATCTCGATCACGTTGTAATTGCCTTTTTTCTTCTGTTTGAGGATCTCAAGGGCTTCCTCTGTGTAACCCGGTGCGATCACGCCATCGGAAACTTCTCTCTTGATCAGCATTGCTGTGTCTTTGTCGCAGACATCAGAAAGAGAAATAAAATCACCGAAAGAAGACATACGGTCTGCGCCTCTCGCTCTTGCATAAGCGCAGGCAAGCGGGGAAAATTCTTTCCAGTTCATATCGTCTACCCAGTAGATCTTTGCAAGTGTTTCTGTCAGCGGAAGTCCGACTGCTGCACCTGCAGGAGAAACATGCTTGAAAGAAGTTGCTGCCGGAAGTCCTGTTGCTTTCTTGAGGTCACGTACAAGCTGCCAGCCATTGAATGCATCGAGGAAGTTGATATATCCAGGTCTTCCTGAATGAACTTTGATCGGAAGCTCACTTCCGTCCTCCATGTAGATCCTGGAAGGTTTCTGGTTCGGATTGCATCCGTATTTTAACTGTAATTCGTTCATCTTATCTCATCCTCCGTATCTTACTTGTTTTTGTTTACGATCTTTGTCTCATAGTTTCCTGTTGCGATGTCGATGTAACGTACAAACAGGGAAACTTTGTTGTCTTCGTTCAGGCTGTTCCAGAGAAGTTCTGTGAATGCTTCCATATCGTCCGGAATATCTACGAGTTTCGGTTCTCCTTCAAAGCTTGGGAGCGGATTTCCGTCGCATTTGTAAGTGTGGATGAAACGTCCCTCACCTGGAATTGCTTTTTCGTATGCGTAAGTGTAACGGAGGCAGGCATCCGGATTTCCGTTGTTGCTCTTGAGGATTGACATTGCGTAACTGTATTCGCCGTTTTCGATGTGCATGACACCGGAGATCCTTGGTGTATAGTTCGGTCCGTCCGGCTCAAATTCGCGGGATCTTAAGGACTGTTCGAAGGTGAGCTGTTTGTCCATTCCTTCATAGATCGTGTCTGTCTGATCGCCGTTTGTCACAATTGTCTTATTTCCCAGTACACGTACCGGAGCATAAATGATCAGGCTCGGATCTGTCAGTTTGGATGGATCAAATGCCTGTGTGCGGATTCCCTCTCCATCCTCGACAAATACTCGATTCCTGCTGTTTTCACTTCTTCCCATGATAAAATAAGCTGTTACTGCTTTGGTTCCGTCTGCGGAACGTCCAATGATGATTCCTCTTCCCGGATAAGAGTTGCTTTTCAGTTCATTTTCCAGTGAAATTCTTTCCATGATTCGTCTCCTTTAGTGTTGTAATAAGATACAAAAACCGCCTGGGTAGTCTGTTGCTTACACAGGCTGCCCAGGCGGTCGGCACGTTACTTACTGCACTCCCTGTAGGTGATCCTACTTCCGCCAGTCATGCAGTCGTTATAATATCATAATATGTTACTGTTCACTTCGTTCACAGTAACTTGGTCAAAATGCCTTCCAAATCACCTACGGTGATAGCATTTTGCCCTGTATGTCTCGGGATTTTGCCATATTCATGGCAAAACACCTCGCGGGATACTACCTGCGAACAATTACATAATATACTACTTTATTTAGTTTCGCAAGAATAAAAATCAAAACAATTATTCATCCACGCTGTAGTTCGGAGCTTCCTTGGTGATGTGGATGTCGTGCGGATGAGATTCTTTGAGGGATGCAGCGGAGATCTTGATGAATTTTCCGGTTGTCTTAAGCTTCTCAATGGTTTCTGCTCCACAGTATCCCATACCGGAACGAAGACCGCCCATAAGCTGGAATACAGTGTCCTCAACATGTCCCTTGTATGCTACACGTCCTTCTACACCTTCCGGAACGAGTTTCTTCGCATCCTGCTGGAAGTAGCGGTCCTTGCTGCCGTTCTCCATGGCTGCGATAGATCCCATACCACGGTATACTTTGTATTTACGTCCCTGGTACAGTTCGAAAGTTCCCGGGCTCTCGTCGCATCCTGCAAAGATGCTTCCCATCATGCAGACATTGGCTCCTGCTGCGATCGCCTTGGTGATATCTCCGGAGTATTTGATTCCGCCATCTGCGATGATCGGGATACCATAGCGGTTAGCTACTTCATAGCAGTCCATAACAGCTGTGATCTGTGGAACACCGATACCTGCAACGACACGTGTCGTACAGATGGAACCAGGTCCGATACCAACTTTGACAGCATCTACACCGGCATCGATCAGAGCCTTGGTAGCTGCTCCTGTGGCAACGTTTCCTGCGATCACCTGAAGATCCGGATATGCATCCTTGATCTGGCGTACTGCACGGAGGATATTCTCGGAATGTCCATGTGCGGAGTCTACAACGATAACGTCTACATTTGCCTTAACAAGTGCATCTACACGTGCAAGAACGTTAGCTGTGATACCAACGGCTGCACCGCAGAGCAGACGTCCCTGTGCGTCCTTGGCTGCAAGTGGATATTTGATCTGTTTCTCGATATCCTTGATCGTGATCAGACCTTTTAAGTTAAAGTCGTCATCTACAATGGGTAATTTTTCTTTGCGGGATTTGGCAAGGATCTTCTTTGCCTCTTCAAGAGTGATTCCTTCCTTGGCTGTGATCAGTCCCTCGGATGTCATGCACTCTCCGATCTTCTTGGAAAAGTCTGTTTCGAATTTGAGGTCACGGTTGGTAATGATACCGACCAGTTTTCTTCCCTCTGTGATCGGAACACCGGAGATACGGAATTTCGCCATCAGGTTGTTCGCATCTTCAAGGGTATTGTCAGCGGATAAAAAGAATGGATCTGTGATAACACCGTTCTCAGAACGTTTTACCTTGTCTACTTCGTCTGCCTGTGCTTCGATAGTCATATTCTTGTGAATAATACCGATACCGCCCTGTCTCGCCATGGCGATCGCCATCCTGTGCTCAGTAACTGTGTCCATTCCTGCGCTCATCATAGGAATGTTCAGTTTAATCTTCTTTGTTAAATACGTTGCGACATCTACCTGATTCGGAATTACTTTTGAATAAGCCGGAACTAAAAGAACGTCGTCAAATGTAATTCCTTCACCAATGATAGTACCCATTGCATTTCCTCCCTTGTATATTATGTTATTTTGAATTTGTTCCATAGTTTAACAAAAATAATTTACAGTGTCAATCCAAAAAAACTTTGCTCGGGGCTGAATTTTTGATAGCCTGCTGCATCGTTTCATCCGGTTCGATAATGATCTTGCAGTTCTCGCCCTTGTCCCTGGTGATGATCGCAAAACGCTTATGGGATGGATTTCCGGAAGAATAGTCCAGTGTCTTCATCTTACTGTTGCTGTTGTAATAATCCAGGCGGTGTGAATCCAGAGGGGCTACAAGGTCAGCCTCCTTGATGTTCACTGTCTTGGCCTTCTTACGTTTGGATTTCGCCATGACCATGTCAATGTCCATCTCTCCGTTTACAAAAAGATACTCGTATTCGAGGTCTGTCTTCGGCACGATAAAGTAGCATGCGATTCCAAGCACAACTGCTGCCAGAAGGAACAGGAAATTGAATAAAAGTCCTGCTACAGCGGCAAGCACGGTCAGACCGATCAGGCCATATTTTGTTATGGCGTCTTTGGATGTCGGCTCTTTCTTTACCAGAAATTCAGAATATAAATCACTCATCTCTGTTTTCCTTTCTTTTGTTTTTCATTATTCTATCATAAAAGAAGACCAGCGTCTATGACGCTGGTCTGATATTTAGAAAACTTTAATTACATCATTCCGCCCATTCCTGGTGCGCCTGCCGGCATAGCCGGAGTATCTTCTTTGATCGTTGCAACTACGGATTCTGTTGTAAGCAGAGTGGATGCAACACTTGTAGCGTTCTGAAGGGCACTTCTTGTAACCTTAACCGGGTCAAGGATACCTGCTCCTACCATGTCTACATATCTCTCGTTCAGGGCATCAAATCCGATTCCTGGCTCAGATTCTCTTACTTTATTGATGATGACAGAACCTTCCAGTCCTGCATTTGCAGAAATGTGGAATAACGGAGCTTCCAGAGATTTGAGGATAACATTTGCACCTGTCTTCTCATCACCTTCCAGAGTTGCAACCAGTTCAGCAACTTTCTTGGAAGCATGGATATAAGCAGATCCACCGCCTGCGATGATTCCTTCTTCTACTGCTGCTCTTGTAGCTGCAAGAGCATCTTCCAGACGAAGTTTTGCTTCTTTCATTTCAGTTTCAGTTGCAGCACCAACACGGATAACAGCTACGCCGCCTGCCAGTTTTGCAAGTCTTTCCTGTAATTTTTCTTTGTCGAATTCGGATTTTGTCTCTTCGATCTGTCCACGGATCTGTGCAACACGGTCTTCGATTGCTTTCTTGTCTCCAAGTCCGTCAACGATAACTGTGTTTTCTTTTGCAACTTTGACAGATTTTGCACGTCCAAGCTGAGCCATTGTAGTTTCTTTAAGATCAAGTCCAAGTTCTTCGGAAATTACCTGTCCACCTGTCAGAATAGCGATATCCTGCAGCATTTCTTTTCTTCTGTCTCCATATCCAGGAGCTTTAACAGCAACTACCTGGAATGTTCCTCTTAATTTATTTACGATCAGAGTTGTCAGTGCTTCACCTTCTACATCTTCTGCGATAATCAGAAGTTTTGCTCCAGCCTGAACAACCTGCTCCAGTAACGGAAGAACTTCCTGAATATTGCTAATCTTCTTGTCTGTGATCAGGATATATGGGTCTTCAAGATTTGCTTCCATTTTTTCCATATCTGTAGACATATATGCAGAAATATATCCACGGTCAAACTGCATACCTTCTACCAGATCAAGTTCTGTATGCATTGTTTTGGATTCTTCTACTGTGATAACACCATCATTGGAAACTTTTTCCATTGCATCAGCAACCAGCTGACCTACTTCTTCATCACTTGCAGAAATAGATGCAACATTTGCGATCTGTGCTTTGCCACTAATTTTCTGGCTCATTTCTTTGATAGCCTCTACAGCTGCATCTGTAGCTTTTCTCATACCTTTTCTCAGGATGATCGGGTTTGCACCTGCTGCCAGGTTTTTCATTCCTTCATGAACCATTGCCTGTGCCAGAACAGTTGCTGTAGTAGTACCATCTCCAGCTACATCATTTGTCTTGGATGCAACTTCTTTGATCAGCTGGGCACCCATGTTTTCGAATCTGTCTTCCAGTTCAATTTCTTTTGCAATAGTAACACCGTCGTTTGTGATAAGCGGAGCACCAAACTGTTTGTCAAGTACAACGTTTCTTCCTTTTGGTCCGATTGTTACTCTTACTGTATCTGCAAGTTTGTTTACACCAGTTTCAAGTGCAGCTCTTGCTTCTGCACCAAATTTAATTTCTTTTGCCATGATGACTGTCCTCCTGAAATGCTTAATGATCTGTAACGTTTTTTATTCTGTTACGATTATTCAACGATTGCGAGAATATCGCTCTGTTTTACGATGATATATTCTTCGCCGTCAAGTTTTACTTCAGTTCCTGCATATTTGGAATAAATAACTTTATTACCTGTAGCAACTTCCATCTTAACTTCTTTACCGTCAACAACTCCGCCAGGACCTACTGCAATAACTTCTGCCTGCTGCGGTTTTTCCTGTGCCTGTCCCGGAAGTACGATACCAGATTTTGTTGTTTCTTCTGCTTCTAACTGTTTTAATACAACTCTGTCGCCTAAAGGTACTAATTTCATGATCTATTTCCTCCTTTATTGTTGCCTTTTTCGAATTACTAGCACTCATTTCGTTTGAGTGCTAATCACTGTCCCTATATTATTTAAAATCATGATTTTCTGCAACTCTTTTCAAAGCTGTAAATTAGTATTATTTTTTTATTTATCTTTTATTTTCTCTTATTTTCTCCTGTTTTCTCATTTTCTTATTTTTAAGTGTTTTATAAAAGAAAAGGCCCTTTCCTTCATAGGAAAAGACCTCTCTTTATAAACAGCTTCTGCTGTCCTTATGATTTTTTGCTTCGCTGAGCTTTAATTTCTTCAAGCTCATCAAAAATTACTTCGTTAAGTACTTTGATATAAGTTCCCTTCATACCTGATGAACGAGATTCGATTACCCCGGCACTTTCAAATTTGCGAAGTGCATTTACAATAACAGATCTGGTGATTCCTACACGGTCTGCAATCTTGCTTGCAACCAGAATACCCTCTTCTCCATCAAGTTCATCAAATATATGAATAATCGCTTCTAGTTCTGAGAAGGACAGTGTATTGAATGCAGATTTTACAACCTGTTGTTTACGGTCCTCTTCTGCATTTTCTTCATGAACCGCTCTCATCATTTCCAGACCAACCACTGTTGTGCCATATTCACTGACGATAATGTCTTCAATATCATAAGGCTTATCGTTACGATACATAAAAACAGTCCCCAGTCTTTCGCCGGCAATATCGATTGGATTGATAATACCCTGACAGTTGCTGTTTACATGTTCAAATCCAAGTGTCTGAAGATTCACATTTTCCTTTGTAGACAAAACGCCAAGGAAACGCTCATTTAACAGAGAATCTACATGTCCGCCTACGTTATCTTCAATCAGCTCGGTAATTTCTTCAACGCCCGGACATAAACTGATTCCAAGTACTTTACCCTTTTTGCTCAGTACCAGGATATTGGAACTTAATGTGTCCATCAGCACCTGACAGATATCATTAAATACAACTTTACTGGAACTGCTGTTGTGCAAAAGCTTATTGATTTTTCTGGTTTTATCCAACAACTGAACGCTCATTACGGCCTCCTTCTCCTGTTTTTTCGATGTTTTCAATCTTATGGTATAATAGTACACGTTTTGCAACGAAAATACAAGATATTTTTATATTTTTTTCGATTTTGTCCGCATTTTCAGAAAATTTATATATTTAATCTTCTTTAGACTTCTGCTCTACATAACCGCAAGTTGTCTCACTGCAGACAATCTTGTTTCCTTTTTCGACCATATAGCTTCCACAAACCGGGCATTTTTTTGCTGATGGCTTCTGCCATGACATAAAATCACATTCCGGGTTGTCGATACAACCATAATATTTACGACCCTTCTGGGTTTTCTTCAACACAACATCCTTTCCACATTTCGGACATGCCACACCGATTTTTTCATAATACGGTTTGGTATTTCTGCATTCCGGAAATCCAGGACATGCAAGGAATCTTCCATGTGGTCCGTATTTGATGACCATATTGCGTCCACAGACATCACAGATTTCATCTGTAACTTCATCCTGAATTTCAACTTTTTCCAGTTCTTTCTCAGCAGCATCCACATCTCTCTTAAGATCCGGATAAAAGTTTCTGACAACCGTTTTCCACTGCACAGTACCCTCTTCAACGCAGTCCAGAAGGCCTTCCATCATTGCAGTAAAACGAACATCTACAATGCTTGGAAATGCCTGTTTCATAATATTATTAACAACTTCTCCAAGTTCCGTCACATAAAGATTTTTCTGTTCTTTAGATACATAACGGCGGCTGATGATCGTGGTGATCGTCGGAGCATAAGTACTCGGACGTCCAATTCCCTGTTCTTCCAGTGCCTTTACAAGAGATGCTTCTGTATAATGTGCCGGTGGCTGTGTGAAATGCTGTTCCGGTTTCAGTTCAGTAAGCTGCAGCTTCATTCCCTTCTCAAGACTCTGACTGAGTACATTGCCTTTTTGATTATCTTCTTCCTGCATGTACACAGACATAAATCCGTCAAATATGATCTTGGAGGCAGCAACCGTAAAAGTATACTCTCCTGCACTGATTTTTACTGATGTTGTTTCATATTTTGCTGCAGACATACGGCTTGCTGTAAAGCGTTTCCAGATCAGCTGATACAGACGGAACTGATCTCTGGAAAGAGATTCTTTGACCATGACTGGCGTTCTGGTAATATCAGTCGGACGGATTGCTTCATGCGCATCCTGAATCTTCTGGTCTTTTTTTACCATCTTTCCACTTGTAGAAACATAGTTTTCTCCATACTGTTCACCAATATAGGTTCGCGCTGCTTCATCTGCTTCCTGTGAGATTCGAGTGGAATCCGTACGCAGATAACTGATCAGACCAACCGTGCCGCTTCCCTTAATATCAATACCTTCATATAACTGCTGGGCAATACGCATTGTTTTCTGTGTAGAAAAATTCAGTGTTTTGGCTGCCTCCTGCTGCAAAGTACTGGTTGTAAACGGCAGGGGTGCATTCTTGATACGTTCGCCTTTTTTTACCTCTGTAATTTCATACTCTGCATTTTCCAGTTTTCCAAGAAGTTCATCCATCTCGGCCTTATTATGGATTGGAAGTTTCTTATCCGTGCCATAGAATTTTGCCTGAAGAGGTTTCTTCTCTCCTTTTACACGAAACTCACCTTCAAGACTCCAGTATTCTTCCGGAATAAAAGAATTGATCTCATCTTCTCTGTCACAGATAATACGCAGTGCTACAGACTGTACTCGTCCTGCACTCAAGCCTCTTTTCACTTTTACCCAAAGGAGCGGACTGATCGTATATCCTACCATACGGTCAAGCATTCTTCGTGCCTGCTGTGCATCTACCAGGTTCATATCCAGATCCCGCGGCTGTTTAATGGAATTCTTTACAGCAGTCTTTGTGATTTCGTTAAAAGAAATTCTGCGCATCTTAGACGGATCTTCTTTTAGCGCCTGCATCAGGTGCCAGGAGATTGCCTCTCCCTCGCGGTCAGGGTCAGTTGCAAGATATATCTTATCTGCTTTTTTGGCCGCTTTGCGAAGATTTGAAAGCAATTCTCCCTTTCCTCTGATCGTAATATATTTTGGTTCAAAATCATTCTCTACATCAATACCAAACTGACTCTTCGGGAAGTCACGCACATGTCCGTTTGATGCCTGTACATCATAGTTACTCCCAAGAAATTTCTTAATGGTTTTTACTTTTGCAGGTGATTCCACTATCACCAGATATTTCGCCATGCTATCTTCTCCTACTTCTCCGTTACTGTTCACTCCGTTACAGCAACACTTCTTAAACTTCCCGGGAGGCTGATCCGTGTCTTATGTTGTCTTTACATAATAATGCCTGCCTATTTCCCGGGCTAACCCCGATATTTTCAACTCCAGCAGAAGACCGCCGACTTTTTCCGGCGAAAGTCCTGTCTTCTGGATCAAAAATTCCACAGATTTTGGTTGCAAATCGAGACAACTATACACCAATTTTAAATCAGTTGCAAGTCCTAACTCATTTTTTGTCTTTACTTTAACAATTTTTTCACAATCTATTCCGAGTTCCCGAAGCAGTATTTCCGGTGTATATGCGATACCTGCCCCGTCATAGATCAATTTATTACACCCCATACTGAGTTCCTCTGTTACCGGTCCCGGTATGGCAAAAACACTTTTTCCCTGATCAAGTGCCCACTGTGCAGTGATCAATGAACCACTTTTTTCTCTTGCTTCAACAATCACAACAAGATCCGCCAGTCCGCTGATAATTCTGTTTCTTGCCGGAAAAAAATAATTTCTTGCCCGCGTCCCCGTCGGCTGTTCACTGAGTATACCACATTTTTCTCGCAGAATTCGCTGATAAAGTGCTCTGTTACCCGAAGGATAACAGATATCAACGCCATTTCCAAGTACCGCCCATGTGCCTCCTTCTCCTTCCAGTGCACCTCTGTGTGCCTCAGTATCAATCCCATATGCCATCCCGCTTAATATTTGCACTCCTTCTTCACTGAGTCTCCTGGCATAACGAAACGCCTGCATACGCCCGTATGGACTGGCTGCCCTGGCTCCGACGATTGCAACTGCCGGTCGTCGTGGATCCGGTAATGTTCCCCTGACATATAAAATCTCCGGCATTCCCTCATAATGCAGAAGTTTCTGCGGATATTCCGGACTTTCTTTCGAAATCTCACGCACAAACATTTCCGTGTCACTTTTTCTGATGTTAAGAGTTCCTTCCATATAAATTATCACTCCTCTTCAGATTTTATACCCTGATTAATTCCAGTATTTTTTGTCAAATGCCCGATAGGATAACGCTTCTGCTATGTGATGTCTGTGAATACTTTCTGTCGCTTCCATATCTGCGATTGTCCGTGCCACCTTTAGAATCCTGTGATAGGCACGGGCACTGAACGGCATATTCCGAAATGCCATCTTCAAAAGCTGCCGGGCGTCTTTTTCCATCTTGCAATATTTCTCAATCTGAGCACCACTTAATTCTCCGTTAAACTGAATTCCTTCTATTTTATATCGTTCTCTCTGAATATCCTGTGCGCAGATAACCCGCTCTCTGATCGTTTGTGTACTCTCCCCTTTTCGTCCACTGCTCAGTCCTTCAAAATCTACCGGGGACACTTCAGCACAAAGATCCAGTCTGTCCAGAAGCGGCTGACTTATTCTTCCCAGATACTGCATTACCTGTGCCGGTGTACACCGACATCTGTTCATATCCGGATAATGACCACAGGGACATGGGTTCATTGCCGCACACAACATAAAATCTGCCGGAAAATCATACGTCCCATATACTCTGGAGATACGTATTACCTTGTCCTCCAGTGGCTGTCTGAGAATCTCCAGGCTTCTTCTGGAAAACTCTGGCATCTCATCCAGAAACAATACACCTCTGTGTGCCAGTGTGATCTCCCCTGGTCTGGGATTTCGGCCACCACCAGCCAGAGCCTGTGCTGAACATGTATGATGCGGACTGCGAAAAGGTCTTTCTCTGATCAGAGGATCTCCTCTCGAGAGCAATCCGGCAATACTGTAGATTTTTGTCAATTCCAGCCCTTCATCAAATGTAAGTGCCGGCATAATTCCCGGAATTCTTCTCGCAACCATCGTTTTTCCTGCCCCCGGAGGCCCGATCATAAGCAGATTGTGAAAACCGCTGACTGCAATCTCCACGGCTCGTTTCAGACTTTCCTGTCCTCGAATATCACTGAAATCCAGTTTTTCTTTACCCGGAGATTCTATTGTTTTTCCCACTTCTTTTCTATAAGAATCCGGACTTTGCACATAGCGTATCATTTCCTGCAGATTGCGAACTCCAATCACCTTCATATCCGGTATCAGTGTCGCTTCCCGGAGATTCTCATATGGAACAACACAAAACCGGCACTTTTCCTCCCTCGCCCTGATGATTATAGGCAAAATCCCTGATATTGCATGAATTTCTCCATTAAGGCTTATTTCTCCGGCCATCATCACCCGATCCAGCTGTTCCGATTTCAGAATATCTGACGCCGCCAAAACAGCTGCTGCTAACGGAAGATCAAACCCAGCTCCTTCTTTCTTGATATCAGCCGGAGCAAAATTCACGGTAATTCTCTTCGGTGGAAGTGCAATACCGTTATTCTTCAATGCCGTTCTGACACGATCCTGTGCTTCCTTTACCTGTGCCGAAGGAAATCCAACCATCGTAAATGTCGGCAGACCATCACTGACGTCTGCCTCCACCTGGATTGGATGAACATCCATGCCTAAAATCGCTGCTGATAGTACACTTGCAAACATAACAACCTCCTGTATGCACATGCACCTCGATCTGCACTGCTATATTTTTTGATTTGTAATTGTATTATGGGAATAAAAAAAGAAATGATTTTTATTATAGTCCATTTTGCTCCGTATTGCAATAGCACATTTCGGACTGTTTTATAATTACAGAAAATGAAGGAGGTATAAGAATGAAATTTCAACGAATTCAGGATCTGCGTATAGATTCCGATCTCTCTCAGAAGAAAATTGGTGAAATTCTTCATATCAGTCAGCGTTCTTATTCTCATTATGAAACAGGATCTCGTAATATTCCAATTGAAATGCTGATCCGCCTCGCTGATTATTATGATACCACCATTGATTATCTGGTTGGAAGAACCGATAACAAAGAACCGATCAAATGACGCAGAAAGCGAGTCAGTTTCCCTGACTCGCTTTCTGTTCTTCCCACTCAGCAATCTTTGAAATATTTGCAAGCTCATATTCATTGAAAATAGAATTCTGTTCGGCATCAAAAGTGTCCGGATCTATCGTACCCTGATACCAGGATTTACTGTTAAAATAATCCGCAATATAATCTGTTACAAACTGACGTCCATGGCGTGCATAGATTTCATTCTTTGCAAGTTCCAGCTGATCTGAACTATATGCTGAAATCTCCTCATCTGTCAGATAACGATTACTGCTCTCCGGGAAGAAATATTCTCCTGTCTCAGCCGTATTCTGTGCCTGCTCGGCCGGCGTTGGTGTAACCGTCGGATCCGGTTGCAGCTGTACCTGTGTTCTGCTCATAATACAACTTACATTTGGATATACAGAAGAAACTGGTTCTGCTGTCGTCGCGCGCAGATATAATTGACCATTGTCAAATGTCAGATTTCCTGAAGCTGCATTTCCCGCTGTATCTGTAAAGGAAAATGCTGCCGCAGTTCCGGCCACTTCCGCAGTTACATCAGCAGAAACAGACTGTGTCTGCCCTGCATCTGTCTGGCTGAAGCTGAATGATACACTGTCCTGACTGATATTATATATATTAATTGTCACAAGTCCATCTGTGCTATACCAGTAATCCCAGAAATCATCCGGATTAAAACTTACTTTTTCTTTTGGTATCGGCGTTGGTGTCGCTGTCGGCCTCGGTGTCGGACTCGGAGACGGTGTCACAGGAACTTCCGTAGGTGCTGCTGTCGGCAGACTTTCCAGCGCTGCCATTGCTTCTTTCTTCTTTTGTGCCTCTCTCTCACTTTTCTGAAATCCTGCCAGAAGAAGTGCTGCTGCACTGAACATGATAAATATTGAGACCAAAATCACCAGCAGTACCTTCAGTCTGTTTTTTCTTCTCATTCGCTCACCTCTGTTATTGCTTTTGTACTTTATTTTTTCTCTTTAATAATACCTTTTCTGTATGCGTCAAGCAACTGTCGCAGTTCACCGATACGTTCTTTCAGAGCTCTTCCTGTGTCTGTATCCCCTACTAAACGACGTTTGGATGTATAATGTACGGATACTCTGTTGGATACAATATCACTTTCTTTAGATATTGCCTGCTCCTTGGATGTAAAAGGCTCATGTGCCGTCAGCACCAGGCCATAAGAATTGTAGATCAGCGTATATCCGGCAATTCCTGTTACTTTCTGATAAGCTTTGCAGAATCCTCCATCAATAACAATTACTTTCCCATTGCATTTGACCGGACTCTCACCATCCCCCTGATGCACAGGAACATGTCCATTGATGATATGGCCGGTTTCCGGATCCAATCCAAATTCCCGTATCATTCCATCTACTACTTTTTCATTTTCAAGAAGATGATAATACGCACCTTTTGTTTCTTTGTGAGTTTCCTTATCTGCAATAAAATATCGTTCAAATGTAGTCATTTTATCCTTGCCAAATAACGGCGAAGACGGACTTGCCCAGATAAACCACAAAATATCTCTGCCCTTACGCTGTTCTTCTCTGTCAACCGCATAAAATGCTCTCCGCACATATGCCTCCAGAACGTCATACAATTCACGTCCCTTATAAGTTTTTCCGTAAATCTGAATTTCCTTCAGACTTCCGTCTTCATTTAATGGAATACATCCATGAAACAGAAGATTTCCATTATATATCTTATAAAGTCCACCTTTGTCCAGCAACAACCGCATATGATTCTGCAATTTTTCGCAGTTTCGGAATGCAGTTTCCAGACGTTCCATCACATCCAGTTCTCCCGGAGTAAGTTCATACGGATGCTTCCAGTCAATCGTTGGAAATTCTGTATCAAGCATTGGATATTCTTTTCCATCTGCCAGTGCAACCGTACCTTTTTCCGGATTGATCCGGTGCAGCAGACATCTGTCTTCCATATGAAATTCTTTATGTCTTCGAAGCAGCTGTCCCTCCAGCTTAAACTGAATGATTGCAATTGCTTTATGCATCTTCTGTCCAAGTTCTTTTTCCAGTGCATTATAATTAGATGTTCCCTTCATTTCAAAAGCAGTACACGGATCATCTTTATATACTTCCATTGCAAATGTCGCAAGCGGAAGCATATTAATTCCGTATCCATCTTCCAGAATATCCAGATTTCCATAGCGGATACTGTTACGAAGCACCGTTGCTATACAGGCTCTCTGCCCAACTGCTGCCCCCATCCATACTACATCATGATTTCCCCACTGGATATCCAGAGAATGATACTGTATCAGACGGTCCATGATAAAATGCGGGCCCGGGCCTCTGTCAAAAATATCACCCAGAATATGCAGATGATCTACAACCAGTCTCTGTATCAGTTCTGCAAGTGCAATGATGAAATTCTCTGCACGGCCAATTTCAATGATCGTATTGACAATAGAATCATAATAAGCTTCTTTGTCGAGCACTTCCGCCTTTTCTGTGATCAATTCTTCAATAACATACGCATAATCCGGAGGTAATGCCTTACGTACCTTGGATCTTGTATATTTGGACGCTGTAGTCTTGCAGACTTCGATCAAACGGTACAAAGTAATCTTGTACCAGTTCTCCATATCTTCCTCTGTCTTTTTGACCAGCTGTATTTTTTCTTTCGGATAATAAATCAGTGTAGCCAGCGCCCTCTTGTCATTATTGCTCAGTGTATGGCCAAACACATCATCGATTTTTTTGCGCACAGCACCAGAACCATTGCGAAGTACATGCGAAAAAGCCTCATATTCTCCATGCAGATCCGACATAAAATGTTCTGTTCCTTTTGGCAGGTTCAGAATCGACTGCAGATTAATGATCTCAGTAGAAGCCTTTCCGATCGTCGGATAGAGTTCCGCAAGTCTCTGTAAATACCTTAACTCCTCTTTTTTCATAATTGTCTCCTTTTTGCTATGGTAACATACCCGGCTTTTCTATCGGTAATCCCCATTTTTTATAAATGATATCCATTCAGGCAATCACACCGTCAAACAATGAAAACTGATTAGACTGTGGAATATCTCCAAAGATTCCCAGATCATCCATCAGATCGATAACTGTCTTGCTGACCTTTGTCCGGTCTCTGAAATCATCCTTCGACAGGAATTTTCCCTGTTTGGCAGCATCTACGACTGCCTCGGCAGCTTTATCCCCCATTCCGTCAATACAGTTCAATGCGGGCATCAGTTTGCCGTCAATGATCTGAAAACGATTTGCCTTGGCACGGTAAAGATCGATTGGCATGAACTCCAGACCTCGTGCATACATTTCCTGTACAATACGCATATCTTTGATCGTATCCTGTTCTTTCTTTGACGCTGCATCGCCCTTTTTGCGAAGTTCTGCAAGATAGAAATCTAACCTGTCACGTCCCATACACATCGTTTCATATGAAAAAGCCGTTGCACGGATACTGAAAAATGCCGCATAATATGCAAGGGGTTTAAATACTTTAAACCAGGCAATACGCCATGCCATCATAACGTATGCTGCTGCGTGTGCCTTCGGGAACATATATTTAATCTTTTTACAGGACCAGATATACCATTCCGGAACATTGTGTTCACGCATGGTAGCTTCCCACTCTTCGCGCAGACCTTTTCCTTTACGTACAGCTTCCATGATCGTAAAGGCAAGGCTGCTTTCTACCCCCATGCTGATGAGATAGATCATAATATCATCTCGTGTACAGATTGCAGTAGAAATCGTTGCTTTTCCTTCTTCGATCAATGTCTGTGCATTTCCCAGCCATACGTCTGTACCATGAGACAATCCGGCAATACGTACCAGGTCAGAAAAATATTTCGGTTTCGTATCAATAAGCATCTGCATGGCAAAATCTGTACCAAACTCCGGTACACCCAGACATCCGAGCTTGCAGCCTCCAATATCCTCCGGTTTGATTCCCAATGCATCCGTACTTGCAAATAAAGACATAACTTCCTTGCTGTCCAAAGGAACATCACGGGCACTTAAGCCTGTCAGATCCTCCAGCATACGGATCATTGTCGGATCATCGTGTCCGAGAATATCCAGTTTCAAAAGGTTTCCATCAATAGAATGGTAATCAAAATGTGTTGTGATAATATCACTGTTCTCATCGTTTGCCGGATGTTGTACCGGCGTGAATTTTTCAATTTCCACACCCACTGGAAGGACAATGATTCCACCCGGATGCTGGCCGGTCGTTCGCCGGATACCGGTACATCCCTGCACAATACGGTTGATCTCACAATAACGTTTGTGCTGTCCCCGTTCCTCATAATAATTCTTCACATAACCAAATGCCGTCTTCTCCGCAAGTGTACCAATCGTTCCGGCCTTAAAGGTCTGCCCTTTGCCAAAGATAACCTCTGTATATCGATGTGCATTCGCCTGATACTCACCTGAAAAGTTAAGGTCAATATCCGGTTCCTTATCTCCCTTGAATCCAAGGAATGTTTCAAAAGGAATATCAAAGCCTTCCTTACTCATCTTAGCGCCACACTTCGGGCATACTTTATCCGGCATATCGCATCCGGCCATACCTCCGAATTTCTTGACTTCCGGCGAATCAAAGTCACTGTATTTACATTCCGGACACAAATAATGCGGTGGCAGAGGATTTACTTCTGTGATACCAGACATAGTTGCCGCCAGTGAAGAGCCTACTGATCCTCGCGAGCCAACCAGATAACCATCTTCATTAGATTTCCATACCAGTTTCTGCGCGATGATATACATAACAGCATATCCATTGGAAATAATAGAATGCAACTCCTTGTTCAAACGGTCTTCTACAATCTTTGGAAGATTTTCACCATACATCTCATGTGCACGGTTAAAACAGATATCTTTCAGATCCTGATCCGAATTTTCAATAACCGGTGGAAATTTATCCGGATGAATCGGAGAGATCTTCTCGATCATATCTGCAATCTTGTTGGTATTGGTAATAACCACTTCTTCTGCTTTTTCACTTCCCAGATAAGAAAATTCTTCCAACATCTCTTCTGTAGTGCGCAGATATAGAGGTGCCTGATTATCCGCATCTGAGAATCCGTTTCCGGCCATAATGATCCGGCGATAGATTTCATCCTGTGGATCCATAAAATGTACGTCACAGGTGGCAACAACCGGTTTCTTAAACTGATCTCCAAGTTTTACGATTTTCTTATTAAGTTCAATCAGATCCTCATTGGATTTCACACGATCATTTTTTTCATCTGCGATCATAAATGCATTATTTCCAAGTGGCTGAATTTCCAGATAATCATAAAAATTGACCAGTCTGGCAATTTCCGGTTCCGGTGCATTTCGAAGAAGTGCCTGATACAATTCGCCAGCTTCACAGGCACTTCCGATCAGAAGTCCCTCTCTGTGTTCCAGAAAAAGGCTCTTCGGTACACGTGGACGACGTCTGTAATATTTCAGATGTGACTGGCTGACCAGTTTATAGAGATTCACACGTCCGGTCTCATTTCTCGCCAAAATGATCGCATGATATGTCGGCAGCTTCTTAATTGTATTCACAGATACATTTCCCTGCTGGTTCAGCGTATCCATATCAAAAATGTCTCGTTCTTTTAACATTTCCACAAACCGTACAAAAATCTCAGCCGTACATGCTGCATCGTCCACTGCTCTGTGATGATGGTCCAGAGACACTCCGACAGCCTTGGCAACCGTATCCAGTTTGAATCGGTTCAGTGCCGGCAGAAGGAAACGTGCCATACCAACCGTATCCACATATGTATACTCCTGCGGCAGCCCCTGTCGTTTGCAGTTTTCTATAATAAAACTCATATCAAAGTCCGCATTATGGGCCACCATGACAGCTCCCGCGCAAAATTCAAGGAACTGCGGAAGTATTGTCTGAATATCCGGTGCATCCATAACCATGGAATCATTAATACTTGTCAACTGTTCAATTCTGTACGGAATTGGTACCTTTGGATTCACAAACGTCGAAAAACGGTCTGTGATCACACCATTTTCGACTCTCACAGCACCAATCTCTATAATCTGACATGTAAGCGGTGAAAATCCTGTTGTCTCAATATCAAATACAACAAATTTACCATCAATCGGCTGTCCCTGACTGTTGGTAACAATGCCTTTCATATCATCAACAAGATATGCTTCCATACCATACAGGACTTTAAAATCTGAATCTTTCGGAACACATCCTCCCCATGCATCAAAACAGTGGTTTGCCTCCGGGAAAGCCTGTACAACACCATGGTCTGTAATTGCGATTGCCTTGTGCCCCCATTCGTAAGCTCGTTTTACCAGATCCTTTGCAGTCGTAACACCATCCATATCACTCATTTTGGTATGGCAGTGCAGTTCCACTCGCTTCTGTGGGCTGGTATCCATTCTGGTACTACGGAAATCTGCAATTTTCTTAATTCCAGATATTGATCCGATCGTCAACTCACTGTCAAATCGGTCAATCGTTGTTACCCCTTTAAATTTCAAAAAGGCACCTTTTTTGACAGATTCCGTAATCTCAGGTACCTGTTCATTTCTCAGAAACATTTTGATCACAATAGAATCTGTAAAATCTGTTACCGGAAAGATCAGGATTGTTTTTTCATTACGGATCTCACGTGCTTCCACATCTATAACCTGTCCACGGATGATGACTTCTCCCATCTCACCGGTAATGGATTCCAGATCAATGGTATCTCCCTCAAAATCTCTTCCATAGATCACATCCGGATTGCTGTCTTTACGGAATCCACCATAAAACTCTCCACGCTGGTTTTTCTTCTCAAATGTTTTTGGTTTCTGTTCTGTTTTATTAGTCTTCGCTTCTGCCTTTTTGCCATCCTTTACTTCCGTCGCAGCCGTTTCTTCCTCTTTCTCATCCTGCAGCGGCTCCGGTGTCAGTTTGGCATGTTTCAGCACATTCGCCACTTCCTGTCGAATCTGCAGTGCTGCATTTTTGCGATATTTGCTCTCTTCTGCCTCTACGAACTGCAGGTTGATCTTAAGATTCATTCCGCATCGTTCACAAAAAACTTTTTCCAGATATTCCACCAGAATCCCGCTTTTTTCTCTGGATATCACAGAATCAGGTAAAGTCAGATCCATCTGCTCATCTGATGGAAAAGCAATCTGTGCACGCTTAAAAAGATTGTATTCAAGCATATTGAAGTTCTTCAGTTCCACTTCCATACTGGAACGATAAACTTCCAGAAAATTGGCCGGGGAATACTGTCTGGAAAGATGAAAACGCTCAATCACTGTTACCTGTATTTCAAGACCGGAAAAGCACTGTCTCTCAATCTGATCTTCCAGTGCCATAATATTTTTCTTATGGATCCAGCGTTCACTATGGATATAAACCCACAGTCTCGTCTTCGCCGGATTGCAGGAAACTCTTGAAACAGTTACCATCTCCAGCCATTCATGCAGCTGGTCTTTTACTTTTAAATTGGGAAATACATCGAAAAATTCTTTCTCCACACTCTATGCCTCTCTTATCCCTCCCAGTGAAGCAGTTCCTCTCTTAAAGTATCCAGAAGCTGGTCTTCCGGTACTTTCTTCACAATCTCACCTTTTTTGATCAGCAGACCGACACCAACACCTCCGGCAATCCCAATATCTGCTTCCTTTGCTTCACCAGGTCCATTCACCACGCACCCCATAACAGCAACTTTAATATCCAATGGGATATCCTGTACCATTGCTTCTACTTTATTTGCAAGCCCGATCAAATCAATACGTGTACGTCCACATGTCGGACAAGAAACAACTTCTACGCCACCTTTACGCAGTCCCAGTGTCTTAAGGATCCGTTTGGCAGATTTTATTTCTTCCAATGGCGCGCCCGTCAAAGAAACACGGATCGTATCTCCGATTCCCTGTGAAAGAATGATTCCAAGTCCTACGGCAGATTTAATATTTCCAGAATACAGAGTTCCCGCCTCTGTAATACCAACATGAAGCGGATGATCTGTTTTTTCTGCAATCAGCTCATGTGCTTTGGCACACATCATAACATCCGAAGATTTGATACTGATCACAAGATTGTCATACCCCATCTCTTCAATGATACGTACTTTATCCAGTGCACTCTCCACCAGTCCTTCTGCTGTTACACCATGGTATTTTTCTACCAGCTCTTTTTCCAGAGAACCACTGTTGACTCCTACACGGATTGGTATATTTCGCTCTTTTGCAACATCCACAACTGCCTGAATACGGTCAGTACTTCCGATATTTCCAGGATTGATACGAATTTTATCTGCACCGTTTTCCATTGCGGCAATCGCCAGTCGATAATCAAAGTGAATATCTGCCACCAATGGAATGTGAATCTGCTTTTTGATTTCTTTCAGTGCCTGCGCAGCTTCCATAGTCGGCACTGCACAACGGATAATATCACATCCGGCTGCTTCCAGCTCCAGAATCTGGCGGACAGTTGCCTCCACATCTTCTGTCTTTGTATTCGTCATAGACTGAATCAGAATTGGATTACCTCCACCAATCTTTTTATTTCCTATCTGTACAACTTTTGTATGATCACGATACATGCTCTTCTCTCCTTTTTGACGAAAAAGCGGAGCTGTTATTTTTAAACAGCCCCTCTTGTATTTCAGTGCTGAATTTCCAACAGTTTAGCCTTCAGGTCATTTTCCATTCTGACCATTTCAGCTTCCGCTGCCTGGCGTTTTTCTCTGCCCTCTTTCTGAATCTTCATTACATCATCCAGCGTCTGAATCAGATCTGCATTGGTTTTCTGAAGTGTTTCCATATCCACAATACCACGTTCCGATTCTTTTGCTGTCTCTACCGATGCCATATGCAGTTTCTCTGCATTTTTTCGAAGGAGTTCATTTGTAAGATCCGATACCTGGCTCTGTGCCTGCGCCGCCTCTGTTGAATGTGCAATGCCAAGTGCCAGTACCATCTGGCTTTTCCAGAGTGGAATCGTATTGACCAGTGTAGTCTGAATCTTTTCTGCCATCATCGTATCATTATTCTGGACAAGGCGGATCTGTGGTGCTGTCTGCAGTGAGATCATTCTGGTAAGTTCCAGGTCATGAAGTTTTTTCTCAAAACGGGCACATTTACTGTCCAGATCCTTAGCCGCCTGCGCGTCCTCCGGGAGTCCGGTCATTTTCGCCTTTTCTTCCAGATCATGCAGTTTGCCGTTCCTAGTCTGTGCAAGCCTCTGTTTACCAGCCTGAATATACATGGAAAGCTCTTTAAAATACAGGAGATTCTGTTCATACATTTTGTCCATCATTGCAGAATCCTTGAGCAGACGAACCTGATGTTTCTCGAGTGCATCTGCAATCTTTTCTACATTTACTTCAGCCTTGTCATATCTGTTTTTCAAATTTTCTACTTTATTTGCCTGTTTTTTGAAAAATCCCAGAAAACCTTTTTCCTCTTCGGCATCAAATCCCTTCAGTTCTCCAACAACTCCTGAAAGAAGTTCTCCGACTTCACCAAGATCCTGTGCTCTTACGTTTTTCAATGCCTCATCTGAAAAATCGGCCATCTTTTTCTGTGTCCCAGCGCCATACTGCATGACCTGTGTCAGATTCTCCACATCAATCTTAGATGCAAAATCGTCCACCATCTTCTGTTCTTCCGGTGTCAGTACTGTCTGTGCCATCTTCTGCTGGACCGGATCCATTTCCGGTGCAACTTCCATCAGTTGTCCTTGTACCTGCACTTCCGGCTCCTTCTTCACTTCCGGTGCAAAATCTGGTTCCAGTGTAAGTGACGGCATCCCTGTTTCTGCCTGTTTCATTTCATCACCCATATCGTTCTCCTTATCGTGTCCTGTGGCAAATGTATTTTATACTCGTTTTTTTTATAATTGCTTCTTACTGAAATCATTTCCAGTCAGTCCTTCCTGTGCAAGCATCGTATGAAGCACCGATATATCACTGGAAACATCCCATGCGGTATCCTGAAAAACTGAATCCAGGAGCTTTGCAAATGCTTCATTTAAAGTATCCAGCGTATCTTCAATTTCTTTTTTGGATGAGCGGATCGTCTCTCCCTGAATTGGCTGTCTGTCCATTTCCTCATAAGCATCCAGAAGTTTCACTGTCATAGGTAGATAATAATCCATCATTTTTTTAAGGTCCGGGATAATTTCCGGATGCTCCTCTGCCCTCTGAAAAATCTGTTCTACAATCTGTTCCATGCGGGCAATTTTAGCCGAGATCTCTTCTCCCGGGATTGCATCATTACTTGCATGGATTTTTTGAATATATGCTTCACCTTTATCCAGAACTTCCTGTACTTCCGGACTGATCTGTTTCTGCTGCTCTGTTTCCTGCTGGCGTTTTCTACATTCTTCTTCGTTTCGCTGCTCCAGTGCCTTCTGTGTCTCTGTATACTGTCGATATGTTTCTGTGCTCGTGATCAGGCATGTTTCCTTCTGATCTGTCTGTCCTTCCAGAAACCAGCCTTTCTGAATCATAAATCTGATATCTTTTTTTACAAATTTCACACTGCGGCCCACAGCCCCTGCCAGACGTTCAAAATCACAATACGTTCTGTCTCCAAGTGCCTGTACATATTTCTTGAAGCGTTTCAATCTGCCAAGTCCTGTACAGCCTCCATAGATCATCCCCACGCCTGCCAGTGTACCAATCAACGTCACTGCTGTCGAAGTGATACCGCCGTGACCTATTACAGCCTGCAGAATCTGCACTGTCAAAAGTCCTATTGCCATACTTCCGGAAAGAAGCCCACCGAATACGATCAGCAGAATATCTTTTACCTTTTCGCCTCCGGTATTTCCGTACAGTTCCGGATGAGTTTCCTGTATTTTCTGACTCATAACTTTGTGCTCAGTTTTTTTCTGAACCGTCGTAGGATGCTCTTTCTGATATTGCTTCAGTGTATTATTAACCATCTTCGTGATGGACTGATTCAGTTCCTGATAATTGCTTGTTTTTACAGCATTTTCTATTGTTGTCTGCACTTCGCGGACTTTTTGCTCCACAAAGCTGAAATCCGTTCCGTTATCGTAAGATTTTTTGTCCATTCCGTCCTCCTGTAAACTCTCTCTTATTATAACGAAATACAAACAAAAAAACAAGGCACAGGACATCTGCCTGTACCTTGTCTTATATCTGATACAATAAATCTTATTCGATAACTTTGATCCAGCCTTCCGGAGCTTCGATGCGTCCCATCTGGATGCCGGTAAGTGTCTCGTAAAGTTTCTTTGTTGTCGGTCCCATTTCTTCCATTCCGCTTGGGAAGCAGATTTCTTTGCCATGGTCTACGATCTTGCCAACTGGTGAGATAACAGCTGCGGTTCCGCAGAGTCCACATTCTGCAAAGTCTTTTACTTCGTCCAGATATACTTCTCGTTCTTCTACCTTCAGTCCAAGATAATGCTCTGCAACATAGATCAGAGAACGACGTGTGATAGATGGAAGAATACTGTTGGACTTCGGTGTAACAACGGTATTATCCTTTGTGACAAAGATAAAGTTTGCTCCACCTGTCTCCTCTACTTTTGTTCTTGTAGCAGAATCCAGATACATGTTTTCATCATATCCCTGACGATGCGCATCCATGATAGCATGAAGACTCATTGCATAGTTCAGACCAGCCTTGATATGACCTGTTCCATGCGGTGCAGCACGGTCAAAGTCTGTGACACGGATTGTAATCGGTTTTGCGCCACCTTTGAAATACGGTCCAACCGGTGTAGTCAGAATACGGAACTGATACTCGTCAGCCGGTTTAACACCGATAACAGGGTTACTTCCAAACATATACGGACGTACATACAGAGTTGCACCAGAGCCATATGGTGGTACATATGCTTCATTTGCCTTGATCGTCTGTACAACAGCCTCTACAAAACGGTCTTCCGGGAATACCGGCATTTCCAGTCTTCTTGCAGAATTTGCAAGACGCTCAGCATTGAGATCCGGGCGGAAAGTAACAATATGTCCGTCTTCTGTTGTATAAGCTTTCATTCCTTCAAATACAGTCTGTGCATACTGGAATACACAGGCACATTCATTCAGTGTAACATTCGGGTCTGTAGTCAGCTGTCCTTCATCCCATTTACCATCTTTGAAATTGGCAACATAACGATAATCTGTCGGAATATAACCGAATCCGATGCTACCCCAGTCAATGTTCTTTTTTTCCATAATATATCTTCCTCCAGTCATATGGATTTCTTTTCCAGTTACCCTTCTCAGTAACTCTTTTCATCCATTTTAGCACTTTATCGTGGTGACTTCAATGCAAAATTTGCAGAGAAAATATTTATTTTATCCTTTCATATTTCATAAAAGAATACTCCAGATCAAAATATGTCTGCTCATCGCTCTCCGCAGTTACTTTCCACTCCGGCATTTCATCCAGATTTGGGAAATAGCTGTCTGCCTCATATGCAAAATCAATTTTTGTCACATGTGCTGTATCACAGTAAGGCAAAAGCTGTTTGTATACACTGTCTCCACCAATACAGTATACTTCCTCTGACGGATATTTTTTTATTTCTTCCAGAAGTTCTTCTACAGTGTGGACAATGATCGCGTCTTTGACATTGTAATCTTTGTTTCCTGTCAGGACAATATTTGTTCTGTTCTTAAGAGGCAGCCCATTTGGAAAACTTTCCAGAGTCTTACGTCCCATAACAACAACTTTTCCAGTTGTTTCCTGGCGAAACATCTTCATATCTGCCGGAATACTTACAAGAAGCTTGTTATCTTTACCGATTGCCCAGTTCTTATCTACTGCTACTATAATATTCATACTTCATTCCCCTCTTCTCTACTGCATTCAAGAATGCCCTCGGCATTCTTGCTGCAAGATGCACATCATGCAATGCATGACATATTCTTCTGTGTATCTCTGCAATCCTGCCGGAGGCTATATCAGATTGCGATCGGAATATTTTTGATCTGTGGCCATGTCTGATAATTTTCTACTATCAGATCATCCGTTGTAAACTCATAAAAATCCCTGATCTCCGGATTCAGTTTCACAGTTGGTGCCGGATACGGAGTACGGCTGATCAGTTCTTTGATAACCGGTACGTGACGATCATAAATATGGCAGTCTGCAATCACATGTACAAGTTCACCTGCTTCCATATCACATACCTGTGCGATCATCATCAGAAGGATTGAATACTGGCAGACGTTCCAGTTATTTGCAGCCAGAATATCCTGTGAACGCTGATTCAGGATTGCATTCAAAGTAAGCTTGTCTTTCCCCGGTTCCTTCGTCACATTAAACGTCATGGAATATGCACATGGATACAGATTCATCTCATGCAGATCCTGGTGTACGTAAATATTCGTCATGATGCGACGGCTGTAGGGATTATTTTTCAAATCATATAATACACGGTCTACCTGATCCATCATCCCTTCTTTGTACTGATGTTTCACCCCCAGCTGATAACCATATGCCTTACCAATGGAGCCATTCTCATCGGCCCAGCTGTCCCAGATATGACTGTGAAGATCTTTGATGTTATTTGATTTTTTCTGCCAGATCCAGAGTATCTCATCCATAGCACTTTTTAGTGCAGTTCTTCGAAGTGTCAGAGCCGGAAATTCTTTGCGCAGATCATAGCGATTCACTACTCCAAATCTCTTGATCGTGTAGGCCGATGTACCGTCTTCCCAGACTGGACGTACCTTTTCTCCTTCTGTACTGGTTCCATTTTCTATGACATCTCTGCACATATTAATAAACGTAACATCTGCTAAACTCATCTTTTTTGTTCCTCTCTTATCCCTTAGATTAATTCCTGTCTCCTACCTGTTCTTTAATCACTTTTGATGCAGGTTCATAATTGATATAAGTATAACACACCTTCCTCTCAGTTGACAATCTTTTCCCCCTTTGCTATATTTAATGCCATGAAAATACTGATCACACTATTAAAACCATTATCTTTTATACCAGCTTTGCTTATGATGTATCTGATCTTTTCATTTTCAGCCCAGACCGGGGAGGTGTCCGGGGAATTAAGTTACAAGATCAGTTATAATATCGTAGAAACCAAAAGCGAGATCCTGCATGAAGGCAAAAGTTATGATGAGCTGAATTATGAGGCCAATTCCATTCAGTTTTATGTTCGGAAAGCAGCTCATATGACTGAATATTTTCTTCTTGCCGTGGCTGTTTCTTTCCCGCTTTATGTATATCGAGTGAGAGGGTTCTGGTTATTTCTCCTCGCCGGTATTTTCTGTGCAGGCTTCGCAGGGCTGGATGAATACCATCAATCTTTTGTTTCCGGACGAAGTCCTTCTGTCAGAGATGTCTGCATTGACAGTTCCGGAGCATTGATCGGAATCATTTTGGTTCAGCTTTTCTGCTGGTCTACCCTGCATAACCCTTCCGGCTCACACAAAAAGAAGAAAAAAACACGCAAAAAGCGCCGCAGATAACATTCTGCGACGCTTTTTGAATACTTACTCCTCTGTTTTTTCTTCTGAAGCTATATCAGCCGTTTCTGACTCGTCCGGCTTCTCTGTTTTGTCTTCGCTCTCTGACTCTTCAAGACTTGAAGCCAGTCTCGCACGTTCCGCAATACTCATCGTTTTTTTCTCTGTCGTTTTCTCCGGCTCTGCCGCTTTTTCTTCTGCCATGGCAGCTTCTTCCATCGCACGTTTTTCTTTATCTCGTTTGATAAAATTCTTACCACCAATAAAAAGCATTACCGCTCCCACGATCAGGAAACCGATTCCTGCCGCAAAAAAGCCCCAGCTGCCACCGTCAACTCCATCGATGACATTTTTACACAATCTGTACCCCGTATACAAAAGATAACATCCCGCCAGAATCATCAGTACATAGCTTCTGGTAGGTGTCGCATTCTGTGGGGTATTTTCCTGTGAAGTCTGCACTTCGTTCTCCTTCTTTTCAGGATTCTTATTCTGTTCTTCCATCCTGCCTCTCCTCTCACGCATTTATTCAACTATTTTAGAATTTTGGTCATTATCCTGCCATTCTTCTTCCTCTGCGTTCGCAATTTCATCAGTTTCCTTTTCTTCAGATGCTTTTGCGAGACGTCCATAAATCCTGGTCACTTCTCTCATATGATACAACGTTGTTTCCGAAATCTGATTTGCAGTAAGCCGCCATTTCCAGTTATCCCCCAATGTAGACGGAGCATTCATACGGGCTTCATTTCCAAGACACAAATAATCCTGAATCGGAATGACTGCAAGATCAGCTACACTTGAAAGTGCTGTACGTATCAGTGCCCATACACAGTCATTGACCGGCTGTTCATAACAGTTGATATATTCTCTGACAAATTTAAGATCATGTCCCTGCAGATTTTCCAACCAGCCTTTTGTGGTCTCATTATCATGTGTACCTGTATAAACTACACAGTTGTGATCATATTTGTATGGAAGATAGCTGCTATCTTCACTTCCATCAAACGCAAACTGAAGCACTTTCATTCCCGGATATCCGCTCTCTTTCAGCATTTCCAGAACACTTTCTGTCAGGAAACCAAGATCTTCTGCGATCACTCGGAGGTCTTTGATTTTTTTATCAAGTGTATGGAACAGATCCATTCCCGGACCCTTTTCCCATTTTCCCCTCTCAGCAGTCTTGTCCCCATACGGAATAGCATAATACTCGTCAAATCCGCGGAAATGATCAATTCTGACTACATCATAAAGTTCCAGGCAGTGTGTCATTCGCTGCACCCACCAGCCATAACCGTCTTTCTTAAGTGCCTTCCAGTCATACAATGGATTTCCCCACAGCTGTCCGGTTGCTGAAAAAGCATCTGGCGGACATCCTGCAACTGCCTTCGGATCATAATCTTCGTCAAACTGCAGCATTTCCGGATTTGCCCATGCATCAGAACTGTCCAGTGCCACATAGATTGGCACATCACCAATGATACTGATACCCTTCTTATTTGCATATGCTTTCAGTTTTCTCCACTGTGTGGTAAAACAGTATTGCTGGAAACGATAAAATTCTATTTCTTCTGCCAGCTCTTTTTCTGCCTCTTTTACTGCCTTTGAATGACGGTCCTTTAATTCTTCCGGCCAGTCAATCCAGCAGATTCCCTTCTGCTCATTCTTGATTGCCATAAACAGACAATAATCCTGCAGCCAGTCTTTTTCTTCTTTCAAAAATTCCGCATAATCCGGGTCCGTCTTCAGATCTGCCTTTTCATATGCTTTGCGGAGCAGTTTATATCTGGAAAGATATATTTTTTCATAATCAACATAAGATTCACTGCCACCCCAGTCACAGGCCTCACATTCTTCTTTGGTCAGGAGTTCTTTTTTGATCAGTTCCTCCAGATCAATAAAATACGGATTCCCTGCAAATGTAGAAACAGACTGATACGGAGAATCTCCATACCCTGTCGGTCCCAGTGGAAGTATCTGCCAGTACTGCTGTCCTGCTTTTTCAAGCTGATCTACAAAATCATAGGCTTCCTTTGAAAAACATCCGATTCCATACTTTGACGGAATACTGGATATCCCCATCAAAATGCCGCTTGCTCTCATTTTATCTCCTCCAAATCTGGTAATTTTTCACAAAAAAGATTATATCAGATTTGATACATTTTTAAAATCCCTTTTTCTTCATATATACAAATACATCGTGCCAGACTTTTTCTTTTCCTTTTTCATTCAAAATTTCATGGCGCATTCCCGGATATAATTTTCCCTTCACGTCAAGATAACCGGCTCTTCGCATGGCATGAACCGCTCCTGCAAATTTCCGTACATTTCCAAGGCACGGATCTTCCGCCCCACTGATAAACAATACAGGCATCTTTGGTCTGGTACAGATCCATCTATGTACGTCATATGCTTTTTTCATCAGATCAAACAGTGCTATGTATGCATCATCTGTAAAAGTAAATCCACACAGATCAGACTTTGTATAAGCCTCATAAACTGCCGGATCAGAACATATCCATGCATTTTTGTTTTTCTCATCCTTAAATTTCAATGCATAAGTTCCAAAAGACATGGTTTCCAGAATTTTACTCTTATGATGTGAGCCCAGTAGTTTTCCCTGTACCTTCGCAATTGCTTTTCCAAGAGGTCTTGCTTTATTTTCACTTGGTGAACCACAGACGATTAGCATATTCATACAGTCGTCATGTTTTGCAGCAAATGCTCTTACTGCAAGTGACCCCATGCTGTGCCCGAACAAAATCAGCGGCAATTCCGGAAAATGGCGTCTGATTTCTGCATTCACTGTCAGAATGTCTTTCAGCATTGCATCTGCTCCGCCTCCATACATATATCCCAGATCTTTTTTATCCAAAACACTTTTTCCATGTCCTCTGTGATCATGAATCACTGTTATATAACCTTTGTCTGTCAGATATTCCATAAATGGGATATACCGTTCTTTATGCTCACTCATTCCATGCACCAACTGAACGATTGCCCGTGGTTTGATCCCTGGTTCCGGCATCAGGCAAAGTACCGAAATCTCAAGTGTATCTGCCTCTGAAAGAAAACTTCCTTCATATTTTATCGCCATATTTTCCCTCCATCCGACCTTCGCTCTCCCCTCCTGAGCTACAGGCGCTTCTCTTTTGTTTTTGCTTCTATTTTGTATCTCATTATAATCTCATTTTAGAGTCCGTAAATGACCTTGTCAAGTAACGTCGCCTTCTGCTATAATAAAAGAGTTAATGATAAGCATGCGTTTATTGCGCAACAATACGGTTACAATTTCAAACGTAACCAGGCAACTTCATAAGGAGGAAGTATGGATACTAATAATCAGGAAGTATATGAAGAACAATCCGCTGCTCCGAGACGTAAGAAAAAAAAGAAAAAAGGGTGGATCATTTTTCTGATCATCCTCATTCTTGCTGTCGCCGGCGGCACTGGATTTTATTTTATGCAACGCCAGAAACCAATTTCCGCAACAGAAGATTTTCTGGAAAACATGCGCGCCATGAACTTTGACGGAATGAAAAACCTTCTGCAGAGCAATGATATGTCTGCTCTTGACAATGCAGATATCACCAGTGATGCTTACTCTTCATTTTTCAAGAAGATCAATGAGAAGATGACCTACAAAATCGGCAAAACCAATTTTCATATTCAGAACGGCACTGCATCTGTAACTGTTCACATCAATTACATTGATGGTGCAGATATTTACAAAGAAACCATCTCAGAATTTCTGAAACAGATTGTTTCCACAGCATTTTCCGGCACGACTTTAACCGAAGAAGAAACACAGCAGAAACTAGCTTCACTTCTGGAGGAAAAGTCAGGTAGCGTAGAAGATAAATTCACATCCATCGACATCACTTATCCGTTAATAGAAGCAGATGGAAAATGGAAAATTGTTTCTCTGGATGCCGACACCGTAAAAGTTATGTCTGCGAACTTCACAAACGTTCAGGATGAGATTAATCAATCCCTGGCTGAAATGAACAATTCAGAAAACGCAGGTGTCGAAGCAACTGTCACACCAGCTGAAACTACCAGCATTGATATGGACAATGATCATTTCACACTTCGCCTGAAAGAATTTCGTGTCACACAGGCAATTGATGATTCTGACTGTCTGTTATTGTACTGTGACTATACAAACAACAGCAGTTCCTCATCCAGTGCATTAGTTGATGTTCAGCTTTCTGCAAAGCAGAATGGAGAAAAGCTTTCACCGGCTGTTCCAAAAGAAGATGAACCTGCGATTGACAATTATATTGCCGAAGTAGAACCAAGAAGTACAGTAACCGTCTGCTACGCATTCTCTCTGAATGATAAATCTGATGTTACTCTGGAAGCATCTGAAGCATTTGCTTTCGGTGGGGGCAATGTCACTTCACAGACAATTAAATTACAGTAAAAAAATATTCGCGACAGATCTGCTCTGCCGCGAATATTTTTTTATTATCCTGCCATACTAGCACTATGAAAGGATGGTGACTTATGGGAAATAAATTTTTACAATACTTTTCACTGACACTCACTGTAATCGGTGCCATCAACTGGGGACTGATTGGTTTTTTCAACCTGAATCTTGTGGCTCTTCTTTTTGGAAGTATGAGTTTGCTTTCCAGAATCATCTATGGACTGGTCGGCCTTTGCGGGCTCTATCTGCTTTCTTTTTATGGTCTGGTTGAACAGGACAGAACTTCTTCCTGATCAGCATGCTTCCAGGGCTATCTTCATCATATTTTCAAAAGACTCCTGTCTCGCCAATGAAGATAATTCCTCATGTGTCACAAAAGAATCTGAAATAGTCAGAAGACACGCCGCATTTTTGCCAAGAAGCTTCGCATTGTGAAACAGTGCGAAGCTTTCCATTTCCACACATTCACATTGGTGTTTCTTGATTATCTCTTTATAACCATCCACATTATCTTCTGTATAAAAAACATCAGAGGAATGAATACGCGCAGTCTTAAGCGGAATCTGCAAGCAATGCGCCGCATCAAGGATTCTGGTATTCAGCGACTCAGATGGGTACAACACATCATCCATACACCCATTCTGCACTTTCGCAAAACTGGACTGACTCCACGCGCTGTCTGCAAGAACTACATCGTATACAGCAAGTCTGTCCGTATAAGCGCCTGCCGAACCAATACGGATGATATTGTCCACATCATAAAACTTATACAGTTCATAAGAATAAATACCGATAGACGGCATTCCCATTCCACTAGCCATAACCGTAAGTTCTTTTCCTTTATATGTTCCTGTATAAGCATATACATTCCTGACCTGGTTGACCAGTCTGGCATCCTCTAAAAAATGTTCTGCTACATATTTCGCACGGAGAGGATCTCCAGGCATAAGAACATTTCTGGCAATCTCGCCTTTCTTTGCTTCAATGTGAGGGGTTGGTACTGGCATCTTTCATTCCTCCTTACTTTTTTATATAAAGAAAAAAGGACTCTGAAAACTCAGAGTCCTTAAGAGCGATAGACGGGGCTCGAACCCGCGGTCTCGACCTTGGC
>OLSO01000246.1_pt1 | contig 55899 bp, 58 predicted proteins | sample 1672441 | NCBI WGS metagenome assembly OLSO01 (sample SAMEA3136686, study PRJEB25190) | human gut metagenome | biome: human gut; feature: human-associated habitat; material: faeces | place: Austria | collected 2013 | reverse complement strand
AAGTTGCTAAAGCAAACGGCGCTAAGATCACAATCAAAGGTTTCGTTCGTTTCGAGACTGGCGAAGGTATCGAAAAACGCCAGGACGACTTCGCAGCTGAGGTTGCAGCACAGGCTGGTATGTAATCTGTAAAGATTAGATATCTATCATAATTCAACTACTAAGAGGCCCTGAAAGCCTTATAGCACTCATTTGGGAGTGGTTATAAGGTTTTCGGGGCTTCTTTTTGTCTGAGGAGAGTATCCCGGATTGTAATAACTGTCAATAGAGTCCACGCAAATGTCGATGGAAAATGACCTAAACTATAGTAATTACATACAAAGTCCACGAAATTACAGGAGCTGTATGACTTAAATAACAATAAGTATAAATCAAGCCTACGAAAACTTCTTAAATTGTATGACTCATATTATAATAAGTATAAGCTGGATCATTGAAAGCTTTAAAATTGGATGCTCAAAACATGAGTAAGCACAATTTGAGTCAATAATAGGAGTAAAATCAGATGACTTGAATGCCCGGTTGTTGGAAAATAAGTCGATGAATACTGCGGATGTGCAAAGTAAAAATTTAATATAGATATATTGAATTTTAGGAAAAACAATGCTACTATAAAGCCAAAGCATATTTCTCTACAAATTCAAGGCTTTTTTGCCGTCTGATTTTCTATATTCACTTCAGAAATCCATGCTTTTAAATCCAATTAAAAAGAAAAGCAGGGGTTTGGAGTGCACTAAATAATAGTACGACACGTTCTTGATATTCCTGCAAAAAACAGGAGGTAATGCCTATGGCAAAAAGAAAGAACCATGAAACTGTTACAACGAAGAAAAAACAAATGAGCGGGAAGATGTTGCGGGCAAACAAGAAGTATAAAGATACAGTTTTTCGGATGCTGTTTTCTGATCGTGAAAATCTACTGTCACTTTACAATGCGATTAATGGAACTACATATGAAAATCCAGAGGCACTGGAAATTGTAACGCTTGAGAATGCTATTTATATGGGGATGAAAAATGATCTGGCATTTATTGTAGACAAGAATTTGTTTTTATATGAACATCAGTCAACCTATAATCCGAATATGCCGTTGAGAGATTTATTATACATATCCAGTGAGTATCAGAAATTGGTGGATCACAGATCATTGTATCCTTCGATTTTACAGAAGATACCGGCACCAAATTTTATTGTGTTTTATAATGGAACAAGAAAGAAGGAAGATCGGTGGGAAAATCTGCTGTCTGAAGCATTTGAACATTTGGAGGGAAAACCAAATCTGGAGCTGAGAGTAGTTACGCTGAATATTAATGAAAATCATAACCGAGAGTTAATGGAACAGTGCAAAATATTGAGAGAAGAAGAGGAAGAAAAGAAACTTCGAGAAGCAGAATATGAGGCTGGATATGACAGTGGAAGGCAGGACGGGTTAACAGAGGGAGAACTGCGAAAGGCGAAGGAAACTGCGGCAGAGCTTGCAAAGCTGGGAATGGCAAGCACGCAGATTGCAGATGTACTTAAAACAGAGGAAACAGTTATTTTTCAATGGCTTGAGGAATGCGCAAAATAATTTGATTGCGGATGTTTCTATCCTACACTTGCAGTCTATAACGCAGGTGCGGCACTGTATCGAATTTTCTTCAAAAAATCCGATCAGCTACATTGGCACCTGAATCATGAAACTGGATGTCAGCCTGCAGAAAAAGATCCTCCGGAGCGCAGTTCCAAACGGAGTGGAGATTCAAACAGGGAAAATGGAAGACATTCAAAGTAATATAAAAAGTATAAGAAAAATACCTTGAAACCTGAGATTCAGAGTGCTAACATAATGGAAAGTACCTGGGACTTTATGAGGTCAGGGTATTTTTTATTTTAGTAAAAAAGGAAGAAAAACAAATGAAAGTTCTGGAAATCATATCACCGGTACTGGTGATGATCATTCTTGGTATTTTATGCCGGAAATGGAAACTGCTGAACAAGAACGGCATCGACAACATGAAAGCATTGGTCACAAACATCATGCTTCCGGTAGCAATTTTTCATGCACTGGCGACATCAGATTATGGAGCAGAAACGGCGAAACTGGTCGGGATCATGTTTATCATGCTTGTGGTATCTTTCAGTATCGGATTTCTTATGAAACCGCTTATGACCGAAAATTACCGCAAGTATCTGCCATTTATGGTCAGTGTGTATGAGGGCGGTTCGATGGCATATCCTCTGTACACAAGTCTCTGCGGACAGGAAAACCTGTCACAGATCGCAGTTCTTGATATTGCGGGATTGCTTTTTGGATTCAGTATTTATATGGGAATGCTTGGACAGACCGAGAACGGTGAGAAGATCAATGTAAAAAATCTTGCAGTAAGCGCAGTAAAAACACCGGCATTTATCGCGAGTGTTCTGGGAATCATTGCGGGATTGACAGGCGTGATCAAACTTCTGCTTGCAAGCCCGGCAGGCGGGATTTATACAAGCGTGGAAAGTATTCTGACCACAGCTCTGACAGCGATCATCCTGATCGTGGTAGGTTTCAGCATGGAACTGACACCGGAACTTTTTGGATCGTGTATCCGGACGATCGTGATGCGTATTGCTTTGCAGGCAGTTATGATCGTGGGTGTTCTCCTGGCGGTACATAGTTTTATCGGAAGTAATACACTGCTGGATCTTGCGGTGATCACCTATATGTCTGCACCGGCTACGTTCAGTATGCAGACTTTCCTCAAGAGAGAAGATGGAAGTGCGTATGTATCCACGACAAATTCACTGTATTGCATTGTGTCGATCGTGGTGTATATGATTCTTGCGTTTTTTACATATTAAAATAGAGAATACTTATAAACAAGTGCCATACGGAGCAAGAAAACCGTATGGCACTTGTTATATATATTGTATATAGTGAAAAAATAAGCTGAATATTACCGGCAAATGGAAGGAATCGCAATACCGAACTCAGGCAGAATGGGGCATGCCGGAAGCAGGAAGAGGATTCTTGGAAGAAATCTGAAGTGAGGCATAAGCCTGTGCGACATCTGTGGCAGTCATGTGTTCCAGTTTTTGAAGAAAGGCAGAGGAATCCTTTTGACTGGAGCTGAGATAGAGTAACTGATGAAATAAATCAAATGTCATAGCAATCCTCCTTTTTGAATGATGGTGAATAAGCAATCGTGTATAAAGTGAAATCTAACGTTTTTATAATAATAACGCTTATAACATAAGAAAAAAATAGAAATAACGCCATATATATGGTAAAATAACGCCAGAATAAATTAAACTGGAGTAAGAAAATGTTACTGGAAGATCTGATTATCACAGACACAAGCAAAGAAAATGTGTTTGAATTACAGGAAAATTATCCATGCTGCAGCAGAGATATGGTCATAACAGCGGGGAACAGCCGGGTTGTTCCCTGGCACTGGCATGAGGAACTGGAGATTCTTTATGTCCGAGAAGGGGAAATAGATTACTGGACAGCAGGAAACTGCATCCGTCTCAGGAAATCGGATGGTATTTTTATTAACACAAACGTGATGCATCAGGTGATTTTTCCGCAGGAAATGGAGGAAGCCAGAAGCCAGGTCTTTATGTTCCGACCGGAATTTCTGGCAGAAGAAGGCAGCCTTTTACATAAAAAATATATCTGCCCTGTTTTGTATGATCACAAATTTTAGGCGGCGGTGTTGCGTCGAGAAAGTGAAATGCAGAGAAAAGTGCTGGAAGATATGCTGGAAATGGATCGAATCCAGGACAAAAAGGCATTCGGATATGAGATGGCATTTCGCAATAAGATAGCAGAGATGTGGATAGATTTTATCCACATGTTAGGCGTGGAACCGGAAACTGCCAAACTTCGTACTTCAGAAAAAGAAGAACGTCTCAAAGAAATGCTGGCCTTTATTCATAAAGAATACAGAAATGAAATTTCCCTGAGCGATATTGCAGACGCTGCGAAAGTAAGCAAAAGAGAAGCACTTCGATGTTTTCAGGAAGAAATCCATATTTCACCGGGTGCTTATCTCAAAGACTACCGCCTGCAGATGGCGTGTACCATGCTGAGAAATACCTCTGAGACGATCACGACAGTTTCTCAGAACTGCGGCTTTCATTCTGCCAGCTATTTCGGCAAAGTTTTCCGCAGCCAGATGGGATGTACACCGTATGAATTTAAGAATAAGACCGGAATCGGAAACAGAGAGGGAATTTCTGAAAAAAATTAGTTTCCGGAAGATATTGTAGAACGTAATATGAAATTTGTGTCAGTTCTGTTATCAGAAACTACCACATTTATGTAGAGAACTGTACTGTCAGGGGCAACAAAAAAGAGGCTGCCGCCTGGAAATGTCCAGTGCAACAGCCTCTTTTCTTCGTAGGAATTTATCTGTGTAAAAAGGGGACGATTAAGAAGTTTAACATTTGGTGAAGTACATGGAGATACCCTGTCCGCCGCCAATGCACATACTGATCATGGCATCCTTCTTATCTGTTCTCATTAATTCATAGAGAACTTTTACGGTAAGCACACATCCGGTCGCACCGATTGGATGTCCAATGGAAATACCACCACCATAGATGTTTACTTTGTCTTTGTCAAGACCAAGGTCTCTTCTTACGGCATAAGCCTGGCTTGCAAATGCTTCGTTGATTTCAAACATATCAATATCTTTCAGATTGATGTCGAGTTTTGATGCCAGCTTTTCACTGGAGAATTTTGGGGAGTAACCCATCAGTTCAGCATCGAAACCTGCTACTGCAAAATCAACAATTTTCAGTTTAGGAGTAACACCAAGTTCTTTTGCCTTGTCAGCAGACATAATTACAACTGCAGCTGCACCATCGTTAAGACTTGAAGAGTTGCCGGCGGTAACAGTGCCACCTTTTACGAAACAAGGACGGAGTTTTGCCAGCTTTTCAAGAGTCTGACCTTCTCTTGGACCTTCATCTGTATCAAAAACAGTCACATTACCTTTTCGGTCTTTTAATTCAACCGGGAGAATTTCATCTTTGAATTTTCCCGCTTTGATAGCTGCCACAGCACGCTGATGACTTTCAAGAGCGAATTCGTCCTGTTCTTCTCTGGTTACATTATATTTTGATGCCACGTTTTCTGCGGTCACACCATTATGTTTTCCATCCAATGGCCAGGTCAGAATATCAATGACTCCATCCTCGAATGTTTTGTGACCCATACGTGCGCCCCAGCGGGCATCTTTTACATAATACGGAAGCTGAGAAATATTCTCTGCACCTCCGGCAACTACAACATCAGCCTGTCCAGTCTGGATTTCCATAACAGCATCTGCAATGGACTGAAGGGAAGAACCACACTGTCTGTTTACAGAATAAGCAGTTGTTTCTTTTGGCATGCCGGCTTTCAGACTGATCGCTCTTGCTACAAATCCATTTTCTGCAATCTGTCCTACCTGTCCGATGATAACCTCATCAACATCTGACGGCTGGATTCCTGCGCGGTTAACTGCTTCTTTTACAACCATAGCTCCCATGTCAATAGCAGAAATACTTTTCAGGTTGCCACCGTAACTTCCTACAGGGAGACGTACACCACTTACAATTACTACATCTTTCATTTTGAGTTCCTCCATATTTTTTATGACATAAATCAGCTGAAATTTTGACTTGCTCAAACGATCATTCCACCACCGACATTGATAACTTCTGAGGTGATATAGGCAGCCTCATCAGATGCAAGAAAGGCAACCATATTTCCTACGTCAGAAGGTTTACCTGCATATCCCATAGGGATTCTCTGCATCATGCTGTCCCATGCGGCTCCATCATTTACTTCTTTCAGTTTAAGAGTCATATCGGTTTCAATGAATCCAGGGCAGATGGCATTGCATGTGATGCCTTTGCGGGCACTTTCTCGTGCGGCGGTTTTAGTGAGACCTACAACGCCTGCTTTGGCAGCGGCGTAATTAGCCTGTCCGATATTTCCAAGCCAGCTTCCGGAAGAAATATTGATAATACGTCCGCTTCCCTGAGCACGCATGTGTTTCAGAGCTTCCTGGGTACCAAAGAATACGCCTGTAAGATCGACATCAATTACCATCTGCCAGTTTTCTACAGGCATTTTGTGAAGCATGCCATCACGGTTGATACCTGCGTTGTTTACCATAATATCCAGCGTTCCATAAGTGTCAATGGCGTATTTTACCAGTGCATGTACTTCTTCCTGTTTGGAAACGTTTACAGCAAAAGCCGAAGCTGTCCCCCCTTTTGCAACGATTTCCGCAACTGTATCATCAGCAGGTGCCATATCAGCGACAACCACTTTTGCACCTTCTTCTGCGAGTTTTATGGCAATTCCTTTTCCCAGACCACGTCCGGAACCTGTTACAATTGCTACTTTGTCTTTTAATCTCATGATATAATCCTCCTAAATGATTTTTTATGTTAAAAATTTTAATGGTTACGAATGATATCTTTCAGTCCGTAGGGGATTGCTTCAGAGAAAATTGCCGGATTCATTTCTTTCAGATTTTCACTGATGATTGGTTTGAACTCCATCAGATCAAGAATCTGGGTCTGAAGGTCAATGCCAGGGGCAATTTCTGTAAGTACAAGTCCTTCTGGTCTGAGTTCAAATACAGCACGTTCTGTGATAAAATGCATTTTCTGATGTTTTTCTCTGGCTATTTTTCCATTATAGGAAATCTGTTGTACTTTATTTACGAATTTGATAAGACTGCCTTCTTTATTGATATGAAGATGACCATTCTCAAACGAGCAGTCGAGACCCTTCCCTGTAAAAGAAGAGCAGAAGACAACATGTTTGGCATTGGTTGTTATATCGATAAAACCACCGGCTCCGGTAGGATTTGGACCGAGTCTGGTTGCATTGACATTTCCGTCCGGGTCAATTTCACCGGCACCCATGTAGGTGACATCTACGCCGGCACCATTATAGTAGTCAAACTGGTCATCGTGTCTTAAGAGTGCAAAATTGTTTTTGGCGATACCAAAATCAATACCACCCATAGGAATACCACCGTAAATACCTGATTCTACAGTGACAGTTACATCGTCGCCAACACCTTCTTCGGAGATGATCGGGCCGACAACATCATTGGGAATACCAGTTCCTACATTCAGTACATCGTCAACCTGAAGTTCCATGAGAGCACGTCGTCCAATGACTTTGCGGAGGTTCATAGGAAGTGCATCAGAATCGGAAACAGGAACTTTGATGTCTCCACAGTAGGCAGGATCAAATGCAAAACTGTGTGTCTGACGATGATCCTCTTCTGGATTCGGACACATAACAACTGCGTCAATAAAGATTCCCGGAACAGTAACTCGCTTGCAGTGAAGAGTACCGGATTTTACTTTATATTTTGCCTGGGCGATAACTTTGCCGCCGAATTTCTTGCAGGCCATAACAGCGGAAAATACTTCCAGCTGCATTGCTTCTTCATCTGTGGTGAGGTTTCCCATTTCATCTACATAAGTTCCCCGGATAATACAGTAATCAAGTGGAATTGGCTTATAGCGCATGTATTCTTCACCATCAATTGTGACAACATCTACAATATCGGGTGCGTCTTTTGTAATGGCATTCATTTTTCCACCATCAATACGCGGATCAATAAAAGTTCCAAGACCTACTTTGGTGATTTTTCCAGGTTCACCTCCTGCCATACTGCGGTACAGCTGAGCGAACTGTCCCTGAGGGATACAGTAGGCAAGGATTTTATTTTCTGAGATAAGTTTCATCATACGTGGCTGCAGACCCCAGTGTCCTCCGATGATACGGTACAGCATTTCTTCATGTGAGAAATGCTGTATACCTCTGTCACGGTCGCTCTGTCCACAGGAGTGAACCAGTGTCAGATGGTTGGGACTTCCTGTTTCAAGGAAACGCTTTTCGATAGCTTTCAGAATAGTTTCAGATGCAGAAACCAGGGTCATGCCTATTGTTGCAATGGTACTGTCATCTTTTATCATAGCTGCGGCTTCTTCGCCGGTTACAAATTTTGGCTTTTTCATAATGTCCTCCTGTCATATTAGTGCTTCAGAACATTTTCCGAATAGCACGTTTGTCTATCTTACCGTTAGGAGTAAGGGGAATTTCATCAGTAATGAGAATTCGCTTTGGAATTTTGTATTTTGCAATTTTTTTGTGCAGAAGTGCCTGGATTTTAGGTTCGTCCAGATCACTTCCGGGACCAAGTTTTACAAGAGCCGCTGCGACTTCGCCGTAAACATCGTCCGGAATACCTACAACAGCTGCCTCATTTACTCCTTTTAACTTATAAATTTCATTTTCTACATCAAAGCTGCAGATTTTTTCACCTCCTCGGTTGATCATATCTTTTTTGCGATCCACTACGAACAGATAACCTTTTTCATTAAAATATCCTAGATCTCCGGTTCCAAGCCATCCATCCTTCAGGGAAGGAGTATCTGTTTTATAGTAGGAAGTAAGTACCACATTGCCATGAATCCATATTTCTCCAATCTGACCGTCTTTCAGTGGGGCGCCATTGTCATCGCGTATTTCAAAAACAGTTCCGGGAACCGGAAAACCGGAAGAACCGATATAAGGACTGGTACTCGCATCACCAGGAAAAATAGTGGCTGGAGAGGTTGTTTCTGTCAGTCCATATACTGTATGAAAAACAGAATGAGGAAGCCAGTTGTGTATGGCGGTGAGTTTTTCTTTCGGCATGTTACTGCTTCCGCATGCAAACTGTTTCAGCGTCGGAAGAGATGGAAATAAATCTTTTTCTTCCAGAAGCATGGAAAAGACTGTAGGTGATGCGTGAAGAAAAGTAATATTATGCTCTTTTACACACTGAAGCACCCGCCTGGCATTAAATATTTTGTGTAAATATAAGGTTCCTCCGCAATGTATGAACAGACCGAGTAGTGCAACCATTCCTGTAACGTGATAAATAGGTATGGGAATCACTGAAATGTCGTCAGCTGTGATGTTTAGGATTTTCTGATAAGTAGCTACTGCATTCATAATATTGTAGTTTTTGATCACAACGCCCTTGCTTTGAGAAGTTGTTCCCGATGTGAACATGATGATTGCGTCATCAAAGGAATCATGGCAGACCGGACTTTCAGTTTCAGGAGAATGATAAGTAGCCAGTCCATAGCCTTTTTCAATATCAGAACAGGCGATGCGTCGAATTCCCTGAGTTTCAAAATCTTCAAACCATTTATAGAAATCCTGATCGCAGATGATACAGCTCACATCAGCTTTTTCTACTAACGAGGATACTTCTTGCTTTTTGTATTTACTTGGGAGTGGAATAGTGACAGCGCCAAGTTTTAACAAAGCAAGAAACGATACACAGAATTCCAGACAGTTATACATCATCAGAGCAACGTGGCTATTCCTGTGAATATTCTGCTTTTGGTACAGATAAGAAGCAAAAGCGTCTGTCTTTGCCAGCAGATCTGTATAGGTACAGGAACGGTCATAATTGTCTACAATCGCTGTTTTGTCTGGAAACGACTGCGCTGTCTTACATAAAGCATCATACAGTGTTGTGGGAAGGCTGGTATAACATAGAATATCTGAACCAGGATTTAATGGTTCTAATTGAAAATCGACCAACCCTTTCCATTTGTCTGTTCCAGAAAGCATTTGATTAACCTCCTTTTAAGAAAACGGTTTCGCTTATGCGAACATGATAATGTAAAAATAATGGAAAGTCAATATGGAAAATATGCACAAAATAACCAAAAAATATTTGGTAAACAGGACGAATGCGATAAAAAAGTATAAAAACTATTGATTTTTGAACAATAGAACTGTATACTCTGGTTATCAAAACAAGAAACCGTTTTCTAAACAAAATTTTAGAAAAATGGAATCTTACTAAGAAAACGTTATCTTAAATAAAGGAGGTATTAGGATGGCAAAATGGACAGTGCGGGCTATTCAGGTAGGAAGTATTGATCTGGATCGTTCAGCTATGACACATTTTAAAGGAAAAGGTGAACGTATTACAGTTCCGATCTGGTGTGCAGGGGCGACAGATGGAATACATAAGGTGATTGTAGATACGGGAATTCGTGATCTCGAAGAATACAGAAAAGCGGAACCTGGAGTAAAACAGACACCAGATCAGGTTACAACAGCTGCAATTAAGAGAGTCATGGGATGGGAACCTGATGACATTGATATTGTTATCAACACACATCTTCACTGTGACCATAGCGGAAGTAACAGAGAATTTAAAAATGCTAAGTTCTACGTTCAGAAAAAAGAGTGGGAAGCTGCATTTAATCCTCTTGTGCCGGAGGCGCCTTTCTACGATAAACTTTGCTACGACAAGAATGCAGTTAATTATTTCCAGTGGAATTTCCTTGAGGGAGATACAGAAATCCTGCCAGGACTGAGAGTGATTACAACGCCAGGACATACAAGAGGACATCAGTCAGTAATGTTTGACACAAAGGACGGAGTTGTATGTGTTTCAGGTGATATCTGTAATGTGGCAGAAAATGTAAATGGTAATCTGGAGCCGAATATCGTGGTAATGGTTCCGGAAACATATGAAAGCTTTGAACGCATCCGACAGTTTGCACATTATATTCTGCCAGGACATGAACCGGCTATTGAGGATGGTTCTGACAAGTTTATAGCTGTTTTATAAGAATATCTATTAGGGGAAAATAAAACTATACAAAACTATATAATAAGGAGAAAACAATATGAAAAAAAGAGCATTGGCAATCGTTATGGCAGGTTTAATGGCAGTATCTATGAGCAGCGTATGTGCATATGCAAAAGACGAAGAAAAAGAAGCGAAAACAGAAGGATTCTACATTGGTCTGTCAAATGGTTACTGGGGAAATACCTGGCGTGCACAGATGGTAGAGGATTTTGAAAACAAGGCAGAAGAATATAAAGAAGAAGGTATTATTTCTGATTATATGATCTCCAACTCAAACAGTGACGCAACAGAGCAGCTGAACCAGATAAATGCAATGATCGATTCAGGAGTTGATGCAATTCTTATTGATGCGGTATCTCCTACAACAATTAAATCCGCAGTTGAGAAAGCAAAAGCAAAAGGAATTCTCGTAGTGATTGCAAATGACCCGGCAGCTTATGAAGATACGATCTGTGTCTGTGGAGATAATTATACATGGCAGAAGATCCAGGCAATGTGGCTGATGGAACAGATCGAAGGAAAAGGCGATATCGTAAAGATTACTGGTGTATCTGGTAATGCGGCAGATACTATTCGTGAGCAGGCTAATGATGATATTCTGGCAGAATATCCAGATGTAAATGTTCTTACTTCCGCACCTGGAAACTGGTCACAGACAGATGCACAGTCCGTTATGACGACATTTTTATCAAGCTACGACAGTATTGATGCGATTCTTGAACAGGACGTAATGGCAGAAGGTGTTATCAAAGCATATGAAAATGCCGGTAAAGATATCCCGGTTATGACAGGAGATTACACAAAATCCTTCTTTGCAAAATGGGCAGAAATGGAAGATCTTAATACAATTGGTGTTCCGTATGCACCAGGTAATGCAACTGTAGCACTTGAGGTAGCTGTGAGATTGCTTCAGGGAAAAGAAATCGATGAGGCTAATTTAGTTGCAAATCCAATGGATGAAAATCTGATTAATACAGTCATGGTAGCCCCGCCGTACGTTGTTACCAAGGAAGCACAGCCGGACGCTACGTGGATGGAAGGACTGGAAAATACAGAAGCTATTTCACTGGATGAAGCAATGGAACTGTTAAAAGATTCAGCTGATACGGCTGCATTAGACGGTTATATGTCAGACGAAGCTGTCGACAAATTATTCAAATAAAGAAACCGTATTCAGGGACTGGCGGTAGTTGATGCCTCCGCCAGTCCTGTTTTTAATATAGACAGGATACAGGAGGAGGCAATATGGGGCTTATTTTTCAAAATATATCAAAAAAATATGGTGCTGTTGTAGCAATAAAACACGCTGAAATGGAAATTGAAAATGGAGAAGTCAGGGCTATTTTAGGTGGAAATGGATCTGGAAAGTCGACACTGGCAAAAGCTCTGGGTGGACTGATAAGTAAAAATTCCGGAGAAATTATTTTTGACGGACAATCGATTGATTTCAAATCACCGAAAGAAGCGAAAAAAAATCATGTAATAATGACAAGCCAGGAACTGAGTCTGTTCGGAAATCTGACGGTAGAAGAAAATATCTGCATATGTGACGTACCTTTAAAAGGCATTTTTACAGATAAAAAAAGAATTAAAGAAAAGTCGCTGGAAATTTTAAAGGTGATGAAATTAGAAAACATTGCGACAAAAAAAGTAGAAGATCTTGCACCAAACCAGCAGTATATGGTAGAACTTGCCAAAGCACTGGTTCAGGAACCAAAACTTCTTATTATTGATGAGATCACGTCAGCTTTATACAGAGAAGATGTAGAAATCGTTGATGATATTATAAAAGATCTGAAGAAAAAGGGATGTATGGTTTTATTTATTTCGCATCGTATGTCAGAATTATATGCTATGTGTGACAGTGTCACGATTATGAAAAACGGAGAGACCCTCGGTACTTATCCGATGCAGGAAAAAACGGAAAGTGGGTTACTTTCTCTGATGGTAGGATCAAAAGTAGAGACTGGCAGACAACATAAAAACCGTCAGGCAAAGAGTGAAAAAGATATATTGATCAAAGCACCACACATAAAAATTCCTTCCTATGGAACAGAGGAAAGTCTGGAGATCAGAAAGGGAGAGATTATAGGTGTTGCAGGACTGCAGGGACATGGTCAGACCGATCTTGTCAATTCGCTGTATGGTAACCTGGGAGAAATAAAAATCATCATCGATGGCAAAGAGGTTTCTATTCATAATTCCAGACAGGCAGTTTCAAATGGATTTGCATTTATTTCCGGCGACAGGGAACGGGATGGAACATTCCAGGAGCGTAATCTGGCTGAGAATCTTGCAGCAGTGAAAGAACTGGTCAAGCATGAAAAAATCGGTGATTCCAGGTCTGTTCTGGACAGCTTTAATGTTAAATACGATAATCCGGGACAGCTGATTACTGCATTGAGCGGTGGTAACCAGCAGAAAGTTGTTGTAGGACGGTGGTTAAGCACAAAGCCGCGGCTTCTTCTGGCAAATGACCCTACAAAAGGTATTGATGTTAAAGCAAGAACAGATCTTCATAAAGAGTTTGTGAAACTTGCAGAAGAGGGAAATGCGGTAATCATGATTTCCAGTGATGATGATGAGCTGGTAAATGTTACATCTATGGCAGAATGTTCAAGGGTTATTGTTATGTATGAAGGGCATATTTCTGCAATTCTTGAGGGCGATGCTATTACAAGAGAGAACATTTCGGCGGCATCTATGCCGATTGAAGAAAAACAAATGCAGGCATAATTGAAAGGAGGATAAAATCAGATGAACAAAGTAAAGAAACTGATGTCATGGAATGCATTTCCGGCATTATTATTGTTTGTAATATTTCTTGGGATTAATGGAGTAATGACAGGTGGACTGAGTGTATCTTTTTTTCGATCCTTCATTTCCACTAATGCAGGTGCGATTTGTGTGGCAATCGGTGTAACTGCTACGATTCTTGTTGCAGGTACTGATATTTCTCTTGGTTCGATCGTGTCGCTGGTAAATGTGGTTATTGTTACTGCTTTTGAGAAAGGATTTTCTGTACCGCAGGCTGCATTGCTGGGGCTGTTGACTGCAGTTCTGTGTGGAATGTTCAATGGTTTTGTTGTAGGCATCATGAGAGTTAATCCGCTGCTGGCAACATTTGCAACATCAATTGCATTTGCAGGAATTGCATTATGGATTTTGCCATATCCTGGTGGCTATATTGATTTCACTTTTGGTGACTGGTATCTGGGAAATATGTTTGGTATTATTCCGACGCCGGTAGTATTGATAGCCATTCTTGTACTTATATGGATATTTGTAATGAAATTACCTGTGGGATTGCATATTTATGCGTTGGGTAAAGATGTAAAGAAGGCGTATGCATCAGGAATAAATGTTGCTGCGTTAAGATTTTTTGTGCATACATTTGCCGGTCTGGCGGCAGGAGTTGCCGGTATTTGTATAAGTGCCAATATATGTGCCGGAAGTCCGACAGTAGGATCTGCCATGAGTATGAATTCTATCGCAGCGGCAGTTATCGGCGGTGTTTCTCTGAATGGAGGAATCGGAGGAATATGGAGTGGTATTTTCGGCGCATCTTTCCTGAGTATTCTGATTTCTATTGTCGTATCTGCAAATTTAAGTTCTATAGTACAGAGCTTTATACAGGGACTGATCCTGCTGATTGGAGTTACAGTGTCTATTGCAGCATCAGATAAAGAAATCAAAACAAAAATAAAGAGAGCTATAGGAGGAAAGAGATGAAAACACTGAAAAAGCTTAACAATCCATATCTTCCGGCAATTATAGGAACGGTTGCTCTTTTAATTCTTGGACAGTGTCTGAGCAAAGGTTTTCTGTCTATGAATAATATTTCAAGTATTTTGATGACAACGTCAATTCTTACACTTGCGTCAATTGGCCAGGCAGCGGTAATCATATCAGGTGACAGTGGGCTTGACATGTCTGTTGGTGCAATCATGTCTATGACAGCTCTCTTTGGTCCAATGATAAATGTAGGATCTGGCGTAGCCTCATTTATTTTAATGATTCCTGCTGTTATGCTTATGGGAGCTGTTGTCGGCGCAATTAATGGCACCGGAGTTCAAATGTTAAAGGTTGTTCCGCTGGTTATGACGCTGATTATGTCAAATGTTGTAGATGGCTTTTCAATCATGGTTACAAAAGGGCAGCCATCTGTTATGGTAGGAAAGGAATTACAGGGAATCTCAAAAACATTAGTAGGTCCACTGAGAATCCTGCCAACAGTAGTGCTCATTGTTTTGATCTTACTGGAAGTTCTGTTCCTGAGAAGAAGCCGCTATGGAAGAAGTCTGTTTCTGGCAGGTAATAATAGAAATGCGGCAAATCTCTGTGGTATCAACAGTAAAAAGATAATTATCCTGGCGTATGTGTTTGGTGGAGCTATGGCGGGATTTGCAGGGCTTATGCTGGTTGGATATGCAGGAACGGCACAGATGAATATGGCAAGCAGCTATACAATGCTTTCTGTTGCAGCAGTAGTTATTGGTGGAACCAAACTGACAGGTGGAAAAGGTACATTCATTGGAGGTGCTCTTGGTGCTTTGGTGCTGGTACTTATTACAAATATTCTTCAGGCATTAAATATGGCCGCAGGATTAAGATCTCTGATCCAGGGAATTATTCTGATCGTGATTCTGATGATGAACAGCAGAGCACCTAAGCTTCGACAGTAATGATAAATATTATTACCAGAATATCTATTGCGAAAAGAAAGTGCATGATGTAAAATTGAAGAGAAAAGGAGAAAATGCATGAAGAATGGAAAGTATGGCATTTCAGATGTTGCAGAGATGTTAGGCGTTTCAAAATCAACAGTTTCTCGCGTAATCAATGGAAATGAAGGTGTCGGTCCGGAACTTCGTAAAAAAGTGATGGACTTTATCAATGAAATAGGATATCAGCCAAATACGATAGCCCAGAGTTTAAGTAAGGGACGGATGAACATAGTGGCATTGATACTGGGAGATATTCGAAATCCGTTTTATGCAGATTTGACATTTAATATTCAGAGGATTCTTAACGACAATGGTTATATGGTAATGGTTCTGAACAGTGAATATAACATTGATAGAGAACTGGAATTTTTGAAATTAACAGAGCAATTTAATTTTGCAGGTTTGATTTTGATAACGGCACAGGAAAAAGCAATAGAAGAGAGACTGAAAAATATGGAAATGCCAAAGGTGCTTGTTAATCGTATTCTACCATATTATACAGGAGATTCGGTGTTAATTGATAATTTTCAGGCAGGATATCAGGCAACTATGCATCTGATTGAACTGGGACACCGTCACATAGGCTTTATCAAAGGACCGGGGGTATCTTCTGCATCCAGTCAGCGCTTTGCAGGTTACCGACAGGTACTTGAGAATTATGGCTTTTCTTTTGATGAGAAATGTGTGTTTGAGAGCGATCTGAAATTAGAAACAGGACGGGCGCTGGCACAGCAATTTTTAGAAATAAAAGAGCGTCCAAGTGCGATGGTTGTGGTAAACGATATGACTGCAATCGGTTTTATGGATGGCTGCAGGAAAGCGGGAATCCGTATTCCTGAAGAGTTGTCAATCATAAGTTTTGATGATATTGCAATGGCGTCAATGTATGGTATCGAACTGACGACGATAAGCCAGCATGTAGATGAAATGGGTGAAAAAGCAGCACATTTGATGTTGAAACAGTTAAATGACAAAGATGCGAAAACAGAGCGTATTATTATGGAGCCAACTTTGATTGTAAGAAAAACAACCTGTGAATGTTCTGAGATTTGAAAAGTTTGCCAGTTGGAGAGATTCACTGGCGGCAGTTTGCAAATTCTATATGGAAAGTGGTGGAAATAAGTGCATAGAATGAAACGGGTAGAGGATTCCCGTACGGAGAATACATTTCTGATCATGAATAAACATATCAACTGTTATGGACGTCTCTTTGGTGGAGTGCTGATGCAGTGGATTGATGAGATGGCGGGGATTGTAGCTCGCCGTCATGCCGGTACGATTGTTACAACAGCCTGTGTAGATAACCTGAATTTTAAAGCAGGTGCTTATCTGGGAGATGTGGTTGTGCTGATCGGAAAACTGACCTATGTAGGCAGGACCTCTATGGAAGTACGAATTGATACTTATGTGGAGGAGTCGGATGGAACACGCAGGATGATTAACAGAGCTTATGAAGTTATGGTGGCATTGGATGAGGACGACAACAAAGTGGACGTACCGGGTCTTATCGTAGAGACAGAGTCTGAAAAGGCAGAATGGGAAGGCGGAGAAAAGCGATATACACTACGGAAGGAAAGGCGAAGAGAAGGATACTGATGTTAATGAAGCCTGAGGCTATCTATCATATTATGGCAGATAGCCTCAGGCTTGTTCTTGCATTTTTACATATTAAAATAGAGAATATAGAATATAGCAATTATAAGTAAGTGTCATACAGAGCAGTAGAAAATCGTATGGCACTTTTATTGTATCTCAAGTAAGCAACGTGAGTGTGTTCAATGATTGACAGCAAAAGCAGGGTTTGCTACACTAAAAACATATTGGCAGAATTGCAGAAGTCAGAGGAAGATACAATGAATTATAGAAGTGTAAAAATATCAGAAGATGCGAGAATTTCAAAGCAGTCTGTGCTCGCAGGGGATGTGACGATTGGGAGAGACAGCTGTGTGTTTTATTTTGCGGTGATCCGTGGCGACGAGGCTCCGGTTGTGATTGGAGATGAGTCGAATATTCAGGAGAATTGTACAATTCATGTAAGCCGTAACATGCCGGTTCATATTGGAAATAATGTCACTGTAGGGCACAATGCAGTGATCCATGGCTGTACGATCGGAGACAGAAGCCTGATCGGGATGGGGGCAGTGATCCTTGATGGTGCAAAGATCGGAAACGACTGTATCATTGGAGCCGGAAGCCTTGTGACAAAGAATACCGTGATACCGGATGGCTCCCTTGTGATGGGCAGTCCGGCAAAGATTAAACGAAATCTTGCCTGGGAAGAAAAATTGAGAAACCTTGAAAATAGCAAAAGATATGTGAATGTCTCCAGAGAGATGCAGGAACAGGGAGTATTATAAGAAACTATTATAATTTACAGAGAGTGAGGAAAAATGCATGTCCTGTACAATAAGAAAAGCCACACCGCAGGATCTTCCGAGAATCCGGGAGATCTACGAGATGGCAAGACAGTTTATGAGAAAAAACGGTAACCATTCACAGTGGGGTAAAGGTGACGAACCGGAAGCTCTGATCGAGGAAGATATCCGCCAGGGAAATCTGTATGTACTGGAGGAAGCGAGTATTCATGCAGTATTTGCCTTTATTATAGGAGAAGATCCGACCTATCTGGAGATAGAAGAAGGAAACTGGAAGTCAGAGGAACCTTATGCTGCCGTGCATCGGGTAGCCAGCGACGGAACCGTGCAGGGTGTCATCGGTCATGTCATGGATTACTGTAGCGCACAGGTACCACATCTTCGGATCGACACACATAAGGATAACAAAGTAATGCAGCACGTACTGGAAAAATACGGTTTCGTAAGCTGCGGCATCGTGCATGTCCGGGATGGAAGCCCGCGCATTGCATATGAACTGCTCCCGTAATATGTCATAATATGTTAAAAAAACGTTATTTGCGTTACAGGTAGTATCCCGCGAGGTGTTTTGCCATGAATATGGCAAAATCCCATCACCGAAGGTGATTTGGAATGGATTTTGACCAAGTTACTGTGAACGGAGTGAACAGTAACCCTTTGAGCATATCTGCTCGAATAATTCATAAAAACACTTGTTCCTATAAAACAAATATATTATAATAAAAAAGAACAATATGTTCGTAGAAATAAAATCAATCCGTCAGTATATAGAAAGTCAGGGTGAGAAAAATAAACCGGGTAGTAAAAATAAGAATCTATCCAAATAAAGAACAGATATCTCAGATAGAGAAAACAATCGGCTGCTGCCGTTTCCTTTATAATCAGATGCTTGCGGATAAGATCAGTTATTACCAGAAAGAAAAAAAGATGCTGAAAAATACACCGGCCGGATATAAAAAAGAACATCCATGGCTGAAAGAAGCAGATTCTCTTGCACTGGCAAATGTGCAGAGGAACCTGGAAGGAGCCTTCCGGAAATTTTTTCGGGAACCGAAAGTGGGATTCCCAAATTACAAATCAAAAAAATTCCCGGAAATCTTATACAACAAATATGATAAATGGAAATATCTGCCTGCAGGAAAAGTCTCTGAAACTACCAAAGATGACACCCATAAAAATAAAACTTCACCGTTCGATACCGGAAGGGTGGAAACTAAAATCAGTGACTGTAAGCAGGGAACCAACCGGAAAATATTTTGCAAGTCTGTTGTTCGACTGTGAAAACCAAACAGCGGAGAAAAGACAGGCAGAAAAATTTCTGGGGATTGATTTTGCCATGCATGGGCTGTGTGTGTTTTCTACCGGTGAAAGAGCTGGATATCCGATGTTCTACCGGAGTGCTGAGAAAAAGCTTGCCCGGGAACAGAGGAAACTTTCCAGATGCGAAAAGGGCAGCAGGAACTATCAAAAACAGAGGAAAAGGGTTGCATTATGTCATGAAAGGATAAAGAACCAGAGGAAAGATTTCCATCATAAGCTCAGTCATGACCTTGCGGAGAAGTATGATGCGGTATGTGTGGAAGATCTGAACCTGAAAGGGATAGCCGGAGGTCTGCACTTTGGAAAAGGGATACAGGATAACGGATATGGGCAGTTCCTTTCGATGCTTGGATATAAGCTGGAAGAACGTGGTAAATATCTTATAAAAGTAGACCGTTATTTTGCATCCAGTAAGATATGCAGCGTATGTGGGAATAAGAAGAAAGAACTGGCTTTGTCAGAACGGACATACATATGTGAATGTGGAAACCGGATGGATCGGGATGTGAATGCAGCTGTCAATATCCTGAAAGAAGGAAAAAAGATATATAAAAAGTGTGCGTAGCGGCACATAGAAAAATCTGTAACTAGATAAAAAAGAACCGCGGGACACGCGGGGATAGCCTGTTTTAGCTTTGCCCTGAAGGGCAATCGAGCAGGAAACCCCCACTTCAAAATCTGTAAGATTTAAGTGGAGGGAGCATGTCAGTGCGTCCATAAATGCAGATGTGATGTTCGGCCTGCTGAGTGCAGTTTCCATGCCCATCACCGCATACGGACAGCCGGCAAAATTCCGTCCTGTTGTTCTTGCTGATAATTTGGGAAGTCCTGTCTGCCTGAGAATCTGGCTGATTCCGGTTGCAGAATAGCCGTTTTTCCAGAACAGTTCGGCAGCACATTTGATCAGACGCTGCCTGGATTCTTCACCCTTTGTCATTGTGTATTTCCTCCTTCAGTCTGTGAAATAAATGTGTGAGTGCAAACATGAGCGTCTCATAATGCATATAATCCAAAATATTTCTGTCTACAAGAATTTGAAGGTTTGCCGGGAATTCATCGTCTGCTTCCCAGAAACGAATAATAACTGGCAAAAAAGGAAAAAGTTCTAATTCGAAAGCAACATCGCCCTTTTTCAGTTCTTTCCCGGAAAGTGTCAGGCAGGCGTTGTGTAATTCTGGGATTTTTCCATTAAAAGAGTCAGCAGTATTCTGAAAAAATCCATTATTCGAAGAAAGATTTCCTGTTTGGACAGTGGAAAGACTACCAACGTTTACAAACTTATGTGCCAGATGACATTCATCTTTGGAATAACACAAAACATCATAAATGGTCATTGCTTCATTATAATCTGCTTCGCAGACAGTTTTAAAATCATCCTCTGACCATTGAACATTTCCTGATTTCCTGTTGATACGATAGATGCGCTTAACAAAAGAAAGATACAACCAGGACGGATCGTGTTTTAATGAAAATTTGGCTATCATTGTGTCCTGGTCATATTGCAGGAAAACATTCGCCATAGAAAGTTTCGTCTTTTCGTAATTACTAACAGCGTTTATCATATCAGCCTCCAGGTGCATGTGCTTTACAATTTATTTACAGAATAGACTATTCGGTCTATAAAGTCAAATATGGTTAGCTTTTTATAGAAAATCTGTTCACCAGGCTACATTTATTTGTGTTATACTGTTCGTGAAAGGGCATGAGGAATGATAAAAAATCCGAGAGAAAGGTGAAATTCTATGGAAAATTTGATCTGGTACATCATAATGATCCCATGCAGTGCATTACTCACAGGAATTGGAATTTACGCATGGAACAGGAAAAAACCTATGTGGTTCTGGTCTGGAAAGACTGTTAAAGAGACAGAGATTTCAGATATTACTGCTTACAATCATGCCAATGGAATTATGTGGATCGTATACTCTATTATTTATTGGATGGCGACATTTGCCGGGATTTGGAATTCTACAGCAGCATTGGACCTGATCATAGTGGGCTGTGTAATTGGGATTCCGGTACTGGTAGTCGTATATAATCGAATATATGCAAGATATAAGGCCTGACCAGATTGGTCGATAATAAAAATACAGAGCAGGATTTTTCAGTATGGAAAATCGGGGAAAGGTTAAAAAATGGCAAAATTATATTTCAGATACGGAGCAATGGGCAGTTCGAAGTCTGCCAATATTCTGATGGTTCGTTATAACTACGAAGAACGTGGTCAGTATGCGGTATTATTAAAACCAAGGACTGACAACCGGGATGGGGAAGATGAGATCAAGTCCCGGATAGGGCTGTCTGCACCGGCTGAATATGTAGATGATTTTTTGCAGGAGATCTCGAAATGCTGGAATGTTGAAACTTCAGAATATATCTACCATGAAAAAAGGGTAGCAGCAGTTCTGGTGGACGAAGCACAGTTTCTTTCGCCCGAAGAAGTAGACAGATTATCGGATATCGTGGATTTTTATGATATTTCGGTTCTTTGCTATGGGCTTCGCACCGACTTTTTGAACCATCTCTTTCCGGGCTCCAGGCGGCTTATGGAGATTGCAGACGTGATAGAAGAAGTCCCTACCGTATGCTGGTGTGGAAGAAGAGCACAGTGCAACACCAGATATGCTAATGGCAAAATCGTCCGCGAAGGCGCACAGATCATGCTTGGTTCAAATGAAAGTTATGTGGCACTTTGCAGAAAGCACTACAAAGAAGGAAAATTGTGGAAGTAGAATAGTAACGTTGACAAAACGGTTAGTGCGTGCTAACATAACAAGTGTTATGAATGATGAGCGAAGAAAACAAACCGAACAAAAATTAATCAGATCCGGCAGAGGCAATCATTCTGATGGAGAAATCCGCGGGCAGCCGGTACGAAGGATTTAAGAGCCAGATTGACATGCAGATGCAATCAGCATTTACCAGCTATTTTTCCAAATTTATGGGTGTCAGCCCCGATGCGGAACTTATCAGGATTCTGGTTTCCATGAGGCTTCAGGGATACATGGAACTGATCAAAGGAGATTATACCGTGGAAGAAAGAATAAGGCTTGCAAGAGAGATCGGCATCCACGCGGATGCAGGGACAATGGCGTTAATTAAATATCTGAACGGACAAAAAGAAGTCTATCGCAAATAATGCGGTAGGCTTTTTCTATTGCAAAACATAATTTTTTTCGGATTTGTTATGTGCTCATACAGATTTGATTTGAAATGTGAGGAGGAAAAAATCATGAACGAAAAAGCAAACTACGGAAACTGGGTACCGGAGAAAGCACTCTATATGTTGTTTGGAGCAGCAGTTCTTTTGGGTGTGCATGAGCACCTGGTCGAGCATCTTGACTGGAACGGAGAAGGCAGACTACTCGACATCGGATGCGGGGCAGCCGCACTTACGGTTCGCTGTGCCAAAGCTTTTCCAAAAGCACAGATCACCGCAATGGACTACTGGGGCGCAGAATGGAATTACGCCAAAGAACAATGTGAAAGAAACGCACAGATAGAAGGTGTTGCAGATCGTATATCTTTCCAGAAAGGGGATGCTGCGAAACTGGATTTTCCAGATGAAACCTTTGACGCGGCAGTAAGCAACTTTGTATTCCATGAAGTACGCACAGCAAAAGACAAACGGGATGTTGTAAGAGAAGCACTACGGGTAGTAAAAAAAGGCGGCGTTTTTTCCTTTCAGGATATGTTTTCCCAGAAAGCACTGTACGGAGATATGGAGCAGTTCGTCCGTGAACTGAAAGCGGAAGGCATCTCAGAAGTACATTACATAGGAAATCTGGAAAAGAAACTCGACTTTATCCCGGGGTTTGTAACAACACCATGGATGATCAGTGGAATGGGGATTATTTATGGAAAAAAGTAAGTGATGGATTCGCAAAAACGCCTGTACAGCTGACTGCCGCAGGCGTTTTTCAATGAGATGATCTACTGTTATTTACGTGCAACAAGGTGTGCGCGGAACCCTTTCTGTTTCTCCATAGTCAGTACAGTGAAGCCGGTTTTTTCTGCCATGGCGATGAATTCTGTGACTTTATGTATCTTCACATCGCCATGACCAGCCAGATTTGCCAGAGGCATTTCCAGATGGTTCATCAGCCAGACGATAAAATCTGAAGAGGTATAGTCACGTAAAACGAGTCGGCCGCCTTTTCGCAGAACACGGTAAGTACTGTTAAAAAATGCCTGAGGATTCGGATAGTGATGGAAGCTGTTGGAACAGATCACCGCATCAAAAGAATCCTCAGCAAAAGGAAGATTTTCGCTGTCGCCTACGATAAATTCCGTGTTGGAAAGCTTCTTTGCCTGAGCGACCTTGATCATTTCAGGAGTGAGGTCGAGACCGATATAATGTTTATCCGGGTATTTTTGATGGAGCAATTCAAGCATCGGTCCGGTTCTACAGCCACAGTCGAGCACATCGTGGAAAGGCTCCTTTTCCAGTTCTGCCAGGATCGGCGGGTAATCATCCTTACACATTTCATAAATACCGGCATGTCCACTGTCGTAAATCTTGGCTGCCTGTGTGAATTCTTTGATAGAAAGCTGTTTATATTTTTCAGGTGTCATAAAAAAGGCCTCCTAAACTTGAAATTTTTTTGATAAACGGTTAGGTTATACTAACCAGACATTACCATAAATGCACAGAAAAGTCAATTAAACGGGGCGTGTCTGTGTATTTTGGTTTGGGAGTATGCTATAGTTATTAGAGATAGGAATGTATGAAAGAAAGGAAAACTGGAATGACGACAACTACGTTGTGTTACATAGAAAATGATAATAAATATCTGATGCTTCACAGAGTAAAAAAGAAGAATGACATGAACGAAGGTAAATGGATCGGCGTCGGCGGGCATGTGGAAAGTCAGGAAACTCCTGAGGAATGTCTCGTGCGTGAAGTGAAGGAAGAAACAGGTCTTACGCTCACCTCGTATAAATTTCGTGGGCTGGTAACGTTTATAAACAGTGAATCTGAATCCGAGCTTATGTGCGTGTTTACAGCGGACGGATATACAGGTGAACTGATCGAATGCAATGAGGGTGAGCTTTGCTGGATCGACAAAGCCAGGGTATCGGAACTTCCTGCATGGGAAGGGGATAGGGTGTTTCTTGATCTGCTTCTTTCGGGCGAAGAACGCTTTTTTTCCGCGAAACTGCAGTATGAAGGCGACAGACTTGTTGAAACGAAGATCAATTTGTATTGAGGAGGGAACTTACAAGATGGATAAAAATAAACAATGGATCGATCTGATCGTGGAACTACAGAGTCTTGCACAGGTAGGACTTACTTATGGAAAAGATGTTTATGACAAAGAACGTTATGAACGCATTCGAGATATTTCTGCTGAAATGATGGCTGAGCTTTCCGGTCTGCAAATGGAAAAGGTAAAAGATCTTTTCTGTAATGAGACAGGCTATCAGACACCAAAAATTGATACCCGCGCGGCAATATTTAAAGAGGGAAAAATCCTGCTCGTTCACGAAAACAACGGAACCTGGTCACTGCCGGGCGGATGGTGCGATGTGAATGTATCCGTAACAGAAAACACAATAAAAGAAGTGAAAGAAGAAGCAGGTCTTGATGTTTCTGTCAAAAGTGTGATCGCCATTCAGGACAGGGAAAAGCATAATCTTCCGGTCTATGCATACAGAGTCTGCAAGATATTCATGCTCTGCGCGGCGACTGGTGGAGGTTTTGAAGAGAATATCGAGACTACAGGTTTTGACTATTTTGCAGAGGACGAACTTCCTGAACTTGCAGGCGAAAAGAACAATGAAGAACAGATCAGAATGTGTTTTGATGCATACCGTGCAGGTGATAAATGGAAGACATTTTTTGATTAAATGATAGAGGTGTTTTTTTCATAACATCTGGGAGCACGCAGAGTCAGGAAATGCCTCTTATATTTTGCTAGACTGTAATCACCAGGAAGGGAGTGAAAGAATGAACTGGATACAGGGAATACAGAGAGCGATTGATTATGTGGAAGCGAATATAACAGAAGAAATTGACTTCGAAGAAGTGGCAAAACAGGCGTATTCGTCTTCGTTTCATTTTCAGAGAGTCTTCGGTATTTTGTGCGGATTTTCGCTTGGTGATTATATCCGTATGCGCCGCCTTTCTCTGGCAGGTGAAGAACTGTCAAAGGGAAATGCAAAGATCATTGACATAGCAATGAAATATGGATATGATACGCCGGAAAGTTTTTCCCGTGCCTTTACCCGATTCCATGGCATTGCACCAAGTGAAGCAAAACACAGCGGCAAAGTTAGAATCTTTACTCCCCTGTCTGTAAAATTAACCTTAACAGGAGGCAGTAAGATGGATTACAGAATTGAAAAAAGAGATGCATTTCAGGTTGTCTGCAAGAGAAAAAGAGTTGATAAACCACAGTCGGCAAATGCCACGCCTGACATTACCGCAATGTGGCAGGAGTACGGTGCGAACGGAACAATGGGAAGGCTGATCGCCTGCATGCCGGAGAATCCGGTGATGAAAGGTCTGCTTGGAATTTGTTTTTCCTCTGAGCTTAATGCGAAGCAGTTTCCTTATGGGATCGGTGTCGAGTATGATGGAAGAAAAGTTGACGACGACCTGGAGATCGTGACGATCCCGGCGAATACTTATGCGGTCTTTACAAGCAAAGGAAAGATGCCGGATGCTTTTATCGAGACTTATCATAAGATCGTCACAGAATTTTTCCCGCAGAGCGCACAGTATGAATATGCGGAGAATGTGGAGTTTGAGGTTTACTCATCACAGGATGTCTCAGATCCGAATTACCAGTGCGAGATCTGGATCGCGGTGAATGAGAAAACAGAATAATAAGAATTTCAAAAAGTGGAACGACTTCTGATGAGCAGGAGAAATTCCACTTTTTTGCGCTATATTGCTGTAGAAGGAATTGGATTCCTGGGGATAAAATGATATAATAAGAAATCATTTATGAAAGGAAATCGTGAAATGAAAATATACGAAGTCAGAGAAAGAACGCCCCGGCTGGTAGCCGATCTTTTGGATATCTGGGAAGTATTTGTCCGTGCAACACATCATTTTCTTTCGGATGCGGAGATCACTCAGATCAAAGAATATGTTCCACAGGCATTACAGGGTGTTGTACATCTGATCATTGCGGAAGATGAGACAGATGGACCGACAGCATTCATAGGAATCGAAAATAACCGCCTGGAAATGCTCTTTCTTTCTCCGAAAGTACGAGGGAAAGGTCTGGGGAAACAGCTGCTTCAATATGCAGTCCAGGATTATGGAGTCCGTGAATTAACAGTAAATGAGCAAAATCCGCAGGCAGTAGGGTTTTACGAGCATTTGGGCTTCCAAACGTACAAAAGAACAGAATACGATGAAGAAGGAAATCCATATCCACTTCTGTATATGAAACTGGTGTGAAACAGGAGGAACTATTTATGAAAATCTCAGAAATCATGGAAAAAATGATTGCTTTTTCGAAAGGAAATATTCATGATATCAATCATTTTATGTGTGTATGGACGTACGCAAAGACAATCGGAGAACTGGAAAATCTGGATCAGGAAACACAGTATATTCTGGAAGTCGCAGCAATCACACATGACATTGCATGTCCTTTCTGTCGCGAAAAGTATGGCAATACAAACGGCAAATATCAGGAAAAAGAAGGAATGCCGATTGTAAAAGAATTTCTGGCAGATACTGGTATGTCAGAGGCACAGATTGAACGTGTGGCATATCTGGTAGGACATCATCATACACTGAAAGACATTGAGGGGATTGATTATCAGATTCTGATCGAAGCAGATTATATTGTAAATGCATATGAAAGTGAATACAGCAAAGAGAATATCGAAAACTTTATTGAGAAAGTTATGAAAACAGACAGTGGAAAACGTATTACAAGGGAAGTGTTCTGCTTATGAAAACACGCGAAGAGGCACTGAAATTTGGATTATCCTTTAAAAATGTATATGAAGAACGCCCGTTCAAAGATCAAAACTGGCAGCTGGTGAGAGTGAAGGGAAGTAAGAAAGCCTTCCTCTGGATCTATGAAAGAGACGGATATATCAATCTCAATGTAAAGGTAAATCCGGAGTGGCGTGACTTCTGGCGGTCTGCGTATGATGCCGTGATCGCAGGTTATCATCAGAACAAAGAGTACTGGAACACGATCATTCTGGATGGCAGCATACCGGATAAAGACATCAAAAGAATGATCGCCGAAAGCTATGATATCATCACAGACAGCCCGACAAAACGGATCTACGAGGCGGTCAAACGAATTCCAAAGGGACATGTGGCAACGTACGGAAAAGTGGCAGAGATGGCAGGCAATGCGAAGATGTCAAGAGCAGTTGGAAATGCCCTGCACAAAAATCCGGACCCGGAGCATATCCCGTGTTTTCGCGTAGTAAATGCGAAGGGAGAACTGGCAGGAGCCTTTGCATTTGGTGGAGAAAGGACACAGGCGAAGCTTCTTGAAGAAGATGGGGTAGCGGTGATCGATGGCAAAGTCGATCTGAAGAAATATGGGATCTAATAGCAGACCAGGGAGCATGATTCCCTGGCCATTTCTTTTCCAGATGCCTGGAACGGCGATATTCCAGAGGAGATACACCGAACTGTTTTTTGAACACAGAGGCGAATTTACTCTGGTTCAGATAGCTGACCTGCTCTGCGATTTCAGCCACAGATAAACGCGTTGTGGCGAGTAATTCTCCGGCTTTATTCATACGTATTTCACGCAGATAGACAGAGATATTCTGTCCGTAAACACCACGGAAATAGTTTTTCAGACTGGTCTCACTGATAGAAAATTCTTCGGCTAATTCCCACGCAGGATGGTGCGTGGTGATCCCGATCAGCTTTGTTCCGATCTTTCTGCCGATTCTTGGCGCGCTGTGGACACTGATCACAGGAAATCCGTTCATGCTGTTCCTGACAAGGGTAAAGAAGTTTGGCATGGTCACATTAATGGCAATCTTAAGCGGCCTTCTGATGGGGCTTACCGGAATGGGATACTGGGGTGTACCGCTGGGTCTTGTGTTTGGCCTGCTGGGCGACCTGATCCTGTTTTGCGGTATTCTTTCTACAGAAATACATTGTTTTCTAGGAGGCAGATAGTATGATAGAAATTGATCATGTGACATTTACCTACGGGGAAAATAATGAACATTCTGCGGGAATTCGAGATATCGATCTGACGATAGAAGACGGTCAGGTAGTCGTGCTCTGCGGGGAGAGTGGCTGTGGCAAAACAACGCTTACGCGACTGATCAACGGTCTGATCCCGCATTATTATGAGGGAAAAATGAGCGGTGAAACCTGGGTAAACGGAGTGAAAGTTTCCGAGCAGCCGCTGTACGATACGGCGAAGATCGTTAGAAGTGTTTTTCAGAATCCGAGGTCACAGTTTTTTAAATATTCCAAGGTTACATCTTGTCTGAGAAGAAAAAAATGTTGTATAATGACCTAAATTTAAACAGAGAAGAATGAGGAGAGAAAAGCAATGTTCAGACCGATTCGAAGAAAGAAAAAAGAAATGGATCTTGATGCTGCGAAAGAACTTTTGCAGTGCAGCAGGCGTGGCGTACTTGCGGTAAATGGAGATGACGGATATCCTTATGCAGTTCCTATCAATTATTTTTATGACAGAAATGCCGGGAAAATATATTTTCATGGAGCACGTGCCGGATACAAAGTTGATGCCCTGCGCGCCAGTGACAAAGTATGCTTCACCGTTTACGGAAATGAAACCATAAAAGAGGAAGAAGCATGGGCCCCGTTTGTGCAAAGTGCGGTTGTATTTGGCAGATGTCATCTGTTAGAAGAAGGCACAGAAGCAACAGAGATTCTTAAGAAAATCGCCAGAAAATACTATCCAAATGAACAGCTGATTGACGAAGAAATCGAACGTTCAGGAAAAGCCGTGCAGCTCTTTGAAATAGACATTGAACATATCAGCGGTAAAGAGATTCAGGAGAAGTGAATGAAATAAAAACTGGGAAGATGCTATGAAGAATAATAAAAAAATCCCTCTGGGATCATTAATTTCCACAATATTAATTGGTGTTTATATGATGTTTTCTCTCTGTGCTGGGATCGGATCTTTATTTCTTGTCAGATATGCTGGAGAGCTTACAACGGTTGGTATGAATCTGGCAACTAACCCTGGAGAAAACGGAGACTACATAAGTGGATATCTTATACTTCCAGGCTCGCTTACAGCATTGCTTGGAGGAATGACGGGAGTTGTAGCCTTTCTGGTGGCAGTAGGGCTTGTTTTATTATTTGTAATATTTCTGATCCTGTTCATATCCTCCATCGTAATGCTGAAAAAGCAAAAGATAAAAGCAGATGCCTGTGTGAAAATAGTAGTCTGCTTTATTCTTTCGATTCTTTCCTGGGTACTGTTCCAGAGCGCATGGATAGTCGTGCTGCTGATAATTCCAGCGGCATTAGGAATGACAGAGTTGTTATTTGATGAAATTTGATACCCTTTGTAATTTACGGAAAATCAAAAACGCTGAAAACCCTTGATTTATAAGGCTTTTCAGCGTTTCCAAGAGCAGGGGATGAGAGAATCGAACTCCCACCAAAGGTTTTGGAGACCCCTATCATACCATTTGACCAATCCCCTATATTATTGGAATAGTTGCAATTTCATCTGCAACAAAATGAATTATAGCAGATAATATTCTGTTTGTCAATAGCGGAGATGGAGGGATTTGAACCCTCGCGCCGGTTGCCCGACCTACCGCATTTCGAGTGCGGACCCTTCAGCCACTTGGGTACATCTCCGAATCTGAAACAGAATGTTCTGACCATGTTCCATTATATAGTCAGATCGCGGAAAGGTCAATTCTTTTTTTGCCGGGAAAAGAATCTTTTGTTGACGCGAAAACAATCCTATAATATGATATAAGGAAAGAAATCCGCAGAGTAGTAATACACCAAGTATTAGCATCTTTGCAGAAATTGCGGAAAGAGGTTAGATTCATGAACAGAAAAAAAGATGTGATTCTCAAAGCTACCGAAGCTTTGACCGAGAATTATAAAAAAGAAGAATTATTTATGCCAAAGAACAACCGTGAGCTTCCGAGCAGGGCAGCAATCATTGATGTTGTCAAGCAGCTTCGTTCAGTTATTTTTCCAGGATACTTCTGGAATGATTCGGCAGCGAAGATCTTCCCGGAGCATTTTGCAGGATATCGCCTGAATGACCTTTATGACATGCTCAAGGGACAGATCGAGATCGCACTTCTGTATGCGAATCCGGAACTTGAGCAGGATGGAGCACAGGAAGAGGCAGACCGTATCTGTGCAGGATTCTTTGAGCAGCTTCCGGATGTGCAGCAACGTCTTCTGAAGGATGTGCAGGCAGGCTTCGACGGTGACCCGGCGGCCAAGAGTAAGGAAGAAATCATTTCTTCTTATCCAGGTCTGTTTGCAATCTATGTATATCGTCTGGCGCATATTTTATATAAAGAAGAAGTTCCGTATATTCCGAGGATCATGACCGAGTATGCACATGGCAAGACAGGTATCGACATCAACCCGGGCGCAACGATCGGTGACTATTTCTTTATCGACCATGGAACTGGCGTTGTTATCGGTGAGACAACGGAGATCGGATGCAATGTGAAGCTTTATCAGGGTGTGACTCTTGGTGCGCTTTCTACCAGACAGGGACAGCAGCTTGCCAATGTCAAACGTCATCCAACGATCCGCGACAATGTGACGATCTATTCCAATGCATCTGTACTTGGCGGTGAGACTGTGATCGGAGAAAATACGATCATCGGTGGTAACACTTTCATCACAGAATCCATTCCGGCAAACACCAAAGTCAGTGCCAAGAGCCCGGAACTTGTGATCAAGAAATCAAGAAGTGCCGTTTCCAAGACAGATGTCTGGGACTGGGAAAACTAAGTCATTTTATGTATATAAAAACAAGAAAAAATATAAAATAAAAAAAATTGAAAAAATTAAAAAAACCTGTTGACAAATACTGAGTAATAAGATATACTCAATATCGTTGAAGCGAGCGAAACACAAACGCAACGCAAGCACAGCGATATGCGGGTGTAGTTCAATGGTAGAACACCAGCCTTCCAAGCTGGATACGTGGGTTCGATTCCCATCACCCGCTCTTATGCGATAGTGGCGTAGTTGGTAACGCGCGACCTTGCCAAGGTCGAGACCGCGGGTTCGAGCCCCGTCTATCGCTCTTAAGGACTCTGAGAATTCAGAGTCCTTTTCTTTTTGTTCTGTACATCTGAGGGCTGTCAGCATAGATCTTCAGCTGACTTTTTCTTCGCCTGCAGTCGTCATTCCATAGAAAGAAAAAAGATAGAGACCACAGAGACCAACCAGAGCATAGATGATTCTGGAAAGCCAGCTCATACTTCCGAACAGAAGGGCAACGAGGTTCAGATTAAAAAATCCGATCAGCCCCCAGTTCAGAGCTCCGATAATAGAAATCGTCAGTGCAAAACAATTCAGAAATTTATTTCCCATAGATGCTCATCCTTTCCTTGTTGTTGTAATCTTTAGTATCCCAGAAAGCAAAAAAAATATTCGCAGCAAAAATGTACTGCGAATATTTTTTAAAAATTAATTTACTGAACTTTGAGAATCTGAGATGTAACTGTTCCACCGCCAATCGTGAAAGCTTCGCCTGCCTGGATCGTTACGTCGGACTGATCCTTGAGTGTAAATGCCTGGCAGACATTTACAGTCTGTCCTGGATTAACCTCTGCCATGAACTGGTCTACAGCAGTATCATTTTCTGCGAGAATCGCAGCTTCCAGAGCTTGTCCATTCTGTGTTGCCTGAAGATTGACATCTACCATGGCGCTGGAAGGTGAACTTCCGTTGTTGGTGTAATCATAGTAGACAAGGATGCAGGAATTTCCGGCATAGTCCTTGGTAACACGACATTTGGTGTAATGGATAGTGAATTTATCATTGCTCATATCAATAGTGCTGTCAGAAGTTGGCTGTGCATCAAGGTTTCCAGAATCAGAATTTTCAATCTCAGAGAGAGACTGGTGGATCTCATCCTGTACGTTGGTGAAGTTTGCAGACATTACTTTGACAGTTTCTGCATCGAGGGAAACAACTTTCCATTTGCCGTTCGCCTCAATCAGAGGGTAGTCAATATCAACTTCTGTATACTTGTCCTCGACAGAACCGGATTTCTCCTCGAGAAGAGAAGCAAGTTTCTGCTGAGTTTCTTCCTCTGTTATTGTCTCTCCTGCAAATGCAGTGGAAACGATCTGCTTGAGGAATTCTGTGATGGTTTCTTTGTAGATATCAGAACCGTCAATGTATTTGATATGTGCAGTGACAGTTGCTGTTCCGTTCTGGATGTTGAACCTGGTCTTCTTGATCTCGAAACTCATCTTCTGGTTGATGGTCTTGAAGAAGTTGGTGTAAGCAGTGCTTGTGATATCCGCGTTATCCAGTGCAGACATGTCATTGCTCTGCAGAAGTTCCTTCATACCATCAAAGTTCATTGCCTGAACATTTTCGAGATAGTTCTTGGTTGTGGAGATCGGTTTCTGACGTTCCATGAAATAGTATGCTGCCGCTCCGGCGACTGCGAGGATGAGAATGATCAGAAAGACGATCAGTCCGGTTTTCTTTTTTTTCTTTTTGGGAACTTTGATCTCTTCTGTTTCGGTAACAGATGCAGTATCAACAGTTTCCGGTTTATTTTTATTTTTTCGCATTATTGCCTCCTTTTTTTCTATTATAGCAGAGGAGAGCCTTACTTGACAAGGACAATTGCAGGCTCTAAAATTAACCTTAACAACAGAAAGAAAATGAGGGGATTTCTTTTTTACAAAGAGGAGGAAGTGCTTATGGCAAAAAAATACGAAGATTTTTTTCGGTCGGAAGCGGACGGGCTGGAGATCTCAGTCTTGTGTATCTGCCCGGAGGAGAAGCCGTATCGGGCGATCGTTCAGCTTGTTCACGGGATGTGTGAACATAAGGAACGTTACATACCATTTATGGAATATCTTGCAGAACAGGGATTTGTGACCGTGATCCATGACCACAGAGGACATGGAAGGAGTGTCCGTTCCAAAGATGATCTCGGATATATGTACGGTAGCGGAGCAGAGGGAATGCTCAAGGACATTGCGAAAGTAAATCATGACATCCGCAAATATTTCCCGGATCTTCCGCTGATCCTGATGGGACACAGTATGGGCTCGCTGGCAGTGAGGGCTTTTGCAAGTGAACATGATGACTGCCTGGATATGCTGATTGTATGCGGTTCACCGAGCGAAAACAAGGCAAGGATTCTTGGCAAAGCGATCGCAACGGCAGAGGGCAAAGTTCTGGGATATTGTCACAAGAGCCATGTGCTGGAGTCACTTTCTTTCGGTTCCTATGTATGGAAATTTCGAAAGGAAGGCAACAAAAATGCCTGGACCTGTTCAGATCCGGCAGTCTATCAGGCGTACACAGATTCCGAATTGTGCGGATTTACCTTTACAGACGATGCGTACATAGCACTTTTTGACCTTATGAAAAAAGCCTATGACATCCATAAATGGAGCTGCAAAAATCCAAGAATGCCGGTGCTTTTTATCAGCGGAGCCGAGGATCCGTGCCTTGGGAATGTCCGTAAGTTTGCCGGGGCAGTCCATGCGATGAGACGTGCGGGATATCTGGATGTAAAAGGCAAGCTTTATCCGGGAATGCGCCACGAGATCCTGAATGAAAAGGGCAAAGAAAGAGTCTGGAGAGATGTTGTGATCTATATGAAGAAGAAAGGATTCTGATATCCGGTGAATAAAAATCTGTTTTTTTCGAAATCCTAAAAACAAAAACGGAGATGTGGATGTGAGGAAAAAACAGATTTTTATGATGCTTTTGCTGGCAGTTTTCCTGACTTTAGCAGGGTGCCACGGTGAGAAACAAAGACAAGAAGAGGAACTGTTTGTAAGACAGGTAAGTGAAGAGGGCGTGTGCTCTCTTTTTTATTTATCTTGACTAAATGGGTATGGTATTGGTATAATGTGTTTTGTGAATATTTACCAGATTTGGAGGAGATAAAATGAGAGCAAGCGGCATTTTAATGGGTATATCCAGTATACCGTCAAAATACGGAATGGGATGTTTTTCAAAGGAAGCCTATGAATTTGTTGATCAACTGGAGCAGGCAGGACAGCAGTACTGGCAGATTCTTCCGTTAGGACCTACTGGATATGGAGATTCTCCTTATCAGTCCGTTTCTACTTTTGCAGGAAATCCGTATTTTATCAATTTGGAGGATCTGATCGAGAAGGGACTTCTGACCAGAGGGGAATGTGAGTCCTGTGACTGGGGTGGAAGCGAGTCTTATGTAGATTATGAAAAGATGTACATGTCCAGATATAAACTTCTTCGCAAAGCATATGAGAGAGCAGATCTTTCCAAGGATGAGGATTATGCAGATTTTCTGAAAGAAGAGCAGAACTGGCTGACAGATTACTGTCTGTTTATGGCGATCAAGAATGACCAGAAGGGTATCTGCTGGATCGACTGGCCGGAAGAACTCAAGGACCGTCATTCCAAAGCAGTCAGAGAAGCAGAGAAAGAGCTTGAAGAGGAGATCGATTTCTATCGTTTCCAGCAGTACTGCTTTACCACACAGTGGAGAAAGCTGAAAGCATACGCAAATGAGAAAGGTATCAGCATCATCGGCGATGTACCGATCTATGTGGCACTGGACAGCTCTGACGCATGGGCAAATCCGGAAATGCTGCAGTTTGACAAGGATCACAACCCGAAATCCGTAGCAGGATGCCCGCCAGATGCATTTTCTGCAACAGGACAGCTCTGGGGAAATCCTCTTTACGACTGGAAGAAATTAAAAGCGACAGGATATGACTGGTGGGTGCAGAGAATGCAGCACTGTCTTGAATTATACGATGTAGTGAGGATCGACCATTTCCGTGGCTTTGATGAATATTATGCGATCCCATACGGAGAGACGACCGCACAGAAGGGCAAATGGGAAAAAGGACCTGGAATGGATCTTTTCAATACCCTGAACAAAAAGATCGAGAACCTTCGCGTGATCGCAGAGGATCTTGGATTCCTGACAAAGAGCGTTCTGGAAATGCTCAAAGAAAGCGGCTATTCGGGAATGAAAGTCCTGCAGTTTGCTTTTGACGGAAGTGAGAACAGCTCTTATCTTCCATATAAATATGAACATAACTGCGTTGTCTATACAGGAACCCATGACAACGAGACGACCAAAGGATGGCTGGAAAACCTTCAGGGTCATGACAGAGACTTTGTAAGAGAATACATCAACTGCTATGAAGCACCGGTAAATGACTGTGTATGGGCACTGATCCGTACAGCTCTTGCAAGTGTGGCTGACCTGGCGATCATTCCGATCCAGGATTACCTCTGCCTTGGAAACGAAGCACGTATGAATGTACCGGCAACTTTGGGCGACAACTGGAAATGGAGACTGACCAAAGGACAGATTTCTGATATGATTCTGTATCATATGAGAGAGGTTACAAGAATCTATGGCCGTCTTTACAGAGAGCCGGTTGTTGAAACGGAAGAAGAGACCGAGGCTGACGAAAAAGAAGAATTGAACAATTCTGTAAAAGATGATAAGATAAAAAAATAATTTATTTTTTGCAAGTGAGAGGAGAAGCAGATGGAGGAACAGAACAAGCAGTCTGAACAGGAAACTTCCGGAGCAGAACCAAAGGAGCAGGGGACACCGACAAGAAGTTCCATTATCATGCTTCTTGCAGGTGTGTATCTTTTGTATACAGGATATAAGCTCTGTAAGGATGTACTGGATGGTGTGAATGGCAGCAGCTGGGGATTTTTTGCAGCGGGAGTCGGATTTCTGATCGTTGGAGTTGTTATGCTGGTGGTTGGCGGCAGAGACCTGATGAAGAAGGACAAGGCGAAGCGTGCAGCAGAAGCTGCAGCACAGGAGCAGATCCAGAAACAGCCGGAACCTGCAGAAGAGAAGAAATCTATGAGCATCGCACAGAGAGCACATCTGGCAGATGGACTTGACAATGAAAACGGAGATGACACAAATGCACAGGAAAGCAGTGTCTCCCTGGAAAAGAAACCAGAGGATGAAAAATCTGAATAAATCCTGTAAAATCACATAAGGATCAAAAATGCCGCAGACTTCAGGATCTGCGGCGTTTTTTACGCTTTTTTACAACTTTTTTCGGAGCATCCGGGTTATGTAAGGTTGACCAGCAGAAAAGCTGGACGAGGATGATCCCAATAAAAGCTCCACAGCTGTCAATGCAGACATCGCGGACAGCAGGGGTACGTCCTCCGACAAAAGACTGGTGGTATTCATCCAGTCCTGCAAATCCCACACAGAAGATCCCGGCGAGAAGAAACAGCCAGAAACCTCTCACGCGGTAAACGTAGAGCGGGAAAGAAATGGCAACAGCCAGAAGGAAATATTCTGTCATATGAGCTGCTTTTCGTACATAGAAGTGGATCTGGTCAGCTTCATAACTTAATTCATCGTAACTTTTTTCCTGGTGCAAAACCTCATTTTTGACCTCGACGATCTTGTAACTGATCTTGTAACTTAATTCCCCGGACACCTCCCCGGTCTGGGCTGAAAATGAAAAGATCAGGTACATCATAAGAAGCGCAGGCAGAAAAGATAAAGGCTTCAGTAATGTAATCAGTATTTTCATGGCACTAATAATAGCATGGAAGGTTCGAAATGTAAAGCCCGGGGAGATGTTACAGGCAGTTTTATCACGAACAAAACGCTGGTAAGAGACAGGGGGATATGCTATACTGAGTAGCAGAATGACGAATAAAAATACTGCTGACAGGGAGCTTTTGTGCGGCAGTATGAAAGGAGAAGTGTAAATGAGTTTAGCAGATGTTACTTTTATCAATATGTGCAAAGATGTAATAGAAAACGGAACCAGTACAGAAGGAGAGAAAGTCCGCCCGGTCTGGGAGGATGGAACTTCCGCGTATACGATCAAGAGATTCGGTGTTGTCAACCGCTATGATCTCCGTAAGGAATTTCCGGCACTGACACTCCGTAAGACAGCACTCAAGAGTGCGATGGACGAGATCTTATGGATCTGGCAGAAGAAATCCAACAATATCCATGACCTTCACAGCCATATCTGGGACAGCTGGGCAGATGAAGACGGCTCCATCGGCAAGGCATATGGTTATCAGCTTGGAGTCAAGCACCAGTACAAAGAAGGTATGATGGATCAGGTAGACCGTGTGTTATATGACCTTAAGAACAATCCGTACAGCCGCCGCATCATGACAAATATCTACGTGCATCAGGACCTTCATGAGATGAACCTTTATCCGTGTGCATATTCCATGACATTCAATGTGACCAAGGAACCAGGCAAGGATAAGCTTACATTAAATGCGGTACTGAACCAGCGTTCCCAGGATATCCTGGCGGCAAATAACTGGAATGTATGCCAGTATTCTATCCTTCTGATGATGATCGCGCAGGTTTGCGATATGGAAGCGGGAGAACTGGTCCATGTGATTGCAGACTGTCATATTTATGACCGTCATGTACCGGTCATCAAGGAACTGATCAGCCGTACACCATATCCGGCACCGACTGTGAAACTGAATCCGGAGATCAAAGATTTCTATGAGTTTACAACGGATGACCTAATCGTAGAAAACTATCAGACCTGGCCGCAGATCAAAAACATTCCAATCGCGATCTGATCGTCAGAAGAAACCAATAAAAACAGAAGGGGATTTTAACATGAATATTATCGTAGCAGCAGACAAAAACTGGGCCATCGGCAAAGATAACAAACTTCTTGTAAGCATCCCGGCAGACATGAAGATGTTCCGCCAGGAGACAACAGGCAAAGTCGTTGTCATGGGGCGCAAGACACTGGAAAGCTTTCCAAACGGACTTCCGCTCAAGAACAGAACCAATATTGTTCTTACCGGAAATAAAGATTACAAGGTAAAAGATGCTATTATCGTTCATACGATCGAGGAACTTCTGGAGGAAATTAAGAAATATCCGTCCGATCAGGTATACTGCATCGGTGGAGACAGTGTGTACAAACAGCTCCTTCCATACTGTGACACTGCACATGTGACCAAGATCGATTTTGCATACGAAGCAGACAGCTACTTCCCGAATCTTGACGAGATGCCGGAGTGGAAAGTGACTGCAGAAAGCGATGAGCAGACATATTTTGACCTGGAATATACATTCGTGAAATATGAGAGAGTAAAATAGGACAGTAAATTTCATAACAGAGCAAAAAACAAGGTGTGGAAAATTCTCCACACCTTGTCTGATCTAACGGGTAAATTATTCGATAACTTTGATCCATCCTTCTGGAGCTTCGATGCGTCCCATCTGGATACCTGTCAGTGTCTCGTACAGTTTCTTGGTTGTCGGTCCCATTTCTTCCATTCCACTTGGGAAATAGATTTCTTTGTCGTGGTCAACGATCTTGCCAACTGGAGAGATAACTGCAGCAGTTCCGCAAAGTCCGCATTCTGCGAAGTCTTTGACTTCATCCAGATATACTTCACGTTCCTCAACTTTGAGTCCGAGATAATGTTCAGCAACATAGATCAGGGAACGACGTGTGATGGATGGAAGGATGCTGTTGGACTTCGGTGTTACAACAGTGCCGTCTTTGGTTACGAAGATGAAGTTTGCTCCACCTGTCTCCTCAACTTTGGTTCTTGTTGCGGAGTCAAGGTACATGTTCTCATCGTATCCCTGACGATGTGCATCCATGATTGCATGAAGGCTCATTGCGTAGTTAAGGCCAGCTTTGATGTGTCCTGTTCCATGCGGTGCAGCACGGTCAAAGTCTGTGACACGGATCGTGATCGGCTTTGCGCCACCCTTGAAGTATGGTCCTACTGGTGTGGTCAGGATACGGAACTGATATTCATCAGCCGGTTTAACACCGATAACCGGGTTGCTTCCGAACATGTACGGACGTACATACAGGGTTGCACCTGAGCCGTATGGCGGTACGTAAGCTTCGTTTGCTTTGATGGTCTTGACAACAGCATCTACAAAACGATCCTCCGGGAATACTGGCATTTCCAGTCTTCTTGCGGAGTTTGCAAGACGCTCTGCGTTGAGGTCAGGACGGAAAGTAACGATATGTCCGTCTTCTGTTGTATAGGCTTTCATGCCTTCGAATACAGTCTGTGCATACTGGAAAACACAGGCACATTCATTCAGTACTACATTCGGGTCTGTGGTCAGTTCTCCTTCATCCCATTTGCCGTCCTTGAAGTTGGCAACATAACGATAATCTGTCGGGATATAGCCGAATCCTATGCTGCCCCAGTCAATGTTCTTTTTTTCCATAATATATATTCCTCCATTCCGTATGGCTGTCATTGTTACTGTTCATTCTGTTTGCAGTAACTTTTGTTTTTATTTTAGCACTTTATTGTGGTGACTTCAATGAAAACTTGTATTTTATACCCCAGTTCGTTATAATATGAAGCAGAGAAGGGGCAGTCTCTCTGAAGGCGGCTCCGTTTTTTTCAGAAAATCAGGTGTATGTGAAATACGATAAAATGGAGGGAAACTTATGTATCGCGACCATACAAAGGTAGTACAGATAGGAAACAGAAAGATCGGAGGAGGAAACCCTGTCCTTATCCAGTCTATGACAAATACCAAGACAGAAGATGTGGAGGCAACTGTCCGTCAGATCCTTGAACTGGAGGCGGCAGAATGTGAGATCATCCGCTGTGCAGTTCCGACAATGGAAGCTGCCGAGGCACTCCGTGAGATCAAGAAACAGATCCACATTCCGCTTGTGGCAGATATCCATTTTGATTATCGCCTTGCGATCGCAGCAATGGAGAACGGCGCAGACAAGATCCGTATCAATCCGGGCAACATCGGAAGCAGAGACAGGATCCAGGCAGTCGTAGATGTTGCAAAGGAGAGAAATATTCCGATCCGTGTCGGCGTCAACAGCGGTTCTCTTGAGAAAGAACTGGTGGAGAAATACCATGGAGTTACTGCCGAGGGACTGGTAGAGAGTGCACTGGACAAAGTCCATATCATAGAAGAAATGGGCTATGACAATCTGGTCATCAGCATCAAATCCTCTGATGTCATGATGTGTGCCAGGGCGCATGAACTGATCGCCCAGAAGACCGACCACCCGCTTCACGTAGGGATCACAGAGGCAGGAACTTTGTATTCCGGAAATATCAAATCAGCAGTCGGACTCGGGATCATTCTGTATCAGGGAATCGGTGACACGATCCGCGTTTCCCTGACAGGAGCTCCGCTTGAAGAGATCAAATCAGCCAAACGAATCCTCAAGACACTGGGGCTTCGCAAAGGAGGCATTGAAGTTGTGTCCTGTCCAACCTGCGGCCGTACCCGTATCGACCTGATCGGCCTTGCAAACAAGGTAGAGGCGATGGTTCAGGACATTCCGCTGGATATCAAAGTAGCGGTCATGGGCTGCGTAGTCAATGGACCGGGAGAAGCGAAGGAAGCGGATATCGGAATCGCCGGTGGAGTCGGTGTAGGACTTCTGATCAAAAAAGGAGAAATCGTAAAGAAAGTACCGGAGGAAGAACTTCTGGATACGTTAAGAGACGAACTGCTCCACTGGGAAGCGTAAGAAAGAGGCATCAGACATGGAAAAAGAATTTTTTGACGTATTTCCAAGCCTGAAGTTGAAAGATCAGCTAAAAGAATGGCTGGAAATGGTCACAGTTTCCAGGGTGACCTGCAATCCTGCAAAAACAAGGCTCTGGGTCTACATCCACAGTGAACGCTGGATCCACAAGAAGTTTATTTTTGCACTGGAAGATCAGATCGAACGGCAGTGTTTCCCGGGAATGGAGATGCGCGTGACTGTGATCGAGAGATTTCATCTGTCGAAGCAGTATTCTCCGTCGAATTTCCTCGAAATCTACCGTGCCAGCATGGAACTGGAACTGAAAAATTACAATATGCTGGAATATAATCTGTTCAAGCGGGCGCAGATTACTTTCCCATCAGATGAGGAGATGGATCTGGTCCTTCCGGATTCTGTGATTTCAAGGGAAAAAAGCGAGATCCTTGTGGAATATCTGCATAAGGTTTTCTGCGAGCGCTGTGGAATGAATCTTAAGATCAACCTTGATTTCCAGGAAGTACAGGAGAGCAAGTACCGCAGAAATGCCGCACTTCAGATCCGGCAGGAAGTTGCCAATGTCCTGAAACATGCAAAACTGACCCCGGAGACTGCCGAAGCACAGGAAAACACAGCAGAAGAAGCGACAAAGGAAAAATCCGACAGTTCCAAAACAAAGGACACCAAAAAATCCGGACAGGAACAGAAATCGAAGTTTTTTGACAAGAAAAAAGGACAGCAGAACGATTATCGTGGAGGCTTCCGTAAGGACAGCAATCCGGACGTTGTATATGGAAGGGATTTTGAAGGAGATACGATCCCGCTGGAGTCAATCACCGGTGAGATGGGCGAGGTCATGATCCGCTGTCAGGTAGAAGAAGTAGAGGCAAGAGAGATCCGAAACGAGAAGACGATCCTGATCCTTACTGTCACAGATTTTACGGATTCCATTGTGATCAAGATGTTCCTTCGAAATGAACAGGTTCCGGAAGTGACCGAACATGTCAGGAAAGGTGCGTTCCTGAAATTCAAGGGTGTCACCACGATCGATCGTTTTGACAGTGAACTGACGATCGGTTCGATCTCCGGGATCAAGAAGATCGCAGATTTCAGGAGCATGAGGATGGACACCAGTCCGCAGAAGCGAGTCGAGCTTCACTGCCATACCAAGATGAGCGATATGGATGGTGTTACCACAGCGAAGGATCTCGTCAAGCGAGCGTATGAATGGGGACACAAGGCGATCGCGATCACGGACCATGGCGTTGTACAGGCATTCCCGGAGGCAAACCACTGCTTTGATGCATGGGGCGGCTGTGTGCCGAAGGACTCTGATTTCAAGGTACTCTACGGTATGGAAGCGTATCTCGTAGATGACCTCAAGGGGATCGTTACCAACAGCGAGGGACAGTCGATGGACGGCAAATTTGTCGTATTTGATATCGAGACGACAGGATTTTCCCCGCTGACCTGCGAGATCATTGAGATCGGTGCGGTACGTGTCGAAAAGGGCGTGATCACAGACCGTTTTTCCACTTTTGTCAATCCGAAGGTTCCGATCCCGTACAGGATCGAGCAGTTGACCAGCATCAATGATTCTATGGTCATGGATGCACCGGATATCCAGACAATCCTTCCGAAGTTTCTGGAATTTTGTGAGGGCGCGGTCATGGTTGCGCACAATGCAGACTTTGATATGAGTTTTATCATTGAGAACTGCAAGCGTCAGGGACTTCCACAGGAATATACGTATGTGGACACCGTTGGAATGGCACGATTCCTTCTGCCGGCACTGAACCGATTCAAGCTGGATACGGTTGCCAAAGCAGTCGGTGTTTCTCTGGACCATCACCACAGGGCAGTAGATGATGCGGCATGTACGGCCGAGATCTTTGTGCGGTTTGTGGAGATGCTTCGGGAGAGGGATATTTTTGATGTAGATACGCTGAATGAGCAGGGAAATGTCTCTGTCAACACGATCAAGAAACTCCCGACTTATCATGCAATCATCCTTGCCAGAAATGAGACAGGACGCGTGAACCTGTACAAACTGGTAAGCCAGTCTCATCTGAAATATTACAGAAGGCGGCCTCGTGTGCCGAAGAGCCTTTTCCTTGAACTCAGAGAGGGACTTCTGATCGGAAGTGCCTGCGAAGCGGGCGAACTGTATCAGGCACTGCTTCGAAATGCACCGGAACCGGAGATCGCGAGACTTGTCAATTTTTATGATTATCTGGAGATCCAGCCGCTTGGAAACAATGCGTTTATGATCGCAGATGAAAAAAATGACCGCGTAAATTCCAATGAGGACCTGATCGAGATCAACAAGAAGATCGTCAAACTGGGAGACCAGTTCAAGAAACCGGTCGTTGCGACCTGTGACGTACACTTTATGGATCCGGAGGATGAGATCTACCGACGGATCATCATGGCAGGAAACGGTTTCTCGGATGCAGATAATCAGGCCCCGCTTTATCTCCGCACTACCGAGGAGATGCTGGAGGAATTTTCCTATCTGGGAAGTGAGAAGGCGGAAGAAGTCGTTATCACGAACACAAATAAGATCGCGGATATGATCGAGAAGATCTCCCCGATTCATCCGGACAAGTTCCCTCCGGTCATCGAGAATTCCGACCAGGATCTCAAGGATATCTGCTTCAATAAAGCGCATGAGATGTACGGAGAAAACCTTCCGGAGATCGTGGAGGAACGACTGAACCGAGAACTGAACTCTATCATTTCCAATGGATATGCCGTTATGTATATCATCGCACAGAAACTGGTATGGAAGTCCAATGAGGATGGTTATCTGGTAGGCTCGCGAGGATCAGTAGGATCTTCGCTCGCGGCGACGATGTCCGGTATCACGGAGGTTAATCCGCTTCCGCCACACTATCTGTGCCCGAACTGCAAATATCATGATTTTGATTCGCCGGAAGTAAAGAAATTCGGCGGTATGGCAGGTTGCGATATGCCGGATAAGATCTGCCCGAAATGCGGCACGAAGCTGAACAAAGAAGGATTTGATATCCCGTTCGAGACATTCCTTGGTTTCAAGGGTGACAAGGAGCCGGATATCGACCTGAACTTCTCCGGAGAATATCAGGCGAATGCACACAGATATACAGAGGTTATCTTCGGAAAAGGTCAGACATTCAAGGCTGGTACGATTGGTACCCTGGCAGAGAAAACGGCATTCGGTTATGTCAAGAATTATTACGAAGAGCGTGGCCAGCACAAGCGTTACTGCGAGATCAACCGGATCGTCAAGGGCTGTACGGGAATCCGAAGAACGACAGGCCAGCATCCGGGTGGAATCATCGTTCTTCCGGTAGGTGTAGAGATCGAGAAATTCACACCGGTACAGCATCCGGCAAACGACGAAAACAGTGATATCATCACGACACATTTCGACTATCATTCCATTGACGGAAACCTTCTGAAACTTGATATTCTAGGACACGATGATCCGACAATGATCCGTATGCTCGAGGACCTTACAGGCTTAAGTGCCCGTGATGTACCTCTGGACAGCAAAGAAGTCATGTCGCTTTTTGCAAGTACGGATGCATTGGGAATCAAACCGGAGGATATCGGCGGCTGTAAACTGGGATGCCTTGGAATCCCGGAGTTTGGTACAGATTTCGCGATGCAGATGTTGATCGACACGAAGCCGAAATATTTTTCTGATCTTGTTCGTATCGCGGGTCTGTCTCATGGTACGGACGTATGGCTTGGAAATGCGCAGACTCTGATCGAGGAGGGCAAGGCGACGATTTCCACCGCGATCTGTACGCGAGATGATATCATGATTTACCTTATCAGCATGGGCGTAGAGAGCAGTCTTGCGTTTACCATCATGGAGAGCGTCCGTAAGGGTAAGGGACTTCGTGATGAGTGGGAAGCTACCATGAGAGAACATAAGGTTCCGGAATGGTACATCTGGTCCTGCAAAAAGATCAAGTACATGTTCCCGAAAGCGCATGCGGCGGCTTACGTTATGATGGCGTGGAGGATCGCGTGGTTCAAGGTGTTCAAGCCGCTGGCATATTATGCGGCATTTTTCAGTATCCGTGCGACGGCTTTTTCCTATGAGGCCATGTGTATGGGAAGGGAGCGTCTGGACTATTATCTTGCAGAGATCCGCAAAAAAGGCGACGAGGCTTCCAAGAAAGAACAGGATTCGATCCGTGACATGAGGATCGTACAGGAAATGTACGCGAGAGGGATCGAATTCCTTCCGATCGATCTGTACAAGGCAAAAGCAAACAGATTCCAGATCATTGACGGCAAGCTGATGCCGGCACTGAACTGTATCGACGGAATGGGTGACAAGGCGGCAGAAGCAGTTGTAGATGCTGCAAAACAGGGCAAATTCCTGTCAAAAGATGACTTCCGCGACAGGACAAAGGTCAGCAAGACAGTCATTGACCTGATGGACGACCTGGGGATTTTTGGTGATATCCCGCAGTCCAATCAGTTTTCATTATTTGACAATGTGCTTGTCTGAAATTTGGGATTACCGGTATGGGGACCGGATATGCTACCATAGTTAAAGGAGAAGAAGATGAAAAAAGAGGAATTAAGGTATTTACAGAGACTGGCAGAACTGTATCCGACGATCGGAAAGGCATCGACAGAGATCATCAATCTGCAGTCTATTCTGAACCTTCCAAAAGGAACAGAACACTTTATGTCAGATATCCATGGAGAATATGAGGCATTTGCCCATGTGCTCCGCAACGGTTCGGGTGCAGTCCGCAAGAAGATCGACGATGTATTCGGACATACCTTAAGCAACAGTGACAAGCGTGCGCTGGCTACGCTTATCTACTATCCGAAAGAAAAGATGCGTCTGGTCAAAAAGATAGAAGAAGATATGGAAAATTGGTACAAGATCACGTTGTACCGTCTGATCGAAGTCTGCAAGACCACTGCATCCAAATATACCCGATCCAAAGTCCGCAAGGCACTGCCGGCAGATTATGCTTATGTGATCGAGGAACTGATCACGGAGAAGGCAGAAGTCCTGGACAAAGAAGCTTATTATGATTCTATCGTAAATACGATCATTGAGATCGGCCGTGCGGAGAATTTCATCATAGCCTTGGCAGAGCTGATCCAGCGTCTTGTTGTCGATCACCTTCATATCCTGGGAGATATTTTTGACCGTGGACCGGGACCTCATTTCATTATGGACCGTCTGATGGAGTACCATTCTCTGGACATTCAGTGGGGAAATCATGATGCAGTCTGGATGGGAGCAGCTGTTGGACAGCAGTCCTGCATCGCAACAGTCCTCAGAAACAGTCTCCGCTATGGAAATCAGGATATCCTGGAGGATGGATATGGGATCAACCTTCTGCCGCTTGCAACGTTTGCGATGGAAGTATACAAGGATGATCCGTGCAGTGTGTTTGAGATGAAGGGAACTTCTAATTATAATGCAGCCGAGAAAGACCTTGGACAGAAGATGCACAAGGCGATCGCTATCATCCAGTTCAAACTGGAAGGCCAGCTCATCCGCCGTCATAAGGAATTCCACATGGAAAACCGCTGTCTGCTCCATCGGATCGATCCGGAAAAATGCACGATCACACTTCCTGACGGTAAGGAATATCCACTGCTGGATACAAATTTCCCGACGATCGACTGGAAGAAGCCATATGAGCTGAGCACAGGTGAGAAGGAAGTGATGGAACGTCTGGAATCTGCATTCCGTAACTGTGAGAAGTTGCAGAAACATATGAGCCTTCTGCTGGACAAAGGCGGTCTCTACAAGACTTTCAACGGAAATCTTCTGTTCCACGGATGTATTCCTTTGAATGAGGATGGAAGTCTCAAGGAAGTCCAGATCTATGGCAAGACTTACAAGGGCAAAGAACTCTATGATGTACTGGAGGCTTATGTAAGGAGAGCGTTTTTTGCTGTGGACAACGAAGAGCAGCGTAAGGGCAGGGATATCCTCTGGTTTATCTGGGCGAGCCCGAACTCCCCGTTGTTTGGCAAAGACAAGATGACAACATTTGAAAGATATTTTATTGCAGACAAGGCAACGCACAAAGAAGTGAAAGGTGCATATTATCGTCTTCTGGAAAACGAAGAAGTGATAGACAGTCTTCTCAGAGAGTTTGGACTGGATCCTGCGAAGGGGCACATCATCAACGGACATGTGCCGGTACATCAGGGAGAAGGCGAGAGCCCGGTCAAATGCGGCGGCAAAGTCATTGTCATCGACGGTGGTTTCTGCAAAGCATACCACAAGGTTACCGGAATTGCAGGATACACACTGGTATACAATTCCTACGGACTGATCCTCTGTGCACATGAGTCATTTACTTCTGCGGAAGATGCGGTTTCAAAAGAAAGTGATATTGTTTCCAACCGGGTAGCGGTTCATTATACAACAAAGAGAAGACTGGTAGGAGATACAGATACCGGAATTGCTCTCAAGGAAAAGATTGGCGAGCTGATGCAGCTTCTGGACGCATACCGGCGAGGAATCATCAAAGAGAAAAAATAAGGAGAAAAACGACATGGGTGGAATTTTTGGAGTAGCTTCAAAAAACAGCTGCGTGCTGGATCTGTTTTTTGGAATTGATTATCATTCTCATCTGGGAACCAGACGAGGAGGAATGGCAGTGTATGATCCGGAGAAAGGTTTTGACCGTGCGATACATAATATCGAAAACTCACCGTTCCGTACCAAATTTGACAAAGATGTTTCTGAACTGCAGGGGAATTTTGGAATCGGCTGTATCTCAGATAATGAACCACAGCCGCTCCTGGTCCGTTCTCATCTTGGGAATTTTGCGATCACAACAGTCGGCAAGATCAACAATATGGAAGAACTGATCGAGAAATGCTTCAAAGACGGATGTACACATTTCCTTGAAATGAGCGGGGGAAACGTAAATCCTACAGAAATGGTCGCATCTCTTATCAACACCAAGGATTCTATTGCAGAGGGGATCCGTTACGCACAGGAAGTGATCGACGGTTCGATGACGATGCTGCTTCTGACTCCGAAAGGACTGATCGCAGCCAGAGACCGCCTGGGACGTACACCGCTGATCATCGGACGCAAGGAGGATGCACGCTGTGTTTCTTTTGAGAGCCATGCATACATTAATCTTGGATACGAAGATGAGAAATCTCTGGGACCTGGCGAGATCGTTTTTGTGACTTCGGAAGGAATCGAAACGCTTCAGAAACCAGGAGAAAAGATGCGTATCTGTTCCTTCCTCTGGGTATACTATGGATATCCGACTTCGACCTACGAAGGTGTCAATGTAGAGGAAATGCGTTATAAATGTGGTGATATGCTCGCCGAGAGAGATGCAGGACAGGTGCATCCTGACATTGTAGCCGGTGTCCCGGATTCCGGAATCGCCCATGCGATCGGTTATGCGAACCGTTCCGGTGTACCTTTTGCCCGTCCGTTTATCAAATATACACCGACCTGGCCGCGTTCTTTCATGCCGACACAGCAGAGCCAGAGAAACCTGATCGCCAGAATGAAACTGATCCCGGTGCACAAACTGATTAAGGACAAGAGCCTTTTGATGATTGACGATTCTATTGTCCGCGGTACACAGCTTCGCGAGACAACAGAATTTCTTTACCGCAACGGTGCGAAGGAAGTACATATCCGTCCTGCCTGCCCGCCGCTGCTTTATGGATGTAAATATCTGAATTTCTCCCGTTCCAAATCCGAGATGGATCTGATCACCAGGAGAGTGATCGCGAAGAGAGAGGGAGAGAATGTAGATGACAAGATCCTTGCGGACTATGCAGATCCGGATTCCACGAACTACAAGGAGATGCTGGAGGAGATCCGTAAGGAACTTAATTTTACCACCCTGAAATATCATCGTCTGGACGATCTGACTGCATCCATAGATATTGAACCATGTAAGCTCTGCACATACTGCTGGAGCGGAAAAGAGTAACAAAGACAGAGGCTTCTGGTAAGGAACTGTCGGAAAATCGAGGTGACACAGATGAGAAAAAAACAAAGACTTAAGATACTGCTGAAGATCCTGATCTCACTTTTTATTATATTTGGTGCAGCTGCAATTCTGCTGGCAGGAATCAGAAAGACCAGGATCGAGGCAAGACAAAAGCAGGAGGCGATGGAGGCACTTAAGAATGTACCGACGGCAGCTCCGACTGTTTCTGTGACACCTTCTCCGAGTCCGACTCCGAGTCCGACAGCAACACCGACCCCGGTTCCGACGGTCGTGGCGGCTTTTGACCCGAATGATTTCTGGGATTACTGGTACAGTACGGATGGAACTGCAACGATCAATGTCTACGACATCAGTCTGGATAAGATTTCGTTCAGTTTTTATCAGACCGACCGCAATCAGAGCCAGTCTGTTACGGCAGATGTTACGGCAGAAGTAGCCGGAAATGCAGCAAGATTTTATTTTAACGACTCTGAGGGAAACAGGGCTGCCGGGAATATTATTTTTGATAAAGGACAGCTGTATGTAAGGATTGCGACAGGTGACCCGGTCAGCAGCGTTTATCCGAACGTGAACTGCATCATGAGCAGAGATCAGGTATATCTTGAACCGGACCCGACAGCGACACCGATACCGGAGGAAGAACCGGACCCGACACAGACGGATACACAGACAGGAGAGTACTTTTTCCCGGACAGTGACAGTCGTTATCTGACAGATGAGGAAGTAGCTGTGTACAGTTCGGACCAGCTTGAACTGGCGAAGAATGAGATTTATGCCCGTCATGGCAGACAGTTTGTCACACAGTATATTTCAGATTATTTCAACAGTAAGTCCTGGTATCAGGGAACCATAGATCCGGATACTTTTGATGCACAGCAGGATTCGATCTTTAATGAATATGAGATGGCAAATATTTCCAAGATCGCAGAGTGGGAAGAACGAAAATCCGGTGAGGGGAATTAAATGACGAGCGTGCTGCTGGCTCCGTTTCATAAGTAATGAAAGAAAAAGCACCCGTTTGACATACAGAAAAGATGTGTATGTCAGGCGGGTGTTTTTGACCGCAGATTCATTATTTGGCTGCTTTGAGTGGCTTGATCGGCTCTTTGTTATCTGTTCGTCCTACAAGATAATCAATGGTGGTATCGTAGTAATCTGCAAGACGGATCAGCATTTCAACCGGAATTCCACGGGAACCTGTCTCGTAGTGAGAGTAAGAACGCTGGCTGATATGAAGGACTTCGCCAAGCTGTTTCTGGGACAGGTCAGAATCAATTCGGAGATCCTGAATACGTTGATATTTCATGAGAACACCTCCTTAGTTTCTATAAGTATAAAGCAGACCGAAATGTGCTGGTGAATTTGGAGCAAAATGGACTCTGTAAGTTGTGCCGGATGCAATGCAGAGGTTGTATTGCCATCCACTACGCAGTCGAGAAGCTGAAGAACATTATAAAATTATACGCTCTTTAATTCTATTAACGCAGCAATAGATTTGGATTCTGAGAAAGCCTCTCCGATAGCTATTTTTTTCCGGAGAGACTTTTAACAAAACAATCGAAAATTATCCTGAAATTTTGTGCAATATGTAAAACCACTTGAAAATGATAAAAAAATTCAAAAATATGTTGTTAAAAGATTGTCATTGTGGTATTTTAAATGAAGCGGAGAAAACAATATTTTATGCGGAAACAAAGAGGGAAAAGTCCTTTGTTGAAAAAGTTTGTGAAAAAACACAATGTGACATGACTTAACCCAGGAAAATAGAGTGGGATTACGTCCGTGTTCCTGGGTTAGGCCATGTCGCAAGGCAGAAAATAGAGTTTAAACCGCTTTTTTTCTAAATGCGATTGTTAAAAAATAAACAAAAAACAAAGAGCATCACACAGGGAAAACTACTAAATCCCACGGAAAAAACAAACAAATTCCAGGGGAAAGACGGTATAATCCCACAAACCCCATGAAAGGAGTTTATTATGAGCAGCAAAATTACTATTATCGGAGCTGGAAGCGTTGGATCTACAATTGCCTATACACTGGCACATGATGAGATTGCTTCTGAGATTGTTCTGATTGACATCAACAAAGAAAAGGTGGAAGGAGAGGTTATGGACATTGAGCAGGGAACCTGCTTCAGAAGTCCCGTATCCCTGACCGCAGGAGATTATGCAGATGCAAAAGATTCCGACATTGTAATCATCACATCCGGAATTGCCCGTAAACCTGGGCAGACCCGAATTGAACTTACTCAGACAAATGTTAATATTCTGAAGAGCATTACTCCTCAGATTGTAAAAGAAGCTCCAAATGCAAAGTATATCATCGTAAGTAATCCGGTAGATATTATGACTTATGTATTTACCAAGATTTCCGGTCTTTCGGAGAATCAGATCATGGGATCCGGAACCATCCTTGACACAGCCAGACTTCGCTATGGACTTTCCGAGCACTTTAAAGTTGCACAGAGAAATATCCATGCTTATGTATTTGGTGAGCATGGTGACACTTCCTTTATTCCATGGACAAGTGCTTACATTTCCGGTTTGAGCACAGATGAATATTACGAAGAAATGAAAGCGTATGGCAAGGAAATAGAACCATTAGACAAAGAAGCTATGCTGGAATATGTACAGAAATCCGGCGGACAGGTTATTGCAAAGAAAGGTGCGACCTTCTATGCAGTATCTGCAACTGTTTGTCAGCTGGTTGGTCTGATTCTGGCTGCCTCTGATTCTCTTGCAACTGTATCCTCTATGCTTCATGGAGAGTATGGAATCGAAGATGTATGCCTTAGCACCCTTACTCTTGTAGGACCAAATGGAATTCAGGGAAAAGTCCAGATGCGTATGAACAATGAGGAAGTAGCACTTCTTAAGAAGAGTGCAGAAGCATTAAAAGAAGTAATCGCACAGATCGAGCTTTAATAATACCAGCAAAGATACCCCGGCTTCTTTTTTAAAAACGATAAGTCGGGTTCCACTTTGCCTGAGCAAGAAAGGAAAAGAAGCATGAAGTACAGTTATTATCCAGGATGTACCCTGAAGAATAAAGCAAAAGATCTGGATGAATATGCCAGAGCTTCTGCAAAAGCACTGGGCTTCGAAATGGAAGAGATCAAAGACTGGCAGTGCTGCGGCGGAGTATATCCCCTTGGCAGCGACGAGATTGCCACCAAGCTTTCTTCCGTCCGTGCTTTAAATGATGCAAAAGAAAAAGGACAGGATCTGATCACAGTCTGTTCAGCCTGTCATCATGTGCTCAAACGTGTGAACGACGACATGAAAAACGTGGACGACATCCGCACCAGAGCAAATAATTATCTGAAACTGGATACTCCATATGAAGGAGAGACAAATGTCCTTCATTATCTGGAGGTTCTTCGTGATGAAGTAGGATTTGATGAAATCAAGAAGAAAGTTGTCAATCCGTTAAAGGGTAAAAAAATCGGTGCTTATTATGGATGCCTTCTTTTAAGACCGGGAAAGATCATGGCATTTGATAATCCGGAAAACCCGACTATCATGGAAGAGTTCATCCGTGCTCTTGGAGCAGAACCGGTTATTTATCCATACCGCAATGAGTGCTGCGGCGGTTATATTTCCCTGAAGGAAAAAGATATGGCACAGAACATGTGTGAAAAGATCATGGACAGTGCAAAAGGGTTCGAAGCAGACATGCTGATCACAGCCTGTCCTCTTTGTATGTATAATCTTAGAAAGAACGGAAATGGTGCTCTTCCTGTTTACTATTTTACAGAACTTCTTGCAGAAGCTCTTGGGGTAAAAGAGGAGGTGGCGAAGTAATGGCTTATACATATGGAAATGCCCAGAATGCAGCTGAAAGAATCAAAGAGATTTCAGGAGTAAATCCCCTGAAATGTATGAAATGCGGTAAATGCTCCGCAACCTGTCCTGCATTTAATGAAATGGATATTAAACCTCACCAGTTTGTAACTTATGTACAGAATGGCGATATAGACGCACTTGCACAGTCCAAATCCTTATGGAAATGTCTTTCCTGTTTTGCCTGTGTAGAGCGCTGCCCAAGAGATGTAAAACCAGGAAAACTGATTGATGCTGCCAGACAGCTGGTTGTCCGTGAACGAGGCCAGAACTACCTGGAGGCAGGCGAGATTCCGGAACTGATCGATGAGGAAACACCTCAGCAGCTCCTGGTAAGTGCATTCAGAAGATACAGGAGGTGAGAGAAAAGTGCAGAGAATAGGTGTATTTGTATGTCATTGTGGTACCAACATTGCAGCCACAGTTGATGTAAAAAAAGTAGTGGAAATGGCTGCAAAGGAGCCAGGTGTCGTTCATGCTGAAGACTATCAGTATATGTGTTCTGAAGCTGGACAGGCAAAAATTATCAATGCCATCCATGAAAAAAATCTGACAGGAATCGTTGTATGTTCCTGTTCCCCGCGTATGCATGAAGCTACCTTCCGCAAGGCAGCAGCAAAGGCGGGATTAAACCCATATATGGTAGAGATTGCTAATATTCGTGAGCATTGTTCCTGGATCCACAAGGATATGGAGGAAGCTACCTTAAAGGCAGTGATCCTTGCAAGAGCAGCAATCGCAAAAGTAAATTTAGATGCTCCTCTTCAGCCGGGAGAGAGTCTTGTAACAAAACGTGCACTTGTAATCGGCGGTGGTATCGCAGGAATCCAGTCTGCACTTGATATTGCAGAAGCCGGCTATGAGGTTGATATTGTTGAGAAGCTTCCAAGTATTGGCGGAAGAATGTCACAGCTTGATAAGACATTCCCAACACTTGACTGTTCTGCATGTATTCTTACTCCCAAAATGGTAGAGGCTGCAGCACATGAGAAAATCAATATTTATACATATAGTGAAGTTGAAAAGGTAAGCGGATTTGTGGGTGACTTCACAGTTGATATTCGTAAGAAAGCAAGAAGTGTGGATATGAGTAAATGTACCGGCTGCGGTGTTTGCTCTGAGAAATGTCCATCTAAGAAAAATGCAAATGAATTTAACCGCGGACTGAATAACAGAAGTGCTATTTATATTCCGTTTGCCCAGGCAATTCCAAATGTTCCGGTTATTGACCGTGAGAATTGTATTAAATTCAAAACCGGAAAATGCGGTGCCTGTTCCAAGGTTTGTGCAGCAGGTGCAATCGACTATGAGCAGAAGGATGAGATTGTTACACAGAAATACGGCGCAATTGTAGTTGCAACCGGTTTCGATGTAATCCCTCTTGATAAATATGATGAGTATGCATACAGCCAGAGTAAGGATGTTATCACATCCCTTGAGCTTGAGCGTATCATGAATGCGGCAGGACCTACAAAGGGTCATCTTGAGAGACTTTCTGATGGAAAAGCTCCTAAGAATATTGTATTCGTACAGTGTGTCGGAAGTCGTTGCTCTGATGAGAGGGGAAAGAGCTACTGCTCCAAGATCTGTTGTATGTATACTGCAAAGCATGCAATGCTGATCCGCGATAAATATCCGGATACAAACGTAACCGTATTCTATATTGATGTCCGTACTCCGGGTAAGAACTTCGATGAGTTTTATAGAAGAGCTGTTGAAGATTACGGTGTTAATTATGTAAAAGGTCAGGTTGGAAAGGTTATTCCGCAGCCGGATGGAACTCTTATGGTTCAGGCTTCTGATCTCCTTGAAAACAAACAGATTCATATGGAAGCAGACATGGTAGTTCTTGCAGCGGCTATTGAGCCAAATAAGGATGTGAGAAAAATTGCAACCATGCTTACCGCAAGCATTGATACCAACAATTTCCTTACAGAGGCACATGCAAAGCTTCGTCCGGTAGAGTCTCCTACAGCTGGTATTTTCCTTTCCGGTGTATGCCAGGGACCGAAGGATATTCCGGAAACAGTAGCACAGGCTGGTGCAGCAGCAGTAAAGGCAATCGGCCTTCTTGCAAAAGATAAGCTGACAACTAATCCATGTACTGCTCATTCTGACGAGCTTCTTTGCAACGGATGCTCTCAGTGTGCAAATGTGTGTCCATATGGTGCTATTTCCTATGAGGAAAAACAGGTAAATGACCACGGAATCCGTGAAACAAGAAGAATTGCAGTAGTAAACAATGCTCTTTGCCAGGGCTGCGGTGCATGTACCGTAACCTGTCCATCAGGAGCAATGGATCTGCAGGGATTCTCCAACAGACAGATTTTAGCGGAGGTAGATGCAATATGTCGATAGAAGCAAAAGAAGAATTCAGACCGAAGATCGTGGCATTCTGCTGTAACTGGTGCAGCTACGCAGGTGCAGACCTTGCAGGAAGCAGCCGTCTTTCCTACCCGGCTGATGTAAAGATTATTCGTGTGCCATGCTCTTGCCGTGTAAATCCAATGTTCATCCTCCGTGCCTTTGAAAAGGGTGCTGACGGAGTGATCATGTGTGGCTGTCATCCGGGAGACTGTCATTACACAACAGGAAATTATTATGCAAGAAGACGTATGACCCTTCTTTTCTCCATGTTGGATTTCATTGGTGTAGAAAACGGACGTACCCGTGTAGAGTGGGTATCTGCCGCTGAAGGTGTAAAATTCTCCCAGACCATGAATGAGTTTGTGGAAAAAATTTATTCTTTGGGTAAAAACGTCAGATTGGAGGATTTAAGATGCAGGAACTGATCACCCGTGCAAAAGAACTGCTGGCTGATGGAACCGTAGTGCGTGTTCTTGGCTGGAAAGCTGGAGACCTGTCTTACAATCCGGAAGCAGCATATTTTGAAACAGCAGAAAGCCTGGATGAATTTGTTTACAATGGCTTCTGCGGACAGAACTTAAGTAAAATGATGATCGAGGCTTCCAAATTAGAGGGAAAAACCCTTGTCTGTCTGAAGCCTTGTGATACCTATAGCTTTAACCAGCTGATCAAAGAACATCGCGTGGATCGTGAAAAGGCCTATATTATTGGTGTTGGATGCAAAGGAAAGCTGAATGTGGAGAAGCTTCGAGAAATGGGAATCAAGGGAATCAAAAGTATTTCCGGAGCAGAGCTTACAGATGCCTGTGAGGAGCTTCATATTTCCACAATCTATGGTGACAAGACCGTAGCCTACAAGGAGGCAATGCTGGAGCGCTGCCATGTATGCAAGGGAAAAGAGCATATGATCTATGATGAGATCATCGGCGAGTCCAAGGATACAAAGGATGCAGACCGTTTTGCAGAAGTTGAGAAAATTGAGAAAATGAGCC
>OLSO01000241.1_pt1 | contig 56281 bp, 50 predicted proteins | sample 1672441 | NCBI WGS metagenome assembly OLSO01 (sample SAMEA3136686, study PRJEB25190) | human gut metagenome | biome: human gut; feature: human-associated habitat; material: faeces | place: Austria | collected 2013 | reverse complement strand
TCATGTTTGGCGGGTCCCAAGTTCAAAAGCCTTATCGTGCAAGCACGAACGGCTTCTTGACCTATAGCAATTCTGCAAAATACTGCACCCGATCCGATTCATCAGAGCGTGAAATACTGCGTCAGAAATCTTTGCCGTGCGTCGGCACGCCTGCAGATTTCATCCTTGTCTTTCGCACTCTGCCAAATCGCCTCGGCCGCATTATTTTGTTGAATCGCTATAAATTATACCACCAGGAAATAAGGGAAGGCAAATGATTTTCTCCTTGACGTACCCTGCGGAATAGGCTATAGTACGACTCAATCCTGCCTTTCATGGGGGATGGAAGGAGTAGATGATGAAAACAATAATTTTAAGACTGTTACAGGTGGTTTTGCTTGCTGTTCTGGTGATCATCGGCGTGAATGTGCTGGAGCCGCTGCGGCCGGTGAAGCTTTCTGAGGAAAAACAGGCGGCGGCCGAGGAGACGGTCCGGGAGATCAAGGAGTCGATGAAGGCAGACAGCAGCTCGGAGTCGGGAAACACAGCCCTGGAAAACCGATCGAAAGATACGGCGGCTTTGGAAAATAAGGAGCGCATCGCCTGCATCGATGACAACGAGGAGGCCTTGGTTCTTCGTCTGCGAATGATCGAGGCGGCAAAGGAATCGCTGGTCTTTGCCACCTTTGATTTCCGGGCGGACGAGAGCGGCAGCGCCATGATGGCGGCTTTCTATGCGGCGGCAGAGCGGGGCGTAAAGGTGAACCTTTTGCTGGATGGAATGAACGAGTTTCTCTATCTTGAAAGAAGTGAGCTTTTCAAGGCTCTCTGCACACACGAAAATGTGGAGGTGCGGGTCTATAACCCCATCGATGCGTTCCATATTTTAAAAGGGAATTACCGGATGCATGACAAGTATCTCATCACCGATGATACCATGTACCTGCTGGGCGGACGAAATTCCAATGACATTTTCCTGGGGGATCGGAAGACCGGAATCAATGCGGATCGGGAGATCTTCGTCTATGAGCCGGAGAAGGGAAATGGAAAGTCGTTTCAGGAGCTGGAGGAGTATTTTGCTTCCATCTGGGAGGAAAGCTGTGTTAAGGAAAAGAAGGTTTCCATGAAAGAGGCGAAGAAGGAAGCGGCGGAAGTGAAGCTTCTGGAGCACTATCAGGAAATCTGTGAGAAATATCCGGAGCTTGGCACGGCAGCAGAGACAGACTGGACGAAGGAGACTTACCCGGTGGAGAGCATTACGCTGATCAACAACGGGACTCAGGCGGCAAAGCACGAGCCGATCATGTTCTACACCCTGGAAAAGCTGATGGAAGAGGGCAAAGATATCGTGATTCAGACGCCCTATGTGATCGCAGACCAGTCCATGTATGCAGTGATGGAAGAGACTGCGGAGCACGCGGATGTGAAAATTATCCTGAATGCCGTGGAGAAAGGCTCCAATCCCTGGGGCTGTACGGATTATCTCAATAATAAAGGAAAGATCCTGGGGACGGGCTGTTCCGTCTATGAGCTGATGAATGAGGCCGCAGTCCACACGAAGACGATTGTGGTAGATGACAGGATGTCGATTGTGGGCTCCTATAACTGGGATATGAGAAGCACCTACCTCGACACGGAGCTGATGCTGGTGATTGACAGTGAGAAACTGAATCAACATCTGAGGGAGATGAATGCGGAGTATATGGAGAAGAGCAGAGAGGTGCTGCCAGATGGAACGGAGACAGAAGGGGCAAAGTTCCAGGAAGTGGAGATGACGACGGCGAAGAAGGGGATTTATCAGGTGCTGAGGGTGATTATCCGGCCGTTCAGGCATTTGCTGTAGGGGAAAAGAAAAGTTTGAGCCGCTGATTGTATACATGTATTCTAAAAAACTCTTGACATCTTCCTATACTTGGTATTACAATAGCAGAAATTAAAAAAGAGTTTACAGACGCAGGGGTCTGAGCCAATCGGGGCCGGACTGCCTGCGTTTTTCCATAGTATGCAGGGAAAGCTCTTGGAAATACGGAGGCATTATGGAGGACAAAAATCAGGAAGTCATACTGGAGATGAAAGATCTTTCCATTTCCTTTTTCAATAAGTCTGGTGAGATACAGGCGGTCCGGGGAATCAATTATACGCTGCATAAAGGCGAGGTTCTCGGAATCGTCGGAGAGTCCGGAAGCGGAAAATCCGTTTCCAGCCACGGAATCTTACGGCTGACACCGGACACCGGCAAGGTCAAGACCGGAGAGATTCTTTTCCACGGGAAAGATATTTTAAAGATGAACAAGAAGGAACTTCAGGAACTTCGGGGAAACAAGATCGCCATGATCTTCCAGGACCCCATGACCTCCCTGGACCCTTTGTTTACAGTAGAGTATCAGTTGAACGAGTCGCTGAAAAAGCACACGAATCTGGATGCGGTGGCCCGGAAGGCAAGAATGATTGAGCTTTTGACGCTTGTCGGAATCAACCAGCCGGAACGGCGGATCAAACAGTATCCTTACGAGTTTTCCGGCGGCATGCGTCAGAGGGTCATGATTGCCATGGCACTCTCCTGTGATCCGGAGCTTCTGATCGCGGACGAGCCGACCACGGCCCTGGATGTGACGATCCAGGCACAGATTGTAGAACTTTTGAAAGAACTGAAAGATAAACTGGGAATGGCCATTATCTTCATCACCCATGACCTTGGCGTGGTCTCCGAGATCTGCGACAAGATCATTGTCATGTATGCGGGAAAGGTGGTGGAGGAAGGAATGAGCCGCCAGATTTTCTATGAGAGATGTCATCCTTATACAGAAGGCCTTCTGGCCTCCGTGCCGAAGCTTGACAGCGATGTGAGCGAGAAGCTTAAGCCCATCAAGGGAAATCCGCCGGATATGAGCGCGGTGAAACCGGGCTGTGCCTTTGCTCCCCGCTGCAGCTGTGCGATGAAGATCTGCGTCAGGGAGGAGCCGCCCGAGTGCGAGCTGGATGAGACCCATAAGGCTTCCTGCTGGCAGGTCATCAAAAAAGCGATGCAGAATACTTGAAGGATAGGATGATAGACCATGGAAAAGAAAAATGTGGAAAGCGGAGAGATTCTGCTGGAAGTAAAAAATCTCAAGAAATATTATCCGGTGCGGACCGGATTTATCAAAAAGACGGAACTGAAGGCCGTCGATGATGTGAGCTTTTTCATCCGGAAAGGCGAGACCTTAGGTATCGTGGGCGAGAGCGGCTGCGGAAAGACTACCTTAGGAAGAACGGTTCTTCGTCTCGAGGAGCCTACCTCCGGCGATATCATTTACGAGGGCGAATCCATCATCGGAAAAAACATGAAGGAATACCGCAAAAAAATGCAGATCGTTTTTCAGGATCCATACGCCTCCCTGGATCCCAGAAAAACCGTCTCAGACATCATCGGCGAGGCCATGGATATCCAGAAGCTTTGTAAGACAAAGGAAGAGCGGAGGGATAAGATCCTGGAGCTCATGAAGCTGGTGGGACTGAACGCGGAGTTCTACAACCGTTTCCCTCATGAGTTTTCCGGCGGACAGAGACAGCGTATCGGCATCGCCCGGGCGCTGGCGGTAAATCCGGGCTTCATCATCTGCGACGAACCCGTATCTGCGCTGGATGTTTCCATCCAGGCACAGATCATCAATATGCTGGAGGAACTGCAGGAGACAAGAAAACTCACTTATCTTTTTATCGCCCACGATCTGGCCATCGTAAAGCATATCAGTACGAGGATCGGCGTTATGTATCTGGGCCATATGGTGGAGCTGGCAGAGAGTGCGGAGCTGTACCGCAATCCGATTCATCCCTACACGGAGATGCTTCTTTCCGCGATTCCGATTGCGGATCCGGATCTTTCCGCGGCAAGAAAACGGATCAAGCTGGAGGGCGAGGTGCCAAGCCCCTTAAATCCTCCGTCAGGCTGTCCTTTCCGGACTCGGTGTCCGAAAGCCAGAAAAGCCTGTGCGGAAAGCATGCCGGCGCTTCGGGAGATCACCCCGGGCCATTTCGCCGCCTGCCATAACGCATAAAGAGTAAGGAGAATAAAAATGCAGACTTCAAGATATATTGTAAAGCGAATCCTGCTGGCCCTGGTCAGCCTCTTCGCGATCATTACCATTACATATTTTCTGATGAATCTGATGCCCGGCGACCCCTTTATGTCGGAGAAGGCTTCAGAAGAAAACCGTGCGATCCTCATTGCCAAGTACGGACTGGATCAGCCGGTGTATGTGCAGTATGGAAAATACCTCGAAAATCTCCTGCACGGGGATATGGGAACCAGCTATGTGCTCCAGAAAGGCCGTGCGGTAAAGGATATCATTTTTGAATCCTTCCAGGTTTCCATGGGACTGGGCGTGAGAGCCCTTCTCCTTGCGATTGTGTGCGGCATCATCCTGGGCTGTATCGCAGGTCTCTGTAAGGATAAGCTGCCGGATGCGATCATCCGTGTCTTTTCGTCGATTGGAATTTCGATGCCTGGTTATGTCATCGCATCCGGGCTGATGATTTTCCTGGCGGTAAACTTAAAGGTTCTTCCGGTCAATTACAATAAACCGGGCGGCTGGGTGATGCCGATGCTGACGCTGGCGATTTACCCGACCTCGTATCTGACCCGACTGACGAGAGCCAGTATTCTGGAGGTTATGAATCAGGATTATCTTCGAACCGAGAGGGCCAAGGGAATGTCAGAATTCGTGGTGGTTTTCATCCACGCTCTGAAAAACTCTTTGATCCCGGTTATCACTTACCTGGGACCGCTGACAGCCTCCATTCTGACCGGTGGTTTCGTGGCGGAGAGCGTATTCAGCGTACCGGGACTCGGCCGGTATTTCGTAAGCTCCATCAGCAGCAGAGACTACACCATGATCATGGGTGTGACGATCTTTTACTCAGCCCTTATCGTGTTCATGAACCTGATCTGCGATATCCTCTATAAGATCGTAGACCCGAGAATACAGTTGGATTAAAGGAAGAAGCCATGAAAAATATTTTAAGCCTACAGAATAAACTCACCCCGGATGATTTCGCTCCGCTGGATGAGAACTACTTTAAAGAAGAATCACTGGAAACAGAAGAGATCGGCTATTGGAAAGCCAGCTGGATCCGCTTAAAATCCAATAAGATTGCCATGGTGGCCCTGGTGCTTATCGTGATCATGTTTATTTTCGCCTTCGTCGGCCCGCTGCTTTCTCCCTATTCCTACGATCAGCAGGTAAGAGGAGACGAGGCACTGTGGCCCTGTCTCAAACATCCCTTCGGAACCGACCGTCTGGGCCGTGACATTCTGGTCCGCTGCATGATCGGTACCCGGATTTCCATGATCGTCGGTCTGGTATCCGCCGTGATCGTTATGATCGTGGGAAGCATTTACGGAGCCATCTCCGGACTCATCGGCGGCAAAGTCGATATCGTCATGATGCGTGTGGTGGATATCATCTATTCTGTGCCGGAGATCCTTCTTATTGTTGTCATCAAAATGGTCATCAGCGAACCCTTGCAGAACCTCATCGATACGGTGCCCATGTTTCATGGACTGCAGAAAATCGGTTCCGGCCTGATTGCCATCTTCATCGTTTACGGCTGTCTTTACTGGGTGGGTATGGCCCGGATTGTCCGCGGTCAGATCCTTCAGCTGAAGACGCTGGATTTCGTCACTGCCGCTGAGGCCCTGGGCTGCGGAAGAGCGACCATGATCAAGGAACATCTGCTTCCGAACTGTATCGGCCAGCTCATCGCTACCGTGATGCTTCAGATCCCCTCAGCCATCTTCACAGAGGCCTTCTTAAGCTACTTAGGAATCGGCGTATCTGCCCCCATGGCAAGCCTTGGTTCCCTGACCTCCGAGGCCTTGAACGGTATCACCACCTACCCCTACCGGGTTATTTTCCCGGCGGCTCTCATCAGTCTCATCATCCTGTCCTTCAACCTCTTCGGTGACGGACTGAGAGATGCACTGGATCCGAAAATGAAAAAATAGTTGAGAGCATAAGCAAAATGAAAAAGCAGAAGCTGCGAAAGCGGCGATAGTGCGAAGCGCGGGTCTGAGGCTTGTGCTCTCAACGGAAGCGCAGATATATACTCTATCAAGAGTTTATATAACATCCGATCATATTTTAAAGGAGGAAGATGATTATGAAAAAAATGAGCAAAATCGTATCCCTGGCAATGGCAGTAGCTCTGGCAGCAGCTTCTCTTTCCATGAGCGCCAGCGCAGACGGAGAGGACAAAATCGAGATCGCCATCACCGGCGGCGGTGAGGATTCCATGCAGCTGAACACAGCAACCGGCAGCTACCTCAACGGTCTTTCCGCTATGCGTCATCTCTATGAAGGTCTCTATAAACTGGATGCCAACAGCGAGATCTCTTTAGGCCAGGCAGCATCTGTTGATGTGAGCGATGACAAACTGACCTGGACCTTTACCCTGAGAGATGATATCACCTGGTCCGACGGACAGCCTGTGACCGCTCAGGATTTCATTTACGGCTTTGACAACCTGGCAGCTCAGGGCGGCGATTACTGTACGATTCTTTCTGATGTGGCAGAGAGCTATGAAGCTCCCGACGACAAGACCGTTGTGATCAAACTGAAACTGCCCTGCGCTTATCTTCCTTCGATTCTCGCTTTTCCGTCCACCTATCCGGCAAGACAGGATTATGTAGAACAGTACGGAGATGCTTACGCAACCGATCCGGACAAATCTGTTTACAACGGACCTTACGAGATGGAGAGCTGGGCTCATGAGTCTGAGGTAGTCATGAAGCTTCGTGACGACTACTACGATGCAGATAACATTCAGGTCGGCACCATCAACTGGGAGCTCATCACCGAGGAGAGCTCCGCACTGGCTTCCTTCGAGAGCGGCGACTATGTATATTCCGATATGTGCCCGGACGAGGAGAAACCGCGTATGGAGGGCAACGGCCTGGTTTACACCGAGGGCGACAACAACTACTGCGTGATGTTCAACCTGGGTGAGAACGGAAACGATGTGCTGAAGGATGAGAACGTCCGCAAAGCCCTTTCCCTCACCATTGACAGAGACCGTATCATGGCAATCCGCGGACTGAACGATGAGATCGGCGTGACTCTTGTCTGCCGCGGTTATGTGAATGCAGACGGAACCGATTTCGTAGACTATTGTGATCCCTGGGAGGACACTTCCGCTTACGAGGAAAACTGTGAGACAGCAAAACAGCTGTTGGCAGACGCAGGATACGCAGACGGCCAGGGCTTCCCGGCACTGAAATACATCGTGAACAACGACAGCCGCAAAGAGATTGCCGAAGCCATCGTCAACGACTGGAAAGAAGTTCTGGGAATCGACTCCATCACCGTAGAAAAAGTGGAAAACTTCTCCGCAGCAAGAAGAGCCGGTGAATATGATCTGGCTTATTATGGCTGGTACATGGATTACAAGGATCTCTCCAACATGTACAGCACTTTTATCAACACCGAGAGTGCAAACTCCTTCTATCACAGCGACGACTACGATGCCGCTTATGCAAAGGCAGTTTCTGCTGATACCGAGGAAGGACAGTGGGAAGCATACAAAGAGTGTGACGCGATCCTGGCAAAAGATCTGCCGGTATCTGTGATCCTGCACTCCATGAACACCTACCTCTTCAATGACACGAACTACGAAGGCCTGGTATATTCCTGCGGCAACTATGTATTTACTTATCTGAAAGCTCTGTAAGAGAACAAACGGAAGGCTGTGCGGATATCCGTGCAGCCTTTTTTCGGCGTTAAAAAAAGAAAGGAGTATTCACTATTATGAAACTGAAAGAAATCGCCATCGGATACATCGATATCCCTCTGGTGACACCTTTTAAGACGGCGCTGCGTACCGTAAACAGCGTAAATGACCTGATTGTGAAGGTGACAGCGGAGGACGGAACGGAAGGCTACGGGGAGGCTCCGCCAACGGCAGTCATCACCGGTGACACGAAGGAGTCCATCGAGGCGGCGATCCGCTATTACATCGCGCCCACGATCAAGGGCATGGATCTTGAGGATCTTCCGGCCATCATGCAGAAACTGGAAAAATGCCTGGCGAAAAACACAACCGCCAAGGCCGCTGTGGATATTGCCCTCTATGACCTCTACGCCAAGCTTCAGAAAAAGCCGCTGTTCCGTCTTCTTGGAGAAAAGGAGCCAGAGCTGGTCAAAACGAAGCTGGAAACTGACCTTACGATCAGCGTCAATGAGACCGAGGAGATGGTCCGCGACAGCCTCCTGGCCGTGGAAAAAGGCTTCCATGTGCTGAAGGTCAAGGTCGGAAAAGGCGGAGCCAAGGACGTGGAGCGCATCCGCGAGATCCGAAATGCTGTAGGTAAAGACATCGTGATCCGTGTAGACGCGAACCAGGGCTGGACCCGGGAGGAGGCTGTGTCCACGATCACTGCGATGGAAGATGCCGGTCTTGGCATCGAACTCGTGGAGCAGCCCGTTTCCTATCACGATTTCAAGGGTATGCAGTATGTGACCGCCCAGGTGGAGACTCCGATTCTGGCAGACGAGAGCGTTTTCTCCTATGAGGATGCGGTTCGTCTGATGGAGGAAAAAGGCGCGGATCTCATCAACATCAAGCTCATGAAGACCGGCGGCATCCACGAGGCCGTGCGGATCTGCGACGCTGCGGATCAGTTTGGAGTAAAATGCATGATCGGCTGCATGCTGGAGAGCAAGGTTTCTGTCAGCGCCGGCGTTCATCTGGCTGCCGCCCGTTCCTGCGTGACCATGGCGGACCTGGACGGCCCGTCTCTCTGCCGCATCGATCCTTACGAGGGCGGCCCGGTCTATGAGGGCCCGCACATTTTCCTGAAGGAAGACAACGGCATCGGCATCACCGGCGTTCCGGTCAAGTTCGAGACAATCTAAAAAATAACGGGGGTTTGAAAAATGGAAAGACAGCTGGCTGTGGTGACAGCGGAACATGCATATCTGCGTAGCGGCGCCGGAGAGACGGACGGAAGCAACCAGACCGGAATCGAGGATGAGATCTTTTCCGGCTGGGCCGTGGAGATCATCGAGGAGGACCCGGAGAAAGCCTTTGTAAAGGTGCTTACCCATTATGGCTATGAAGGTTATGTGAGAAAGACAGAGCTTCGCCCGATGATAAAAGAAGAGCTGAAAGAAAGACAGGAGAAGAGCCGTTTTTTCCGGATCAGCATTTCCGAGGCGGATCTTCTGGACCGGCCGAAGGTTCAGGGTCTGCCGCTGGAGCTGCTCCTGAAAAACGCGATTGTGGAGTATCTCGAGGATGCGCCCGAGGGCTGGTGCCGGGTACGGAGCGCCGCCGGAAGAGAGGGCTATATTCATCAGGAAAATCTCCGGGAGCGGAGAGAGGATGACGGTTTTCTCCTCACAGAGGACAGGGTAGATTATTTCGCGAAGCGCCGGGAAGCGCTCGCCGTCAGCGAGGAGGCATTCCGGGAGGGCATTGTTGCAAGCGCCAGAGAGTTTCTCGGTACCCAGTACCGCTGGGGCGGCAAGTCATCCCAGGGCATCGATTGTTCTGGCCTCGCTTTCATGAGCTATCTGGACAACGGCCTTCTGATCTACCGGGACGCTTCCATCGAAGCCGGTTATCCGGTGAAAAAGATTCCGGTGGATGCTCTGAAAAAGGGCGACCTGATCTTTTTCCCGGGCCATGTGGCGATCTATCTCGGCGAGGACAGATACATCCATTCCACGGGCTATGCGAAAACGCCCTGTGTGACCATAAACAGCTTCAGAAAAGAGGATCCGGACTTTCGGGCGGATCTGGTAGATAAAATTACAGAATGTGGGAGTGTGTTTGCATGAAGATGAGAGATTTTTCCTGTGAGGAACTGAAAAGCCTGGCGGTGGAGCTGCCGGACGAGGTGAGCCGTTACGAGGCGGCCGGAGATTTTGAAGGGGCGGGAAAAACCATTGACCGGTGGCTGGAGAAACCCGTGGGCGAGGCCATGAAGACCAGGCTTCGCTATGAAAAATATGTCATTCAGGAGCTTCCGAAGGAATTTCCGGATACGGAGGAGGAAGTGATCCGGAAATTCCGGGAAAAGCTGCCTGATTTTTCCATGGAGGACCTTCAGAGGGCGGAAAGGGAAAATATGGCGGAGTGGATTCTGGTAGACGGAAAGAAGCACTACATCCACAGCTTGATCCGGAACCTCACGGACAAGGAGCCGGAGATCCGCCGTCGTCTGGGTCTCACAGAAGAGGTGACGGAGGAGGATCAGTATCAGCAGGCTGCGATCCGTGAAATGCAGGAAAAAGGAGAAAAGGCAGTCCGCATCCGCCTGAAAACCTCGATTCGCCTGAAGGATGAGAATTTCGTGCCGGGCATGAAAATCCGAGCCCATCTGCCCATTCCGGCGTGGCTTTCCCGAACCTTTGACGTGAAGATTTTAAATCACGCGGAGGGAAAAGTGACCGTGGACGAACCAACTTCCATGTGGCGGTCCATCTGCTTTGAGGATACGCTTCAGGAGAACCGGACTTTCTTTGTGGAGTATGAGTATGTTGTGTGGACAAAATATCTCGATCTCTGGCATGGAGAAGTTTCGGGAGCAGAGGATTTTAACCATGTACGGATGAAGTACGTCGGAGACTTTGTTGCCTGCCTGAGAGAACAGTACCCCCACATCCGTTTTACTCCGTATCTTAGGTCTCTGGCGTCGGAGATTGTTGGCGAGGAGAAGCGTCCTATGGAGATCGCCCGGCGGATCTACGATTACGTTACGAAAAACGTCCAGTATTCCTACATGCGGAACTATTCTCTGATGACCTGCATTCCGGAATACTGCGCGAAGAACCTTCGGGGAGACTGCGGCGTCCAGGCCCTGCTCTTTATCACGCTCTGCCGGATCGCCGGTGTGCCCGCGAGATGGGAGTCCGGTCTTTACAGCAATCCGGCCTATGTGGGAGCCCACGACTGGGCGATGTTTTATGTGGAGCCCTACGGCTGGCTTTACGCGGACCCATCCCTTGGAGGCTCTGCCTATGCGGAGGGCGATGAGAACCGCCGCCGCTTCTATTTCGGAAATGTGGAGCCTTTCCGGATGGCAACCAACCATGAATTCCAGCAGAAATTCAGCGTGAAAAAAGAGTTCCTGCCCATCGATACCTGCGATAATCAGCTGGGTGAGATGGAATGTGAGGAGCGAGGCTTTGCGGAAGACGAACTTGAGATCACGAAAGAGATGATTTCGTACGAGGCTTTATAAGAAAAAAGACAGGCCCTGCCGGAATATTTGCCCGGCAGGGCCTGTTTGTGCTATATTTAAGCGATAACGACAGCCATCCGTCCCAAAGCGTCGTAGATTTCCTCGAAACGCTTCTCGTCTCTCCAGACGAGGCCGCTCAAGGCATCGCTGACCAGAACGCGATGCTTCTCGGGGTCGTAGCCGCAGAGGACGATGCAGTGTTCGTTATGGTAGAAATGCCAGGTTTTTCCATTGACGATGTATTCCGCCACGTCTACCGGTGTCTTGAGATAGACGGAATCATAGACGATGATGGGAATTTTCCGTTCGAGATAGGGATAGAGCTCGGAAAAAGCTATACCCGTGAGGTCTTCTGCCTTCTGAGAGCAGCCGTTTTCACGAAGAAAACGATTGGCCGTCTCCGTAAGGCCCGGTGCATAGATGCCGTCCCCGGAAATATCGTGGGGATCGCCCTTAAAGAGGGTGACGAAATTTTCAGGGTCTTTCTTAAGGTACTTGTCGGCGATCTCCGTCTTGGCGAGCTTCTGGCCGTAATAATTCAGCACCATCGTAAGAGCGACGGACTCGCAGCCTGTGGGGAGCTCCGGATTCTGCAGGATATTTTCCACAGGAAGAATCACGGCTTTATCAGAGGGCATAAACTCGGGGTATTCCCGCTCCGCATCCGGGATGCTTCCGAGAATAAAGCGCTCGTGACCGCCGTATTTCATCAGGCGTTTCCGGACCGTAAAGCCCTCGGCCTGAACGTTCCGGAGGCTGTACTCATTGTAGGGGGAGACCGTGGTCATCACGTTGCAGCCGGGAAGGATTTCCCGGGCATAAGAAACGCAGGTCTGGATGAGCATCCGCTGAAGCCCGTGTCCGCGGTAGTCCGGATCCACAACGATCGTATCAAGCGTGGCGGTGGAGAAGAGCTTTTCGCGGTTCCAGCCAAGATCCCAGCCTAAATTTTCCGGGGTGTCGTTTGGAAAAATGAGGGAGCCGTAGGCGATGAGGCGGGTATCATCGTAGACACCGAAAATGGCATTGGGGGAGATGAGATAGTCCCTGTTGTCCGCCCGGTCGGTGGCAACGAAGAGATCCGGGTTTGTCATGGTGTCTGAGATATGCTGCTGCAGCTTCATGATGGCATCGAGGTCCGGGAGAGCGCAGCGGCGTATGGAAAATGAATTTTTCATAGAATCCTCCGATCAAAATGTAATAACCAAAGAAAGTATAAGGTCTTGGAATCAAAAAGTCCAGTTTTCCGAAGAAAAAACAAGAAAACCCTTGACATTCCCCCTTGTGGAAGCTGTATAAGAGGGTCAGACACGCGAGGAAGGAGCATCAAAATGAAGATCAAACAGGTCGAAGAGCTGGTGGGCATCACCAGAAAGAACATCCGCTTTTATGAGGAGCAGGGGCTGCTCTCGGTGGAACGGGCCGAAAACGGCTACCGGGAGTACAGCTTGAAGGATGTGAAACGCTTACAGGAGATTCGTTTCTTAAGAAAACTTTTTATCCCCATCGAGGATATGCGGGAAGTTTTCGAAGGGAAAAAGAGCCTCACGAGCTGCCTGGAATATCAGGTGGAAAAAATGGAGCGGGAGAAAAAGAACCTGACTCAGGTGCAGGAGTTCTGCGAGACCCTTCTTCAGGAAAAACTGACCTTGGAGGAGCTGGATGCCGAGGCGTGTCTGGAACGGATGGAACAGCTGGAAAAGGAGGGGACGAATTTTATGAATATTCAGAAGACAGACGTTCATAAGAAAAAGATCCGGGGCGCATTTTTGGGAGCCGGGATCATGCTGGTCCTGATGGCAGGTACGGTGGGGATGATCCTCTGGGGAAATTCCGTGGATCCGCTGCCCATCGGGTGGCTCCTGTTTCTGATTGCCATTCCGGTAGCTTTTGTAATCGCTATCCTGGTGGCTTTAAGAGCACGCTTAAATGAGATCAAAGGAGGAGAAGAAGATGAAGCTTCTAAGTATTGAACACATCCCAGGCGTAGAATTTGAGGCCCTGGGCATGGTAAAAGGAACGGTCGTCTATTCCAAAAACTTCGGAAAAGACTTTATGGCAGCCATGAAGACGCTGGTGGGCGGCGAGATCGTGAGCTACACGGAAATGCTCAACGAGGCCCGGCAGATCGCGGTGAAACGGATGGTGGATGAGGCGAAAGAGCTGGGAGCCGACGCAGTCATCGGCGTCCGCTACGGTTCTTCCCAGGTCATGAACGGAGCCGCGGAGGTCATTGCCTACGGAACCGCCGTGAAATATCTGAAACAGAGTTGAATAAACCTCCTGTTCCCGGAAAGACTGGAACTATCAGTCAGGGACAGGAGGTTTTTGTATGCTCTATAAAAGATGGAAAGGAAGGCTTCTGCTTTTTCTTGCAGGTTTTTTTGCGGCGGTATTGTTTTTCAGCCAGGCGGCAACGGCAGGGCGGATCGAGGATAAGGTGCTCCGTCTTCACGTCATTGCCAATAGCGACAGCGAGGAGGACCAGGCCCTGAAGCTCAAAGTGCGGGATCAGGTCCTTGCGACTCTAAAGCCTTTCCTTGAAAATGCAGAGGATAGAAGCAGCAGCGAAGCCATTGTGCGGGCTCATTTGTCCGAGGTCGAGGCGGCGGCCCGGGAGACCGCCTGGCAGGAGAAGCCCGGGGAAAACGTGCATGCGGAGCTTACCAACACCCGCTTCCCGGAGAAGACCTACGGCGACTGCACTTTTCCCGCAGGAAACTATGATGCCCTACGGATCACGATCGGCGAGGCGAAAGGGAAAAACTGGTGGTGCGTGCTTTTTCCGAGTCTCTGTTTTGTGGACACGGTCCACGGCGTCGTGCCAGAGGAGTCCAAAGAGCTCCTGAAAAATGTGCTGACGGAGGAAGAGTACGAGAGCCTTTTCACCCCGGGAAAAAGCGAGTATAAGGTCCGGTGGAAGGCAGCGGAAATCTGGCAGTCACTTTTTGGATAAAAAAAGACCCCGAAGAAAATTTCGAGGCCTGATTTTATTAAGCGTTCTTATTCTTGAAGGAAGCTCTTTTTCTCTGCATGGAATCCAGGATCTTTTTCCGGATGCGGAGGGACTTCGGAGTAACCTCCAGAAGCTCGTCGCTGTCGATGAACTCCAGGCACTGCTCCAGGCTCATGATCTTGGGCGGAGTCAGTTTCAGGGCCTCGTCAGAACCGGAAGAACGGGTGTTGGTCAGATGCTTGGTCTTGCAGACGTTGAGCTCGATATCCTCGGGCTTTCCGCTCTGGCCGATGACCATACCAGCGTAAACCTTGGTGCCCGGCTCGATGAAGAGGGTACCGCGGTCCTGAGCGTTGAAAAGACCGTAGGCAACGGCCTCGCCGCTCTCGAAAGCGATGAGGGAACCCTGTTTACGGAACTGGATATCGCCCTTGTAGGGAGCGTAGCCGTCGAAGATGGAGTTCATGATACCGTTACCCTTGGTGTCGGTCATAAACTCTCCGCGGTAGCCGATGAGGCCGCGGGCCGGGATGGAGAACTGCAGGCGGGTGTTTCCGCTGTTGTTCACACTCATGCCCTGAAGCTCACCCTTTCTGAGAGCCAGCTTCTGGATGACGTTTCCGGAGAACTCGTCGGGAACGTCGATGTATACCAGCTCCATGGGCTCCAGCTTTTTGCCGCGCTCGTCGGTGTGGTAAATTACCTCAGCCTTACTTACGGCGAACTCATAACCCTCACGGCGCATGTTCTCGATGAGGACGGACAGATGAAGCTCACCACGGCCGGAAACCTTGAAGGCCTCGGTGGTCTCAGTCTCCTCCACGCGGAGGCTGACGTCGGTGTTCAGCTCACGGAACAGACGGTCTCTTAAGTGACGGGAGGTAACAAACTTACCTTCCTGACCTGCCATCGGGCTGTCGTTTACGACGAAATGCATGGAGATCGTCGGCTCGGAAATTTTCTGGAAGGGGATGGCTTCCACATGCTCCGGGGAGCAGAGGGTATCACCGATATGAAGATCGGAAATACCGGAGATGGCCACGATGGAACCAACGGTAGCCTCGTTTACTTCTACTTTGTTCAGACCGTCAAACTCATAGAGCTTGCTGATCTTGACACGGCGCTGCTTGTCCGGCTCGTGATGGTTTACGAGGACACAGTCCTGGTTTACTTTGATAGTACCGTTGTCCACTTTGCCGACGCCGATACGGCCCACATACTCGTTGTAGTCGATGGTGCTGATCAGAACCTGGGTTCCGGCAGTCTCGTCGCCTTCGGGAGCGGGGATATAGTTCAGAATGGTCTCAAACAGCGGCACCATGTCGTGGGACTCTTTGTTGAGGTCCAGGGTGGCAAAACCGCTCTTTGCGGAAGCGTAGACGAAGGGGCAGTCGAGCTGCTCATCGGAAGCGTCGAGATCCATCAGAAGCTCCAGAACCTCGTCCACAACCTCATCCGGACGGGCTTCCGGACGGTCAATCTTGTTGACACAGACGATAACCGGCAGATCCAGCTCCAGAGCCTTGCTCAGTACGAAACGGGTCTGGGGCATCGGTCCCTCGAAAGCATCCACCACAAGGATAACGCCGTTTACCATCTTCAGGACACGCTCTACCTCGCCGCCGAAATCTGCATGGCCCGGGGTGTCGATGATGTTGATTTTTGTGTCTTTATAAAATACAGCCGTGTTTTTGGAAAGGATCGTGATTCCACGCTCTCTTTCAATGGCATTGGAGTCCATGACACGTTCAGCGACTTCCTGATTTGCGCGGAAAACGCCGCTCTGTTTCAGAAGCTCGTCTACAAGGGTCGTTTTACCGTGGTCTACATGGGCGATGATCGCAATGTTACGCACATCTTCTCTTTTCATAAAAAATCGTTCCTCTCAAAAAATGTACAAGTACATACCTTATTATATGTTTATCAGTTCACAACTAATCCAGTTTATCATATTTTTTCAAGATTACAAGAGTCTTTTGAAATTTTCCAAAAAACAGTTCTAAAGTAGGAAAGGCCTGCATAAATATACTTACTAAGTAACCGCTCCGAAAGGAAAAGCTTCCGTCCGGGGCCGCTTACGGGATACTACGGGAAAGAGAAGGGAGAAGATTTATCTATGGATAAAATCATTGAAAACAATCAGGTAACTGTCATGGGCGAGATCGCTTCGGAATTTGAGTTCAGTCATGAGGTGTTTGGGGAAGGCTTTTATATGCTGGAACTTCTGGTGAAACGCCTGAGTGATTCTTTTGACCGGATTCCGGTGATGATCTCTGAGCGCCTCATCGATGTGACGCAGGATTATCGGGGGGAATTTATCCAGATCTCCGGCCAGTTCCGGTCCTATAACCGTCATGAGGAGAAAAAGAACCGTCTGGTGCTGTCTGTCTTTGCCCGGGAGGCTGCTTTTGTGGAAGCCGAGGATGATAAGGTGAAGAGCAACCAGATTTTTCTGGACGGCTTCATCTGCAAGCCGCCGGTCTACCGGAAGACGCCCTTAGGGCGGGAGATCGCAGATATGCTGGTGGCCGTGAACCGTCCCTACGGAAAATCGGACTATATTCCCTGTATTTCCTGGGGCCGGAATGCCCGTTTCGCCTCCAATTTTGAGGTGGGAAGCCGGGTACAGATCTGGGGCCGGATTCAGAGCCGTGAGTATGTGAAAAAGCTCGAGGACGACCGGACGGAAAAACGGACCGCCTATGAGGTTTCAGTCAGCAAAATGGAAGAAATTTCCTGACGAAAATCTTCTTGTAAATCCGGGAAAATTGTAGTAAGATGGACTGGCTCAGAATGAAAAAATGTTGATTTTCCGGTGCAGGGGAGCCCCTCCGGAAAAAAGAGGTGCGGAAATGGATAAAGGTACAGTACATATTTACTGTGGAAAAGGAAAAGGGAAAACCACCGCTGCCATCGGTCAGGCCATCAAAGCTGCCTGCGAGGGCCGGAATGTGGTGATCATTGAATTCCTGAAGGCGAAGGAGGAAGACGAACTCGGTTTCCTCAAGCGTCTGGAGCCGGAAATCAAGGTTTTCCGTTTTGAAAAATTCCAGGAATGCTTTGAAGATCTTCCGGAAGAGAAAAAAGAGGAAGAGATTCTGAATATGAAAAATGCCCTGAATTTTGCCAGAAAAGTCCTGGTGACGGAGGAGTGCGACGTGCTGATCCTCGATGAAGTCCTGGGGCTGATTCCCCATGGAATTGCAGGGGAGGCGGAGCTTCGGACGATTCTGGAGGCCAGAAGCGGCTCCACGGATCTTTATATGACCGGTGTTTACGGGGCCAGAGAAATCTGGGATGCCGTGGACGAGGTGACGGAGCTGGTGGCGCACAAAAGCCTGCCTGCACCTGACAAAACAGCGGTTGACAAGGAAAATCAATAATGATATAGTTATGGAAAGGCGGGGATTTTTACCCGCGGATTGAATACTCATGAAGATAGAAAGCTTGCCTAAAGAACTTTCTATTGTGATGCAGGATGATCGGGGGCGGACTTCATCGGGTCTGTCCCCTGTTTTTATGAATGATTTGTCAAGGAGGAAAAGAAATGGCAATTTTCAAAGGAGCCGGTGTTGCGATCGTGACACCTATGACGGCTGACGGAGAAGTAAATTATGAAGTTTTAGGGGAAATGCTGGAGGCACAGATTGCAGGCGGTACCGATGCCATCATCATCTGCGGCACCACCGGCGAGTCCGCCACCCTCAGCGAAGAAGAGCATTCCGCAGTAATCCGCTATGCGATCAAGAAGGTCAACAAACGGATTCCGGTGATTGCAGGAACCGGTTCTAATTGTACCGCGACTGCCATTAAGCTTTCCAAAGAGGCAGAGAAAGACGGAGCAGATGGTCTCCTTCTGGTGACTCCGTACTACAACAAAGCGACACAGAAGGGCCTGATCGCTCACTATACTGCTATCGCAAAAGCAGTGAGCCTGCCCATCATTCTTTATAACGTACCCAGCCGTACGGGCTGCAATCTTCAGCCGGAGACCATTGCCGCACTGGTGAAAAATGTGAAGAACATCGTGGGTGTGAAAGAAGCCAGCGGAAATATTTCCCAGATTGCCAAAGTGAAACTGCTCTGCGGTGACGACATCGACCTCTATTCCGGAAACGACGACCAGGTAGTGCCCATCCTTTCTCTGGGTGGTATCGGCGTGATCTCCGTTCTCTCCAACGTGGCTCCGAAGGAGACCCACAACATGGTTATGGATTACCTGAACGGTGATGTGGATAAAGCAAGACAGATGCAGCTGAAAGCCATTCCTCTGATCGACGCTCTCTTCTCCGAGGTAAACCCGATCCCGGTGAAAAAAGCTCTGAATCTCATGGGCTGGGAGGCAGGTCCTCTTCGCGCTCCCTTAACGGAGATGGAAGCTTCTCATGCAGAAGTGCTGAAGAAAACCATGAAGGATTTCGGCATTAAAGTTGTTGACTAAGCTTACGGAGGAAGAAAAAATGGTCAGAATTATCATGCATGGCTGCAACGGCCATATGGGTCAGGTGATCACTGGCATTGTAAAGGAAGACAAAGATGCCGAGATCGTGGCAGGTATCGACCTGGTAGATAACCGCGATAACGGCTATCCCGTATTTAAAAGCCTGAAAGACTGCGATGTGGAGGCGGATGTGGTCATCGATTTCGCTTCTGCCAAGGCTGAGGACGCTCTCATCGACGCCTGCCTGGAGAAAAAGCTTCCGGTTGTTGTCTGCACCACCGGCCTTTCCGAGGAGCAGCTTGCCAAAATCCGCGAGGCTTCCAGGGAAGTAGCAGTTCTCAAATCCGCCAACATGTCCCTGGGGGTGAATACCCTCTTAAAGCTTCTGCAGGACGCAGCCAAAGTGCTGGCTCCGGCTGGTTTTGACATGGAGATCGTTGAGAAGCATCACAAACATAAACTGGACGCTCCGAGTGGAACCGCCATTGCCATGGCTGACAGCATCAACGAGGCTATGGGTAACGAGTACACCTATACATACGACCGCAGCGGCCGCCGTCAGGAGCGCAATCCGAAGGAGATCGGCATTTCTGCTGTCCGCGGCGGAAATATCGTGGGCGAGCATGAGGTGATTTTCGCAGGCCTTGACGAGGTCATCGAGTTCAAGCACACCGCTTACTCCAAGGCCGTATTTGCCAAAGGAGCCGTATCTGCGGCAAAATTCCTCAAAGGAAAAGGTCCTGGTTACTACGATATGAGCGATGTCATCGAGGCAAACGCATAAATAAAGACAGAAAAAACGCTGTACCGTCTGGTATGGCGTTTTTTTGAAGGAGTGAGACTCATATGGAAAAGGAAATGGAACTGAAATACCTGAAAAGCCTGGCGAAGCTCTATCCCAGCGTGGCGGCGGCTTCCACAGAGATCATCAATCTGCAGTCCGTGCTGAACCTGCCGAAAGGGACGGAACATTTCATGACGGATATCCATGGAGAGTACGAGCAGTTTTTCCATGTGCTGAAAAATGGTTCCGGTTCTGTGAAAAAGAAGATCAATGAAGAGTTTGGAAATACCTTAAGCAAGAAAGACAAGAGCGGCCTGGCGACGCTGATCTATTACCCGGAGCTCAAAGTCGATCTGGTGGAAAAGACCGAGGAGAATCTGGAGGACTGGTATAAGATCACACTCCACCGCCTGATCCAGATCTGCAAACGGGTGGCCAGCAAATACACCCGGGCCAAGGTACGGAAAATGCTGCCCCAGGATTTTGCCTATGTCATCGAGGAGCTCATCACGGAAAAGGAAGAGCTTCTCGACAAGGAAGCCTACTACAATGCGATTATCAGCACGATCATCCGGGTGGGCAGCGCCCGGGAATTTATCATCGCTTTAAGCAACCTGATCCAGCGTCTGGCCGTGGACCACATCCATATCGTGGGTGACATTTTTGACCGCGGACCGGGGCCGCATCTTATCATGGACAAGCTGATGAGCTACCAGTCTGTGGATATCCAGTGGGGAAATCATGACGTGGTGTGGATGGGAGCTGCCGCCGGTCATCTGGCCTGCATCGCCAACGTGATCCGGGTGGCCTGCCGCTATGGAAACCTCGATATGCTGGAGGACGGCTACGGCATCAACCTGATTCCGCTGGCCAATTTCGCCACCTCTGTCTACGGTGATGATCCCTGCGAATGTTTTAAGATCCACTATACGCCCAACGAGTACAACACCAACGACCTGGCCTGGGATCTGCGGATCCAGAAAGCCATCTCTGTCATTATGTTCAAACTGGAGGGTCAGATCATCCATGAAAACCCCGAGTTTGAGATGGAGGATGAGCTGTTTCTCGACAAGCTGGATCTTGAAAAAGGTACGGTGAAGATCCGCGGAAAAGACTATGCCCTTCTCGACAGCAGCTTCCCCACCGTGGACCCGAAGGACCCCTATGCCCTGACGCCCGAGGAGGCGGAGGTCATGGAGCGGCTTCAGTCCGCCTTCCTGAAATGCGAAAAACTCCAGCGCCATGTACGTTTTTTGTATACAAACGGCAGTCTGTACAAAGTATACAATGGAAATCTTCTCTATCACGGCTGTGTACCTCTGAATAATGACGGCACCTTCCGGAAGGTACGGATCTTCGGGAAGGAGTACAGCGGCAAGGCGCTCTATGATATTCTGGAGGTTTACGCCCGGAAGGGCTACTATTCCATGGATAAGGAAGAGCGCAAGAAGGGGCGGAATATCCTCTGGTATATCTGGAAAAACAAGAACTCACCGGTTTATGGAAAAGACCGGATGACCACCTTCGAGAGGTATTTCGTGGCGGCACCTGAGACCCATGTGGAGCAGAAAAATCCCTACTACGCCTATGTAAACGAGGAACGGGTCATCGACCGGATTCTGGCGGAGTTCGGCCTCGACCCGGAAAATTCCCACATCGTCAACGGCCATATGCCGGTCAAGGTAGCGAAGGGCGAGACTCCGATCAAGTGCAACGGCAAGCTCTTTATCATCGACGGCGGCTTTTCCAAGGCCTACCAGAAGGTGACGGGAATTGCGGGCTATACCCTTGTATACAATTCCTATGGCCTGCTTCTGGTGGCCCATGATCCCTTCGTTTCCGTGGAGGAGGCTGTGCGTACAGAATCCGATATCCATTCCCAGACCATGGTGGTGGAGCGGACCTTCAACCGGCTGACTGTGGCGGACACCGACGCGGGCAGGGAGATCCAGGAGCGGATTCACGATCTCGAGGAGCTTCTCCGGGCCTACCGTTCCGGTGAGGTGACGGAGAAAAATTAGGGCTGGGGGTCAGTCTGCCTTGATTCCATCAAAGATTCATGATACACTTTTCTTATCAACGGGAAAGCTCCATCAGAGGGCGCCTTTGCTCTTCTGCGGGGCTTTTTTCCGCAAAAAGGAGGATTGTAATGTCGGCCAGAAAACGTATCGAGTATGTGGATGTCGCTAAAGGAATCGCGATTCTCTGCGTGGTGGCAGGCCATACTTTTGCAGCTTATGACCCTGGAAGTCTTCAGAATAAATTTATCTATTCGTTTCATATGCCCCTCTTTTTTATCCTGTCCGGTTTTTTCTACAAACCGCAGGAGTTTAAAAAAGCTTTTTGGAAAAAGGTAAAAAGCCTTCTGGTCCCTTATTTTGTGATCAATGCGCTTCGTTGTCTGGTGGCCTTGTATCAGAGCGGCTTTGAAAACATGCTTACGGGGTATTTCTTTCCGGCTCTGTACGGAAACGGTTCCACGCCGAAAATCGCCCTCAGTCTTTTCGATGTGAAGATCGTGGGCATGACCTGGTTTCTCATGGCCCTGTTCATGTGCCAGGTGATGTATCTCAGTCTGGAAGAATTTTCAAAAAAATATGGCGCGCCCATGTGGATGCTGGTATTCATCACCGCCATTACAGGAATTGGATTTAACGATAAAGTCTGGCTGCCCTTTTCCATTCAGCCAGCTATGGGAGCCCTGATTTTTTATCATGCCGGAAGGCTTATGCGGGAGAAAAAGGTGCTGGAGGAGCCGGTGACGGCCATGCCTGTGGGAATTCTCGTCATGGGAGCCGTGATGTGGCTGGTGACGATTTTCTATGCGAATCTGGGGATGCATGCCAATTCCTACCACAGTCTGGTATCCTTCCTCGGAGCCATTGCCGCCACCTATTTTATTACTCAGTTTTCCAAATGGCTTTACCGGGTGCCCGCGTTGGGCGTTTTTCTGAACTGGTGCGGAAGAAATTCGATTTATATTTACTGCCTCCATGCGATTGACAGAACGATCATCGTTCCGATCAAACGTGTGGTTCTTATGGTTTTCCCACTGCCCTCCACCAAGGGAGCGCTGTTGTTTGTTGTGATCCGGCTGTGCTGTATCCTTCTCGGGGTTCTGCTTTTTGTTGTGGCAAAAACCATTGTGCAGGAGTTCATACGGGAACAGAAGAGAAAGAGGAAAAGAGAGCTGGAACTGCAGAAGCGCAGACAGCAGCTGATGATGAGACAGCGCCGGAGAGAAGAGATACGGCGCAGGGAAAGAAGATAACAGGAGGAAAAAGATGCTGAACATCAGAGAATATGTGAAGGTTCAGAGCCTTGAGGAGGCCTACGAACTGAATCAGAAGAGGACAAACAAGGTCATTGGCGGCATGCTCTGGATGAAGATGGGCAGCCGGAACATCCAGAAGGTCATCGATCTTTCGGGCCTTGGTCTTGATAAAATCGAGGAGACGGAGGAAGAGTTCCGGATCGGCTGCATGACTACCCTCCGGGACCTGGAGCTGCATCCGGGGCTGGAAGCTTACACCGGAGGCGCAATGAAGGAAAGCCTCCGCCATATCGTGGGCGTACAGTTCAGGAATCTGGCCACGGTGGGAGGAAGCATTTTCGGGCGCTTTGGGTTTTCAGATGTGCTGACTCTGTTTCTGGGGCTTGACACCGATGTGGAGCTTTATAAGGGCGGTATTGTTCCCCTTTCCGAGTTTGCCTGGAGCAAGCGGGACAACGATATTCTCGTGGGCCTCATTGTGAAAAAGAGACCGGTGCAAATTGTTTATCAGTCCCTGCGCCTTTCCCGGACGGATTTCCCGGTGCTGGCGAGCGCCGTGGTCTGTCTTGACGGAAAATGGAGAGCTGTCATCGGGGCAAGACCTCAGCGGGCCCTGCTTATCGAGGACGAGGAGAACCTTCTCGGGGGCGGCCTTACCGAGGAAAACATTCGGAAACTTGCAGCCTATGTGAAGGAGAAAACGCCCACGGGCTCCAACATGCGGGCCGGAGCGGATTACCGGAGCCATCTGGTGGAAGTTCAGGTGCGGAGAGCACTGGAGAGAATGAGAGGTGAAGAGAATGCAGATTAACCTGAAATTAAACGGAAAAACGATTAAGGAAGAGATCGCAGATGACCTGCTTCTCATTGATTTTGTGCGGAAGCACGGCTGCTACAGCGTGAAGAGAGGCTGCGAGACGGCAAACTGCGGGCTCTGCACGGTATTTTTAAATGGCAAACCGGTGTTATCCTGCTCGCTGCTGACAGCCAGAGCCAACGGACAGGAAGTGACCACGCTGGAAGGTCTCCAGCCCGAGGCGGAAGAGATCGGTTCCTTCCTGGCCGGGCAGGGAGCGGAGCAGTGCGGTTTCTGCAATCCGGGCTTTATGATGAACGCCATCGCTCTTTTCCGGGAAAATCAGGACCCGACCGATGAGGAGATCCTCGAGTATCTGTCCGGAAACCTCTGCCGCTGTTCCGGTTACGAGGGCCAGCTCCGGGCGATGAAAAAATATCTCGCATGGAAAAAAGAAAAACAGGAGGTGGGTGCATGAAGGTAGTCAATCAGCCGGTAATGAAAAAGGACGCCATGTCCCTGGTGACAGGAAAACCGGTCTTCCTGGATGATGTGGTGCCTGACAATGCCCTTGTGGTAAAAGTAAAAAGAAGCCCCTATGCCCATGCCCTCATCGAGGAGATCAAGATCGACACGGCGCTGAAGGTGCCGGGCATCGAGGCCATTTATACCTATAAAGACGTGCCGAATATCCGCTTCACGATGGCGGGCCAGACTTACCCGGAGCCCAGCCCCTACGACCGCCTGATTCTGGATCAGAGAGTCCGTTTCGTTGGCGATGCGGTAGCCATTGTGGCCGGAGAAAATGAGAAAGCCGTGGAAAAGGCTCTGCGCCTTATCAAGGTCAAATATCAGGAGCTGGAGCCGGTGCTGGATTTCCACACGGCGAAGGACAATCCGATTCTGGTGCATCCGGAAGATAACTGGGAGTCCAAATGTCCGGTAGGTGCGGACAACAAGCGGAACCTCTGCGCCAGCGAGGTTTCCGGCCACGGGGATATCGAGGCGGTCTTAAAGGACTGCGATGTGGTGGTGGAGCATACCTACCATACGAAAGCGGACCAGCAGGCCATGATGGAGACCTTCCGGACCTACACGAGCATGGACACCTACGGAAGACTGAACGTCATCAGCTCCACGCAGATCGTCTTCCATGCCCGCCGCATCATCGCGACGGCTCTTGGAATTCCAAAATCCAAGGTGCGGGTGAGCAAGCCCAGAATCGGCGGCGGTTTTGGCGCGAAGCAGACCCTTGTGGCGGAGATTTATCCGGCTTTTGTCACCTGGACCACGGGAAAGCCGGCGAAGATGATTTACACCCGGGAAGAGTGTCAGATCGCTTCCACGCCCCGTCACGAGATGGAAGTTACGGTAAAAGTGGGAGCGAATAAGGACGGCCGGATCCGGGCCATCGATATGTATACGCTTTCCAATACGGGAGCCTTCGGTGAGCACGGACCGACGACGGTTGGCCTTTCCGGTCACAAGGCCATTTCCCTCTACGGACGGCTGGAGGCCCATCGTTTTGCCTATGATGTGGTTTACACGAACCATATGTCCGCGGGCGCTTACCGCGGATACGGAGCAACCCAGGGCATCTTTGCCGTGGAGTCCGCCGTGAATGAGCTGGCAGACCGGCTGGGAATGGATCCGGTGAAGCTTCGTGAGAGGAATATGGTCCGTCAGGGTGAGATCATGCCTTCCTATTATAATGAGCTCAATTCCAGCTGTGCCCTGGACCGCTGCATGGCCCGGGCCAAAGAGATGATGCACTGGGACGAGAAATTTCCGGCAAGAGATATGGGCAACGGAAAAATCCGAAGCGTCGGCGTGGCCATGGCCATGCAGGGTTCCGGTATCTCCGGCGTGGACGTGGGTTCCGCCTCGATTAAGCTCAACGACGAGGGCTTCTATGTGCTCCGGATCGGCGCTGCGGATATGGGAACGGGCTGTGACACGATTCTGGCCCAAATGGCAGCAGAGTGTCTGTCCTGCGGCGTGGAGGATGTGGATGTCTTCGGTGCGGATACAGACGCTTCTCCCTACGATTCCGGTTCCTACGCTTCCAGTACGACCTATGTCACCGGTATGGCGGTGGTGAAGGCCTGCGAGAAGCTGAAAAATAACATTATCGCCCGGGCGGCCGAGATGCTGAACTGTCCGGTGGAAAGCCTGGAATTTGACGGAAAGACCGTTTCCGGGGAAAAGGGCAGCGTGACTTTGGCGGATATCGCGACCAGTTCCATGTGTGGAAACAACATTCCCATGGAGGTTTCCGAGAGCAACAGCGCTCCCACCTCCCCGCCTCCTTTCATGGTTGGCATGGTGGAGATCGAGCTGGACAAGGAAACCGGAGCCATCGAGCTTCTGGACTATGTGGCCGTGGTGGATTGCGGAACGCCGGTAAACCCGAATCTTGCGAGAGTACAGACCGAGGGCGGCCTGGGCCAGGGCATCGGCATGACTCTCTACGAGGATATACAGTATAATTCCAAGGGAAAACTCTGGAACAATTCCTTTATGCAGTACAAAATCCCGAGCCGTCTGGATGTGGGCAGACTTCGCGTGGAGTTTGAGAGCAGTTACGAGGAAAGCGGTCCTTTCGGAGCGAAATCCATCGGCGAGATCGTCATCAATACGCCTTCCCCGGCCATCGCCCATGCGGTACACAACGCTTCCGGCGTCTGGGTACGGGAACTTCCGATCACCCCGGAGAAGATCTGGAGTGGAATGCAGGAAAAAAATGAAGATTGACCTGATTTTAATGGCGGCTGGAAACAGCCGCCGTTTTGGAAGCAACAAGCTGTTGTATGAGTGGAGAGGGAAAAAACTGTACCGGTATATGTTCGATGCCCTGGTGGAAGCGGCGGAAGGGCTTCCGCAGGTCCGGGTCCGGGTGGTGACGCAGTATGAGGAGATCCTGAAAATGGTAGAAGAATTGGCGAAAAGGGAGGCGCCGGGTTTTCTGACCGGCGTTTACAGCCCGGAAAGCGTCAAAGGCCTTTCCTATACGATAAGGAAGGCACTGGACTTTGAGGCTGCCGATCCGCCGGAGGCTTTCGCTTTTTTTACAGCGGACACGCCGGAGTTTTCCTCTTCGGATATTCGGGAGTTTCTGGAGGCTTTCTTAGCTTCAGGCCGTCCGTTGGCCTGTGTCCGTTGCGGAGAAACTTACGGAAATCCTGCCGTTTTTTCCTGGAAATATGCACCGCTTTTTCAGGTCCTCACCGGGGACCAGGGTGGAAAGAAGGTGCTGAATCAGCTGCTTGACGACTGCTTTTTCTACGAGCTTCCGGAGGGCAGCCGGAGGGATATCGATACACCGGAGGATTTATAGTTTTTAATGAAGGAGAGTGGAGTTATGAAGAATCATACCTGGCTTGGCATCACGAATGAAAGGCAGGAAAATGTGTACTTTCTGGATTATGAGCTCCGTCCGCTGGAGACAATGACGATTTCTATCTGGCCGGATACTTCCGGCTACAAGAGTCTTGGCGGCGTTTATATCAACCGGGAACCGGCCGAATACAGAGGCGGTAAGGAATGTACGACGTATTCCATGGGAAAGTTTCCTTCTGGCCGGCTATATGGGACAGGGCTATTCGATCTCGACCTATTACCGGCTGACAGATGGACGCCTGGAAAAAATGGAGAATTTTGTCCACGAAACCGCCGGCGATCCCAATGTACCTCCCTATGTAATCAATGACGAGGAGGTCTCCGAGGAAGATTTCAATTCCCGGAAGGAAAAATGGAATCAGATATCCAGTCATTTCGTGACGATAAGCTATGATCTCATGACGGATATCACGGATACGAATATCGAGATTCTGCTGAATGCGGACTATCAAACTTCCTGAAAAAGGAGTCGAAAAAAGACTTGAAACCTCTGGAAGATATGCATACAATAGAGTAAATGTGAAAAACAATTAGGAGGAAAATCGCTCATGAAGCTTTTGGAAGACAGAATCCGCCGGGACGGTGTGGTTAAGGAAGGAAATGTACTGAAAGTAGATCGTTTTTTGAATCATCAGATGGATATTGAACTGTTTCAGGAGATTGGAAAAGAGTTCAAACGCCGTTTCGCAAATGAGAATGTAAACAAGATCCTCACGATCGAGGCTTCCGGAATCGGAATCGCCTGTATCGCGGCAGAATCTTTTCATGTGCCGGTAGTCTTCGCAAAGAAGACCCAGACAAAAAACATTGCCGGAGAGGTTTACACCACTCAGGTGGAGTCCTTTACCCATGGAAGAATCTATGACATCATCGTATCCAAAGAATTTTTAGGAAAAGGTGACCGGGTGCTTCTGATCGACGACTTCCTGGCCAATGGAAAAGCTCTGGAAGGCCTGGCACAGCTGGTACAGGATTCCGGCGCAGAGCTGGTGGGAGCCGGCGTTGTGATCGAGAAAGGTTTCCAGAGAGGCGGAGATGCCATCCGTGCAAAAGGCATCCATCTGGAGTCCCTGGCCATCGTAGAGTCCATGAATGACAAGACCGGAGAGATCGTATTCCGTGAGCAGTAAACGAGCAGAAGTGGGAGGTTTATCGTATGAATACAAAACAGGCAGTGCAGGAGGGCAGAACCGTCCTCGGCATCGAATTTGGTTCCACGAGAATCAAGGCAGTACTGGTAGATGAGAATGCCCATCCCATCGCCCAGGGCGGCTATGACTGGGAAAACCGCTATGTGGACAACATCTGGAGTTATACGCTGGAGGATATCTGGAAAGGCCTCCAGGGCTGTTATCAGGAAATGGCGGAGGATGTGAAAAAGACCTACGGCGTCACGCTGAAAAAAATCGGAGCCATCGGTTTCAGCGGCATGATGCACGGCTATATGCCTTTTGATAAGGAAGGAAAGCTTCTGGTTCCCTTCCGGACCTGGAGAAACAACATCACAGGACAGGCTTCTGACGTCCTTTCCGAGCTTTTCAACTTCCAGATTCCTCAGAGATGGAGCATCGCCCATCTTTACCAGGCGATCCTCAACGGAGAAGAGCATGTGAAGGATGTGGCCTTTTTCACGACTCTGGCGGGCTATATCCACTGGAAACTCACGGGAGAGAAGGTCATCGGTATCGGCGAGGCCTCCGGCATGTTCCCCATTGATGTGGAGAAAAAAGATTTTTATCCGAAAATGCTGGATCAGTTCGACGAGCTGGTAGCTCCGAAAGGCTATCCCTGGAAGATCCGCGAGATCCTTCCGAAAGTCCTGGTGGCTGGTGAAGCTGCTGGAATCCTGACGGAAGAGGGAGCGAAGCTTCTGGATGTCAGCGGTGAACTGGAAGCGGGCATTCCCTTATGTCCGCCGGAGGGAGACGCCGGAACTGGCATGGCAGCCACCAACAGTGTGCGTCAGCGTACGGGTAATGTTTCCGCCGGAACCTCTGTGTTTGCAATGCTGGTTCTGGAAAAAGAGCTCAGCACCCGTTATCCGGAGATCGATATGGTGACGACGCCGGCAGGCGATTCTGTCGCTATGGTTCATTCCAATAACTGCACCTCCGACCTCAATGCCTGGGTGGGCCTTTTTGATGAGTTCGCCTCCGCAATCGGGGCGAAGATCGACAAAAATCAGCTGTTTTCCACGCTCTACAATAAGGCTCTGGAAGGAGATAAGGACTGCGGTGGTCTTCTGGCCTACGGCTATCTTTCAGGTGAGCATATCATGCATTTTGAGGAAGGCCGTCCGCTCTTTGTCCGCACACCGGGGAGCCATTTCTCCCTGGCAAACTTTATGCGGGTGAATCTCTATACAGCTCTCGGCGCTTTAAAGACCGGACTGGATATCCTTTCCTCCAAAGAGGGTGTGGAAGTGGACAAGATTCTGGGCCACGGCGGTCTCTTCAAGACGCCGGGCGTGGGACAGAAGATCCTGGCAGCGGCCATGAACGCTCCGGTTTCCGTCATGGAGACGGCAGGCGAGGGCGGAGCCTGGGGAATCGCCCTTCTGGCTTCCTATATGCTGCAGAAGAAAGATGGCGAGAGCCTTGCGGATTATCTGGACAGCAGAGTATTTGCGGACAGCAAGGCCATCCGTGTGGAGCCGGATACGGAAGATGTGGCTGGTTTTGAGACCTTTATGAAACGGTATCAGGCAGGGCTTGCCATCGAGCGTGCGGCTGTGGAGAGCCTGGCAGATTAAGGAGAATGGATTATGCTGGAAGAACTGAAACAACAGGTGTATGAAGCAAATATGCTTCTGCCGAAACATAAACTGGTAACTTTTACCTGGGGAAATGTGAGCGGCATCGACCGGGAGAAAGGGCTTTTTGTCATCAAACCCAGCGGGGTGGATTATGACAAGTTGACGCCGGAAGATATGGTGGTTATGGATCTTGAGGGCAACCGCGTGGAGGGACATTATAATCCTTCTTCCGATACGGCTACTCATCTGGAGATTTATAAAGCCTTCCCGAAGATCGGCGGCATCGTACATACCCATTCTTCCTGGGCTACCTCCTGGGCCCAGGCCGGCCGGGGAATCCCCTGCTACGGCACGACTCAGGCGGATTATTTCTACGGTGAGATCCCCTGCGTGCGAAACCTGACCAAAGAGGAGATCGAGGAAGCCTATGAGAAAAATACGGGGCTTCTGATTGTGGATTATTTCAAAGACAAAGATTATATCGCCATGCCCGGCGTTCTCTGCAAGAACCACGGGCCCTTTACCTGGGGAAAAGATGCCTTTGAAGCCGTTCACAACGCTGTTGTTCTCGAAGAGGTGGCCAAGATGGCCAGCCGCTGTGAGCGGATCAATCCCGATGTGAAACCGGCTCCCCAGGAGCTGCAGGATAAGCATTATTACCGGAAACACGGGGCAAACGCCTACTACGGCCAGTAAGCCAATGGGGGCGGGAAAAATTGGTCTTTTCTCTGTCCCGGGTGGCATCATATAACAAGAAGAATCCCGGTCTTCGTGATGGATGGCAGGGATTTTTCTGTGTCAAGGAAAAGTTAAGCTAAAGTGCAAGTCACAAGTCCCTTTTTTTCGCCGAGAAATTCCAGCATGGAGAGAGCGGTCTCCTGAAGCTCTGGCGTGTCGGCCTGGTTCCAGACGGGAATCACCGGGGCGGGAAAGCGGCTCCGAAGAGGGACGAGGTAGCCCAGATTTTGGAGGAGGGCCATATCCTGGGCAGTGATGGTCTGCCAGTCCTGTGGTGAAGAGAGAGGTTCACAGAGTGCTGAAGGGATTTGCTGGTGTCCGGTCGGAGGCTCGCAAGTTGACAGAGCGGAGAGCAGCGAGTAAGCTTTGGCGAGGGCTTCCACGGCAAGTTCCTTCCGGTGACAGAATTTCGCCGGATCTTTTCCTAGGGCGGAAAGGCCGGTGACGGCGAGGATGAGATCCGTGTCTTCCGGAACAACAGGTTCCGTCGCATTGGGATATTTTAAAGGAAGGCGTCTCGAACCGTCAGCCTCCACGAGCACCAGGTCTGCGAAAGCGCCCGCTTTTTCATAGGTTTCCCAGCCGGGGAAACCTATTTTTTTGATTTCTGAGGAGCCGATAGGTACGCCCGCGACTGCAAAGCCGTCTTTTTTTAATTTCTCAATCACATCCTCCGCCCTGCCGGTGAGTACGCCGTCCCTTTCCGGAAGCAGCATATGAGTCGTGGGCAGCAGCAGAACAGAAAGCCCCCGCTCCCGGGCTTCCCGGGCCAATGTATAGAGAAGAGTGGTCTTCCCGCCGGAGCCCACGGCCGCGATATGAAAAGGTTTTTTCAATACTTTTTCTCCAAGCCCCAAAGCCTCCCAGAGAGATTCACAGGGAGTTGGGGAGGCTGCTTTTCGGATATACATAAGTGATAGTCCTTTCTGTCAGTTACATATCTGTCTACATTACTTACCCTTATTTTACCGGATTCTCCATGTAACCACAATCTCTTTTCACGCATATTCCTTGACCCCGCAGCCTCCAGGGCTTACAATAGCGATATGCAAAGGAGGGGAGTTTATGCCTTTACCAAAAGAAGAACTTTATACCATAGATGATATTTACAGCCTGCCGGAAGGAGAACGTGCAGAACTGATCGATGGGCAGATTTATGACATGGCCCCGCCAAGCCGGCATCATCAGGAGATCTCGATGGAATTATCGACGGCCATTCAGTCCTACATCCGCTCAAAAAAAGGAAACTGCAGAGTTTATGCCGCTCCTTTTGCCGTGCAGCTGGACGAGGACTCCCATACTTATGTGGAGCCTGATATTTCCGTGATCTGTGATCCGAAAAAACTGGATGAGAGGGGCTGCAAGGGGGCTCCGGACTGGATCATCGAGATTGTTTCGCCTGCCAGCAGGAGAATGGACTATTACACCAAGCTTTTCAGGTACCGGACGGCCGGTGTGCGGGAATATTGGATTGTAGATCCGTCCAAAAATCAGATCATCGTCTACGATTTCGAGCACGGAGATATGGAACAGTTTACGTTTCAGGATTCCATCAAGGCCGGGATCTATGAAGACCTTTTTATCAGATTAGAGAATGTGGAGTAAAAATTTATGAACTACGAAAATCTGCTCCGGGAGATGCGGTCTCTGGCGGAGCATGTATCTTACCCGATCACGAACCTGGCCAATGCTTCGGCCCTTCTCTTTGAGGAGATGGACCGCTTAAACTGGGCGGGCTTTTATATCCGGCAGGGCGAGGAGCTTCTTCTGGGGCCGTTTCAGGGAAAAGTGGCCTGCACGAGGATTCCGCTGGGAAAAGGAGTCTGCGGGACCGCGGCGAAGAGCGGACAGACTCAGCTTGTGAAGGATGTTCACGAATTTCCGGGTCATATTGCCTGCGACAGTGCGTCCAATTCTGAGATTGTGGTGCCTCTCTGGAAAAACGGGGAAGTCTGGGGCGTTCTGGATATCGACAGTCCCGAGAAAGCCCGTTTTGATGAAAAAGATCAGGAAGGCCTGGAGGCCTTTGCCCGCCTGCTGGAAGAGCTCCTGTAAGAAAGCAGCCAGATTGACAGAATTAAATGTGTATGCTATTATAGGAATGATTCCTGATTTTGACAACCAGTACAGAACATAAAAATGAAAAAACAGGCTATGCAAATTTATTTGCAATAGACTAAACGAGGACAATCCAATGGAAAATATCATTATCATAGGCGGCGGCCCAGCAGGTATTTCCGCGGCCCTTTATGCTGCCCGCTCCGGCAGAGACCCGCTGGTCATCGAGCACGGGGCCGGAGGCCTCAAGAAGGCCGAAAAAATTGAAAATTATTACGGAGGCGGAACCCTGTCGGGCCAGGAGCTCTACGATAGAGGCATTGATCAGGCCAAGACTCTTGGCGTCCGCATCCTCACGGCCCAGGTCGTGGGCGTGGAAGGCTTCGATACCTTCACGGTTCACACCGACCAGGGCGATTTTGACGCAAAGGCAGTGATTTTGGCAACAGGCACCAGCCGGAAAGCTCCGGTGATTCCGGGCCTTAAGGAGCTGGAAGGCAGAGGCGTGAGCTACTGTGCAGTCTGCGATGCCTTTTTCTACCGGGGCAAAAAAGTGGCAGTCATCGGAAACGGCGATTTCGCTCTGAAAGAAGCGGAGGAGATTGGAAACGTGGCCTCCGAAGTGACGATCCTCACGAACGGCCTTCCCGGAGCCTTCTCCAGGAAGCCGGAATATCCGGTCCGAACAGAGAAAATCCAAAACTTAAAAGGCACGGACTTTCTGGAGGGTGTGGAGCTTGCCGACGGAACCGGGCTTGAAGTTTCCGGCGTTTTTGTAGCCATAGGAACGGCAGGAAGTACGGAGATTGCCCGGCGTATGGGAGCAGAGCTCACAGAAAAAGGCAACATCCGGGTGGATGAAGAAATGCGTACCACGATTCCGGGCCTCTACGCTGCAGGAGACTGCACCGGCGGCCTTCTCCAGGTAGCGAAAGCCGTCTACGAGGGAGCTGTGGCAGGTATGGACGCTTCCAGATACACCCGCCCCGAGAAAGCACCGGAGCTTGCAGCCGCAGAAGCAACTGGAAAAAGGCAGGAATAGCGGGCGTTTTCACGGCCAGGATTTACCGGCCGCCGGAATAAAAAACACAGAACAAGAAAAAATAAGCACAAAACATAAATAAGGAGAACATACTATGGAAATCACATTAAACAGCAGTAATTTCAATGAAACCATCAAAAGCGAGGGGAAAATCCTCGTAGACTTCTGGGCAACCTGGTGCGGTCCCTGCATGCGTCAGGCTCCGATCCTGGAGGAGCTGGCCGGAGAGGGCTATCACATCGGCAAAGTGGACGTTGACCAGGCACCGGATCTCGCCGGAACCTACCGCGTTATGAGCATCCCGACCCTGATCCTCTTCAAAAACGGCGAAGAGGTGAAGCGTTTCATCGGCCTGCAGACCAAAGATACCTTAAAAGCGCTTCTGGACGCAGAATAAGAGGCACAAAGCGATGCAGAACAGAGCCAAAGATCTCTGCCCTGTGGCGAAAAAATGCGGAGGCTGCCAGTATCAGGGCGTGCCCTACGAGAAACAGCTGCAGGAAAAAGAGAAGACGGTAAAAAAACTTTTTAAGGGGATCTGCCCCGTCCATTCCATCAAAGGAATGAAGGAGCCTTATCACTATCGGAACAAAGTCCATGCAGTTTTTGACCGGGACAGAAGGGGAAATATCATCTCCGGCGTTTACGAGATGGGCAGTCACCGGGTCGTTCCTGTGGAAACCTGCAGGATCGAGGATCAGAAGGCGGACGAAATCATCGGAACGATCCGGGGCATGCTGAAATCCTTCAAGATCCGCACCTACGATGAGGACACGGGATACGGCCTGCTCCGCCATGTTCTGGTAAAACGGGGCTTTGCTACCGGGCAGATCATGGTGGTTCTGGTGACGGCCTCTCCGGTTTTTCCCTCCAAAAATAATTTCGTGAAAGCTCTCCGGCAGAAACATCCGGAGATTACCACGATTGTCCAGAACATCAACGGCAGAGGAACCAGCGCCGTTCTTGGCAAACAGGAGCAGGTGCTCTATGGAAAAGGCTACATTGAGGACAGCCTTATGGGCCTGAAATTCCGGATTTCTGCCCGTTCCTTCTACCAGATCAATCCGGTTCAGACCGAGGTGCTCTACGGAAAAGCCCTGGAGCTTGCGGGCCTGAAAGGAAAAGAGACCGTCATCGACGCCTACTGCGGCATCGGCACCATCGGTCTTCTGGCGGCGAAAAAGGCCGGAAACGTCATCGGCGTGGAGCTGAATCCCGACGCTGTGCGGGACGCCATCGGAAACGCCAGGGGAAACAAGATCACGAATGCCCGCTTTTTCTCAGGGGATGCCGGCGAGTTCATGATTGATATGGCAGACCAGGAGGAGAAAGCCGACGTGGTCTTCATGGACCCACCCCGAAGCGGAAGCACGGAAGCCTTCCTCGACGCGGTGGCGCGCCTGGCTCCGAAAACCGTAGTCTACATTTCATGTGGTCCCGAGACCCAGGCCAGAGATGTGAAATATCTCCTGAAAAAAGGCTATCGCGCAGAAGGCGCCTGGCCGGTGGATATGTTCCCCATGACCGACGAGATCGAGAACATCTGCCTTCTGAAGAAAATTTAAATGGTAAATACGAAAGAACAGTTCAAAAACAGCAGGACTGTTCTTTTTTTGTGCATACAAATAAGAAATTTTAAATTTTATAGTCAGAAGAAATTGACAGATGTTTTCAGGTAAGGGTATACTATTATAGTGTTTTCGAAATAACCAGACCATTGACTTGTCTGCAAATTCGATTGCACAGTTGAATCTGCATCCTGCGTGAATGGTCCAGTTATTTTCGAAACGTTATACTAGGCTAAACTATTCATTTATGTGGAGAAAAATAGATATGAAGACGATAATAAAGTATGAGCTGGTTATCAATGAGGCTCTCAGATCGGCGCTTAATTATGATACACCGGATGAGCAGATCAATGAATTTATCCGCTTTTTCGGGAAGCATATCGGTTCTGACAGAATCTACATTTTTGAAGATCGTGAGGAAAGACATTGCACAGATAATACCTATGAATGGTGTGCGGAAGGAATTGTCCCTGAAATCGATGCCTTGCAGAACATTGATATGGATGTAATCAACTGGTGGTATGAAGCATTTTCTGAAGGACAGAGTGTGATCATCAATGATATAGAAGATATCAGAGAAGAGCATGATATATCCTATCATATCTTAAAAAAGCAGAATGTGAAAAATGTGGTAGTCTGCCCTTTATACTATAAAGATGAGATAAAAGGATTTTTTGGCGTGGATAATCCTCCCAAGAGTGATTACAGAGGGCTGACGACCTTTCTGGATATGATTGGAACGCTGCTGATTTCGTTTTTGAAATTGCGTAATTCGTTTATAAAGTCGAATAACCTGACAAAACTCAGCACTTACTCATCGCTTTCAAAAATCTATGAATCCATGCATTATATCAATGTGCAGACACATAAATTCAATATTGTAAAGACAACAGCCCAATTTACAGAGTATTTTGGAAAAGATATTGCAAAAACTGGGGAATATGAGGTCAGCGATGATTTTTGCGGATATATCAATCGCATTGCGGAGAAAATGTGCCCGGAATCACAAATGGAAGGAATCCTGGAATTTATAGATATCGGTACGATCGAAGAACGGCTTCGTGGGAAAAACAGTATCGCCCACGAGTTTATTGAACAGAAAATAGGTTGGTGCCGCAGCAGATTCCTTCCGGTAGACTATGATGAAAATGGCAGACTTTTGCATGTGCTTTTTTGTATCGAGTGTATTGAGGAAGAGAAAAAACGTGAGAACAAGCTGCTTTATCTGGCAGAGACGGATCTTATGACAGGCTTATGTAACCGTGGAAGCGGAGAAAAAAAGATCACTGCTTTTTTAAAGGAAAGAACAGCCGGTCTGCTCTGCCTGCTTGACTGTGACAAATTCAAATCGATCAATGACACATATGGTCACTCGGTAGGTGACAAGGTTATCATAGCCATTGCAGAGAAGTTACAGAAATCATGCCGTGACAAGGATGTGATTTTTCGGCTCGGCGGTGATGAGTTCGCCATGTTTATGACGGGAATGGTGGAACAAAAGGCAGCAGAGCGGTTTTTTGAGCGGCTTTTTCAGAACATCAGGCAGATTGATCTTGCAGAAATGCAGGGAAAAAAGATAGAAATGAGCCTGGGTGCATGTTTCTATGACGGAGATGAGAACGTTTCTTTTGATGAGCTCTACCGGAATGCAGATAGCGCCATGTATCAGAGCAAAAAGAAGCAGGGATATAGTTACACTATTTATGATGGACAATAAATTCTCACTGCTATACTATTAAAAATAATAGCGACTCAGAAATTTGCTAATATCTTCCAAACCGGAAGTTGATTTGTTAACATGGATACACCAAATAACTTATTCAGGAGGTATATTCAATGTTAAACGAATCAGTTGTCAAATTATTAAAAAGTGGTATGTGGGATCTTGCAACCTGTGCAGATGGAGAGCCAAATGTAGTGCCGGTTGCGTTCAAAGATGTTACCGAGGATGGAAAGCTTGTTGTGGGAGATGTTTCATGGAGCAGCAAACGCAAAGGGAGCGCTGATCATTACTCCGTCCAAAGTAATTGTTACCACACCTGGCGCGGAGAATAAGAAAGAGATTTGCTAATAAATTTCATAGTAACTTCAAAAATAATTGCCTTCAAGCTATAATGAAACAAAATGATGTTGGGGTCAAAAGGTCTTTTGCCCCCAACTGATGCCTACGAATTGCTCCGCTGCAAAGCAGCTCCCGCAATTCTATAAACATTCGAAATCCGCTGATTTACTGCGTAAATCGCTGCTTTCTCATGTTTGGCGGGTCCCAAGTTCAAAAGCCTTATCATGCAAGCATGAACGGCTTTTTGACCTTTTGACCCTGGCATCACAAAATAATAGTTTGAAGGTGATTTTTTATGGCGAGATATAAGAAAAAATCAGATGATGACAGAAAAAGGAAAATCCGTTGTGCCTATTTTGCAGAATATCTGCCAATGGTCAGGCATTTTCAAGGTATGTATTGACCGCATTTTAATTTTTTGGCTTTACAGTCATAAATTTTCGGTGTGTTCATTGACTGCATTTTGGATTTTTTTGATTTGCAGTCAATTTGGCCTGTTTTGAATCGTTGCTCTCTTTTTATAAAAAACAACAGTACCAAATTTTGCCGAAATTTGATATACTGTAGGGTGAAATGAAAAATTTGGAGTAAAAACAAAAGAGTGAAACGATCATGAAATTTTATCATACGTCAGATATCCATCTGGGGGCAGTGCCAGACGGCTGCTTTCCCTGGAGTAAGGCCAGAGGAGAGGAGATTTACGACAGCTTTGTGCGGCTGGTGGATCAGGCCAACCTGGAAAAAATCGATCTTCTGCTGATCTCCGGGGATCTTTTTCACCGGCAGCCCCTCACAAGAGAGCTTCAGGTAGTGGGAGAGCTTCTGGGTTCCCTGAGAAAAACTCAGGTGGTCTTCATCGCCGGAAACCGCGATTATCTCCGGGAGGACAGCAGCTACCGGACCTTCCGTTTTCCGGAAAATGTGCATTTCCTCGATGGGATTCAGAATAAGAAGATTGTTTTTCCAGAGCTTCAGACCGTGGTTTACGGCCTGAGCTATACCAGAAAACAGCAGCAGGAGCCGCTCTATGAGAGCTTCCGCCCCGAGGAAGAGGGGATTTTTTCGATTTTTCTGGTCCATGCCGGGGAGGAGGGGCATATGAAGCTTCACCCGGAAAAGTTGGCAGCTTCCGGTTTTTCCTATATCGCCCTGGGCGGCAGCCACGAGTATCATTCCTGGCTGGAGAACCGGCTGGTCTGCGCCGGAGCCCTGGAGCCGATCAGAAAAAAAGATCTGGGCGAGCACGGCTTTGTGGAAGGGGAGTGGAAGGAAGGCTTCCTCACCACCCGCTTTATGCCCTTCGCCCTCCGCAGTTACCGGAAAGTCGTCCTTCAGTCAAAGAATGATACCACGGAGGAGAACCTTTGGGAGGAACTGAAGGCGGCTATCCAGAGACAGGGAAGCCGGGACATCTACCGCCTGGAGATTCAGGGCGTGCGGAAGCCGGGCCGGGACTTCGATCCGGAGCATTTTCTGAATCTGGGAAATGTGGTGGAGGTTCGGGATCTTTCCGAGCCGGAATTTAACCTCAAGGAGCTGAAAAAACAGCACGGAAAAGATATGATCGGCCGCTACATCGACTACTTTGAACGGCAGGATACAAAAGATGAGATCTCCAGAAAAGCGTTGTACTGCGGGCTTCTGGCCCTTCTGGAGGCGGAGAGTTAAGGATGAAAATCTTAGAAGCGGAATTAAAAAATTTCGGAAATTTTGTGGATGAAAAGCTGAGCTTTCATGACGGCATCAATGTGGTCTGGGCGAAGAACGGCGCCGGAAAATCCACGATACATGAATTTATCCTGGCCATGTTCTATGGCCTGAAGGGCGAGGAGTGCATCCGCTGGCAGTCCTGGAACGGAAATGGCTGTCTCAGCGGAAAGCTGCGCTTTGAGAGCGGCGAAAAAACTTATCTTCTGGAGAGGGATTTCCTGGACGGCAAGAATAAAGGCCATCTTCATTGCGAGACGGATGATCAGGAGCTTTCCGTGGAGGAGGATCTTCCGGAGCTTCTTGGAAACATGAGCGAAAATGCCTGGAAAAATACGCTCTATGTGACGCAGCGCGGGCCTAACATCGGCAAGAAACTGGCCTCGGAGCTCAAAAACTATCTCGGAAATCTTTCCGGAAAAGGCCATATTGACGTGAGCCATGCCCAGGAAAAGCTGGAAAAGCAGCAGGACGAGCTTGAGTGGGAGAAAAAACAGGCCCAGGCCGATCTCATCAGCCGGCAGCAGGAGATCCGTATGAAGATGGACTACATTGAGCAGGATATCGAGCGGCTGAAAAAAGAGCAGGAGGACTCCCTCGAAAGTCTTCGTCTTTTAAAGGAGGCGAAGGCCAGGGAAGATCAGGAATTTGCCAGAAAGCAGGAAAAAGAGCGGGAGGACCGCAAACAGGTCCGGAACGTGGTCGGCCTTTTCATCATGCTGGGAGCCGTCCTTTTCGCCGTGGCCGGGATCTATGTGCCTCCGATCTGGGCGAAAGTCCTTCTCTTTGTGGGGGCCGTCCTTCTTGGCGTAACCGACTATTTTTACCAGCGGAGCAGAAGCCGGATGCTGGAAGCGGAGGCCGAGCTTTTCAAAGCCCGGGAATCCTTAAAAAAAGCAGCCTGGAAAAAGAAGGTGGACGAGCAGGAACGCCTGCGCTGGCAGCTTGAAAAGGTGAAAGACTCTCTGAGAGAAAAACAGCTGGATTACGAGAATTTAAGGGAATCCGTGGCGGAGCTTCGGAGTACGGACAGCCGCCTGGATTCGATTGACGAGGAGCTCAAGGCCGTGAGCCAGGCCCTTCTGGCCATTGGGGAGATCACCCGGGAGATCTACGATGAGTCGGCCTTAAAGCTCAATGCTTTTGCCTCCGGCATCATGGATGAGATTGTGGGAAAAGATTTCGGCGAGCTCTATCTCGATCAGGATATGGAGATCTGTGTCCGCACCGGCGAGCAGACGCTCCGGCTTTCCGACGAGAGCTACGGGACTCTCTCTCAGGTCTATTTCGCGGCCCGAATGGCCATCGGAAAGACGCTAAGCGACCGGGAATCTATGCCAATTGTTCTGGACGATACCTTTTCCATGTACGATCCGGAACGGCTTCTGGCGGTCTTCCGGTGGCTTAAGAAGAGCGGCAGCCAGGTGATTCTTTTCACCAGCCGCCTTTTGGAAGCGGAAACCGCTGAAAAGGTGGAAAAAGAATAAAAAAGCGGGAAGAAATCTCAAAGCAGAAGATTTCTTCCCGTTTTTCATTACTGATTGTTGTGCTCTTTTAAGAACTTGTTGATCCGGTTCAGTGGGCTTAAGAGGCTGCTGATGGAGGTATCATGGTTCAGAGTATCGATGATGTAAGCGATGTATTTGCTCATATCACAGTTTACATAATACGGTTTCTGAAGAAGCTCCGGTGTCTGGTATACAAGGTTGGTGGTCAGGAGGTAGTCGAAGAGACCTTCCTCATAAGCCTTGTCGAACTTGTCCATACCGTCGGTGAAAAGACCAAAAGTAGCACAGATGAAGATGCGGCCGGCTTTTCTCTTTTTCAGCTCGGTGGCAACCTCAATCATGCTGTCTCCGGAGGAGATCATATCGTCGATGATGACCATATCCTTGCCCTCTACGTCAGCACCCAGGAACTCATGAGCAACGATGGGGTTCTTGCCGTTTACGATGCGGGCGTAATCGCGGCGTTTGTAGAACATACCCATATCCACGCTGAGTACGTTGGACATGTAGATGGCACGGCCCATGCCGCCCTCATCCGGGCTGATGATCATCATGGTGTCTTTGTCAATGTGAAGATCCGGAACAGCCTTGAAAAGACCCTTGATGAACTGGTAAACAGGCTGTACGGTCTCAAAGCCTTTTAAAGGAATCGCATTCTGGACACGGGGATCGTGAGCGTCGAAAGTGATGATGTTGTCAACACCCATATCTACAAGCTCCTGCAGGGCCAGGGCACAGTCGAGAGATTCACGGCCGGTACGCTTGTGCTGGCGGCTCTCATACAGGAAAGGCATAATAACAGTGATTCTCTTTGCTTTTCCACCTACGGCAGCAATAATACGTTTCAGGTCCTGGAAATGGTCATCCGGGGACATGTGGTTGGTATAACCGTACAGGGAATAGGTCATGTTGTAGTTGCACACGTCAACCATAATGTAGAGATCGTCTCCGCGGACCGATTCCTTGATGACACCTTTGGCTTCACCGGAACCAAAACGCGGGTTTTTGGCTTCGATGATGTAGTTGTCTTTCTGATAGCCTTCGAAGGCGATGTTGGACTTGTGGGCGTGGTCGCGCTCTTCACGCCAGGTTACGAGAAAACGGTTGATTTTTTCACCCAGCTCCCGGCAGCTGGCCAGGGGAATGATCCCCAGGGGACCTACAGGGATGGTTTCCAGGTTACGTTCATCTGTTACTTGCATGTTTTTTTATCCTCCATCTAAAAAAGATATGACGTATATTCATACTTATCATATAGGAAGTTTTCAGGAAGGTCAAGGGCAATACCGGTGTTTTCAGCTTAAACTTCCGGGATTTTTCAGCTTTTTCAGGATCCGGATGTCGTCTCCGAAAAACTTTCTCATTTTGTAGCTGCTGGTGATCCGGGAAAAGACTCGCTCGGAGTAGGTGTCACGGAAAACGTTGAGCCCGAGGTTCGTGGAAATGATCGTGGATTTCCGTCTCGCCAGCCGCTCATTGATGCAGAGGAAAAGCTGGGTTGAGATAAAGGAGTTGGTAAGCTCCGTGCCGAGATCGTCGATGATGAGAAGGTCGCAGTCGAAAATGTAGGCGTGCATGTTCTTCATCTCCTCCTCGGTTTCTCCGCGCTGGAAGGTGGTCCGGCCCAGAAGGTCGAAGAGCTCAAAGGCAGAAAAATAGATCACCGAATGGGCCGTTTTCAGAAGCTCCCGGGCAATGCAGTGGGAGAGAAAGGTTTTGCCCACGCCCGTATCACCGTAGAAAAAGAAATTCTGGAAATCCGTGTCGAAATTCCGGATGAAATCCATGGATTCCGCCACAAGTTTTTTCATTGTGACAAGGGAAGAAAGGCCGGTGGTGGGGCTCACCGCCGTATCGGAATAGTAACGGAAGGAAAAATGATCGAAATTTTCCTCTTCCAGAATGTCCCGGATGTTGGACTGGGTGTAGAGAAGATCGATGACGGCCTGGCGGAAACAGTGGCATTTCTCCTGACCGATATAGCCAGTGTCCTGGCAGTCCGGGCAGTGGTAATGCATTTCAAGATAATCCGCCGGATAACCGTGGGAGGTAAGAAGCTCTGTTTTTTTCTCACTGAGAGCCTTGATATCCTCCCGGAGGTGGGAGAGGGCTGTCTCATCGCCTTCGAGGGCTTTTCTCGCGGAAGAGATGCTAAGAGAAGCGATCTCATGATCGATGGCGGCAAGCTCCGGGAGAGCCTCTGTGGCTCGGCGGATGCGTTCCTCCTGCTCATGGCGGTCTTCTGTCTGTTTGCGGTAATATTCCCGCATAATCTCATCGTACTGGGTATTTTTCAGCGCCATGGCTGCCTCCTTTTTCTATCAGTGGTTTAAAAGTTCTTTTTCGAGGCGGTCAAAATCGTAATCCCGCTGGTCGAAATTGTTGAAACGGTTGGAAGCGATCGTCTTGGGCTGTTTTTTCACCTTGGTCTTCGCGTGCTCCGTATCGAGGGGCTTGATGTCGTTTAAGTGGCGGACCTTCTTTTTCGACCAGTCTTCGAGGATCTTGTCCGCGTAGGCGAAGCTCGGGGAATGGGTCTTGGCGATGGTCCGGTTGCAGGCCTCCTCAATGATATCCAGCGTAAAATGGAAGGTGTCCGTCCAGCGGTCGATATATTCCTTCTCCGTACGCGCCGGTCCGCGGCCCTTGATGCCGAAGGCGTTCAGTACGGAATAATATTTTTTATGGTAGAGATTGGTGCTGTTTTTCGCTTCCTGTACGGAGGTGATGCCTTCCTCGGCCCAGCCTAAAGCCACCTTTTCCATGTAGTGGCAACTTTTGTTTCCCTTGGAGACACAGTATTCCACGAGATATTCGATGAGATCCGTGGAAAAATGAAGGGAATCATAGTAGTATAGGATGTTTCCAATCTCTGTGGAAGTCAGGGGCCGGCCGATGTAGCGGGCGGCGATGAAGAGAAGCTGCTCCATATCGTCGTGGGATTTGAGTTCCGCGATCCGATCCGGACTTAAGGGAACCTTGGGCGGGGCCACGAAAGCGGGCTTCTCCGGCAGAACGGCGGCCTTCGGGGAGGGTTCCAGGAAATCGATGCCCGTCAGATTTCCTTCATTATCATAGGAGAGGGAGAGAAGCTGCATTTTCTCCCAGTATTTCAGGGCCCGGGTCACGTCCTTCTCCGTGTGTTCAAAAATATCTGCAATGCGGCCCATGGAGATCTCTTTTTCACCGGAAGCGCAGCGGAGAAGATAGAGGTAAATCTTTACAAATTCTCCGCTGGCTTCCGGCATATACTCATCCAGAAAGACGTTCCGTACCAGCGTCACATCCATATCGGGCTTTTTCTGTAGCTGAATGTTGTTCATATCCTCACCTTTTAAAAAACTGTTTCCTTTCCGTTGATATCCATGAGTCATTTAAAGCCGCAGGGCTCGTACGCGCTGCGGCTGAATACTTTTGCTCAGTCTGACATACAGTATAACATAGAAAGAGGTCCGGAAGCAAGTAGCGGAGAGGGTTTCTCCATGGAAAATTTCTCCGTTTCCGTCGTGATCCGGCGGTGTGTATAACCCTGCTTTTTTGTACGCCGTACGGAGAAATATGCGGGGATTTTTCTCAGTGACAGGCCTGTGGAAAATGTGGAAAATGTGGATAAATCGGTGGATAAAAAAGAAGCGCAACCGGAGAAAATGAGATAGAATCAACGATTCTACAGAATTCGACATATTACGGGAAAAAAGTTATGTAAATCACTTTTTCCACAGCGCCATCCACAGAATCTGAAAAATGGAATGTGAATAAAACTGTGGATAAGGTGGATAACTTTTTCACACAGAGCGAGATAAATTTCGCTCTGATTAGCGGTCGTCAAATGCACTTGCACAAGTGCGTGCATTTTCCTTGTCGCCATAACAAAAAAGAGACGTAAGCCTGAGCCGTACGTCTCTTTTTATCGTGAAATTTATTTTCCTAAGATATGTTCCCCAATCTGGTAAACATCTCCTGCACCCATGGTCAGAAGCAAGTCCCCGCTCTCTGCATTTTCGAGAAGGTAATTCTCGATCGCATCGAAGGAACGGAAGTAGTGGGCGGGGGTTCCGAGGGCCTCAATCTTTTCCCGAAGGGTATCGGAAGTGATGCCCAAATTGTCGGTCTCGCGGGCAGCATAGATATCAGCCAGCACGACCTCGTCAGCCATGGAGAGAGCTTTGGCGAAATCATCCATTAGGGCCTTGGTACGGGTGTATGTATGGGGCTGGAAGACACACCAGAGCTTTTTGTGCGGACAGTTTTTGGCGGCCTTCAGCGTAGCCATGATCTCTGTGGGATGATGCGCATAATCGTCGATGATGGTCACGCCGCCAATCTCGCCTTTTTTCTCAAAACGGCGGTCAGCGCCGGAGAACTCGGAGAGACCCTTTTTCATGGTTTCGATGTCAATGCCCAGAAGGTCGCCGAGGGCCAGGGCAGCGGTGGCGTTCCATACGTTGTGGATGCCCGGAACCTTGAGGGAAACCTGAGCCACAGGCTGGCCTTTTTTCACAAAGGTGAAGGTGGGGTGCGCGTGGTCGTCGAAGGTGATATCGGAAGCACTGTATTCGCTGTCGGCGCTGCTTCCGTAGGTGACGATCCGGCAGGGCAGGCCCTTGGTGATTTCCTCGTAGTTCGGAATATCGCTGTTGATGATGAGGATGCCGTTCTCGGGAAGCTTCTCGGCGAAGAGACGGAAGGAGTGACGGATGTCATCGATATCCTTGAAGAAGTCCAGATGATCCGCGTCGATGTTCAGGATGATGCTGATTGTCGGGAAAAAGCTTAAGAAGCTGTTCGTGTACTCGCAGGCTTCGGTGATGAAGGTATCGTGGCCGCCCACACGGATGTTTCCGTGGATGGCTTTCAAGATACCGCCGACGGAGATCGTGGGATCTTTCTCAGCCGCCAGCAGGATATGGGAAGCCATGGAGGTTGTGGAAGTCTTTCCGTGGGTTCCGGATACGGCGATGGAGGTCTTGTAGTTGGTCATGAGCTGGCCCAGGAGATCGGCTCTGGTCATCATGGGGATGCCCTTTTCCACAGCGGCTTTATATTCGGGATTGTCCGGATGGATGGCTGCGGTGTAGACCACGAGGTCCGTACCGTCCTTAATGTTGTCTGCGCGCTGACCGTAATAAATCGTGGCGCCGCGGCTGGTCAGAAGGTCGGTCAGGGGGGACTCTTTGGAATCAGAACCGGATACGGTGAAATGGGCTGCCAGCAGGATCTCTGCCAGGCCGCTCATGCTGATTCCGCCGATGCCGATGAAATGGACATGAATGGGCTTCTTGAAATCTATCTGATACATAGTGAAAATCTCCTTTTATACTTTGTGGCGGAGAAAAATCCGCATACTCTTTCTTATTATATCCTCTTTTACGGAAAATGGGAAGTATTTCTTCGGCGCCTGCTGTAAGGTCTGCGGAAAAAAGCCCTGTCGTTTTTATGCAGATTGCCGTGAAAAATGGAAAAAGTTGTGAGCAATAGTGCAAAACAGACAAAAACAAATCGCAAAATCCTTGTAAAAAGGTGGGATTTAGACAAATTCTATGAATAAATTGTAAAAATGAGGGTTTTTATGATTGTAAAAAGCGATAATTTTGGAAAAAAATACATCAAATTTTTGTAAAAAGTGTTCACATATGAGCGGAAGTGTGCTATAATCGTTAATACAATAAATTTACAACAAGAGGTGATAGCGTGATTAAGAAAGAAATGATTGCAATGCTGCTTGCAGGAGGCCAGGGAAGCCGTCTGGGTGTACTGACAGCGAAGGTGGCGAAACCGGCGGTTGCTTTTGGCGGAAAATATCGCATCATCGATTTTCCTCTCAGCAACTGTATTAATTCTGGTGTAGATACAGTAGGCGTTCTGACACAATATCAGCCCTTACGGCTGAATACACATATCGGGATTGGTATCCCGTGGGATCTTGACCGCAATATCGGTGGTGTGACTGTCCTTCCTCCCTATGAGAAGAGCGAGAACAGCGAGTGGTATACAGGTACCGCCAATGCGATCTATCAGAACCTGAATTACATGGAAAGCTTCAATCCGGAATACGTTTTAATCCTTTCCGGAGACCATATCTATAAAATGGATTACGAAGTGATGCTCGACTTCCACAAGGCAAACAATGCCGATGTGACCATCGCCGTTATGCCGGTTCCGATGGAGGAGGCCAGCCGCTTCGGTATCGTTGTGACTGACGATAATGCACAGATCACGGAGTTCCAGGAGAAACCGGAGCATCCGAGCAGTAATCTGGCATCAATGGGTATCTACATATTCTCATGGAAGGTTCTGAAAGAAGCCCTGGTGACTCTGAAGGATCAGAGCAACTGCGACTTTGGTAAACATGTCATTCCCTACTGCTTCGAGCAGGGCAAGAAGCTGGTAGCCTACGAGTACAACGGTTACTGGAAGGATGTAGGAACCCTCGGTTCTTACTGGGAAGCAAATATGGAGCTCATCGATATCATTCCTGAGTTCAATCTTTACGAGGAGTTCTGGAAAATTTATACCAGCAGCGAGATCATCCCGCCGCAGTATATTTCTTCTGAGGCAAAGATCGGAAAGAGCATCATCGGAGACGGCGCGGAGATCTACGGTGAAGTGGAAAATTCCGTTATCGGGCCCGGTGTTTTCATCGGCAAGGGAGCTGTGGTGCGTGATTCCATCATCATGAAGGAAGCAAGCATCGGAGCAGGCTGCGTCATCGACCGCAGCATCATTGCAGAGAATGTAAAGGTCGGCGAAAATGTTGTGACCAACGTGGGCGAAGATGTACCGAATAAATTAAAGCCAAAGGTATACTCCTTCGGTCTTACCACCATCGGCGAGGACAGTGTGATTCCCGCCAACGTGAAGATCGGCAAGAATACCGCCATTTCCGGCGAGACCACACCGGAGGATTATCCGGACGGAGTACTGGAAAGCGGTGAGACTTTGATTAAGGAAGGTGATTTAGCATGAGAGCAGTAGGAATTATTTTGGCAGGTGGCAATAATCACCGGATGAAAGAACTTTCAAATAAACGTGCGATTGCAGCTATGCCCATCGCAGGCAGCTACCGCAGCATCGACTTCGCACTCAGCAATATGACGAACAGCGGCGTTCAGAAGGTTGCTGTTCTGACCCAGTACAATGCCCGTTCCTTAAACGAGCACTTGAGCTCCTCCAAATGGTGGAACTTTGGCCGTAAACAGGGCGGTATGTTCGTATTCACACCGACCATCACCAAGGAGAACAGCTTCTGGTATCAGGGTACCGCAGATGCCATCTATCAGAACCTGGATTTCCTGAAAAGATGCCATGAGCCCTATGTGATCATCGCTTCCGGTGACGGTGTGTACAAGCTGGATTACAACAAAGTCTTGGAATACCATATCCAGAAAAAAGCCGATATCACCGTTGTGTGCAAAGAGCTTCCGTCCACCGAGGATGTGACCCGCTTCGGTGTGCTGAAGATGAACGAGGACTGCCGGATTGAGGAGTTCGAGGAGAAACCCATGGTGAGCAACTCCAACATCGTCTCCACCGGTATCTATGTGATCCGCCGCCGTCAGCTCATTGAGCTCGTAGAGCGCTGCGCTCAGGAAGACCGTTACGATTTCGTAAAGGATATCCTGATCCGTTATAAGAACCTCAAGAGAATCTATGGCTACAAGATGCAGGATTACTGGAGCAATATCGCAGCAGTGGATTCCTACTACAGAACTAATATGGATTTCCTGAAACCGGAAGTGAGAAACTACTTCTTCCATCAGTATCCGGACATCTATTCCAAAGTGGACGATCTGCCCCCCGCAAAATACAATCCGGGCAGCGAGGTCCGCAACAGTCTGGTATCCGCGGGCTGTATCATCAACGGAACCGTGGAAAATTCCATCCTGTTTAAAAAGGTATTTGTCGGCGAGAATTGTGTGATCAAAAATTCCATCATTCTGAATGACGTATATTTAGGGGACAACACGCATATCGAGAATTGTATCGTGGAGAGCCGCGATACGATCCGGGCGAACTCCTACCATGTGGGTGAGGATGACATCAAGATCGTGATCGAGAAGAACGAGAGATACGTTCTCTGATCAGGCACGGCAGTTGAGAAGGTCTGCCGTAAGGGCACACAGAAACTGTCTGCCCTGTGGAAAAAGGAGAAAGAGCGAAAGGGGCTAACGAGGAATGAGGATTACAGATGTGAGAGTTAGAAAGGTAGCAAAAGATGGAAAAATGAAGGCAGTCGTCTCCATTACACTGGATGACGAGTTTGTTGTTCATGATATCAAGGTGATTGAAGGGGAAAAGGGTTTATTTATCGCCATGCCGAGCCGGAAAGCATCGGATGGAGAATACCGTGATATTGCTCACCCGATTAACTCTGAGACCAGAGAGCGCATTCAGACTATCATTCTGGAGCAGTATGAAAAAGCGGCTGCAGAGTCTGCCGAGGCGGAGGAAGCAGCAGAGTAGTTTTAAAAGGGAACAGATCCCGGAAACAGAGAAAAGAACAGGAGATACCGCAGAAAATTGCAGTTATGCATATCTGCGGTATCTTTTTGCGTGTTTATACTTGACAACACTTGGAAATTATGCTATGGTGATATTGTTGGAACAGTTCTATTCATTCAGAGATTACGGCAGTCTGCCGGGTGATGGTTTCATTCTGGGACCTCACATTATTCCAATGAGAACTAAAAGTAAAGAGGCAAGGGGAGGATGTGTATGGAATCCGTGCGTCTGCCGGCGGGGAAACTTGTGAATTTTCTTTTCCTGCAGACAAAAACCATCAGAGAGGCTTTGGGAAGAAAGGAGCAGCTCATGGGGAAAATTTCCTGTTTTTCTGCCGACAGGAGCGCACTGGACATTTTGCAAAGAATCCTGTACAATCGTGAGATGAAAGATTCGATTTATAAGAACAGGAGATAATTATATATGTATATCATAGCAGGACTTGGAAATCCGGGAAAGCAGTACGAGCATACCCGTCATAATGTGGGTTTTGATACCCTGGATAAGCTGGCAGAGAAGTATCACATCCCGATCGACACGCAGAAACATAAGGCCGTCTGCGGCAGCGGCTATATCGAAGGGCAGAAGGTGATTCTGGTGAAACCCCAGACTTATATGAATCTCAGTGGTGAAAGTCTGCGGGAAATCATAGACTTTTACAAACTGAACCCGGCGGAGGAGCTCATCGTGATCTATGATGATATCAGTCTGGATCCGGGCCAGCTTCGGATCCGTGCAAAGGGAAGCGCCGGCGGCCACAACGGGATCAAGAGTATCATTGCCCATCTGGGAAGCGAGTTTATGCGGGTGAAGATGGGGGTCGGCGAGAAGCCGGCTCACTATGATCTGGCGGACTATGTGTTGGGCCATTTTCAGAAGGCAGACCGGGAGCTTGTGGAGGAAGCCATGGACCGGGCGGTGGAGGCCATTGCCATGATGGTTCAGGGGGACTGTGCCGGCGCCATGAACCATTATAATAAGAAGGTAGAGAGATGAAAGCTTTTACAGAACCCCTGAAAGCGCTGGGGGAATTTGAGTCCATACGGGATAGCCTGAAAAAACAGAAGGGCATGACAGAGGTGCAGGGCTGCATCGATGCCCAGAAGGCTCATTTTATCTATGGACTCAGCGAGGATTTTCTGTTCCGGGTCATTGTGACCTACAGTGAGCTGCGGGCCAGGGAGATCTACGACAATTACCGCTGTTTTGATAAGGACGTGCTGCTCTTTCCGGCCCGGGACCTGATCTTTTACAGCGCGGATATCCACAGCAGTCTCATCGTGCAGCAGCGAATCCGGGTGCTGGAGAAGATTCTCTCGGGAAAAGGAGGAACCATCATCACGACGATGGGAAGCTGTATGGATCACCTGCTTCCGCTGGGCGAGTTTCAGAAAAATATCCTGAAAATCGAGATCGAAAGCACGCTTGATCTCGAGGAGCTGAAAAAGACGCTGGTATCTCTGGGCTATGAGCGCATGGGCCAGGTGGAGGGAGAAGGCCAGTTTGCGATCCGAGGCGGGATTCTGGATATCTTTCCGCTGACTGAGGAGACGCCGGTTCGGGTGGAGCTCTGGGGCGATGAGGTGGATTCAATCCGAAGCTTTGATGTGGAGAGCCAGCGGTCCATTGAAAATCTGGAAGAACTGGTGATCTATCCGGCCACGGAGGTTCCTGCGGACTCGAAGCGCATCGAGGAAGGCCTAAAGCGTATGGAAGCCGATGTGAAGGCGGCGAAAAAAGTCATGGAAAAGCAGGGGAATACCGAAGGTGCTCACCGGCTAGGAACGCTTTTTTCCGAGACGAAGGAGAAGCTTACGGAGTTTCAGGGACAGGGAAGCCTGGGGCTTGACGGTATCGTGGACTATTTCTATAAGGAAACGGTCTCTTTTCCGCAGTATCTGGACCCGGAGCGGACGCTCTTTGTCTTGGATGAACCCAACCGGGTGCAGCAGGAGGGAGAGGCCATCGAGACGGAGTTTCAGGAGAGTATGACGCAGCGACTGGAGAAGGGCTATCTTCTGCCGGGGCAGATGAAGATTCTCTTCGGTACGGCCACAGCTCTTTCAAGGCTTACCGAACATCATACGCTGGGGCTCTCCACGCTGGAGGCGGCGAGAGGGCATTTTCAGATCGTGAACCAGTTCAGCATGTCCGTACGAAGCGTCAATCCCTACAACAACAGCTTCGAGCTTCTGGTGAAAGATCTGGCCCGCTGGAAAAAAGAGGGCTACCGGGTGATTCTTCTGTCGGGTTCCAGGACAAGAGCCGAGCGGCTGGCGGCAGATCTCACGGAAAACGGTGTCACAGCCTTTTATTCTGAGGATATGGACCGGGTGCCGAAGCCGGGGGAGATCATGACAGCCTGCGGAAATATTCACCGGGGCTTTGAATATCCGCTGATCAAATTTGTGGTGATCTCCGAGAGCGATGTTTTCGGCAAGGACCATAAGAAAAAGAAACGCCAGAAGACCTACGAGGGCCAGAAGATCCAGAGCTTTACCGAGCTTTCTGTGGGAGATTATGTGGTTCACGAAAATCACGGTCTCGGTGTTTACCGGGGTATCGAGAAAATCGTGGTGGACAAGGTCGCCAAGGATTACATGAAGATCGAGTACGCGGGAAAAAGCTTTCTCTATGTGCTGGCAACTCAGCTCGACGCGATTCAGAAGTACGCCGGGGCCGACGCGAAGCAGCCGAAGCTCAACAAATTGGGAACCCAGGACTGGAACAAGACCAAGACCCGGGTTCGTACGGCGGTAAAGGCCATCGCCCAGGATCTGGTGAAGCTCTATGCGGTGCGCCAGGCAAAGAATGGTTTTGTCTACAGCGAGGATTCGATCTGGCAGCGGGAATTCGAGGAAGCCTTTCCCTATGAAGAGACGGATGACCAGCTGGCAGCCATCGAGGCTACGAAGAAGGATATGGAGAGCACGAAGATTATGGACCGGCTGATCTGTGGGGATGTGGGCTACGGAAAGACGGAGATTGCGATCCGGGCAGCCTTCAAGGCCGTACAGGATGGAAAACAGGTGGTTTTTCTGGTGCCGACCACGATTCTGGCCCAGCAGCACTACAACAATTTCGTCCAGCGGATGAAGGATTTTCCTGTGCGGGTGGACCTTCTATGCCGTTTCCGTACGCCAAAGGAACAGACCAAAACCCTCACGGATGTGAAAAAAGGCCTTGTGGATATCCTCATCGGAACTCATAGAGTCCTGTCAAAGGATGTACAGTTTAAGGATCTTGGGCTTCTCATCATCGATGAGGAGCAGCGTTTCGGCGTGACCCACAAGGAGAAGATCAAGCAGCTCCGGGAAAATGTGGATGTTCTGACGCTGACGGCGACGCCGATCCCCAGAACCCTTCATATGAGCCTTATCGGCATCCGTGATATGAGTGTCCTAGAGGAGGCACCCAGGGAGCGGGTACCGATTCAGACCTATGTGATGGAATACAATGAGGAGATGGTCCGGGAGGCCATCAGCCGGGAGCTGGCCAGAGGCGGTCAGGTCTACTATGTCTATAACCGGGTCAACACGATCGTGGAGATGACAAACACGATCGCTAAACTGGTGCCGGAGGCCAACGTGGCCTTTGCCCACGGACAGATGAAAGAGCACGAACTGGAACGGATCATGTACGATTTCATCAACGGGGAGATCGATGTACTGGTGTCCACGACGATCATCGAGACGGGCCTGGATATCTCGAATGTCAACACGATGATCATTCACGATGCCGACAACATGGGACTATCCCAGCTCTATCAGCTCCGGGGCCGGGTGGGCCGTTCCAACCGTACCGCCTACGCCTTCCTCATGTATAAGAGAAATAAAATGCTGAAAGAAGTGGCGGAGAAGCGTCTTCATGCGATCCGGGAATTTACGGATCTTGGCAGCGGCTTCAAGATCGCGATGAGGGATCTGGAGATCCGGGGAGCCGGAAACCTGTTGGGAGCGGAGCAGCACGGCCACATGGAGGCGGTCGGCTATGATCTCTACTGTAAGATGCTCAATGAGGCGGTAAAAGAACAGAAGGGCGAGTGGCAGGAGAAGGAAGAATTTGAAACGACCATTGACCTGGATGTGAACGCTTTTATCCCCGAGCGCTATATCAAAAACGAGATGCAGAAGCTGGATATTTACAAGAGGATCGCCGGTATCGAGTCCGAGGAGGAGCGGGACGATATGCTGGAGGAGCTGATGGACCGCTTCGGGGAACCACCGAGATCCGTACAGAACCTTCTCTCCATCGCAAACCTCAAGGCCATTGCTCACCGCTGTTATTTTACCGAGGTGGCCCAGAAGGGAGATTTTATCCGGTTTACGATGTTTGAACATGCGATCGCCGACCCGGTGAAAATCGAAGAGCTGGTGAAACGAGGCAAGGGAAGGCTCAAATTCATCATCGACACGAATCCCTATTTCCTTTACAGCAAGCCCAGAAAGAACGGAAACGATAATCAGGACGTGCTCTATGTGGTGGGAGAACTTCTGAAGGAATTTCAGGCCCTCGTGCCGAAGGAAGCTTGTGAAAAAAGTGTGTAAATTCCACAAAATCGTTGCGGGAACGGGAAAAAAGGGCTATAATAGCAAAAGGTAATGAGACAGGAGGATCGTTTTTATGAACAAGTTAGGGAGAAAATTACTGGTAGCGAGTCTGTGTGCCTGCATGGCGGCGGCTTCACTTACGGGCTGTGGTTCCAAGGCAGGAAAGGCAGCGGTTACTGTGGGAGATGATACGGCGAGCCTCGGACTGGTAAATCTGATGCTGCGTTATAATCAGGCGCAGATGCAGAGCCTTTATGCTTCCTTCATGGGTGACAATATGTGGGAGACCTATGGAGAGACCACAAAGAGCAATATCGTAGAGAGCCTTGAAAATATGTTCCTGATGGAGCAGCATATGAGCGACTACGGCGTTTCCATCACGGATGAGGACAAGACAAAGATTTCTGAGGCGGCAACCCGCTTCATCGAGGAGAATGACGAGAAGACCGTAAAGGCCATGAATGCCACTCAGGAGAATGTGGAGCGTCTTCTGACTCTCTATACGGTTCAGTCCAGAATGTATAATGCTATCATCGCTGGTGTGGATACCAATGTGACCGACGAGGAAGCAGCCCAGAAGACTGTAAAATACGTTCTTTTCAGCACTGCAGGCAGCACCGATGAGGATGGCAACAGCGTGGAAATGAGCGATGAAGAGAAAGCAGCCAAGAAAGAACAGGCTCAGAAACTTCTGGATGCAGTCAAAGGCGGCGAGGATATGGCGGATGCCCTTACCGAGCTGGGCGAGGACCGTTCTCCGGTGACGAGCTCCTATGGTGCAGATAACGGAACTCTGAACGATACGCTGAAGGAAGCCGCTGACAAGCTTTCTGACGGCGAGGTGGCAGATGAGCTGATCGAGACCGACGGCGGTTACTATGTTCTTCAGATGGTGACGACCTTTGATGAGGAGAAGACTAACGAGCAGAAAGAGACGATTCTTTCCCAGAGAAAGAGCGATCTCTATACAGAGACCCTGGACGGCTGGAAAGAGGACGCGAAGATCTCTACAGATTCCGATTTGTTGACAGAGCTTGACTTTACTGATACCTATCAGATGAAGGAGACCGAGACGGAGACTTCCACTGATACCACTGAGACCGAGACTGGCAGCGAGGCAGGTTCCGAGGCAGAAACCACGGAAGCAGCAACCGAGGCGGCATCTGAGGCAGGGACAACAGAGGCAGCAACCGAGGCGGCATCTGAGGCAGGGACAACAGAGGCAGCAACCGAGGCAGCATCTGAGACCGAGACCACAGAGGCGGCTACGGAAGCAGCATCTGAAACAGAAACTGAGACTGCTGCGGAGAAATAATCTTATGATACCAGTGTCAAAAGGTCAAAAAGCTGTTCGTGCTTGCACGATAAGGCTTTTGAACTTGGGACACGCCAAATATGAGGTGCAGAACATCCAGTGGATGTTCGTTTTGCACCGACCGAAGCGGAGCGTAGACAGTAGCGATTTACGCAGTAAATCAGCGGATTTCGAATGTTTGTAGGTGCTGTGTGCCAGTGGCACACGTTTAGCACCGACCGAAGCGGAGCGTAGACCTTGCGTGAGCTGCCTTGCAGCGGAGCAATTCGTAGGCATCAGTTTGGGGCAAAATACCTTTTGACCCCAACATCATCACATATCAGGAGGTACATAAAAATGGCAAAATTCAGTGATATCAATTGGAAAAATCCGGGACTCTTTGCAGCAGGCGTTCTTTTCGGAACAGCAGGAATCAAGGCACTGTCCAGTAAGGATGCAAAGAAGCTTTACACCAACTGCACCGCAGCAGTTCTCCGGGCGAAAGAGTGTGTGATGAAGACCGTCACCACCGTTCAGGAAAACGCAACTGATATTTACGAGGGCGCAAAGGAAATCAACGAGGAGCGCGCAGCTGCTGAGGAAGCCTTCGAGGATGCAGCAGAGGACGAGACCACCACTGATTTCAAAGAAGAGACCGAGACCACAGAAGAGTAAAAAAGAAGACACCTGCAGAGCTTTCTGCAGGTGTTTTTAAAGGAGTGAGCCAGTTGAAATTTCGGATTAAGCACGAAATAAAGGGACGTATGAGAGTTCATATGGCCCAGAAAAGAATGAGTTACGAGCAGGCCGATACCCTGCTTTATTATCTGCAGACGATTCCGGGTGTGGAGTCAGCCAATGTCTATGACCGCACAGCAGATGCGGCCATCCGCTACAGCTGCCCCAGAGAGGTTGTGATCCAGGCTCTGCGGAGCTTCCATTATGATGAAGTGGAAACTCCGGAGGGTGTGATTGAGAACTCCGGAAGAGAACTGAACAGCCGTTACCAGGAAAAACTCATCAACAAAATTCTCTTTCATTATGGAAGAAAGTTTCTCCTTCCGGCACCCATCAGAGCCTGCTATACGACGGTTATGTCCGCAAAGTACATCTGGAAAGGCGTCAAGACTCTCTGGCGAAGGAAGATCGAAGTCCCGGTCCTGGACGCGACAGCCATCGGCGTTTCCGTTTTCCGCGGCGATATAAACACCGCAGCTTCCATCATGTTTCTTTTAGGAATTGGAGAACTTCTGGAAGAGTGGACACATAAGAAATCCGTCGGAGATCTGGCGCGTACGATGTCCTTAAATGTAGGTTCCGTATGGCTGAAACAGGCGGACGGTCAGGAGGTTCAGATCTCCGCCAACGATGTGAAGCTGGACGATCAGCTTGTGATTCATATGGGAACCGTGATCCCCTTCGACGGAATCGTAGTAGCCGGCGAGGCTATGGTCAACCAGGCTTCCCTGACCGGTGAATCCGTGGCTGTACGGAGAGCCGAGGGCAGTTCCGTTTATGCAGGAACCGTTGTGGAAGAGGGCGAGCTGACGATCCAAGTGAAATCTGTGGGCGGCAGCAGCCGTTATGACAAGATCGTTACGATGATCGAGGATTCCGAAAAGCTCAAGTCCGCAGTAGAAGGAC
>OLSO01000218.1_pt1 | contig 59637 bp, 45 predicted proteins | sample 1672441 | NCBI WGS metagenome assembly OLSO01 (sample SAMEA3136686, study PRJEB25190) | human gut metagenome | biome: human gut; feature: human-associated habitat; material: faeces | place: Austria | collected 2013 | reverse complement strand
AGCATGTAAGAGCATACGATAGAGACACGCTCCTCCTGCAAAATCCGCTCCACCTCTGTGCGGTCAGCAAGCACCACTTCAATCTCCTCCGTATCTTCCAGGCCGTCTGCCGATATTTCACCGGTAGCATATCCATAAACCGTACCGCAGCACTCATCCGTCATACCAATCGTCGTATAATACGGCTTCTGGTATAAATTTTTCACCGGAAGCGGATGCAGATCCAGTCCGGTCTCCTCCTTCATCTCCCGGACCGCGGAGGTGTGATAATCTTCACCTGGCTCTACCAGACCTGCCGGAAGCTCATAAATATAGCCGTTGATCGCATATCGGTACTGGCGAACCAAAACAACCTTATCATGATTTTCCCCGTAAAGGCTGTAAATAATCACTCCATCTGAATGCTGGCTGCCCGTTGTAAGCTCCAGCGTCTGTATGCTCTTTGCTCTGGAAGCGACATAATATTTTCCCGGATTGCCTTTTCGGTTCAGCGTATCCAGCTCATACAAATTGACATATGGATTTTCTGTCTTTTTCGTAACCCTTTTAATTTCTGCCATAAGTACTTTTTCTCCTTTATTCTGGATGCATGCAGTAGTTTTGGCTGCTCCGCAACAGAAAAAACGTGCTGCTCCAGCAACGGATAACAGCACGTCTTTCCCGATTCAGGTCTCTTTAGTTCTCGGTCCGGCTCTCCGGCACCCGGTGTCCCTGTGCGGCATTCTGCAAAATCTTGCTGATTCGCTTATATAATAACATAGTCGGCACAGAAATCAATACACCTTTTAACAGATTCAACGGCGCAACAGAAAACAGCGCCAGCGTCCAGACACTTGTGATCGCCGGATTGATTGCGGTTCCCATCCCGACAATCACGTCAAGCGGGATACCGTACAGAGTGGCAAAGGCCGGGATGAGATAAATGGCATTAAATGCACTTCCAAATACTGCCATGCATAAGGTTCCGGCTGCAAGTGACATCTTCGCCGTCTTTTTGCTCTTATTCATGTGATATACGATCGCTGCCGGTACAGCAAAGGAACATCCGACCACAAAATTTGCCAGCTCTCCGACAAACGCAGTACTTGTTCCGCGGATTGCAAGCTTCAAAAGTGTTTTTACCAGCTCTACAACCACACCGCCGACAGGTCCTAAATAGAACGCGCCTACCATTACCGGTACTTCGCTGAAATCCAGCTTGTAAAAACCCGGTGCCAAAAACGCTACTGAAAAATCAAAGAGATAGAGCACTGCTGCGATCGCGCCGAGCATTCCGCAGACCGTCACATACTGCGCCCTGCGCACCCGCACCATGCTTTTTGCAAGCACCGTGCGTTCAAACAGCTCCGAAACTCCGATAATCACCGCAATAACGACTGCGCATACCAGCAGAAACTGCAAATTTTCACTGATTGACTGTAAGATACCATTTCCCATAATTCTGTTCTCCTTTTCTGAATGAATGTCCTCCGTCACAGATTGCACCATGCGGAAGCAGCATCCACCTTACCCTTGCATGACTTGAAGCGGTGGAATGCTTATTCTGCGTTCAAGAAAAGTCCTTCAGATGCAGTTTTCTTTTTGAGCAATAAAAAACCGCTGCAAGCAGATATCCACGGGGAACTCTCTTCGCAGCGGCTGATACGCCGAAACTCTAACTGCTCTCTTCTACCATCCAGACTATACTGTCGGTTCTGGAATTCGCCTTTGCGTCACCAGATCAGCCGCTTGCGCGGGTCGCGGACTATACCGCCGGTGGGGAATCACACCCCGCCCCGAAGAATTTTTCTTAAATTCGTGTCTATTATAGCGTTGTTTCTGGCAGATTGCAAGTGTTAAATCACATAATCGTTTGCCTTCGCCGCCTGCCACTCAAGCAAATCTGCCAGCGTCACGTGATCGACGACGCCGTTGATCGCATCGTTTAGCTTTTTCCAGAGAATCAGCGTCACACAGTCATCCTCACGCTCGCAGGCGCCGGACTCTTTTTCCGCACACTCTACCGGAGCAAGACTGCCTTCGGTCAGGCGCAGGATCATGCCTACGGTGTATTCCTCCGGCCGCTTGCTCAGAACATAACCGCCCTGCGGGCCGCGGATACTGCGCACGAATCCGGCCTTGTTCAGAACCGAGATAATCTGCTCCAGATATTTTTCAGAAATCCCCTGACGTCTGGCCACATCCTTCAACCGGATCGGATCACCGGAGCAATTGGTCCCGAGATCCAGCATCAGACGCAATGCATATCTTCCCTTGGTCGATATTCTCATGTTGACTCGCATAATCCAAATATCCTTTTCTAAAGATATGGATTATTCTCCTTTCTTCCAATAACTTCTCCATCTTCCTCCATTATTATAAATCATTTTTCCTATTATTTCAATATGAATTATATGAAGTCAGTCTGTAAAAAGTGGCCTGTACCATTTCTGATACAGACCACTTCCAATCCACTGCTTATTGCTTCGCGCAATAGAAGCAAAGCCCAGGTGAACGCTTACTCTGCAATTGCGCGGAATGCCTCGTCGAGATCCTCGATGATGTCATCCACATTTTCCGTACCGATGGACAGACGGATCGTGTTCGGACGGATGCCCTGATCTGCCAGCTCCTCCTCGGTGCACTGGCTGTGGGTCGTGGTCGCCGGGTGGATGACCAGAGACTTCACATCTGCCACATTTGCCAGCAGTGAGAACAGCTCCAGATTGTCGATGAACTTCTTCGCGGTCTCTGCGTCGCCCTTGATCTCAAAGGTGAAGATCGAGCCGCCGCCGTTCGGGAAGTATTTCTTATACAGCTCCTGCTGAGACGGATCCGTGGATACAGACGGATGATGTACCTTCTCTACCTGCGGATGCTGGTTCAGATACTGTACAACTTTCAGTGCATTCTCCACATGGCGCTCCACGCGCAGGGAGAGTGTCTCAAGTCCCTGGAGGAAGAAGAATGCATGGAACGGAGAAAGGGTCGCACCCATATCTCTTAAGAGAATCGCACGGATCTTTGTCACAAAAGCTGCCGGTCCTACTGCTTTTGCAAAACTGATACCGTGATAGCTCGGATTCGGATCTACAAGAGACGGGAATTTGCCCGATGCCTCCCAGTCAAATTTACCGCCGTCTACGATAACGCCGCCGAGCGTTGTGCCATGGCCGCCGATGAATTTCGTCGCAGAATGTACAACGATGTCTGCTCCGTATTCGATCGGTCTTACAAGGTACGGAGTCGCAAAGGTATTATCGACCACAAGCGGAATCTTATGCGCATGTGCAAGCTTTGCAACTGCCTCAATGTCAACGACATCGGAATTCGGATTGCCGAGCGTCTCGATAAAGATCGCTTTTGTATTTTCCTGAATAGCTGCCTCTACTTCTTCCAGATTGAAAATATCTACAAAGGTCGTATTGACACCGAAATCCGTGAAGGTATGTGCGAGGAAATTGAAGGTGCCGCCATAAATATTTTTTGCAGATACGATGTGGTCTCCGACCTGTGCCAGATTCTCAAAGGTATAGGCTACCGCCGCTGCTCCGGATGCGACTGCCAGCGCTGCCACACCGCCCTCAAGCGCTGCGATACGCTGCTCGAACACATCCTGGGTCGGGTTTGTCAGTCTGCCGTAAATGTTTCCTGCATCGGAAAGTTCAAAGCGCGCCGCTGCATGATCGCAGTTGTCAAATACATAGGATGAGGTCTGATAAATCGGAACCGCTCTCGCTCCGGTCACCGGATCCGGCTTTTCCTGTCCTACGTGAAGCTGTAAGGTCTCAAATTTAAAATTGCGCTCTGCTCTTGTCTTCTTGCTCATATCGTTTACTCCTTTTCTATTCGCTTTCGTAATGTGCCTTGGCTGCCGTATGTTCTTTTGTTTGATCAGGCAGATATTTGAATCATCTAATCGAATATCCTGCATTACAATATTTCCTATCGGTTTACAGTGGTTATTATAACGAACCATCTGCTATCTGTCCAATATAGAAAAGCATATATTCGTTATCGGTTTTTCTTATATCAAATGATGATGCCAGGGTCAAAAGGTCAAAAAGCCGTTCATGCTTGCATGATAAGGCTTTTGAACTTGGGACCCGCCAAACATGAGAAAGTAGCGATTTACGTAGTAAATCAGCGGATTTCGAATGTTTGCAGAATTGCGGGAGCTGCTTCGCAGCGGAGCAATTCGTAGGCATCAGTTGGGGGTAAAATACCTTTTGACCCCAACATCATGATGATACTAGGGTCAAAAGGAACAGTAGCGAGCATGAAATGCGAAGCAATCCGTGTATCATAGGGGTTGCGATTTCCTGTAAAGAAAAAAACTGCACCCCTTACAGAATGCAGTCCTCATATTTTTTCAGTTCGTCCAGATAGCGCACAGCCAGCGGACTCAGCATCATACCGATTCGCTTGATGTAACCGATCACCATGCTTTCATCCTCCGCGAGCGGCACTGCACAGTAGTCGCTTCCATTGAGCTCCTCACAGATGATTCCGGAGCAGAGGGTATAGCCATTCAGCCCGACCATCAGGTTCAGCATCGTAGCGCGGTCATTGGCCCGGATGACCCGTTTATAATCGTAGGTGCTCATCACCTCTTCCGCCAGAAAGAATGAAGGATTGTCACCCTGGTCAAATGCCAGGCACGGATACTCCTCCAGTTCTTCCATGCGGATCGTTTTATTTTTAGCAAGTGGATGATTTTTCCACAGGTATGCATAGGTTCCGCACGTAAAGAGCGGATGAAATTCCAGATTGTTTTCCTTCAGAATCTTGTTGAGCGCCTGACTGTTGAATTCATTTTCATAGAGCACGCCGATCTCGCTGCGGAAATTCCGGACATTGGAGATGACCTCTCCGGTCTTGGTCTCATAGACCGCAAACTCATATTCATCCATCCCGTACTGCTTCACGAGCTCTACAAATGCCTTTACTGCAAAGGAATAATGCTGCATGGACACGCTGAACTTTTTGCGCACCTTTGTCCGGCGGATAAAGCGATCCTCTAAAAGCTCGTACTGATTGAGCAGCTGACGGGCATAGCCTAAGAACTCCTCTCCCTCCGGCGTCGGGAGCACCCCTTTGTTCGTCCGTTTAAAGATCTCAATGCCGGTCTCCTCCTCCAGCTCCTTAATCGCACCGGAAAGTCCCGGCTGAGAGACAAATAAAGTCTTTGCTGCTTCGTTCATTGAGCCGCAGTCTGCGACCGCTGTGACATACCTTAGCTGTTGCAGCGTCATTCTGTCTATCCTCCGTGCTATGTTGATGATGTTGGGGTCAAAAGGTCAAAAAGCCGTTCATTCTTATCTACCTATTTGCTCTGGAACAGCGGTGTAGAATAGTAACGGTCTCCGCTGTCCGGAAGCAGTGCCACGATCGTCTTACCCTTATTCTCCGGACGCTTTGCAAGCTGCAGTGCTGCGGAAAGTGCCGCACCGGAGGAAATACCGGTCAGGATACCTTCCTTCTTCGTAAGCAGCTTGGATGTCTCAAATGCATCGTCATTTGCGATCTTGATGATCTCATCGTAAACCTTGGTATTCAGGGTATCCGGTACAAAGCCTGCGCCGATTCCCTGGATCTTGTGCGGGCCTGCCTTGCCCTCGGAAAGTACCGGGGAAGTCTCCGGCTCTACTGCTACTACCTTTACCTCCGGCTTTCTGGACTTCAGATACTCACCGGTGCCGCTCAGTGTTCCGCCCGTACCTACGCCTGCGACAAAGATATCTACCTGTCCGTCGGTATCATTCCAGATCTCCGGTCCGGTCGTCTCTCTGTGAGCCTTCGGATTCGCCGGGTTCACAAACTGTCCCGGGATGAAGCTGTCCGGAATCTCCTTTGCCAGCTCCTCAGCCTTTGCAATCGCGCCCTTCATGCCCTGTGCACCGTCAGTCAATACGACCTCTGCACCATAAGCCTTCAGAATGTTTCTTCTTTCTACGCTCATCGTCTCCGGCATTGTCAGGATGATGCGATAGCCCTTGGATGCTGCGATCGCTGCCAGACCAATTCCGGTATTTCCGGATGTCGGCTCAATAATGGTAGACCCTTCCTTCAGAATGCCTCTTGCCTCTGCATCCTCGATCATGCCTTTTGCGATACGGTCCTTCACGCTTCCTGCCGGATTAAAATATTCAAGCTTTACAAGAACGGTTGCTTCCAGCCCCTCTGACTTCTCAATATTCTTCACCTCTACAAGCGGGGTATTTCCAATCAGCTCCAATGTGCTTCCATAAATCTTAGCCATTTTTATAGTCCTCCTTGTTCTGCTTTTCATATATTCCCTACTGGTTTACTAGATTATATATCTTGTTCCCGTATTTGTAAAGTGTTTTTTGAAGAATTTTTTACACCGGTAAAATCTTTTTCACTTCTTTTCGATAAATAAGGTAGGCAAATGCAGCCGTCATCGCCTCTGTAATGCAAAATGCAGTCCATACTCCATCTGCTCCCATCATCCGGCTGAGGATAAATGCCACCGGAATCATCACAACGACATAGCGGGCCAGGGAAATTGCAAGTGACGGGGTTCCTTTACCAAGTCCTTCCAGCACACCGGAGCAGGTGACCGAAACAGCAGATATGATAAATCCAAGACTGATGCGGTGCAGTGCTGTCACGCCGATCCGCACCGTCTCCTTGTTCGTCGTAAAGAGGCCGATCAGCTGATTCGGAATCGTCCAGGACAATACCGTACCAATGAGCATGACACCGGCACACAGTACCAGCGTTGTCTGGAAAATGCGGTGTACCCGCTTCGTCTCCCCTGCCCCGTAGTTGTAGCCGACCAGGGGGCGGATCCCCTGCACAATGCCATTTGCCGTCAGATAAATAAAGGTCTGCAGCTTATAATATACGCCAAGCACAAGTACATATTTCTCCGAAAAATCTGCCAGAATTCCGTTCAGCGCAGATACGAGCAGCGACGGCAGCGCGGTATTTAAGGCCGCCGGGATACCAATCAGATACAGTCTCCTTGCGATCGCCGCCTCCGGCTTCATGACATCCGCCCGGAATTTTACCGGAATCGGTGAGAGCTTATAAATGATAAGATACAGTATCAGCGTCAGACACTGTCCGATACCGGTCGCATAGGCTGCTCCGGCAATTCCCATTTCCGGAAAAATTCCAATGCCGAAAATCATCAGCGGGTCGAGAATAATGTTCGCGATAAAGCCCGCCATCATGCAGATCATACTGACCTCCATTCTTCCTACCGCCTGAAAAATCTTCTCGATCGCAATGCCAAGTGTGATCGCGATCGCAAAGGCGAATGCGCGATTCGAATACGTCAGGGCAAGCGCGATGATCTTCTCATCCGAGGAAAACATCCGAAGGAAGGCCGGCATGCCTCCGATGCACACAACCGTCAGAATGATTCCATGCAGCAGGCTGAATACCATCCCCTGCGTCGCTGCCGCATCCGCACGCCTCTGCTCCTTTGCCCCAAGGAAAAAAGCGACCGTCGCATTGATTCCGACTCCAAATCCGACTGCAACCGCAGTAATCAGATTCTGAACCGGATAGACGAGTGCCAGCGCAGTCAATGCATCTTCGCTCATTTTCGCAATAAAATAACTGTCTACGATATTGTAGAGGGAATTAACTGCCATCGAAATGACCATTGGCAAAGCCATGGACAATACAAGCGGCAAAATCTTTCGTTTTTTCATAAATTCCTGATCCATATACCTCTTATCTCTCCTTTTCTTTCTTCTTCAAGGCTCTGAATTTGAACGCAGATAAGCATTCCCCCGCTTCAAGTGCGCGGAGCACTAAGCGGTGGGTAATGGGAATACTTTCCCGTAACGCAAGAAAACGCCACACAACTACCGGCAGTAATTGTGTGGCGAAAAAAGATCTCTCTTGAAAAATCCACGCCCTGAAGGGTTTTATATTTATAATCTACGAAATTCCATAATATTTGTCAAGTCCTACCACCAGATCAGATAAAACAGTGTCAGCAAAAATCCGATGCAAAGCAGCAGCAGGGCAAAGGAAAGACTTCGGCCGATGACCATATTGTTCTCCTTTAATTCCTCATACCGGACAGCAAGTACATGCACATAATCACGTTCCACCGGATGCTTTCTGCGCCATGTATGGTTGCCCAGCCATCCAAACACATTCGCAGTCTTTCCGGCTGCGACCGTGAGGACATTGCCCTCCGGAAGCTCATGCGGCAGCGGGCTGTCCCGGTAGATACTCCGGCGCAGGAGAACGACAAGGAAATCCACAAGGCAATCCAGCACCCGGCAGCAAATCGCAGCAAGGAGAATCAGCAGCCTCAGTACCGGACGGTAAATCAGATTCTCCAGATCCAGCCATACCGGCCAGACATTGATATAGCGCCCGGCCTGATCCATCAGAGCCTTTCGGATCACAAGTAAGTACACAGCTGTCCCGATCCCGATCGAAATCAGCGCGCCTGACAGATTTGTAAGGCTGAAATAGCTGACACGGTGTCCCGTCTCTTCAAGTCCCATGAATGCCTGTCCCATCGCTGCCGCCCGGTCCATCAGACCATGCGGGAGCAGTCCCCATACAAGAAGCACAAGTGCGCTGCCGGCCAATGCGAAGGTACTTCCCGCATTCATGTAATGCTTCTGCGCATCAAACTGCCCCTGTACGTCTTTCTGATCATTCTTTTCTATGAAAATGGCAACAAACAGCTTTGTCATATATGCTACGGTCAGGCCGCCGGAAAGCAGAAAAATCCACTCGACCGCCTTCATCTGCCAGCCGCCTCCGTATTCGACGATACTCTCATGCAGCAGTGTCTTGCTGATATATCCGCCAAACAGCGGTACTCCGGCAATCGCCAGTGCCCCGGTTCCAAAAATCACCTTTAGCAGAGGCTTGTTCCTTCCATAGCCCCGGATCACGTTCAAATCGAGTGCATGGGTATTCATAAAAATGACACCGGCCGCCATAAACAGTACGAGCTTGATCATCGAATGGTTCACCATATGCAGCAGCGTACCGTGCACCGCCAGCTCACGTCCTTCCACAAGCAGGCCCTGCATGCCAATGCCGATCAGGATAAATCCGATCTGAGACATCGAGGAGCAGGCCAGCGTCCGCTTCAGGTCGATCGAGCACACGGCGAGCAGCGCCCCGCCGAACATCGTCAGGACACCGATGCCAAGGAGCAGAGCTCCCCAGGCCGGATCGTCAAGAAACAGCTGTGCACTTAAAATGAGCACACCATAAATACCGGCTTTCGTCAGAATACCGGAGAGCAGCGCGGATGCCGGAGCCGGAGCGACCGGATGTGCCTTTGGCAGCCAGATGTGAAGCGGAAATGCGCCTGCCTTCGCGCCAAAGCCGACCAGCAGACACCCGCCTGCGGTATACAGCAGACGGGCGTCCGCATCCGCCGCATGTGCACGCAGCTCTGAAATCTCCAGTGTTCCAAACATATGATACAGCAAAAACAGCCCCATCAGCATGACCATACCGCCAAGCACCGCAATCGCCAGATACGTCTGCCCCGCTCGCAGGGCCGGGGCAGTCTCCTCCTGCGCCACCCATACATAGGAAGTAAACGACATCAGCTCAAAGAAAATGAACGTCGTAAACAGATCTGCAGATAAGAAGACTCCCATCGTCGCCCCAAGCGTCAGCAGTAAAAACAAGTAAAACCGGTTCGTATTTGCATGTCCCCGGCAGTATTCCCGTGACAGAAGCGTCGTCATCAGCCACATAAACGCCGCCACCAGCGCATAAATCAGCCGGAAGCCGTCTGCCTGAAAATGCAGCCCCATGCCACAGATTCCGTCAATCGCAAACGTTGCTTCGCCGACAAACGACTGGATGGAAAACAGTCCGAAGGCCGTAAGGAATTCGAACACCACGACGATGTCCGCAAGAAAATCCCGGTAATCCGCATGTTTTTTCCCTGCCACGGCCGCCAGCAACCCTCCGAGGAACGGGAAAAATACGAGCACGCCTAAAAATACACCTGTCATCGCCATCTCCTCCTCTCTACACCGCTGCAGCCGCAAGCTTCGATAACATCGATACGACCGGAGCCGAGTGCAGGCCGAACAGAATCATCAGTACCACAAAAATGCCGAGCGGAAGCAGCATCCTCCAGGTCGGATCTGTGATCCCGTCTAGGGTACGGTAGTCAAAATCCTTTCCCGGAAAAAACGCCCGCACCACTATCGTCAGCATATAAATCGCGGTCAGCAGTGCGGAAATAAGCAGTGCTGCCACCCCGGGAATCGCAAGCGGATGCGGATTATCTACTGCCGCCTTTGCCAGATTCCATTTGCTGATGAATCCGCACAGCCCCGGAACGCCCATCAGCGCAAATGCTGAAACCGTAAACGCACCGAATACCTTAGGCATCTTCCGCCCCATGCCATCCAGCTCATGGATATAATTGCGTCCGCTTTTGTAGATCACCGCACCTGCGCAGAAGAACGAGCAGATCTTCATCACCGCATGGAAAATCATATGGCACAGCGCCCCGGTCAGGCCGAGCGGCGACATGAGTACAACACCGAATAAAATATAAGAAAGGTTGCTCATCGTAGAATAGGCCAGCCGCCTTTTTAAATGTGTCTCCTTCAGCGCCCGGCTGCAGCCATAGACGATCGTAATCAGCACAAATATCATCACAACGGTCTGCGCCCATGTCCCACGCAGAAAGGATGCCCCAAAGCTGTAATACGTGATCCGCATCAGGGTAAATGCGCCCGCCTTGACGACCGCCACCGCATGGAGCAGCGCAGTTACCGGGGTCGGCGCCACACCTGCCTTCGGAAGCCATCCGCCAAACGGAAACATCGCCGCCTTGACTGAAAATCCAAAAAAGCAGAGTACATAGATCAAAAGCAGCAGATCCCGGCTGTCGCCGACCTTGGCCAGCATCAGTACGCCGCCCGGACTAAAATTCGCGGTCGATCCGTAATTCAATATAAAAATCATTCCGATAAATGCGAATGCCGCCCCGCCCAGGGAATAGTACAGATAGGTTCTTCCTGCCAGAATCGCCTCACGTGAGAGCGTATGAAGAATCAGAGGCAGTGTGACGAGCGTCAGTATCTCATAGAAGCAGTACATCGTCACGATATCCTCTGCAAATGCAATGCCAAGCGTAATCCCATATGTAATCGTATAAAACATAAAAAAGTATTTCTCATGCCCCTCATGCGTCATATATTCAAATGCGTATAAGGTCGCAAGCGGCCACAGCAGCGACACAATCGCCGCAAAGACCGTTCCAAGACCGTCCAGCTGAAAACTGATGCTCAGCTTTCCGTTCAGATGAAACAGAACAAAGCCATCCGCCGGGCGGTTCAGCAGTGCGGTCAGCACCAGCGCCGTGTTAATCAGCACAACTGTCTCAATATAAATCAGCATCTGTCGTCGGCTGCGAAATGGAAGCAGCGGAATCAGTGCACCCCCAAGAACCGGGAGCAGCACAGTCACAGTCAGAATGATCGGATTCATCTCTCTCCCCCCTTATAAAAGCGTCGCCGCAAGATCTGTGACATAGGAAATGACCGGATTCGGAAACAAACCGAGCAGTACCGCAAGCGCTGCCAGCACAAGCAGCGGCACGAGCATACCGACCGGCTCTTTTTCCGGAGCTGTCTGTGCACTGTGTACCGCCTGCCAGTCTCTTCCCGGCAGAAATCCATGAACCGTCACCGGAAGCAGATAGCCTGCCGTCAGAAGTGCGGAGACAAGCAGCACGATCGGGCCGAGATACCGGAATACACCGACCGGGGCGGCAAGCGCGCCTTCTGCCAGATGCCATTTACTGATAAAACCGCTCGTCGGCGGAATACCGATCAATGCCAGAGCTGCAAACGTGTAGCACCAAAGTGTCTTCGGCAGCTGTTTTCCTATTCCGTCCAGCTCTTCCACCCTTGTTTTCCCATATTTGAAAATGAAAACTCCGGCTGTCAGAAACAATGCGCACTTGATGAACGCATGAAATACGACATGCATCAGCGCACCGCTCATCGCTTCCGGCTGCAGCACAGAAAGACCGAACAGGATGTACGAGACCTGGCTGACCGTCGAATAGGCAAGCCTTTTTTTAAACACCGGCTCCCGGAAAGCGAGCAGCGAGCCCATAAATACGGTAAGCAAGGTCAGGGTCATCCAGATATTCTGCACCCATGTGCCCCGGAGTAGATCCGGGCCTGCGATGTAAAACACCACACGGATCACCGCCAGCACGCCGGACTTTACGATGATTCCGGACAGAGCGGCAGATGCCGGGGACGGAGCCACCGGATGTGCCGCCGGCAGCCATGCATGCAGCGGGAACATGCCCGCTTTTGCGCCAAAGCCGATCAGCATCGCAAGCACCGCCACAAGCAGCAGTCCCGTATGTCCGGAAGCCGCTGCCCCATCCAGCGTACCTCCTGCTGTAAATGCCAGCGTATCGCAGTAGTGATACAGGCAGAAAATACCGAACAGGCCGAGATATGCGCCGCACATCGAATAAAACAGATATTTCAAAGCCGCCATAATCGCCTCGCGCGAGCCATTGTGTAATACGAGCGGCATCGAGCACAGAGTCATCAGCTCATAAAACAGATACATCGTGACAAGATTACCGGAAAAATCCAGCGCAATGAGTACGGCATAGACGAGCAGGAAAAATCCGAAAAACCGCTTCTCCTCTCCCTCATGCTCCATATACGTAAACGAATAAAATCCGACGCACAGCCACACAATGCTCACGACCGTCACAAACAGCCGGCCTACCGCATCAATGTGAAAATAGACCGGAATATCCTCCATCAAATAGAATAGTGTCACCTCGTGCTCACCACTCCATGCAACAAGAAGCGCGAGCACCGTCGTGAGCACGAGCACCACCGCAGTGATGGTATGCAGTTTTTTGCCCATCCGTGTGCTCAGCTCTCCGTCTGTTTTCCCGGGCCTGCCCATAGCCAGATGCTCCCGGAAGGAGGCGGCAAGCAGCGCAACTCCGGCGACTGCCGGCAGCAGTACCGGAAGCAAAATCCACGTATTCATAACGTCTCCCTCCTATGCAAACATCCGCAGACCGTTTTCCAGCCAGTTGACGATCGGCTGTGAAAACAGTCCCAGAATCAGATTCAATACAATAAAGCAAATCAGGGCCGCCGCCTTCACCGGCTGCTGCCGCATCGTAACCGTCCGATACTGCTTCTCCTTCGTCTCCTGCTGTTTTACCGGCGTATAGAGCCGGATCACCGTCTTCAGAAAATATACGGTATTCAGAATCGTACTGATTGCCAGTGCAATGAGCGTCGGCAGCATTTTATGTGCATGCCCGACCGCCGCCTGCGCAAACATAATTTTCGAGATAAACCCGGAAAACATCGGAAATCCGACCATGGAAAGCGCACCTGCCGTAAAAGCCACACCGGCAACCTTGTTCCGATAGCCGGCGCCTGTCAGATCAAAGAAATCCGTACTGTCCCCGGATGCATCCGTAATGCCGGACGCTGAAACAAACAGCAGGGACTTTGCCGCCGCATGGGAAATGATATGGAACACGCTCGCGAGCACGCCTGCCGTCGTCCCAAGGCCAAAGCCCATGTAAATGTAACCGATCTGTGCCACGGAGGAATAGGCGATCATCCGACGGATGCTGTTCGCGCGGATCGCGTCCACCGATCCGATGATCATGCCGAGGATGCCAAACACAAAGAGCACATGGATGACCTTGCTCTCCTGCACAATACCAAAGCCCACCACACGGTAAAAAATCTTCAACAGCAGAAAAATATAGCCCTTCGATACAAGAGAAGAAAGAATCGCTGCTGAGGATACCGTAGAATATCCATATGCATCCGGCAGCCAGCCATGAAACGGAAACAAGGCACTCTTGACCGCCAGCCCGACCGACATCAGTCCAAGGGCGACGATCAGCGGTGTATCATACACGCCGCTTAAATGAATTTTGCTGACACTCTCCTGAATATTGCTCATGAGCAGCTGACCGGTAATACCATACAGGAAGCAGATGCCGAGCAGCAGCATACCGGAGCCGAGCAGGCTCATAATCATATACCGTGTCGCCGCCACGATCGTCCGGCCATTCTGCCTGATCATGATCAGTCCACAGGCGGAAATCGTATTGATCTCCACAAATACATAAGCGGTGAACAGGTCATTCGTATAGATCAGCGCCAGAAGGGAAGACAGCAGAAGATTCACCATAATATAGTAGAGATTCTGCTTGGACTCCTCGATTTCCTGCTCCCGCTCCCGCATGCCGCCGAGCATGGAGAGCAACATAATCAGACAGAAAAAGACTGCCATGACCGCTTCGAGCACACCGACCCGTATCTCGTTGCCCCACGGAGCCGGAAAATGCCCCATCTTATAGACGTAATACGTGCCGTTTTTCAGGACAAATGCAAACACCGCCGTATTCATTGCACCGACAAGTGTGATCACTGCCAGATTCAGACGCCGTGCTGCCTTTCCGCCAAGGATCGAGGAGAGCGGACCGGAGAACAGCGTCATAATGATGCAAAAGAAAGGGAAATTCTGAACAAACGCCATCACAGACCCTCCTTTTCCAGCTGCGTCGTAATCTCATCGAGATTCAAAGTATGATACCTTCGGTACAGCCGGATCGTCAGGGAAAGCATGAGTGCAGTCACCGATACGGATACGACGATGCCCGTCAGTACAAGTCCTGCCGGGATCGGATTGATATAAGCCGTCATCTTCTGAACACCATTTACCACGATCGGCGCTTTCCTCCCGGAAATATAGCCCTTCAACGCCAGAAACAGATACATGGCGGTATCCATGATGTTCAATCCGATGATTTTCTTAATCAGATTCTGCTGCAGAAGCAGATTGGAAAATCCGATCCCGAACAGGATCATCGCAATCGCTTCTTCATAATTATTCTGTATCAGATTCATAACATTCATATCAGTAGCCTCCCTTTCGGAACATGACATAAAACGTATACATCGTACCGGCCACCACGATGCCGACACAGATGTTCAGAAGCAGGATCAGCCCGCTCGATAAGATCGCCCCCGGCGTCCCGAGCGGAATGATGCTGTGGATATCGTTCGCTCCGGTATAGAAGGAATAGCTTTTCGCCAGTGCATAGCAGGCCAGCGCGCCAAAGCTCATCCATTTATACGTCTTTGCCGTAAAGAACCGTTCCGTCTTCGCAAAACCGAACGCATTCAGGTACAGGATCAGGCCTGCACCGATGACCGCACCGCCGGAAAAGCCTCCGCCCGGCCCCAGATGACCGCAAAGGATCACATAGATGCCAAAAATCATGATCGGCGGGACGAGCAGCTTCGCGACCGTCTGAAGAATGATATCGTTCTTCGGCTCATAGATCCGGTCGTTGGCCTCCCACTCCTCAATGCTGTTCCTGCCCTTCTTTTTGTCGATGCGCAGCAAAATGAGTACCGTACAAGTCGCAACAAAGAGCACGTGAGATTCGCCTAACGTATCAAACGCACGGTAATCCAGGATCATGCCCGTCACAATATTGACCGCTCCGGTCTCCTGCAGGCCATTCTCGATATAACGCCTAGGAACTTCATTGTTCACCGGGTTGTCCGCGGCACCAAACGACGGCAGATGAGAGACTCCGGTCAGCAGCACAAATACAAGACCGATACAGAACAGGACACTGAACAGCCGGTACAACTTCCGGAACATACGCAGCTCCGCATTGTGCTCGGTATCAAAGACACGTGCAAAAATTTCTTTCTTTTCTTCTTTTCGTTTTTCCACCGCGGTATCATCCTCGTGGAATTCCTTCTGCGGCTTCATTTCCACCGTCCCGAGAAACGGATCCTTCGTCCCGTCCAGCCACTGCCGGAACCGGTAAGAGATCGTCTTCTCATATTGCTGTTCAGGAATTTTTCGGCTCATCCGACGGCTCCTCCTCTCCTGCTTCTTCCTTCATCATCGCGTGAATTTTCTTCAGCGTGACAAAAAAGAGTACACTCGTAATACCGGCTCCTACTGCGGCCTCTGTAATCGCCAGATCCGGAGATTCCAGAAGAATCCATATCACCGACGCCACAAGGCTGTAGGACATATAAATCAGAATCGAATTCAGCAGATTCTTCGAAAGGCTGACCGAGATGGCACAGACCACGAGAAACCCCAGCAGAATCAGTCGAAACACTTCCATACTCACGCCTCCTTCTGTCCCGCTTCTTCCGGCTCTTTTTTACCGGAGAGCTCCTGCTCCAGTTCGCCAAGCTCCAGTTTCCGGAAATGCGGCTCCTCATCCTCGTTCGTCGTCACTTCCAGACGCGCGATCAGATGTGAGGATACCGGAGATGCAAACCACAAAAAAACAATCACGAGCAGCAGCTTTACCGATGTAAACGTAAAGCCGCTCATAAGAATCAGCCCGGCTAATGCAAAGCCAATGCCAAGCGTATCGCCCATCGCCGCCGCATGCATACGGTTCAGCACATATTTAAACCGGAATACCCCGATCATTTCTACAAGAAAAATGCCAAGGCCACAAAGCAGACAGACGGCGCCTGCCAGAAACCGGATCCATTCAATGACCGCCATGTTCTCTCTCCTCCCTCTGTTTTTTCTCCTGATAAACGCCCATATACACCTTGGTCAGAACAATCACGGCAAGGAAGCTGATCATCGCATAAATGATACAGATATCCACAAGATACCCCTCCTCCAGCATGACCGCAAGGATTGCGATGATGACCATGATCATCGTCCCCATCATATTAACCGATACAATGCGGTCTGCAATCTTCGGGCCGATAATCGCCCGGATCAGGCAGAGCATTACCATCACTGCCAGAAAAATCAAGGCTGCCACAAACAACATATGATACGCCTGCGACAGTCCCGCTACGTCACTGTTCATGCGTTTTTCCTCCTTCCTTCCCCGGTCGCTCCAGATCCTCCAGCAGCTCCACAAAAATGGAATGGTCCATTCCCACCGCCAGACTCTCATCGAGACAATGTACGACGTAATCCGCATCCTGAAGCGTCACGGTAATCGTCCCGGGCGTCAGCGTAATCGCATTTGCCAGAAGCGCCCTCCCGGTCCGGGTCTGCATATCCGCCGTAAAATGCACAAGTGCCGGCTCCGGCTCCTCCTTTTCCGAGAGAATCATATGGATGACCGCAAAATTTGCCTTGATGATCTCCTTTACAAGTACAAAAATATAATGGATCAACGGAAAAAACCGCCGGAGCACCTGTCTCTCGCGGGCAATGCTGTAGTCCATGAATTTACAGGTAAAGGCAAACATGACTGCCGCTACTCCGATCCCGAACAGGCAGATTTCCAGTGTGATCGCACCGTTAAAAATGATCCACAGTGCAAAGTACAATAAAAACATAAAAAAAGCTCCTCCATTTCCGGCATTTTGTATCATTCTATCGCATTCCTGTCCAATAGTCCAGAGCAGAAGTGAAAAAGGCCGGAATAAAAGCGCCAGAACACTGGCGCTTTCATTAACCGGCTGTATTTTTCACATATCCCCATCCAAAAACCGTATCATAGCCCGAAGGGCCCGCATCTACTGCGATACTTTTTAAATATTCCTCTGCATAGCTCTGTGTATGCTTCTCCTCTGACGTTCTATCCAGATATCCGGCCAGTATACCGCTGATTCTCGGCGCCGCAAACGATGAGCCTTTTTCGCCCTGATAATTTCCGTCGGCAGACACAAATACCGCATCACTTTGCAGATACCAGAGGGAGCTGACCGGCTCCCCCTGCGCATTTAAATCCACGCCTGACACGCCAATGACTTCTTCCCAGGAAGCAGGGTAAACCTGACTTCCCAGTGGTGTGGACAGCGACAGGTTTCCGGCTGCTGCCACGAGCAGGACATTTTGTTTTGCTGCATAGCAAATCGCCTCATGCAGCTCCTCGTTGTCCTGATTCAGGGTCCAGCTCATATTGATGATGTCGGCATCATATACATCCACTGCATCATAAACAGCCTGAATAATGGCAGTGCCGATATCTGTGGCTTCTGATGCATCACCGGCCTTCTGTGTATTCTGAGGCAGGGACGTGCTGCTGTCAAAACATTTTAACATATAAAGCTCTGCTTCCGGTGCCGTTTCTTTCAGGAGCTCATATACATACGTCCCATGGCCTTCCGGGTCGGTCAGATCCTGTGTACCATCCAGATAATTCCTTCCCTGTATATCCGGCAGATTGCAGCCGGAATCCAGAATGCAGACGGTCACCGGATCAGAGATTGCTTTCGATGGCTCCATCTCCGCCGCTGCCCCCGCTGTAAGGGGCAGCGTCAGAAGGATGGCAGTCAGAACATTTGCATAAAAGCAGGTTCTTCTCATGGGTTACCACTATCCTGTTCCGCTTCCGCATGCTCTGCCGCCTGTGTATCTGCAGTCTGTGGCTCGACCGGCTGCGGCGGTGCGGATGTCTCTTTCTGCGGAGCTGATGTTTCCGGTGCGGATGTTTCTGCCTGTGGTGCCGGTGTTTCCGGCTGCGGGGCCGCTGTTTCCGATGCCGGCTGCTCCGTCTGTGGCACCGGGGCTGTCGTTTCCGGTGCAGAAGTCTCTGGCGGATTAGTTTCTGGTTCCTGTGTCTGTGGCAACTCCGTTTCTGGAATCTGAGTCTCAGGCGCAGGTGTTTCTGTGGTCGGACTCTCTGTCATCGTTGTCTCCGGTACATCAGGATTAGATGTTGTACTTTCCGGTTCAGAAGATTCGGTATCCTGTGATGAAGTCTGTGATTCCGTAATGGTTTCTGTTGAAAGTTCTGTTTCAGGCTCCATTATCCGGGCTTGTATTTTAGACCTTGCTCTGGTATTGCCTGTTGCATCTAATGTGATATTCAAATCATTTGGTAATTTTGCATCGGTAAAGCTGAATTTAAAAGATTTTTTATCCGGCTGCTCTACCTTAATTCCGTTTGTAACCGTATTTAATGCTGAAATCTTCTTTTCAATTTGTGCGCCTCCTTCGTTTTTCCATTTTATTGTCGCAGACTTAAAAACTCCAGAATCATATGTTCCTTTAAGTTCGATTGTAAACGTAGTGTTACCCGGATTCCAGTTTTTCAATATTCCTGTTCTATCCTCGAGTTTGCCTGTACCAATTGTAGGAGCCGCAATGATTGAATAATGTATTTCGATCGTATTTCTTATTGTTACTTTACAGTTTTTACTTGCGTCAGATGTATACGTATTGGTATCAGAAGGAATAAATCTAACGGATGTTTCACCGCTTTGCATAGGAATATAAGTACTGTCTCCCCATACCCAGCTACCATCCAGTACTTCATTTTCGATGTATGGATTATATGCTTTTACTGAATTGGCTTTGATCTCCGCATTGGCTATTGTGTGATTTCCACCCTGGTACATGATAGTATCACCCATTTCTCCCACTACATATGGCGTTGTTTTTTGTACCGTAACCTCAACATATATTTCATAACTGTCCAGATTATTCTGATTATTGCCCGGTGTATATTTTACTTTTATGCTGTGTTTTCCAACTGCCAATGGCTGTGCCACTTTCTTTTCACCAGATCCAGATTTCTCAAGCAAAAGTTCATCACCATTCGCATTTTTTTCTGTTACCCAACTCCAGATTCCATTTCCTGATTCTGTTTCTGATACAGACGGATATGTTACCTTAAAGCCCGCTAACATATCTTTTGCAGAATACATTGTCTGGATATCCGAAACATTATTTATTGTTTCTTTTTTAGAATCACCGGATGTCAGTTTCTGTCCGTAAGAAATAGCTTTCACACTTCCTGTTGTAACCTGAGGCACTGCTTTCAGAATATTGAACTTACGTATAATGTCATCTTGTCCCAATCCATTTTCTGTATTTCCACGTCTTTCCATCCATACAGTATTTTTGGTATCCTTCAATCTCAATTTCACATCATAAGTGCCTGCATCTTGTCCACCATTATTTTCAAGAACAATGTATCCATCGCTGTCAGCATTTGGAAACGCTGGTTTCTGCGTCTGTCCATTATAATATACTGTTGGAATTTCCGGAACATATACATTTTGATAACTCAAAGGAATCGTAACCTCAGCAGTAAACACTGCAAATCCATCTTCGTATTTTTCATCCGCTATAAAATATGCAGTATGAGAAGCTCCTACATCCGGTTTTTCAGCCAGGACTTTTTCATTCCATTTCCATGTTCCCTGTACTTCTTCTCCCCGGTATTTTACAGAACCTGCCAAATGAATATCTCCCATGAGCGTTCCGTAAGAATATAAGGTTTTCTCGGTACCTACATTAGAAATCGTTACATCTTTTTGCTGCACCTGTGTAATAGCGGCCGTCGATGTCGCTGTAGCATTTACCACAACATATGCATCTTCTCCATATAATTCGTTTGAATTTTTAGATTTATCTAATGTATATCCACTGTATTCTACCCGTTTATCCGGTTCTGCTTTCGCTGATTCAAAGCTCCATGTTCCTCCGGACAAGAATTCTTCTATATCTGTGAACTCTTCTTCTGTGGCATCCCCCTTTTCGTCTGCATAAAACAATTTTGCGCTTCCTGTTGTCGATTTATCATTATATCGATAAACTCTGCTGTCTGCTGCCGCAGTCACGTATAACCCGATTTGCGTCAATACAGAGGCTTTTGTTTCAGCTGGTGCGAAATATTCCTCACAGTCAGAATCTGGTGTGAAAATCACTTCGTATTCATTTTCTTCTGTACCATTATTTCTGCCAAATGGAACCTGATCTGCATTCTTCCAGCTATAAGTTCCGGAAGCATTCTGTTCATAATCAAGATCCATATTTATATAAAGCGCTATGCCTTCTCCAATGGTTACTCCTTTTGTAATTTCGTTCAATTTCTGTCCAAAGCTTCCTTTCGGTATATCTGGAACAATAAATTTTTCTGGCACCATTTTCTGCAGCTGCGCCTGGTAATTTGCAATTGTAACCGGATGCCTTTCCCCTGCATCATCCGTATACACTGCTTCTACCTCAAATGTATAAATCTGCTTCTGTTTATCAGACCTGCGATCTGTCTTGGTACTCTTTATCTGTATTTCAATCCTGTCACTATAAGCACCAATTTCTCCAGGCTGATAATTTCCAGCTGTACCATCTTCTCTTATGAGTTTCTTTAGATAATCTGCCGCATCCTGCGTAACTTTAGGATCTATTATCTTGTATGGATCATCCATAGCCGGTCCACCACCTGCCAGATAATCGACCAGTTCTGATTCATATGGATGAGTCTGTGCCAATACCTGTATTCTATCCAGAATGTTCAATACTGAATCGGAACTGAACCAGGTTGCCGTGTAAACACGATTTCCAATAGAACCTTTCGGAATATGAACCTCTTTGGTTGGCTGGTCAAGTCCCGTTCCCGTCCAGCCCGCAAATTCATACTTTTCTCTGGTTGGCTGTTTCAGAATAATCTCGTCGCTTTCTATATTGTAAGATACCGGATTATTCGGATTGTCGAAAGCTCTCCTGTATTCTATCGAATACTCAATCGGCGACCATACTGCGGTATAGCTGCGATCACCGCCAGTTCCCGGCTCGATCGTAACCTCTACGGTAGCCTCTTTCAGACCGGTTCCCGTCCAGCCAGCGAATGTATAGCCTTCTCTGATTGGCGCGGTCAGTGTGATCGTATCTTCTGTGGTATAGCCTGTCGGATTTTCCGCTGCTTCTGTCCCACCTGCAAGATCATAGGTGATCGCATAAGCGGTTGCCTTCCAGCCCGCATAAAGGGTTGTATGACCGGTAATCGTATCGTTTTGCACATCAAAGGCTACGGTTGCTGCCTTATTTTTGTACCATCCGGTAAAGGTATAGTACTGTCTTTCCGGCGCATCCGGAATGATCGTGATTGGATATCCCACAAATCCCGTTGTTTCCGCATAGAGCGGTGCATCCGTTCCATCATTGCGGTCAAAGCTTACGGTAACCATCTTCGCCCAGCGCGCATAGAGATCCATACCTCCTGACAGACGGTATGTTTCCAGATTGACCGGTTCACCTGAGAATTCCTCATTGGTGTACCATCCCATGAACTGATATCCGTCATATTCCGGGATCTGAATATTCAGCAGCTTCTCTCCCGGTCTTAATGTCGAATAGGTAAATGCAAAATACTCCTGTGTGTCATTTTCAAAAATCAGATGTTCTTCCGGCGCATCCTCTGACCCTGTCAGATATGCTGCCTTTCCTTTTGCAGGTGTAAAATGCACGGTTACATCACAGGTCCAGATGGCATATAAGATCACATCTGTCAGCAGCTTTTCGCCGAACTGATATGCTTCCCCACTGCCATCTGCAGATGTGTACCAGCCCCGGAACGTCAGTCCGTCAAGCTTCGGATCTTCCGCCTTCTTTGTCACTTCATTTTCTGCGAAATAGACTTTTTCATAGGTTCCATAGCCGCCATACTGGTACAGATACGTAATGCTGTGCAGCCGATAAGCACGCAGTACAATGGACAGATCGCTGTTTGGCATGATAAAGCTTACTTTATTGTCATCGATCTGGAATGTCACATCCGCATTTTCTGAGGTTACCTCCAGTCCTCCATAGCCTTCTTCCAGTTCTACCTGAAGCTCCACTTTACTTCCCGGTTTGATGCCATCTTCCCCATTCAGCTTCTCATCTGTAAACTGATATCCCTTCACACCTTCACCGGACTGAATACCCAGCATCGGCTTGCCAATGGTAATGTCAAAATAGACATCCTGCTGATATTCCCGTCCTGTCATGGTAAATCCGGTCTTTGCCGCCGCTTCCTCATTTACTGACATCATCAGAGGCTGCTTACTGCCATCGAACTGTGTACGTCTTGTTTCCAGAAGATAGCTGTGCTCTGATTCTTTTGTAAAGGTCAGTGCTTTGCCGTATGCACTCGGCGCTACCTGGAAGGTATAAGTATCCTCTGCATCGTCCCCTTTCAGATTGATATGATAACGAATCGAATCCTCATATCCCTCAAATCTGCGGACATACAGATAATAGGTCACATCATACGCATCTGTCTGCGGACGCACATCATAGCGCACGACTCCATTGGCAGGTGTCATGTAGCAGAAGCTGCTGATCTGCGGCACACTATACTGTATCACACCATTTTGGGAAGGAGATGGTTCCATCCATTCGCAGGTGTACTGACTGATTTCCGGATATTCACTCTGTACCTTTGCAACAATTTCTCCGAGATTCAATGTTCCCGTCGCAGTTGGCTCATAAGCTCTTCCGAGATTATGGGTAGAGGTAAAGGATGTCTCATACGCCACTTTGTTATCCCAGTCAGCCGCACTCAGTCCCCAGTTTCTTGCACACCAGTCATTCAATACAATCTTCACATTATGTGTCGTTGTTGCCAGCGCACATTTCTTTTTCAAATGGAACGTCTTTGTCTGTTTCTTCACCAGTGCGGAGGAACTGTTATTTTCATAAGTAACCTCCAGATCCAGCTCCGCCTCTTCGCACAGCTGCTCTTCTGCAACCTTTTCATCCATGTAGATGAATCCCGGATTCTGTCCCTTCGAGGAATCGCCCACGGTAAATAATGCAGTTCTGGCATCTCCTTCCGGGATCGCCTCTCCATTTATCATGAGATTCTTCACCGTTAAAGTGATCCTCGCACCTTTACCGGATGATTTTGCGCAGAGAAGATTGTTCTTCTGGCATTTTCCGCTCATCAGGTTCCACGTCTTCATCGGAATGGTTTCAAATCCGAATACTGTTTTATGATCTGCATTCGCACTGGATTTTTCCCAGAGATTTGTCAGTCCCTCTTCATCCATATAGCTCATGCTGCTCGATACGGATGTGGACCACAATGGCCAGCGTCCGGTATAGACCGTCCAGTTCTTGCGTATCGTCTTGAAAATCAGTCTTACCTTCAGACCAAGGGATACTACGACATCAATACCTACCTCAAATTTTAATGCTCCAAGATTCGTATTGGCTCCGCTCAAAAGATTCGTGGTATTGAAGAACAGGCCTGTCAGCTCCGCATAGGCATACAGGCTTCCGGTTATATAGGCTGTGGCAATTCCGCACATGGTTACGGACAACGTCAGCCGCAGTCCCACGCGGGCTCCTACCTTTCCGATCAGATAAATATTGTTGGTTACGGAGCTCTCCAGCTTCTCCGTATAGGAGCTTCCTTTGAATTTCAGGAAGTTGTATTTGAAGCCGATGCGTTCCCCGCTTCTGGCTACGATCTCTACGCCAAAGGTTGCGAGCACTCCCACCTGTCCTACCAGATGAACCTCAAAGCCTACGGTGATAATTCCATAGAAAGAGAATCTCAGATTCAAAAGCAGGATATCAAAAAGATCATTATATTTCAAAGAGGTTGCCACGATGGAGTTCATCGTATCCATCAGATCGGATACAGACTGATCATAGGATTCATAATCGCCCTCCTGGATTCCTTCCGGTTTGACAATCTCACTTAAGGTATCCTTTGCTTTTGAGAATACCGTTGTTTTTCCGCCTGTGCTAGCGGTAACCGTCAGTTCAATCTTCGACATGGACCGGATCGTCACAGACATATCGATCCAGACCTTGCCACCGTTTACATTTGTCTGCACGGACAAAGACTGGGTAAAGGACAGCTTCGGCTGAACCGTCAGCATATTCTTACCATCTTTTTTAATATTGGCAGTCGCAGAAATACTGATGTTTGCCGTCACCTCACTGCCTGATGCCTTCAGCTTCACCACCGGCCTGCCGGGTGTCAGCGTGGCTGTCATACCCGCCAGTGCATACGTGCCTTTCCCGTACAGGTCATCCAGCATATCCTGTGTTTCAGGCGCACTCATGACCGATACCAGCATCTGAGCCTTCAGCTCCTCATTCTCCTCTACCTGGCTGGAAAGTCTGGACGTCAGCACTTCCAGATCTTCCTCTGACAGCTGCTGATCCATCTCCACATCATCCGTAACGTGAACATCGAAGTCTGCCAGATAATCCTCCGGGCTGGCATATCCGTAAGTCAGACGTACCCCGTCTGCGGTATCTTCCACACTCAGAATCTGCGCAAACAGTACATATCCGTCAAAAGAGCCTTCTGCATACGCATCGATATTTTTTTCATCTCTGCCGATCTCACCATCATAGAAGGCTACTATATCGCCTTCCTGATAGGTGGTATCACTGTTTTTTACCAGAAGTTCGCCTGGAATGTACGCTGCTTCTTCCACTTCCTCGGCATCCGCGCCGTCCGGATCCGCCACCGCCTGACTGGTTTCCGTTTCTGATTCTGCTTCTTCGATTGCCTCGGTCTCTGAAACGGTCTCTGTCTCAGAATCCGTCTCTTCTTCGGATGCTTCATCCACAGATACTACCGGCTGATACTCCATGACCTCATTCCAGAGCACATAAGTCATATCATCAGAAAATCCGACTACTTCCACCTGTTCCTTGTAGACCGATACGATTGCTGTATCGGTATCATCCGGATAGTCTGCAAAATGGACTCCTCCGGATACGATAATACTGAATGTCGCTCCCGGTTCAAATCCCTTCTCACCGTCTTTTTCATAGTAAGATCCGGAAACAGCGAATCCGTCTTCTGTTTCAGTAATATCCACTTCCGGCTCCAGGGCACCTGAGCCAGTCTCCACACGGACATTCTTTTTTACTTCATCCAGCGTCATTTCCTGCTCTGTACGAAGAGGAATCGTTCCCTGCCAGTCAAAATCCGCCAGGTCTGCGGATGTTCCGTCCTTTTCGGTTTCCTGTGCTTCTTCTGATACAAAGAACGCATACAGCGTCAAAGACGTTTCCAGCGGCTCTGTATAGGAAAAAGCGGTCGTACAGTCCGGATCTGTACACCATCCGCCGAAGGTATAGCCATCCTTCTCGGTATAGATCTCGTTAATCGGACGGCTTAACAGCGTTTCGCCTTTTGCAAAGAGCTGCGGCTGCAGTTCCCGCCCGCCCATAGCGTCAAAGGTCACTTCGATGGCTTCCGATGCATCCACAAATCTGGCATACAGGGTCATCGCTCCTTCTGCCACTGCAAACTGAGAGCAGCTCTCTGTAAACGCTTCATCCTGATACCAGCTGGTGAAAATGAATCCGTCCTTTTCCGGATTCTGCTCCGGGAAAGGAATCGTTTCTCCCGGCTTTACCAGCTTGCTGTCATAAACCTGTCCGTCTGCCAGAAAGGTCACCTGATAGGATGACAGTACCAGCTCCTCCTGCTGACCAGCTGCCAGTGTCATCTGATTTCCGTCCGGCGTTTCAAACGGAACCGCCTGTCCGGATTCATTTTTCACAGAGCAGGTGGCTCTGACCGTCGCAGCCTCCAATGCACCCGTTACACGCACCATACCCAGTGCACCGTTGCCTTCCAGCAGGACACTCCCTTCTCCTTCCAGAAAGATTTCCGGAATCTTTGTCTTGTCATCTATATGCAGCGTCACACTCTCGCCTTTTACAGTCTGAACATACAGCTGCTCCAGCTCTGTTCCGCTTAGCCGCAGTTCGCTGACCTGATCCGCTGTGAGTACTTTTGCTTTCACATCTGACAGCTCCAGCTTATCTGCTGCAGCCGCTGCAATTTCACCATAGCTCAATCCAGACAGCGCACACTCTTTTGCGGCAATCAGCAGATTCTTCGATTCATCCTGCGTCCGAAGCGCATCTGCCTCTTCCTGTGTCGTAACCGTCTCATATTCTCCGGTCCATGCTTTTACCCGCTCAGGCAGCAGCGACGGATCCAGCTGTCTTTCCTTCGCCTGCACTGCACCGGATTCCTGTACGGTGCCACGTTCCGTCTCCGGAGTCTGTGCCAGCCCGGCGCTCCCTATAGTGCCAGACAGCATAACCACCGCCATCAGCATAGCTATCCATCGTTGTCTTTGTTTTCTCTTCATACTTTTTCCTCCCGTTTCACGCTCATCCATGTAAGCATTCTTACGCGATCAGCCGCAATGAAATTACTTTACTTAAATAAATACATAAAAAAGTAAATCCTCTCACCCATTTTCCATATTTTTTCAAAAAAAAATCATTTACAGATTTTTCTGCAAATGATTTTTGTTTTCCTCTTTATGCCTCTACGAGTGCATGGTACAGCGCCCGGATCGCTTTCTGGAAATCCTCATTTTTCACACCGATCGTACAGTTGATCTCGTTCGATCCCATATCAATCATTTTAATATTTACATGTGCCACGCCAAGGCAGGTAAAGAAGGTCGCCGCGATACCGCTGACGGATCGCATCCCTCTGCCGACTACGGTCACAAGTGCGAGATCTGTGTCCACCTCGATCTTGTCCGGATCGAGCAGGCGCCGCAGGGACGCCATGATCGCATCCTTTTTCTCCTCATATTCCACGCGCGGCAGAATCACACTGACCGTATCGATCCCGGATGGCAGATGCTCAAAGGAAATTTTGTTCTCCTCAAATGCTTCGAGCAGCTTCTTGATGAACCCGATCTCGGAATTCATACAGTTCTTTGCAATGCTGATCGCCGCAAACTCCTTTTTCCCGGCAATACCGGTGATCGGCACCTCTTCTGCAGCGCTTAACTGCCTCCGTATGATCGTCCCCGGATCCGCCGGGTCGTTTGTATTGCGGATCTGGATCGGAATCCCCTCCCGGCGCACCGGGAACACCGCCTCCTCGTGCAGCACACTCGCTCCGCGGTAGGACAGCTCCCGCAGCTCTCCGAAGGTCATCGCGTGTATTTTCTTCGGATCACGGATGATCGACGGATCTGCGAGCAGAAAACCGCTCACATCTGTCCAGTTCTCATATAAATCAGCCGACACTGCGCGCGCCACAAGTGCACCACTCACATCCGAGCCGCCTCTGGAAAACGTATGGATATTGCCCGCGTCATCCGCCCCGTAAAAGCCCGGAATGACTGCGCAGCGCGTATTCTTTAAGCGCCCGCTCAGGAAAAAATTCGTCCGCTCTGACTGGAAATTACCATATTTGTCAAATCGGATCACCTCTGCCGCATCGACAAATTCATAGCCGAGAAAAGCGGCAAGCAGGATCGCATTTAAATACTCTCCCCGCGAAGCTGCATATTCCTCTCCGGCACAGCCAAGAAAGGCCTGCGTGATTTTTTCAAATTGTGCATCCAGAGACACGTTAAGCGAAAGCTCATCAATAATATCCTGATATCGCTTCCGGATCTTTTCCATAGAATTGTGGTAATCTGCTCCTGAGGATGCTTCCTGATAGCAGCGGTACAGAAGATCCGTCACCTTCTCATCCTCCGGGCTGCGTCTGCCCGGTGCGGACGGCACGATATATCTCCTTGCCGGATCCGCCTCCACGATCTCCTTTACCTTCCGGAAATGTACCGCATCCGCCAGCGAGCTGCCTCCGAATTTTGCTGTCTTTATCTGTTCTTTCTTCATACTATCTCCTGCTTGTATATTACTTTCTGTATAGCTGCCACGCGCAAAAGGTGCCGGCAGCCTTTACTGCTGTTCTGATTCTTTGCGGATCTTCCCGCGGGAATCCTCGCGCACAGTCTCACGCAGATGCTCCATATATGTGCAGAAGCTGCACTCCTTGCTGCCGTAGGTCATCTGCAGATCGTACTCCAGAGGCAGCCAGGTCGAAAGCTTCGCCTCGTTGTGCTGAATCAGTGCCTCGAGCTTATCGAGTGCCTTGTACAGCTTCGCCTCCGGCGTTTTTCGCTCCTCCATCTCCGCAAAGAGCTGCGTCAGCTCCGTATGATACGGCTCCGGCAGCGTATCAAACAGTCCGGCAACTGCCTTTTCTTCGACCTGCTCATCCGCCTTCGTCTTTTCAAATGCCGGTATGTCCCCCGTCACGGCTTCCCCGAGATCATGGACTGCACACATCAGCATCACCTTTGCGATGTCGGTATCCGGGAACTCATCCTTCATCAGATATGCCATCAGAACGAGCCGCCAGCTGTGCTCCGCCACACTCTCATGCCGGTCTGATGAAGTCCAGGAATGGCGCGTATTACACTTTAATTTTTCTGCCCGTGCCAGAAAATCCAGCAAGGTTCTGTCTTCCATCGTCGTCCTCCTACCGATTTCTTTTTTCTCAGCGCTCTTCATCATAGCATTCCTGACGAAAAAAAGCCACCCCTTTCCACCAATTCCCTGTAACGTAAAAATCCGCCCGTCTGCATTTCCGTATACGGATACAGAACGGGCGGCCGCTTACCGCAAAAATAATTCCAGCAGTGTCCGCTTCCAGCTGGTATAGGGCTGATAGCGGATCGGAAGGTCAATCCAGTTGTACTTCTTTACAATGCTGCGTCGGTGGGAAAAAAGGTCAAAGCTCGCCTTTCCATGGTAGCCTCCCATCCCGCTTGCCCCCACGCCGCCGAACGGCATCCGGCTCGTCGCCAGATGGATAATCGTGTCATTGATGCAGCCTCCGCCAAAGCTGCAGGTGCCAAGCACCTTCCGCCCGGTGGCACGGCTGCGTGTGAACAGATACAAAGCCAGAGGCTTGTCATGGCCATTCACGTAGGTGATCACCTCCGAGATATCCCGGAACGTCAGCACCGGAAGCAATGGTCCGAAAATTTCCTCCTGCATGACGGGATCCGACGGACGGATATCGGTGAGGACCGTAGGCGCAATCCGCAGATGCTCTGTATCCACAGCACCGCCGGTCCGGATAGCTCCGGACTCCATCAACCGACAGACCCTCTGAAAATGCTTTTCATTAATCATCTTCCCGTAGTCCGGATTCTTCAGGGGATCTGCACCGAACTGCCGGTAAATACAGCGCTCTATCTCCCTAAGCAAAGGCTCCTTTACCGACTCCTGCACGAACAGATAATCCGGCGCCACACACGTCTGCCCGAGGTTCAGATATTTTCCGAACACAATCCGGCGTGCCGCCAGACGCAGGTTCGCCGTCTCATCCACAATGCAGGGGCTCTTTCCGCCCAGCTCCAGGCAGACCGGCGTGAGATTATGAGCTGCCTTTTCCATTACAAGCTGCCCTACCGCCTTACTTCCGGTAAAAAAGATAAAATCAAACTTCTGCTCCAGCAGCTTCGTATTCTCCGCTCGTCCGCCCTCTACTGCCGCAACAAAATGCGGGGAAAAGCAGCGTCGAAGCAACCCGGCAATCACAGCAGAGGTCGCCGGCGCATAGGCGCTCGGCTTTACGACCACACAGTTGCCTGCCGCAATCGCACCGATCACCGGCTCTAACGCGAGCATGAACGGATAATTCCACGGCGCCATCACAAGCACTACCCCATGCGGCTCGGCAGACGTAAAGCTCTTCGCATGGAACTGTGCAAGCGGTGTCGGCACCCTGCCGTCCTTTGCAAAGCTTCTTACATGCCGGATCATAAAATGAAGCTCCGAAAGCACCATTCCAATCTCACACATGTAAGTCTCAAATGCCGATTTGCCAAGATCCGCAGCCAGCGCCGCCTCAATTTCCGCCCGGCTTCCAAGGATTTCTTTTTTTAAAGTCTGCAGTGCGCCGATGCGGAAGGAGATACTCCTGGTCTTTCCAAGTGCAAACCAGTCCCGCTGCTTTCTTACCAGTGCTTCAATCTCCATAGCACACCTCCAGAATCCGAATGACGGCATCATACGTGACCTGACGCGGATTCACAATCACCGCACCGTCATTCAGCGCGACCTTTGCCACTTCCGGAAAGCTGGCCGGATCCACACCTGCTTCCTTTAAGGTGACCGGAAGACCGGTCAGCCGGTGCAGCCGGTTCCGAAGCGCAAGCACCTCATGGATCGCGCGGTCTGCCCGCTTCTCTTCCGGTGTCTTTACATAGATCTCCGGTCCCGCAAGGTAGAGAAGCAGCTTGGCATATTCCTTTTTGCAGACCTTCCGGTTGAAAAGCATACCCGTCGGCAGAAGGATCGTCATGGCATCTCCGTGTGCAACATGGCAGACACCGCCAAGTGCATGGCCGATGGCATGCACGACGCCAACCATACTGTTGGAAAACGCTGCCCCGGCCAGGAAGCTTGCATTGGCCATCGCCAGCCGCGCCTCCTTCGAATATCCATGGCAGACTGCCTTTAGCAGATAGTCGCGCACCAGCTCGATCGCCTGGGCTGCATAGGCATCGCTTAACGGATTTTTCTGCAGACAGCTAAACGCCTCAATCGCATGACAGAGGGTGTCCATCCCGGTCGATGCCGTAATGCGCGGCGGCAGCGTCTTTGTCATCTTCGGATCAAGAATCGCCACGTCCGGCATAAGCTGCTGTGAAATATATTCCATTTTAATATTTAGCTCCGGATTTCGGATGACTGCCACAGAGGTAGCCTCACTCCCGGTTCCTGCTGTCGTCGGAATCGCGACAAACGGGATGTGCGTCTCCTTCGTCAGACACTCACAGCCCATCAGATCAAGCAGATTGTCATCTCCCTGGCTGATGAGAAGCCGTACTCCCTTTGCCGTATCCAGTACACTTCCGCCGCCGACTGCCACAATGCCATCACAGCCATAATCCCGATACTCCTGTGCGATACGGTTCACGGTCTCAATGCTGCTGTCTCTTGGTATATCCGTAAAAATCCGGCCGATCCGGACTTCCCTTAACGCATCCAGCACCATATGTAACGTACCGATTTTGGCAAGAACCGCATCACTTAAGATCATGGGACGCATGACCTGAAGCATTTTCAGCTCATAAGCCAGATTCCCGATTGCCCCTTTTCCGGCGCACAGCCGGGTCGGGTTGGCAAATTCAAAATATCCTGTCATATCTTTTTCCTCATTTCTCGTATCACTATCCTGATCGCTCAGACACGTTCCAGCATCGCCAGCGCATATACCTGAAGCATTCCTAGCTGTCTTGGAGGAACCTCCCGCAGGATTCTCCTGGACATAAACTCCGGAAACAGATAGGCCTCCAGATATTCGACACACCGCACAAAGCTCATCGTCTGATAAATATCTCCCTCAAGGGAAAACAGATGCCGTGCATATGCTTCTGAAATACCGATCTGTCCGCTAAGCACCCGGAATGCCCCTGTCACAGTCTTAAACCGCATTGTAATATCCGTATGCTGTGCCCGTGACAGGCGGCAAAGGCCGTGCTGCTCATCCTTCCTCACCGCAAGAACGGCTCCGCCCGGCCCGCAGACCAGCTTCAGAGAAAGTCCCTCCGCCCAGCTCCCCATCTCGGCACAGACGCGGCTGTCCTTCTGATACAATACCCGCAGCCCCCGATACAGTACATTCAGTACGATCCTGTTGATCTGGTTCATCATTTCCCGTTTCATTCTTTTCCTGTGACCTCCTCTGATATGTCCGGAAACTTTTCCGCCACCTCATGCATCAGCCCGGCAAGCTGACGCATCTTTTCCTCACCAAGCTGCTCGATCAGTCCCTGCGGCAACGCAAGCAGCTCCTGATGTGCCCGCTCATAGCACGCACATCCTTCCTTCGTAAGCTGAAGATACACCTGACGGCGGTCCGCTTCCGAACGGATCCGCTCCAGCATGCCGCGATTCTGAAGTCCATTCAGAATCGCATTCATCTGCGGCTTCAGAATCCTGAGCTTCGCACACAGATCCGTCGCCGTGACGCGCTTCTGCCGATTTCGATGCAGCACGCCGCATACCATTGATTCATTATAAGTCATGGCAGAGACAAGCCGCTCATTGCAAATCACAGTCGACATCTGTAGCCAGCCGTCCAGCAGCTCCTCCTGCAGCTCTTCTGTCTGTCTTGTTCCAGTTATGTTCCATTCCTCCCATCCGGATGTCTCAATCCGTCCATCGTTCATTTTCTTAACAGTTCATTTTCTTAACTATATTATGACAGGAATCCTGCTCTGTCAAGCGGATCCTTTAATATAACAATGCGATCCCCCGTCATGGGCTGACAAAATTCTGCCCTCCATGCTGTCAGATCTGCCCTTGTCCTTCCCGGTATCCCATTTCCATAGAGCGGATCTCCCAGAAGCGGATGCCCGGTCCACGCCATATGTACCCGAATCTGATGCGTGCGCCCGGTGTCCAGCCGCAGAATGAGAAATGCCTCCGTGTCCCTCTGAATCCGAACCTGATAATACGTCTTCGCCGGCCTGCCACTGTCTGTCACGCACATTTTCTGCAATTCCCCTGCCATCGCCCCGATCGGTGCACAGATGCTCTGTTCTTCCCGATATGCCTCCTTCGCAAAAACGCCTTCGCACCAGGCCGCATAGGTTTTGTGAAACTGCCCGTTCTCGCGCTGCCTCCAAAGCCGCTGTGCTGCAAACTGGTTCTTTGCAAAAATAAGGATTCCGGCTGTGTCTGCATCCAACCGGCCAATGCTTCGAATCGTCACATGCTCTCCCCTGCCCTGAAAATAGGACTGCAGCCGGTTTGCCAGCGTATCCTGATAATGCCCGTGCGACGGATGCACGACTTCCCCTGCCGGCTTCCATACCGCAATGACATCGGCATCCTCATACAAAATCTCCGGTACGGTACCGGATGCCTCCATTTGATGGCTTTCAGCCGCCGAATCATCCAGACAGACGGAGAGTACTTCTCCTTCTGAAAGCAGATACGTGCTTCGCACCTGCATTCCATTTACCTGCATCCCATGCTTCCGGAATTTCAGGCGGCGGACCTGTGTTTTTGTAAAGCCACATCTTCCGGTCAAATATTTTTCTACGGAATATCCGGCATCCGCCGCCTGAATCTGCCACGTAAGCATCCTGCCGGACTGCCTGCCTTCGCACCCGGTATGCCGGTCGTCCTCCTCCGTTTTCCCATGTCCGGATCCTAAATCCGGTATACGGTATCTCATCTATTTCTCTCCTATTCTTATCGTATCAATATCTTTATAGCCTGCTTACCGCGGATTACTCTCCGACTATTTTCCATCCTTCATCTTCGGCTCAAACACCAGGCTTGCCAGATAAGAAAAAATCAGCGCCGCACTGATCCCGACTGCGCTTGCCCGAAAGCCACCCTGAAACAGCCCCAGAAATCCGCTCTCGTCCACCGCCTCTTTTACGCCCTTCCACAGGGTATTTCCAAAGCCGGGCAACGGAACGGAAGCACCCGCCCCCGCAAAATCAATCAGCGGCTCATACCATCCGACTGCACCGAGTACTGAGCCCGCCACGACGAGCAGCACCATAATACGGCCCGGCAGTAGTGTCGTCTTCTCCAGTAAAATCTGTACAAGTGCGCAGATCAGCCCGCCCACCCAAAATGCGTTTACATAATCCATCTCTCTACCTCCATGTCAGCAGTGTTCCAGTATGATCGCGTGCGCAATGCCCGGGATCGTCTTTCCCTCGTTGAAGCTGACCTTCGAGAGCAATGCGCCGGTTGGCACAAAGAGCACCCTCTTCCAGCTGCCCCTGCGCAGCTTTGGCAGAATCAGTGCACTAAGTGTGGAAGCCGCACAGCCACAGCCGCTTCCGCCCGAATGAGTATCCTGCACTTCCGAATCATATATTTCTATTCCGCAGTCCATATGCTGCGCTCCGATATCGATCCCCTTCTCTTCCAGAAGATCCAGCAGGATCCGCTTTCCCACTGCTCCGAGATCTCCGGTGATGATCCGGTCATAATCCGACGGCGTCCGTCTAAAATCCTGTAAATTCCGCTCAATCGTATCACAGGCAGCCGGAGCCATGCAAGCCCCCATATTCATATTGTCGCGACTTCCCATATCCACGATCTTCCCGGGTGTCACACCACTGATCCGCACATGGCCGCCCCTTTTTCCCAGAACAAATGCCCCGCTTCCGGTCACCGTCCAGGTCGCGGACAATGGACGCTGGCTGCCATAGCCCAGCGGTAAACGAAACTCTTTTTCCGCACTTCCAAAATGACTCGAGGTCACGGCCGCCACGTGCTCTGCACAGCCTGCCGATACCGTCAGCGCCGCCAGCGCCAGCGCTTCCCCACAGGTTGAGCACGCACTGTACAGCCCGAACAGCGGAATCTGCGTCTCCTCGCTACCAAATGAGGTCGCCGTCAGCTGTGCAAGTAAATCACCGCCAAACAGATACCGGATATCCCGGCTCTTCAGTCCCGCCTTTCCAATCGCCAGCTGAAGCGCCTCCTGCTGCATCGTGCTCTCCGCCTGCTCCCATGTCTCCTCGCCAAAATCCGCTTCCGGTGCGATCAGGTCAAAGCCATCGCCAAGCGGCCCTTCCCCCTCCTTCGGTCCGACGACCGAAGCGCTGCTGATGATATGCACCGGTTCGGTAAACGAAATGCTCTGCTTTCCTGCTGTCTGCTCCATATCTGATCCTTTCTGCAGCGAAAAAAGAGAGACCGCTGCTGCCGTGTTTCTTCTGACAGTAGTGTCTCTCTTTTTCTGTAAATTTATTCGGTTTTTTCCATCTCGCACGCCTGAATCTTCTCCTCGATCCGCGTCCGCACCAGTTCTGCAATCTGTGTCGTCTTCATCCCCTGATACTCTTCCGGATAAATCGGATCCAGAAAATGTACCTGCACGGTCTGCTTTGCCACCGAACCGGTATCAAATGCCTTGTATGAATCAAGCAGCGCTACCGGGACGATCGGACAGTTCGCCTTCGTTGCACATTTAAAGCTGCCTCCCTTGAACGGCAGCAGATGATTGCCGTCGCGACTCCTCGTTCCTTCCGGGAAAATGATAAAGTTTCGACCGTTTTTGACGTCCTCAGCCATCTGAAGCATAACCTTCATGCCCTGTCTCGGATCTGAACGGTCAAGCGCATAGGCCCCAAGACACGCGAACACCTGCTTCAAAAACGGAATGTTCTGCAGCTCCTTTTTCAGCACGACCGACACCGGGCGATCCAGCAGCCAGAGGATCGCGAGTACATCAAACATCCCCTGGTGGTTCGGATAGAGAATAAAGCCGTCGTCTTTGGGAAGCCGGTCCATCCCGTCTCCCTGTATTACGACGCGCCCGCCTTTGATCGCCCGGTTGTCGATCTGCCGGATCAGGGCATAGCGCTCTTCCAGGCTGTAGCGTTCCGGGTGTGCCGCCATTTGAAATAACCGTATGATGCCATATGGCACATACCAGAGATTCATCAATACCATCCACAAAATTCGTTTCATGCAATCCCTCCATTCCCCGTAAAACGTTCACTCCGTCCGGATAAGCGTCAAAAGCTCCGGAAATGTCCCGATCACCGCTTCCGGCTGCACGGCTCTGCCAAACCCGTAAGCCGCATGTACAAACGGGACACCGGCCGCATGCGCAGCCTCCTCGTCCCCTTTCGTATCTCCGACATAAACCGGCTGCTGCAGGCCATTGCGGGCTACGACGAGACGAATATTCTCTGCCTTTTTCATTCCGGTATCTCCAAAGCATTCCGTATCCGTCACATACGGTGCAAGTCCGGTCTTTTTCAGAAACAGCTCGATATAACCGGACTGACAATTGCTGACAATAAACACCTTCACCTGTCCGGATAATTTCTGAATCGTCTCCACGACACCCGGATAGCAGATATGGCATGGATCGTCCTGCAGTGCCTCGTGCTCATAGCGGCAACAGACATCCATGATCGCATAGCGTTCCTTTGGGGAAAGCTGCGGAAGCAGACAATCCGCGATCACATCCATCGTCCGCCCGAACAGTCCCTTCAGCTCATCTGCCGTCACGATCCGTTCCGGCACGCCGCCCTCCTGTACTGCACGAGTCCATGCGCCCGCCACAATCGGCGTTGAATCCCATAAGGTGCCATCTACGTCCAGTATGATTCCATCTGTTTTCATGCTCTTCTCTCCCTCTTGAAGCATTTTTGCTTACAGGACATCATTTCCTGTGTAGTAGAAGGAGCGCCTCCCGCCCGCTTCCGGCAGAAGACGCTCCGGTCTTTCAATCATGTACTAGTGTCCGGTCACACTCGTCGCATACAGTCCGCTGCTCGTAGAATTGGAGTAGTCGATGTTTGCGCTGATATACAGACCGTCATACAGACCATCCGTGGTGCTGACATTCGCATCCGACGTATTGATCGTGTATGTATTGCCATCGTCGCCCTGAATCGTAATGCTGTCCATCGTCGTGCCAATAACCGTACCGCTGACCGTACCGGTATTGGATGTGCTGCTTCCGGATGTGCTGTTGCCGGAGCTGCTGTTGCCGGAGCCGCTATTGCCGGATGTACTGCTGCTTCCGGATGTGCTGCTCTGTGTGGAGCTCACATAGGATTTGGAAATATATCCGGTCGTACCATTGATCGAAACAACGTACCAATTGTCCGTCTCCCCGATGACCTGCAGCGACTGTCCGCTTCCGAGACTGTCCACAAGGCCGCTGCTCGTCCCCGGCTGAGATCGTACATTGACATCCGTCGTCGTATATAAGGTCGTGGAAGAGCCATAATCGACCTTGCTGTTCATCTCAGCGCTGACCTTTGTCGAATCCGACGCTGTACTGTCCGTACCGGTCGACGCACTCGTCTCCGACTGAGAGGTCGAAGTGGATGGCTGGTTCTTTACAAGGAACTGCTTGCTGATGTAGCCGATATTGCCATTTACGTTGACCTTGAACCATGAGGATGTCTCTCCGATGACGGTCACCTGGTCACCGGAACTGAAGGAACCGATGATGTTCTCCTGTGATTCTGTACTCGGCGTGCTGCGAATGTTGACATCATCATTCGCATACAGAGTCGCAGAGGTACTATAATCCGTCAGCGACTTGAGCTCTGTATCTGCATCCTGTTCGCTCTCGCCCTTAGTCGTCTCACTCTCCGTCTGTGTCTGAACGAGCTTACCGTTCTTCACCGCCTGAAATACGGTGTTGTTCAGTACTTGAAAGCTCTCCACAGACTTCTGCACCGCTGCAAGAAGTACTTTATTGTCATCCGTCACAGTACCCTGTATGACATATGCCTCATTCCCGGCAAAAATACCATAAGTCACGGAGTACGCCCACATGCTCGTCGCATTGTATTTCACCACATATTCATAAATCGTCAGTGTCCCGGACGTCGCCGTCTTAAAATCTTCCACCTCAAATGCATTCGCATTCGGATACTGCTTCGTCAGGCTCTCCTTCAGGGCATCCTCCGACTCCGAGACGGAGAGATTCTTCATCTGGGTCTGATCTGCGGCGTGGACAATATTAATCATGGCCGCCGATCCGGAAGAAAATACCCGCATCTCATCCGCATCCTGGGTCACCTTCCAGGTGTCATCCGGCAGTGTAATCTGAATACTTTTATCCTGTGATGTATAAGCAATCTCTGTTTGCAGCTCTGTTTCTGATTCGGTCTCCGACTCAGACTCCGGCGCGGTCTGCTTCTCTGTCTGCTTTTCCGTCTCAGACTCTGTCTCCGGCTGCTTCTTCAGCATACTGCAGCCTGTCGTAAGGCTCACAATGGCCAGTGACATCCCAAGAGCCAGCAAAACTCTCTTCACTCTTCTGTTTAACATGTCACACCCTCCATTTTCTGTTCATGTTCTGATGCACTCAAAAAACAGGTATTGATTCAATACCATACTATCAGATCATACCACACATTTAAAGGATGTACAAGTCACATACTGACGTTTTCACATTTTCCGGGGATTCTTAATAGTTTTGTAACAGGTCAGAACCGCTCCCGGATCCGCTTTTCTGCAGCCAGAAACCTTGCATCCAGCTCTTTTTGGGACACCGCGGCAGCCCCGTCCCGTGGAGCTGTCAGAAGTGCAGAAAGCTCCCGATATTCGTCCAAAAGCCCCTGTCCGTGCAAAACCCGATAGGCTCCGGCATCGCTTCCGAGGGCAATGCTCACCCCCAGGGCAAAGCCTCTGCGGATCCGCGCGCCTGCCTCTTTCTTCAGCTGTTCAAGCGCACTGTCATCGAAACGTCCGCTCCCGATCAGATTCGTGATTGTCACATAGGTCGGTACCCAGACGGTATGGCTCTCTGACAGTGCCTGCAGCGCCTCTTCGTCGAGAAAATTTCCGTGCTCTACTGAATCCACACCAGCCTCCACCGCTGCCAGCACAGGCGCTGCGCCATTTACATGTGCCATCACAGAAAATCCTTCCTCGTGCGCGATATGGATCAGCTCCCGGATCTCGTCTCTTTGCAGCGGAGCCTCTGCCATCGCACCGCCTCTGGAGAAGTCCAGAATGCCGGAGAACATGAGCTTAATAAAATGTCCGCCCTGCGCCCGCACCTGCGCAATCCTGTCCCGGTACTCTGAAAAATCCGAAAAAGGCAGGCCGACGATGCCACCGTAATGCCCCCTCTTATGGAGCGCAAAAATAGGTGTCCGGTACGTGATCCCATATTCACAGGCCAGTTGTGCTGCCCGCTTTGACACGCCGCAGGCATCTCCGCCATCCCGGATAAAGAAAATTCCTCTTTTTGTATATTCCTCAAAGCGCTGCCGGATGACTGCATCCACCACTCCGTCTTTGTGCTGCGCCACTGCCTTTTTATAATTGACGCCATCCATAATCATATGCGCATGGCATTCTCCAAACATAATATCCCTTCTTACTTCTGATTCTGCTCCTCTACCAGCTTTGCAAGCAGCCGGATCGTATTTTTAAAATCTCCGCTGATCGGATACTGCTCCGAATTCCAACTGCTTCCGGCCTGTCCTCTGTTCTGGAAGTGCAGCACGCAATTTGCCTCGTCAATCTCGGAAAAGCTGAGCATGCTCAGATCCTTCTGGTAGGCCTCAAGCACCGCCGCCAGATCCTTCACCGGTACTTCAATATGCAGCGACAGATCTGCACCCACCGTGCGGGCCGCCGGCTCTTCCGCAGAAAATGAATCCTCCTGTGTCATCGTCTCAGCCTCCTCCAGACCGGCTGCTGCAAGCTGGTCCGGAATCCACTCTGTCTCGGGCTCGGATATGCTCTGCGCTCCCCATACGGTGGCCTCTCCCGGCACGACCTGAATATCTGCATAGGAATACAGCTCCGGAATATCTCCCTGGGGAAAATTTCCGCTGATGCCAACGATCTCATCCGCATCCCATGTCAGAATCGGATACATCCGCCTGCGATACTCCGTATCCTTAAGCAGCTCCTCCATGCACTGACTGTATATGTCGTACGCGACCTCATAGCTCCGGTAGATTTCGTTTCCGTTTTTCAGTGTGTATTTTACATCAACCCACACGGTATCGTCCAGATAATCCTCCGGATTTTTCTGTTTGCTTCGCTGATTTTCCACTCCGTTTTCTGCCAGTGGATACAAAAGATCCACGTTGGCATTTTCCAGATAGTCCAGGGCAAGCTGCTCATCATTCCGGTTCGCCTTCTCCTGCACCGGATAGCTCCAGGCTGTAAACAGGCTTCGCACCGCCATCGATGCAACCTCATCCTGTGCCGGAAGAAAGGTATTGTACCCGAGCACATCATAGCGAAAGCCGAAAAAGATCACAAGCGCCATGCCAACCGACACCGCAATATGCCATTTATGCATCAATATCTGGTGAATATCCCAGCGATAAATAAATTCCATCAGGAAGCAAACCAACGTGCCGGATACCAGAATCGCAGCCAGCTCCCACAAAACCGACGGGATCATACTGTGAATCAGAATTGCACCGACGAGCGCCACAGGAACCGCAATCAGAATCTTAATGATGCCTTCCAGCCGTACAAATGCAAGCGCACTGCCCGCTGTCTCACTTTTTCGATACCGGTAGAGCACAAGCGCCAGACAAAAGAGCAGCGCCGTAATCGCCACCAGCTGACAGATCCCCGTGATACTCGGCCATCGCCCGGTCACACCGACCGCACCGGCCTCCCTGCCATTCCCCCATGTCATACAGAAGGCCCACGGCGATGTAACTTTCAATGTCTGATATTGATTGCTCATCCACAGCCACTCCGTATTCACGCAGGTCGTCAGAAAGGAATCTACAAAATAACCGATCACTACTATCAGCAGCAGCGGAAAATATCCGAAAAAGACCGCAAGTGCACAGAGCGTCGTCAACAGCTTGCCCGTCAGCATGACCGCTACCAGCGTTCCCGCATAGCTGCAGCAGAAAAACAGCAGATTCCGGACAAATGTAACCGCCGTCTCTATGAGAACCGTCACTGAGAATGCATGATACAGCCCGCCAATCAGAAGGCCGCATACAAGTGCCAGCGCATAGGTACCCGCATAGGTCTCCACGACCGCCATGCTGCGCACAAGGAAAAAGCGATTCCGTCGCAATGGCAGACTGTGGTAAAAGTCCAGTTTTTCTCTGGAATGCACATAGCAAAAAGCGCCAAGTGCAGCAATAACTCCGAATATCAGCGCCAGCAGCACATCCGGATACCGATCCAGCCCCATGCTCGCACTGAGCACCTCCAGCATCACCTTCGCATCTGCGTCCACCCACGCAGTTTTCTGATCCTCAAGCGCCACCGCCATATTCATAAGTACAAACAGCGGAACCGACAGCGCAAATGCGACTGCCTGCAAGACCGTCAGCCACATGAGCTGCTTCCGTTCTGTCCGGATGAGCTTAGTAAATGAGATTGCGGACGTCATACCCTGCCACCTCCGTTTCACTGATAAAAATTTCTTCGAGCGTCAAAGGAAGGATCTCAGAAAAAAGTGGCTGCTGCTCCAGCAGCTTTTGCTCCAGCTCCGCCCTAGTGCCGCGCACAATGACCGTCAGCAGCGAGCCGCGCTTCTCATAGTGCAGCACCGGGAGCGCATTCAGAAATGCTGCTTCCTGCACCGGATCCGGTATCACGCACTGCACCTTGTGAATATCCAGCTTCATCTCATCGACATCTTTTGCAAACAGAATCCCGCCCCGATGCAGCAGCCCTACATGATCGCAGATGTCTTCGATCTCCCGCAGGCTGTGAGAAGCAAGCACCGGTGTAAACTTCCGGCTTAAGATCTCCGCGGCAAGCAGGCTTTTTACTGCCTGCCGCATGACCGGATCCAGTCCGTCAAAGGTCTCATCACAGAGCAGATATACGGTATTCGTGCAAAGCCCCAGAAGCACCGATACCTGCTTTTTCATTCCTTTTGAAAAGGTAGAGAGCTTCCGCTTCGGATCCAGTTCAAACCGCTCCAGCAGCTCCTCATATCGCCCCGAATCAAATCTAGGGTAGAGCACACGGTAATACTCCCCCATCGAACGCGGCGTCGCATTCGCAAAAAAATATGCCGTATCTGCCAGAAAGCAAAGCCGTCCCTTTGCTCTTGGATTCTCCCATACCGGATATCCATCAATCCGTACCTGTCCGTGATCCGGATGCAGTACGCCGCTGATGATCCGCAACAGTGTACTCTTTCCTGCCCCGTTCGTCCCGACCAGACCAAAAATGCAGTTCTCCTCGATCTGGGCGCTGACCCGATCCAGTGCCAGAATCCTGTCAAACTGCTTTGATACGTCCTCGATCTCGATCATTTTGCTCCCTCCTCCTCTTTTTCACAGTAAATGTGACCGTCGTCTTGCGATCCGCGTTCATAATATTCCCGCACCCGGCTGATGAACGTCTCCTGCGGAATCTCCAGTGTCTTTCCCTGCCTGACCAGCTCCTGTAAGGAGCAATAGACCCGCTCCTGCTTTTTCTTCTTCAGCGTCTCATCACCGGAAACAAAATTTCCACGTCCCCTGACGGGATAAATAAAGCCTTCCTGTTCCAGCATCGCGTATGCCTTCTGTATCGTATTCGGATTAATCGAAAGCTCCATAGCCAGCGCGCGTACAGACGGCAGCTGACTGTCCGGCGCAAGCACACCGCTCACAATCAGCGTCTCGAACCGCTCTACGATCTGTTCATAAATCGGCTTCCTGCTTTGCACATCGATCGCTATCATCTGGTCTCCTTCCAGTGTATTATTCCATGTAGTACACCTGTTTTATACTATAAAGCAGCCGGTTGGTCAATATGGTTAAGGAAAAGATAAGATTCTCGCGGAGCATTTTTACGCTGCAGGACACCATTTTCTGTAATGCAAAAAGACGGTACCATTCTTCGGAATGTCTCCTGAAGAAAGATACCGTCTGTCATGCTGATCTGTTTCCGCAGACAACGGGCCGTACAGCCATGCCGGCGGAATATTTGTGTCACTGCTTACTGTGCATTGAACAGATTCTTATTTACATAGCCGATCGTTCCATTGATGTCGACCTTATACCAGCGGTCTGTCTCTCCGAGTGCTGTCACAGTCTCTCCGGAACCGATCGTCTGGATAATCTCACCGTCCTGAGACGGAGTCTTGCGGACATTTGCGCCCGTCGCTGCCTGAATCGGGAAGGACTCTGCAAATGCGCCTACGCCATACTCTGCATCTACCGATGAGCTGTCAGAAGAAGTCGCCGCGGATGCTGCCGTGCCGTCTGTGTTCGCTGCAGTCTGGCCACTGAGCTCCTGCTCGATCGCCTGCTGACGCTCCTCATCTGTCTTCGGAGCTACGACCTCCTCAGATACAAACTGCTTGGATACATATCCGTGCTCCTCATAGCCATCTACATCGACCTCATACCAGTTTGGGGTCTCGCCGACCACTACGATCTGATCACCCTGTGCGAAGCTGCTGAAAATCTCGCTGGAATCATCGGTACCCGGCTTCGTACGAACATTGATGTCATCCTTTGCATACAGGGACTTGAGCTGATCATACTCCTTCGCCTGTGCCAGCTCTTCTTCTGCTGTCAGATTCTGCGGCTGGGTCTCCGACTCGGTCTCTGTCTCCGTCTCGGTCTCTGTTTCGGTCTCCGTTTCTGTCTCAGTCTCTGTCTCAGTCTGCTTCTCGGTCGGTGCCTCCGTCGGCGCCTCCGTCTCGGTCTCCGGCTCCTTTTTCAGCTTATCACAGCCGGTCGCCATTAAGGTAATGGAACATCCCAGCATCAGTGCAAATAATACCTTTTTATTTCTGTTCTTCATAATTGTTGCCCTCCATTCTCATTTTACTCCCCTACCAGCGGTCATCTGCCACTGATAGTATCGCTGTAATATCCTTTTGAACAGTCTCCCCTTCATTCGCATTCATTATACCGCGAATGCGAAACATTTGCCTATCTGTACTATTTCAAATCTGTATGCATCATACCATGCATTTTTTTAATTGGCAATAGTTGTCACATTTTTTTTAAAAAGTTTTAAGTTTTTATTACATACTCTTTCGTTCTGCGATTTCAGCCATCTTCGCTGCATTCAATCGGGTGTCGCCGTGTACACGGCTGTAGGAGAGATAGCCATTCATCCGGTCGATCTTCGTCAGGTTGTGCGAGCCGCACTTCGGGCAGACATCCATCTCCAGCTCCTGATGACCACAGTCGTCACAGTATGCAAGTGAGAGGTTGACTCCCTCATAAAAGCCGAGCGCCATCGCACGGCGGATCAGGCTCTTGATTGCTTCTATATTATAGTCGATCGGATAGCGCACGTACTGGATCTTGCCGCCGTTGCACAGCTCCCAGAAACGTCCCTCGAGATCCTGCTTCTCGATCGGCGTCAGATCTTCCGTGACATGGCAGTGGAAGCTGTTGCTCACATACGGACGGTCGGAAACATTCTCGATGATCCCGTATTTCTTGCGGAACTGCTCGACCTGCAGGCCACAAAGGCTCTCTGCCGGCGTACCATAGATCGCATACAGCCAGCCGTCCTCCTTTTTGAATTCCGCTACCCTGTCATTGATGTGACGCAGTGTCTCCAGCGCGAACTGCCCGTCTTCTGCAATCGATTTTCCATTGTAAAGCTCCTGCAGCTCATTTAACGCAGTGATACCAAAGGACGCCGTCATCGGCTTTAAGAGCTTCTTGATCTTCTCGCCCGGCTTCAGATGACCGCCATAGAAGCCACCCTCGCAGTAGCCGAGCGGGTTCGTGGAGGCACGCATCTCTCCTAAATAATCATATGTGCGGATGTGCAGACGACGGATCATCTCCAGATACTCATCGAGCACCTCATAGAAGTCCCGGCTCTCCGCCCGCGCCTTTGCAAGAATCATCGGCAGATGCAGGCTGACTGCTCCGATATTGAAGCGCCCCACAAATACCGGCGTATCATTCTCATCTGCCGGCTCCATACCGCCGCGCTCATACCACGGGCTCAGAAATGCACGGCATCCCATCGGGCTGATGACTTTTTTATACTTTTTATACATACTGGAAATGTATCCCTCACCGGTCAGAGACAGCCAGTCCGGATACATCGTCTTTGAGGAGCACTCCACACCTTTTTCAAAGACCTCCTCGCAGCTTCCGCCCGGTCCGTGCAGCGCCTCATCATACAAAAATACGATCTTCGGGAAGAGCACCGGCTTCTTATTTCCCGGTCTGCCCTGCCCGCCACGGTGTACGTCAAGCAGGGACATGGAAATCATTTTTTCAAATTCGGTCGTGCCAAGCCCTAAGGTCACAGTCACAAACGGATAGTCGCCGCGGGAAGAGCCTACGGTATTCAGCTTATACTCGATCCCCTGCCAGCCCTGGTCGCAGTCCCGGCGCACCTTCTGCTGCGCGTAGCGAAGCGCATGGGACTCCACATCCGGCCATGCCGGATCCGCATACTCGATGTATTCCTCTTTATATTTCCGGAAGCTCTTTTCCGCATACGGGGCAAGGATCTTGTCGACCTCCGGCACGGTAAATCCGCCATACTGCTGCGCCGCCGTGCTCAGGATGATATCGCCCATGACATCGAACGCGGTATCTAAGGTCTTCGGCTCATTATACCAGACATTTCCCATCTCAAAACCGCCGGAAAGCACATCCCCGACATTGAAGAGGCAGCAGTTCATCGTGTCGAGACGCGCCGACTGGTCATGGATGTAAATGTAGCCGTCCTTGCACGCCTGTAGCTCGTCCCTGGTCATGAAAAACTTACGGTACAGCTCCTTGTTCAGCTCATTAAAAATCAGGCTGCGCTTCGTCGCCACGAGTGCGCTGTCCGTATTCGCATTGCTCTTGTCTCCGATGTAACGGATCGACTGGCTCTTCGTATAGACATCATCCATCATATGAATAAAGTCCATCTTATAGTTGCGGTAGTCCCGGTAGCTCTTTGCCACTGCCGGATTCACTGCCTCTAAGGCGCCCTCTACGATGTTGTGCATCTCCTGAATCGTGATGCCCTCCTTGTGTAAGGACTCTGCCTTGCTCTGTGCAAACTCACAGAGGAACTTCAGCTCCTCATCGGTAAATTTGTACAGAATCCGGGCCGCAGACTTGTTGACCGCGACAATGATCTTCTGCACATTAAATTCTTCATTTGTTCCGTCTTTTTTGATTACATACATTGCACGTTCTCCTTTGTTATTTCCCACTCATAAAGCAGGGGAATGCCTGCTCTGCGTTCCGCCTCATCGCTCCGGATCCAGGATCGCAGACACATCAAAATACGAACTGAACGACGACGGGGAATTCTCAAATACATACCCGGTCACCATCCGCCGCGTCTGCCGAAGGTAGGTCTCATTGACCTCCGTATGATCGCCGTCCGCCCACATGCCGATGAGATAACGGAAGCCGCGGTTGATGAGATAGGAGCCTTTCTCAGAACCATAATCCACCTCGGAGCCATACGGATACAGCAGCGTGTCACTGTCCCCGACAAGAGAACCGACCTGATCGAGCCAGTTCGTGATGTCCTGTGAGAGCGTCTCATAGGACATATCATACATATATTCATAGCTGTAGCCGGAAGACGCGATCGTCCAGCCCTGATCCTTCAAAGCTGCGGCAATCTCCTTTACCGCTTTCTGATTGTCCGCATTATCACCATCAATGGTATAGCCGAATACGCCGCGCGCACCGGCCACTGACACGATGCCGCGCGCACCCTGGAAGGAAAAATCCGGGTGTGCTTCGATAAATGCCTCGAGCACCGGGATCACATCATAATCGCCCTTCTGATCATGGCCATCCGCATCTGTGTAAACGGCATCGACCTTCCCGTCTGCCCCTACAGCAAGCGACGTCGCAACACCATCCCCGTTGCGCATGGAGCTGTAGCTCAGATTATCGACTGACAGGATCATCGGCTTCTTTCCCTCCGGCACCGTCGGAGCCTGTACGCTCATCGTGACCGAACTGCCGGATGCCGTCTCATTTGCCAGACTGTGGATATCAATCAAAATATAGTTGCTGTCATACAGCGCCTGCAAAATATTTTCAAACTCTGTCGCTGTAATCATGTTCTGTCGATAGACGGATTCGTATTCATCCCCGTCAAAAGCAAGTGTCGGATCCATCACCAGATTCGTAAAGGAAAAATGCGGGATATCACCAGTATACTGATACAGGCTTCCCTCCTTTTTCTCATATTCTGCAATCGCCTCGTCCAGCCTTGCATCCCCCTGTAATTCTTCTGTATTCTGCAGATACGCGATCGCTTCCTCATACCGGTAGCTTTTGGCCAGTTTGGCAGCGACATCCAAAGCCTCCTGCTTCACATTTTCCAGCTCCGACTCAGACTCCTTCTGCTCGCGTGCCGCCTTCATCTTCGGTGTCTCCACCGGCTCATTGTTCTCATATTCTCCAAGTGTCCCGATACACTCTGCGATCTGATAATTCAGTACGCTTCTGCTGCATCCACTCCCGGCCAGCATTGCAATCACTGCCAGAAGCACCAGACCTGTCTTTCTTTTTTTACGCATGCCCTACCCTCCATCCTCCTGCATTACCATTCGCTGCACACCCTTTAGCACATTCTGAATAAATGGCAATTTCTTTTATTATAACGGGACAGGATTATTAAGACAAGGGCATATGTGAATTTTTTCTGAGGCTGCAGGGACAGCGCAGGGAAAAAATCCTTTCAAAGCGGACATTCGCAATCCATCCCTGTAGCTCTGCTGACAGGGCCTAGCTTCGCTACTTGCTCATGAACGCAGTCGCTTCGCGATCTGTCAGTGGGAGCTTTCAACTCCCACTGACATAAGCATCCCCCCTCACCCGCCGCTTAGTGCTCCGCGCACTTGAAGCGGGGGAAATGCTTATCTGCGTTCAAAAAAAGCCACCCGCAATGGAGTAGCTTTTTCTATAAACTGCCTGTATATTCTTTACCGACGGAGCCGGCATGCGTTTGCCGGCACGCTTATCCCCTGGCTTCCAGGCTTCTGCGTATCTGCTCCGCCGCCTCGTCAAATTCCTTCTGATTTTCGGTGCGTACCGCGATACGGATCTGCTCTAACACTTCATCGATCTGCTGCTCCGCCTGCCGCGTATCTCCACGGCTCACCGGATCTGCATAGCGGATGGCATCTGCGACCTTCTGTACCTGTTTCTTCCATTTATAATCACTGGTGTTTTTGCAAATCGCTGTCGCTTTGGCAGAGAGCGCACGCATGGAGCTGACCTTCGCCTGCTGCCGTCTCTTAAGGTCGCGTGCCCGCAGCCCGGCATACAATGCATAGCACTGCAGGCTTCCAAAAATACCAAGGATTACAAATTCCACAATCAGCTGCGCCACAATCGCCGGATGCAAGCCTGCTATCACCAGGGAGACGACCATCTGCAGCATCTCGCTGCTGATCCCGGCCGCCCCGGCTCCCGGATTTGAGGCAATCTGGTTCAAAAATCCAACCCATAGTAAACATATTTTACCACATGTATGACCAAATACCAATCTTTATTATCCGGCAAAAAACTGCCGCACCATTTCTGATGCGGCAGCTCTTACTTTTACATATCCTTTATTTTACAATAATCTCACAGGTGCAAACGATGCTGCCTGCCTTTACAGTGATGACAGCCGTTCCCTTCCCCTTTGCCGTTACTTTTCCTTTTGCATTGACCGTTGCCACCTTTTTATTCGAGCTGCTGTAGGTGATCTTTGCCTCAGCGCCAGACGGTATGAGCTTCGGTTTGATGGTAAAAGATTTTCCTTTTTTCAGTGCCTTTGTCGCCGGTACGCCATTGATGCCGGTCGGAGCCGGAGCCTGTACGGTCACTTTTACCGTCACTTTTTTCTTTCCGGCCTTTACGGTGATGTTCGCTTTTCCGGCCTTCTTCGCGGTGATCGTTCCATCCTTGGAGACAGCCGCCACCTTCTTATTTGAAGAAATAAAGGTCAGCTTGTCCTCCGTCGTCAGCGGCTGGATATACGCATTGATCTTCTGCTTCTGACCCTTCTGCAGCTTCACAGTCTTTTCAGCTACAACGACCTTGGTAGCCGCTACCTTCTTCTTCTGCACCTTCACCTGAATCGTCCCGGTCAGTCCGCTCTTCAGCTTCACATAGATCGTTGCCTTTCCGGTCTTTTTCTGCGCGGTGATCGTGCAGGTACCCGCTGCAGTACCGCTTACTTTTACGACCTTCTCATTACTTGATATCCACGAATCCACCGCATCTCCTGCAGTCAGGCCGGTCACCTGTACCTTCTTCGTCTTCTGCTTCGTCTTTAAGGTAATAGAGGTCGCATTGAGTGTCAGCTTCGGGCTGAGCGCGCTGCCAGCATTCTGTCTCTGCGTCGTGCCACAGGTCGTACAGCTCCGCTCCTGCACCGCCGCCGCTGAGATCGTGGCCTCAGAAACCGTCTTCCATGCGCTCCAGCTGTGTCCCTTTGCAGGAACCGTCTGCTGCGCCTCAAGTACCGTGTTGCACACACTGCAGTGACTTCCGGCTGTCTTGCCTGCTACCGTGCACGTCGCCGCTACTGCGGCATCTGTTACCGGAGTGTGACCCGTCGCCGGGATTGTCTGCTGTGCCTCAAGTACCGTGTTGCATACACCGCAGTGACTTCCGGCTGTCTTGCCTGCTACCGTGCACGTCGCTGCTACTGCGGCATCTGTTACCGGGGTGTGTCCCGTTGCTGGGATGGTCTGCTCCCATTCAGAATCGCATACATCACACTGATATTTTACAGATCCGTTTGTCGTGCACGTCGCCTCGGTACGCGCCATTTCTTTTCCGACATGGTTGCAGAGCAAAACGTTATATGCTCTCTGCGCAATAATGTCATCTCCCATGCTGCAGTTGATCTGAATCGCCTGCCATACACTTTCTCCATTTGCCAGGCTGCTATCCTTCGCAAATTCCAGATGCAGGATCTTCTCACCATTTTCTTCGCGAATACTTGTCGTAAATCCATCCTGGCGTTTATTCGCCTCTTCCGGCAGAGAATAGATCAGTTCTTCCGTCACTTTTTCTCCATCCGGGTTGCTAATACTCCATTTTATTGTGGAAAGCGGGATATCTACTGCCTCATCTCCCGGCGCCAATATTATTGTACCGATATCGACCGGTTCCATGGAATAGAATTTACCTTTTACGCAAACCTGAATACCCTCATAACAAATAATGTCTCCTGTAGTCGCATCCTTGATTTGAACTCCGACCCAGGTCTCACCACGCTTCTTTGCATAAACGACACCGTCTTTTATCTGAATAATGTCGGGATCATAATCGCAGAACTCTACATTGTACTCGTCTTCTGCCATTTTCCGCTCGTAAAACGTTCCGTTTTCGTCAATTCCACCGCGGTATACATCCATCTTTATCGTCATCTGCTGACCCGGAAGTAGGTTCGTACCTGCATGTGTCGGGCTGTCAATGAACCAGTCGCCAATTGCCGTATATTCCGTACGGACATGTGCAATACAATAGACCGGAGCAAGAGCGTTTCCATTTTCATCAGTAATGCTAAATTTCAGTTCAACCTCTCCTGGATTTTTTCCTCCCTTCACTCTAAAGCCATCATCCAGTGTTTCTATATGGACAATATCTTTTTCTGCATCTTCGCGGTTCGCAAACTCAATTTTACTGAGCAGTACCGTATCCAGCCGCCCATCCGGACAATTCTCACCTTTTTGATAAAGCTCCAACTGGATCTTTCCATCTGAATCCTTTTGGAAATACTGCGCACTTTCCTTCGAGCCAGCCAGCAGATAAATATCCGAGTCTGTAAACGGTTCACTCACAAACCTGTACTGTGATCCTGCCACACTAATTTCGGTCCCTATCCGGGCTACCTCCTCGTCATACGCCCGAAGTATTGCCTCCACCTGAAACAGCGCACCCTTATGCTGCTCGATATCTTCTTTACCCTTTAATTTTAATGTGATAGAATTTCCATCCTCTGAGGGTTCAGCTTCAATATACTCTACCTCCGTCTGCTCACCATTTTCATTCCAGCCATATACATTCCATTCCAGTCTGTACACCTTACTGCCTTCCTCTGAATTTTCTGAAGCTTTCAGAAGTTCAGAGACAATGCTGCCAAAAGTCAGTGTCAGACCCTTTCCTTCTGTATAAATATAGGGATCGCAGGTTTTGCTGTTGCCATAGTAGAACGACAGGGCAGGCATATAATCTGCCTCAAAAAACCAATAGTCTCTTCCGATTCTTTCTTCCCATTTCCATTCTCCGTTTTCTTCGTCCTCTACATACTCTTCCAGAATAATCCGAACAGGTGTATCCCAGTTTCGGATACGCTGAAGCGTATGAAGTCCTATCAAATGTCCATCTTCTTCCTCCTCAGAAAGCTCGCCTTCAACCGTCCACGCCTCTGAGTCATATTCCATACGGTAGCGGAACTGCGCTCCATCCACATCAATTTCTTCCTTAATGTTTGTCTGCTCAGTACTGTTCCCCTGCTCTATTCTGCAGTAATGCCACGCAGTCACACCCAGATCTGCAAAGTCAATCGTTTCTCCTACCAGCGGATTCAGCTGCACAGACTCGCCAAGCTCATCCGGTTCCGTAAAAAGCCTTTCCGGTGTAATGACATAATAGTCCTGGCTGATCGCTACCCAAATGCTGTCTGAATAAACGATATCATTGCCGATCCGGTAATCGACCGGAATCCATGTCTCATACCAATCATTACACTTCTCGTTTGCTGTTACTTTGATCCGCGTTCCCTCAAATGAAACAGCAACAAGGTCATCTTCCCATGCCGGTGAACCGTCTTCCTTTTGCTGCAGGGTAACCGTATAATCTCCAATTTCATCTTCCTGATAATCACCTGCATCTACGTCATATCTGGTATAATACAGGGTCGTGTCAATATATGCCACATCTCCCGGAAGAAGCGCTTTCCTTCCATCTTCAAATCTGTAGGAATGGTCATAGCGCTCAGCGAGCACGCCAAGCCGTACGGACTTCTGTCCAGAATAGCTTGCCTCTCCTGCATCATTCAAAAATGCATACGAATAGGTCAGTATTGCACTTCCCTCCGGCACACTTGTCCAGTCCTGCTTTGCTCTCAGATGGTAACCGTCCTCTTCCCGAAGCTTTACACCATACTCTTCTGACTGTATGATATTTCCATTCTCATCCTCCTCCGGAGTATATTCAAATACGCCCTCTTCATCCTGAATCCATGCTTCCGTAATTACAATTGGAATCTCATCCCCCCACGGGTGCTGCAGATCCTGTACATAAATCTGGTATTCTGGATCAATATCATAAGACCATCCCGGTAAGAGCCGCTCATCACCTCCCGGGAGGCCGTCTACGTCAAATTCTGTCTTTGCCACAGAAATGTTACTGGCAGGGCTTGTAAGCTCATTTCCATACCTGGAAATCTTTGCCTCAACCCACAGGGCAATATCACTGCGCTCGCGGTTGTCTGCCGTCAGCGTCACACTTTTCCCATCTTCCGCAACAGCCTTCTTAATTCCATAGTCATCCAAATTTTCGTTCTTATTTTCACCTTCAGACACTTTAACCGTCCATTCGATATCCCCTGCGGCCACTTCAAGGTCATTCATTTCCTTCCAGTTCAGAGAAACCGTCAGCGGCTTGCTGCCATCGCCGTAAAGCAGGATATCTGATCCATTCGCATCTCCATAGTGGAAATCAAACCGCGAATCGTAATCAATCTGATCAAACCGATACTCCAGCCGGTCTACTTCATCCCAGTGCGCGTTTTCTTCCTCGTCTATATAGTGTTGCGCAATCACCGTAACTGTCGTATCCCAGTTTCCAGTACGCTTTAATTTCAGAAGCCCGTACTGCTCTGGTTCTTTCGCATCCTCTTCCGTTGTCACATGCGTCTCAGCCTCTGTTACCGCTTCCCATGCATTTGTATCATATTTCAGCAGATAACGGATATTCTCTGTTGTCTCCGGCTCAGTTGGAAGATAATAATGTTCCGTAGAAATTCCAAGCGCAGAAAAATCAACAATACCATCAAGCATCAGATTCTCAATCTTCAGTGTATCTGCAACGATCCGGTAATAGTCCTCCAACACGACAACGCCAATTTCTGCATACGCCACTTCTTCTTTCTCTTTTCCGTTGATGAGATAATAGCGTACTGGTATGTTGCTCCAACGGTCTGCTCCCGCTATGTTATCTAAAGACTTTGCCTTCACATGAAGCGTTGTTCCACCTTCTTCATCGACAGAGACGTCTATCGTATTGCTGCTCCATGTTGTCCCTGTACCGCCTTCCTCATTTCCAAGCAAGATCGTATAATCTTTGACCGGCTCTTCCTCCTCCCGATTCTCCTCTTGGATATACCACCTGTGATTCAAAGAGGTCGTAATATCCATCTCCTCACCCGGAAGCAGCTTGTATGTCCCGGTGCTAAATTTATAGCCTGCATCGTACCGCGACGCTACCGCATATAAATTTACGGTCTTATATCCACATACCCCTTCTGTCTCATTTACATAACAGCTCGTAAGGGTTGCCTCGCCGGTTCTTCCCTCATCATTTACTTCGACACAGTAGTTTCCGACATCATCCGGCTGCAGACGAACACCTGACGGAGTCGTTTCATCTGAGGCATTGTCTTCTCCCTGCCAGGGCTCATACTTAAATAAGCCTTCCGGATCATCAATCCACACGCCTGTAATCTGCGCTCTTACGATAGCTCCGTCCGGATAATCCTCATTCCGTACCCGAAGACCATATTCTGAATTGATGCTATATCCCCATCCCGGAAGCAGTGACTCATCACCCGGAAATCCTTCCAGTTCGGCTTCTGGCTCGATTTCGCCTGAATTTTCCTCGCCTTCTTCATCCTGCAGCTCGATCTTTGGAAGCTGATCCGCCTCTTCTGGTGTCAGCTCTTCGATGCCTGTGATCTGCAGGCCGTCCATCCCGTCTATAACTGCACCGGTCTCGGCTTCTGTTTCTGTCGTTACCCTTGTCTCTGGTACCTCTTCTGCTCCCGGTGTCGGCTCTGCTTCCTCTAAAATCTCCTCTGCTGCCAGTTCCTCCTCCAGAATCATCGCATCCGCCTGCCACGTCTCCATCGCTGATGCCGACACATAGCTTCCTGACAGAGATGACACTGCCATCATCACTGCCATACCAAGCGCTACCCGTTGTCTCTTCATACGCCTCTCCCTTCCCGCTGTATCCGTCTGCCTTCTTTCCAGTGATACAACTTGTTGATTTTTCGTGCTTTTCTACTGCTCTTTTTATGTATTTTCCCATTATATTCCCATTCAGATGCAAAAAGCAGCTGTATTATGCACAATTTTCATTTATTTACATGGTAATACAATTTGTCTCGCAAATCAAGTGTTTTTTCGTTTTTTTACTGGTTGATAAAAATAATTTTTACTGTTTTTTTCGTGCAAACTATTGATTTTTTCGTGTAAATAGCATATTTTATAATCATCAGCAAGAAAGGAGATGATACTATGGCTGGCTCTACCACGAATATCAGTATCCGCATGGATTCCAATTTAAAAGCACAGGCTGATGCATTCTTCGGTGAACTCGGCATGAACTTGTCTACCGCATTCAATATTTTTGTTCGTCAGTCACTCCGTGAAGGTCGAATCCCGTTTGACATTTCTCTGGATCGCCCAAACAAAGAAACGATTGCCGCCATGCTGGAGGCAGAAAGGATTGCAAAAGATCCATCCGTAAAAGGCTACACGGACCTGGACGAACTGTTTGCAGATCTGAAAGCATGAGGAAAACAAAATATACCGTTAAAACCACCAGCCAATTTAAAAAAGATTTTAAACTGGCTATGAAGCGCGGTCTAAACATTGATCTACTGGAAATAGTAATCGCCACACTTGCGCTGGGAGAACCTCTTCCCGATAAAAACAAAGATCATGCATTAACCGGAAATTGGATTGGACATCGCGAATGCCATATTCTTCCGGACTGGCTGCTCATTTACCGCATTGAAGAAGAGGTATTAATACTGACTTTGGCTCGTTCGGGAACTCATAGTGATCTTTTTGGAAAATAGTGCGTAAAAAGGCTGCCGCACCATTTCTGATGCGGCAGCCTTTCACACATTTCTACCTATTATATTGTCCTTTCATTCACAGCAACTCCTTCAGCATCTTGTTCACTGCGCCCGGATTTGCTTTTCCCTTCATCTGCTTCATGGTCTGGCCGACGAGGAAGCCGAGGGCTTTTTCCTTGCCGCCCCTGTAATCAGCGACAGACTGCGGATTGGCGGCGATGACCTGCTCGACGACGGTGCGAAGCAGGTTGTCATCGTTGACCATCTTCAGGCCATGCGCTTCAACGTACTGCTCCGGATCAATATCCTCACGGAAGATCTGCTCGAAGACCTCCTTGGCGACGGTCTGGTTGATCGTGCCTGCGTCGAGCAGCTCGATCAGCTTTGCCAGATGTGCGGCCGAGAAAGTGATCTCCTCCGGCTCCTGCCCTGCCTCCTTGAGCAGACGGAGCGTCTCACCCATCAGCCAGTTCGATACCTTTTTCGGCTTGCCGCACAGCTCTGTTGTCTCCTCGAACAGATCTGCCAGATGCTTGGAACCGGTCAGGATCTCCGCATCATAATCCGGGATATCGAATTCCTTTTTATAGCGTGCAAGCTTCTCGGTGCGCAGCTCCGGCTGACGGTCCTTTACTGCCTGCAACCACTCATCACTGATGATGACCGGCACAAGATCCGGATCCGGGAAGTAACGGTAATCATGCGCATCCTCCTTGGAACGCATCGGATAGGAATATTCCTTATTGTCATCCCAGCGGCGCGTCTCCTGAATGACCTGCCTGCCCTCCTCGATCAGTTCGATCTGACGGGCACGCTCCCCTTCGATCGCACGGGCGATCGCCTTGAAGGAGTTCAGGTTCTTCATCTCGGTTCTCGTACCGAACTGCTCCGCGCCAATCTCACGCACAGAGAGGTTGACATCGGCACGCATGGAGCCCTCCTGCAGCTTGCAGTCCGATGCCCCCAGATACTGCACGATCAGGCGAAGCTTGTCCAGATATGCGATGACCTCCTCGGCACTGCGCATATCCGGCTCAGATACGATCTCGATCAGCGGCACGCCGCTTCGGTTGTAATCGACCAAGGTGCAGTCCTCCCACTCATCGTGGATGAGCTTTCCGGCATCCTCCTCCATATGGATCTCATGAATGCCTATCACCTTTTTCCCCGCAGCGGTCTCGATCTCGATGCCGCCATCGTGGCAGATCGGAAGATACAGCTGGGAGATCTGGTAGTTCTGCGGATTGTCCGGATAAAAATAATTCTTACGGTCAAATTTACAATACTGGTGAATCTGGCAGTTCGTCGCAAGACCCACCGCCATCGCATACTCAACGACCTGCTTATTCAGTACCGGAAGAGAACCCGGCATACCGGTGCACACCGGACAGGTATGCGTATTCGGCGCCCCTCCAAATGCAGTGGAGCATCCACAGAAAATCTTTGTCTTTGTCGCGAGCTCTACATGGACCTCCAGTCCGATCACGGTCTCATACTGTCTGGACATTTACTCCACCACCTTTCCGGAAGCTGCTGCCGTACACGGCGGCGCCTGCCATTTGCCCCTGGCCTGCTCATATGAATAAGCGGCACGGATGATATTTTTTTCCCTGAAGCAGTCCCCGATCAGCTGCACGCCGATCGGCAGTCCCTTGGAATCGACGCCGCACGGAACCGATACGCCCGGAAGACCGGCCAGGTTGACAGAAATCGTGTAAATATCCCCAAGATACATTTTCAGCGGATCCAAGAGGCTCTCACCGAGCTTTGGCGCAGTCATTGGCGCAACCGGCCCGAGGATCACATCATATTTTTCAAATGCACGGTCAAAGGACTGCTTGATCAGTGCCTTTGTGCGCAGTGCTTTCAGATAGTAGGCATCGTAGTAGCCGGAGCTCAGTACAAAGGAGCCGAGCATAATCCGGCGCTTGACCTCTTCCCCGAAGCCCTCGGAACGGCTCTTCTTATACATGCCATGCAGTCCGTTGTATTCCTTCGCGCGGTATCCGTATTTGACGCCGTCAAAACGCGCCAGGTTCGAGCTGGCCTCCGCCGATGCGATCACATAGTAGGCCGGAATCGCATACTCGACCAAACTGAGCTGAAATTCTTCTACGATTGCTCCCTTCTGCTTCAGGACATCCGCTGCCTTTAAAATAGCCGCTTTTACTTCCTCGTCCAGCCCGGCACTTAAATAGTCGGACGGAATGCCGATCCGCATGCCCTTTACATCATCGACCAGCGCTGACGTAAAATCACAGTCGGTACGCTTTACGGATGTACTGTCCTTTTGGTCATAGGATGTGAGCATTTCCAGAATCGCCGCACAGTCGGAAATATCCTTTGCGATCGGTCCGATCTGGTCCAGGGAAGATCCATAGGCGATCAGTCCATACCGGGAAACGGTGCCGTAGGTCGGCTTCAGGCCTGTGACACCACAGAAGGATCCAGGCTGCCGGATTGATCCGCCGGTATCGGAGCCAAGCGCATACGGTGCCTCACAGGCTGCGACTGCTGCGCAGCTTCCGCCGGAGGATCCGCCCGGCACATGCTCGAGATTCCACGGATTGCGCGTCACACCGTAGGCCGACGTCTCAGTCGTGCTTCCCATCGCGAATTCATCCATATTTGTTTTTCCGAGGATAACACCGCCTGCTGCGTTTAAATTGCAGACAGCCTGCGCCGAATACGGCGGAACAAAATTATAGAGGATCTTTGAACTGCAGGTCGTCAGCAGATTCTCCGTACAGATATTGTCCTTCACTGCGGCCGGGACACCTGCCAGCGGCCCGGTATAAGTGCCATCCTCTATCCCTTTTTGTACTTCATCTGCACGCGCCAGAGCACGCTCTGCATCGACCGTCACAAAGCTGTGCAGCGCCTCGTCCTTTGCCTCAATGGTATCCAGACTTGCCTGCACCGCCTCTTTGACGGATACTTCTTTTTCCTTTATCTTCCGGCCAAGCTCAAGGGCCGTCATATCCATGATCTGCATCGTCATTTCCTTTCCGGCAGCAAAATACTGCCCCGTGCATTTACTCTACCGTCTTTGGTACCTTCCACGATCCGTCTTTGACTGCGGGTGCGTTTTTCAGCATATTCTCGCGGTCATCCCCGTTCGTCACCACGTCCTCACGGAAAACATTATGCACCGGAAACACATGCGACATCGGCTCTACGTCAGCGGTATCCAGCTCATTGAGCTTATCCACGTAATCGAGCATCCGTCCGATATCTTTTTTCGCCTGTTCTTTTTCTTCTGCCGAGAGCTCCAGCTTTGCCAGAATCCCGACATACTCAATCGTCTCATCACTGATGATGTTTGCCATTTTTTCATCTCCTCAGTAGCTCGGCACAAAGTCAATCTTTGCACCGGTATCATAATCCTCATATTCAAACGTATCGCCGTCCTGAATAAAAATCCGCCGGATCACCGGTGTGTCCTTCCCCAGTGTCAGATACAGCTCCATCCCATCCTCGCCGTGCACCTGCAGATAAACAACTCCTGTATCCGGATTGCTCAGCACCAGATCATAGACCCCTTCCGGAATCCCGGCTCCCGGCTCCATGCCTTCCTGATAATGTACCGTCTGCAGTCCCTGGGAATCCCGTTTTTCCAGCACGGCCCCTTCTGCCTTCAATCCGGTAATCCATACACTCTCCGTGACAGATTCGATATAGAGCGTCTGGCCTTCTGAAAGCTCCAGCACATTTGAGTAAGCACTGTATTCTCCGGAATATTCCTCGTCATTCTCGCGTACCCAGTCCTGGTACTCCTCGGAATAGAGCACTTCATAATCCCAGTCTGTCCCTTCCGGGTCGCTTACGTAAATCCATGCGGAATCCAACCGGCATTCCAGCTGATAGCTACCCGGGAAAAGATCATATCCGACCGTATAGTTTCCCGGCTCCAGACATGCCTCATAATAGCCGGCATCCCCGGTATCCCACTCCTGCTTTTCTGCAGATGCCGACAGCATTTCATCCGATTCCACATCCTCTTCTTCCATCCAGCCAGCGTCGTTTGCAGAATTGTCATCCTCAAAATACTGTACAATCTTTGTTATTGCGTCTCCCAGATCGATATCCTGCTCATCCAGCCAGCTCCATCCCTCAAGAATGCCGTAAAGCACAATAATGCCAAGCAATCCCCATATCCGTCCTTTACGCTTCTGCACCGTTCCGGTCTGCCGGCGCTTCTTTAATTCTTTCCGCCGCGCCGGGCTGTCCTCCATCGTCGTCCGATACGTAGTATGCTTATTTTCCGGTTTGTTCAGATGATCTTCGCAGCTGCCTCCATGCAGCTGAACGCTCTTGCGGTTGTGTTCATTCAGATGGTACCTGCTGTCATTTTTCCGGTTATTCCATCCACATTCCGTACAGCGTCCATTCACGACCTGGCCGCCACATAACCTGCATCGTTCCATGTGCCTTCCCCCTTTTCTTTCACTCCTCTTTCTGCGGACAACGAACCGGATATGGTCTCATACTGCCTGCAGCGGTAATTGATTTGGGTTCAGTATAGCACATCCGCTGCTAAAATGCATTCCTGTAACGCAGAAAATGCGTTCCGCAAAGCGGCACACCGTCGGTGGACGGGCTCCTACCTGCGGTTCTCGTCAAAGCGGATATTCGCAATCCGCTTCGCTACTTGTAGGATCACAAGGAATCTTCCCG